>Ga0193953_1000570_pt1 | contig 19261 bp, 15 predicted proteins | sample BB_4_MG_FD_140325 | JGI IMG/M metagenome (GOLD analysis project Ga0193953, IMG submission 140325) | Microbial mat bacterial communities from the Broadkill River, Lewes, Delaware, United States - BB_4_MG | ecosystem: Environmental > Aquatic > Freshwater > River > Microbial mats | place: USA... | reverse complement strand
GGCATGATAAACACCAGAATAGAACGTTTCTTTTTGTTCCTGCGATCCTTCTATATCAAACTTGGCTAACTCGGCATTCCATAATTGCTGCGACTCATCTACTACCTGATTGAAATCCCAATGAGGAATTTCAGTATCCAGATTGGCCATGGCATTCTCAGTACTCACAGCAGAAATACCAACCTTAACCATAATTTCTTCATTAGCGACTGTATTGAAATAATCAGCCACCACTTGTATATCTTTACCAAACGCCTCATTACTACTTTTGAAACGATAGGTTTTATAAGAGTCGTACTTAGCTTCCTTTTTATCGGAAAACAAACGGGCTTTATCAAAGGGTTTTGAAAAACGAGCGGCAAAATACACATAGCGTTCACGTGCCCACCCCTTCACCTGGTGCATACCAATGATTGTTTGATCATCTAAGATCCGGGCATTAGACCACACCACATCCCATCGCAACACATGACTGAGGTCAATGACAATGTGCGCACTATCGCTTTGAGGATAAGTAAAGCGCATTAAACCGGCACGATTGGTAGAAGTCAATTCTGCTTTCACATTGTAATCATCTAACAGAACTGAGTAATAGCCGGGTTTAGCCGATTCATTTTTGTGACTGAAACCGGAGAGATACCCTGTTTCTTTTCGATCTTTAGTTCCAGCTGTTAGTTTAGTTTCGCCAACTGTAGGCATGAAGAGAATGTCACCCATATCCGGAATACCGGTACCATGTAAATGCAACATGGAAAAACCATAAATGGTGCTATCGGAATACTCATAACCAGAAGCAGCACCCCACTCCCATTTCTCCGTATCCGGACTAATTTGCACCATCCCAAATGGCACCTGTGCACCAGGATAAGTATTTCCTTCGCCATGTGTACCCACAAATGGATTCACATATTGGCAATAATCCTTTTGAGATGGATATTCATTTGAGTTTTGCGGCTGACAGGATGACAATAGCAGACACAACAAAGCAATAAGACTGAATGAGATTTTATTCATGGTAAGGATAATTAATCGAACGAGAGGGGATAATACACAAAGATCATCGTCTTTGAAAGAAAGGCATTAGTCTGGCAAATAATTATTACCCGGGCATCATTGCAGAAACCCGGGTAATAAATGTTTATTAGTAACCTGGATTTTGTTTCAGGTTGGGATTAAGCTCAATGTGATTAAAAGGAATTGGATACAAACAACGATAGTCATCGCTAACTGTTTCTTTCTCCCATCTTTTATCAGTATACTTTCCAAATCGGATCAAGTCTGTACGACGGTGACCTTCGTAGGCAAATTCACGTCCCCTTTCCGCTAATAACTCAGTCAAAGTAAGCGAAGATGTAGTATACTTATTCGCTTCATAGTTGACACCAAACGCACGTTTTCTAATTTGATTAACTAATGCAACAGATTCAGTTGATGCCGTTCCATTATTTAAACGCATTAGTGCCTCTGCTTTATTCATCAAAACTTCTGTGTAACGAATAAATACCAGATCATTTTCCATCCTATTCCAGTTGGCATTAACACTCAAAGGATATTTTAAGTTTCTGGCACCTTCCATATGGCTAACAGAACGGAAAGTTGTCAATTCTTTAGAAAGAATCACATGTTCTGCATATTCCAAATCCTCACGATGCATCAACGGATCTCCATTCGCTTCAAATTGAGGTCCCACTAAAAACTGGTCCCTTCGTGCATCCTGCTCATTATAGCTTTCATAAAACTTCTCTAACGTTACGATTCCATTCCAACAAGACAATGGGAATTCATATGTTTTATTATGTGCCCAATGCAGTGTAAACATCCCCATCGGAATGGACCATGTGGATCCATTGTCATTAATCAAGGCAAACATATTTTCAACCGACTTGTCATTATCAATGGCAAATGGCTGTTGCCATTGATCATCTAACTGATAGTTTCCTAACTTTTCAATGGCATCACAAGCATCCAAACATTTTTGGTACTCTTGCACACCTACAAACACTTCAGAGTTCAGGTACAAGCGCGACAACAATGCATAACCAGCCGATTTTGAGAAATAGCCATAAGTAATCCCTTTTCCTTTTGCGGGTAATCCTTCTATCGCATCAATAAGTTCCTTTTCTACAAAACGATACACTTCTTCACGAGATCTTGTCTCAGGATACAATGGTTTTCCAACTTCTGTTACAATAGGTACATTTCCCCAAAAATCAAGGGCATAATAATAAAACAAGGCTCTCAAAGCACGCATCTGACTAATCAGTTCTGTTTGAGAAAGAGTCATACCTGTAAAATCAGCACTTTCAACGCCGTCAATTACATTGTTACAAAAGGCCACACCTTTCCAAACATCTCCCCAAGCACCATCAATTACAGAATGATTGGTTCCCCAGGTATGCGTATGCAAATCATACCACACATTTCCATCGTAACCATGTCCTGAGTTTGCTTTTGTTGTCCAGGCAGCCATGTCAGTAGACAACATTTGCAACTTACACAAGGTATAGCTTTGAACAAACAACAGATGAGCCCAAGGACGCATATAAGCGCCTAAAATTTCATCTTCCGTTTCGTAAAAATTGGCACTTAACGTATCGTTGTACACCTCTTCTTCTAAATCTCCACACGAGTAGACGGAGAAAATCGTAAGAAGACTAAAAAAATATATAAATGACTTTTTCATTTTTTTGGCATTAACAGTATTTAGAACTTAAGAATTGCACCTAATGTGAAGGTTCTGGTAATAGGATAAAAATTCATGTCATCAAAACCGGAACGCATCGCTCCATTGTATTTCTCATCCACATTATTAGACTTATTCTCAGGTGACAAACCTGAATAATTAGTAAAAGTATATACATTACTACAAGATACATAAAGACGGGCAAACGACAGATAGTCAATTTTGCTTACATCAAAATTATACCCCAATGCAATGTTTTCAATTTTCCAGTAATCTCCGTTTTCAATGTAGTAATCCGAATATTGAGGAGCTGTTCTTAACGGTGATGTGGTCGCCTCCTGATACACATTACTACCAGGGAAAATATCAGGATTCGCCAGATACATCCGACCAACATTTAACACCTGAAAATCAAAAGCTCCTCGCATAAAAACCTCTAAATCAAAACCTTTATACTCCACACGATTGGTTAATCCAGCCTGAAACTTTGGAATACCGTTTCCAATTACTTCACGATCAGTCTCGTCATGAAAACCTTCTTCTTTGTCATTTAAATCTTTAAATTCCCATTCACCATTCTCATTAATACGATCAAAACGTTTGCCGTAGAAATCAGCCACAGAACCACCTGGCTGAATAATATAAGCACTTCCTAATCCATTACCCGGCAATCCAGCATAATAAATAGGTACTGCTTCCATACCCAGATAGGAAAGCTTATCAATTTTATTTTCATTATACGAACCATTGAAGCCTACAGACCATTTAAAATCACTATTTGAAATAACCTTAGCATTAATAGCAAATTCAAATCCCTTATTCGTAATCTCACCTACATTAGACTCCATATTAGGATTCAATAAAGCAGGTAGCGGTACTTTCACATCAAACAACAAATCACTCGTAACACGCTGATAAACATCAAATGAACCATCAATACGGTTATTCAGTAACGCATAATCCACTCCAATATTAGTTTCAGCTTTTGTTTCCCACTTCAAACCTGGATTTGGATTATTCAACAAACCATAAGCTTTAACCGACTGCCCATTATATACATAAGGCAATCCCTCAGCACCCACACGTGACAATGAATTATATGGTCCTGTAGCCTGATTACCTGTTTCACCGTAACCAACCCTTAATTTCAGATAATTGATGATATCCAGATTTTGCATGAAATCCTCTTCCGAAATGGTCCAACCCAAAGACACACCATAAAAATCTCCCCATTTATGATCAGCACCAAACAAAGTAGACCCTTCACGGTTATAGCTTAAGGTAGTCATATAACGGTCATTAAACGAATATACCAATCGTCCACGATAGGATTGCAGCTCTTTTCTAAAACGCTTGGTTTTCATTTCCACAGGGAACCCTAAGGACGGGTCACTCAACGCCATTCCGTTTCCAATTCCATGATAACTAAATTTATCATTGACAAATTCAGAATTTTCCATCGTATAGGTATACCACGTATCCTTTTCTGTAGTATGGTTAACCATGGCACTGAAATCATGCTTACCAATACGCTTCCGATAAGTAAGGTTTCCTTCGTAAGTATAACGGTAGCTCCAAAATGTTTCCACCTTAGCTTTTCCATCAATTCCTTTATCTTGTAAAGATTCGTTTTCTGAAGAAGTATAAGTTCCACTGTTACGGTCTTCAATTTTCCAGGCCACACGACCACCAGCCTTCAAACCATCAATGATTTCAAAATCAAACTTGGCATTGGCCAACACTATCTTATGACGATTATCAGAAGTATAGTGCATAACAGAGGCCACTGGATTATTCACACCAAATTTATCAAAACTACTATATGAACCATCTTCATTTTTTACTGGCAGCGTAGGATCTACTCTTAAAGCCGCACCAAAAGCCCCATGATCAGCAGGTCGATAATCTGATTGACTCGCTGCTAAACTAGCTTTAATTTCCAATCGATCCTTAATCGCTTTATGATTCACATTAATACGTCCATTAATACGCTTTTTGAAAGATTCCAAAGCAACCCCTTGATTATCCGTGAAATCAATCGATGCCCGGTAATTTGATTGTTGATTTCCACCACTTACAGATAAGTTATGCACAATGTTATGACTTGACTGCAATAGTTCATCATACCAATTAGTTGACGCACTACCCAACAAACTTGGATCAATTCCCTTTTCCTGAGCAAAAGATCTAAATTCATCAGCAGACAGAACATCCGGCTTTTTAGTTACCTGATTAATGGAATAATAACCTGAATATTCAAAGGTTGATTTTCCATCTTTACCACTCTTGGTCGTAATCAGGATCACCCCATTTGTACCCCTTGAACCGTAAATAGCAGCTGCCGAACCATCTTTCAACACAGAGAATGTTTCAATATCTTCGGCTGCTACCACATCTAAGGAACCAACAACTACTCCGTCAACAATAATCATCGGCTGACCACCACCAATAGACCCCATTCCTCGAATTAACAATTCAGGACTGGCATTCGGATCCGATCCATTAGGTGTAGACACAGATAAACCGGCCACACGCCCTTGTAATTGCTGAACTGGCGACGACGCAGATACGGTTGGCAAATCTTCAGTATTTAAAGAAGCTACCGCACTTGTAATTTGTTTCCGCTCCATTGAACCATATCCGACAACGACCACTTCATCTAAACCAGTCATTTCTTCAGCCAGCGTAATGTTAATGGCCGAACGACCAGCTACATTTACTTCTTGCGTAGTAAATCCAATAAATGAATAGACAATAACTGCATCTTCCGCAATATTGTTCAGTTCGTAAACACCTTCAATATTAGTAATGGTACCTGTTGTGGTGCCTTTAATCATGACACTCACACCAGGAATTGGCTCCCCTGTCATATCCACAATGGTACCAGTAATTTTACCTGTCGTTTGTTGAGCCGTTAAAATTCTGCTTTCCGTTTTAGCGACTTCCTTCTTTGGTAAAATAACGATATCGGTGTCGATGATCTTATACTCTAATCCAGTACCTCTCAAAGCCTCATTCAATACCTCTTCAATTTCTACCTGCTCACCATTTAACGACACATTCTTTGTTTCCGATACAGCCTCTGGCTGATAAAAGAAATCAAAATCACTTTGTTCCTGAATCATTTTGAATAACTCAGGCAAGGAAACTTTCCCTGCTTTCAAACTCACTTTTTGACTTTGTGAATACGAGGCCGCAGAGACCTGCATAAACACTGCCACTAGCAACACAAAACTAATGCGCATAATTTTAGACAGTTTAGATGTACGATTTCCCCAATGGAGAAACCTCCCATTCAATTTTTTTTTCATAAATTTGTAATGTTAATGTTAGTATTAAAATGTCGATATCGGCATTCGTGTAATCGGGAGTTGTTGGCGCACCTCCCGATTTTCATTTATATGACCTATCGCATTCGTCTACTTTTGTTATTATTTATTGGTTTTACTACTATCGTGTCTCCTATAATCTCATAACTTATTGGATGACTAATACTCAGCACTCCCATAAAATGCTCAATGCTTTTATTGTGCTTTAAGACACCTGAGAAATTCAACTTCATTAACTCCGGGTCGTCAATAATAATCTCATGATTATACCATCGTTCCACATTATTCATCAACTCACTCATCGGCATGTTGTGAAATTCAAAACGCCCAACACGCCAGGCAGAAAACTGTTCGACATCTATACTACTGACAATTGTGGCTTCCCCATCCCGTGTATCAACGTTCAATTGCTCGCCGGGTTTCAAACTTACAAGTCCACTTGGTGAAACAACAGATACTTTTCCTTCTTTCAGCGTTGTTTGAAACAGGTTTTCGTCAGGGTAATACCTTACATTAAAACTGGTTCCAGTCACTTTCACCTGCCGGTTAGCCACGTCAATTAAAAATGGATTTTCGGGATCACTTTTCACCTTGAAGTAAGCTTCACCCACCAAAGCCAATTGACGATCACTCGCACTAAAATTTTGTGGCAAGGTTAATTTGGAATCCGCGTTCAACCAAACTTCGGAGCCATCGGCTAAATTAATTTTAACCCGATCGCCTTTGGGACATTCAAACACATGTACCAACTCCGGGCGATCCGGCACCAGAAGTATTTGACTCATCACCCAACCAATACCAACTAATAACACAATACTGGCGGCCACTTGCCAAAATCGTTGAATCAATCGAACGCTATTTTTGCTTTCTGTTTTACCGGCATCAAACAGGGATGATTCACTGGTCATCTCTTGCCATACCTGATTGAGATCAATGGAACCGGCCTCCTCTTTCAACTGATGATACTCCCACACATCCTTTAAACGAAAGAACAGATGCTTTAATTCAGTATCACTGTCCAACACAAGAGTAAAGGATACTTGTTCATCCAAGCTCATGTCTTTCAGCAAAAACCGAACTGCCGATTCGTAGAAACTATGTAATTCTTCTTCACGCATACAACTATATGATCGGTCAAGCAGTAAATACCCTACCCCAAGGATTTACTTTTTTTTCAATTTATGCCGATTGTTTTTCACAACTAACAATTACAAACTGAAAAACAAGTAATAACAATATACGAAAAAGATAATTTATACTTCGAACAGACGGCAATCATCTCCTTACAGTCGGTTAGCCTAAAAGAAGAAGCAAAAAAGGCATATACTCTTTGAGTTCTTCCCGCAGAAATTTTAAGGCTTTGGTCAGTTGTTTTTCGACTGCTTTTTGCGAGATATCTAACTCTTCGGCTATTTCACGGTTCTTTTTTACATCCAGGCGGCTCATCCGAAACACCTTTTGACACTGGGGAGGTAATTTTGAAATGGCCTCTTCTAGCTTATTCTGCAACTCCGCTTGCATTAAGCTTTGGGCACCATCACCCGCTGTATTATAAAAATTCACTTCATCAAGCGCTAAATGCCAGACTGATTCATGAAGGTATTTATCCCGTACTTTTTGCTTTTCGAGCCATTGCAAGCAGTTATTCCGGATGCCGGTAAAGAGGTAATTTTGTAACGAGCTTGTAATATTCCAGTCAGTCCCTTTTTGCCAAATGCCCGAAAACAAATCCTGCACCACATCATGGGCTACTTCCGCACCAACAAATTTAGCAGCATAAGCATACAATGATTTATAGTAAGCATCAAACAACAAGCGAAAAGCCCCTTGATTTCTTTCCTTTATTTGAGTAACTACGATGTCGTCGTTTATGTTGATTGAGTTGGGCACTGGAATATGATTTAGACGCAAAGGTGCAAAAAAATATTAATTTTCGCGTTTTCACCTTAAAATTGCCCGCTTATAATAAGCAAAATGCTTTATCAATCAGTTTGAGATACAGTTGGTATTAAAAACCCAAAACTCCGATGAGAATCAATATCCCATCGGAGCTCAGCCCTAATTCTACAAAAATCAAAAATTGCTATTATTCTAAGCGATCCACAGATTTGCGACACAGCTCTATAAAATAATCCTGACTGGAAAAGTTAGCGTCCTGGTATTCCCAACCAACCAAAAAAGCAAATTCGACTGGTGGTTGATTTTTTAGTTTGGCCAAATGAGTTTCCACAATGCCCTCTCCAACTTTAGGAGCCGCATATTGCTCTGAGAGACCATCTGTTTTTACCAGAATAGCCAAGCCCAATTTTTCATGGGTATAAGCCTGTGCACCATGAGTTGCAATAATTTGATACTTACCACTCGTCACCTGAATTACTGGCAATTCATGCTTATCAACAATGCCTGTCACCAGGTATTCATCTCCTTGCAAACCATCAATCCATATCTTACTACGATAGAAATGTTCGCCGGCATGAATCGTAATTCGATGGGTGATATTATACCTTCTTCCTTGTGCTGAAAAACCTTTGAATGTTAATTCATACATCGCTCGAACAGGCCCTTCTGTTATAAATCGATAGCCACCTTCTTCACACGGACCGATACGGTGCAAACTATCCCCAATTTGCAATGCAATAGCGCCTGCGCCTAAGGAATTTCCAACCTTCAGGATATCCATACCCCAGTCATCCAGCTCATGGTATTTTTGTCCGCGGATACCCACATGATCCAAGGCCATTTCAGTGGTTTTCTTGCCGAAGATATCCATCCCATTTCGGGCATCATAGTAGTTCCGGAAACCAACTACATCATTCTCCCATGCCGGACCCTCCATTTGAATGATCGCTTGAATGGTGGGACTATCTGTACTTTTTAAACGATTTTCAGATGTAATTTCATCGCATGGCTCGTTCTTGTAGCCAAATCGTACATTTGTTCGCTTAGGAAAGCTTTCCAGCACACCTTCATCTGCATAATGAAAAACGACACTTCTTACCGAATGCGCTTCCACATCGATTAAAAACGCTAACTCATCCCATTTTCCATCCCCATCCAAATCATCATTTTGAGTTGGCAAAGCTGTTCCTGAATCATCTTTTACAACAATCGCCTTACCGTCCTTTGCCAATGGTAAATAAGCAGTAACTTCATCCACCGTTAAAACAACGGTTTTATCCTTTATCGTATAATCCAACAAATTGGATACTTCATAAGGACGTGTCTGAGGAGTGCAGGCCACCATAACAATGGCCATTACACCCCCTATTAGATTAGCTAATAACTTCATCTGCTTATTGAGGTAAATCATTTTCACCTTTCACATATCCGAAGTTGGCTAATATACCCCCATCCACATATAGCACATGACCATTTACGAAGTCACTTGCTTTAGAAGATAAAAACAAAGCTGCATTACCCACATCTTCAGGCTCGCCCCAACGAGCAGCAGGCGTACGCATCATCACCAAATCATTAAATGGATGTCCGTTTTCACGAATAGGAGCCGTTTGAGAAGTGGCAATATAACCAGGACCAATACCATTAATTTGCACACCATGTTTGGCCCACTCACAACACATGTTGGCGGTTAACAATTTCAAACCACCTTTGGCAGCTGCATAAGCAGAAACAGAATTACGCCCATACACACTCATCATAGAGCACATGTTGATAATTTTACCTGCTCCTTTGGCGATCATCCCGGGTGCTACGCGCTTACCCACAATCAAAGGCGCTACCAGGTCCACATCGATTACTTGTTTAAAATCATCAATGGGCATATCCAAAATAGGAATACGCTTGATAATACCAGCGTTGTTAATCAGAATATCCACCCCGCCCAAATCAGCTTCAATTTGAGAAATAGCTTTGTCTACCTGCTCTTCATTCGTTACATTGAACACCAATGTATACACATCAATCCCCGCTTTAGCATATTCTTCCTTACAAGCATCGAGCTTATCCTGAGACAAGTCGTTCACACAAATTTTAGCACCTGCTTGTCCTAAAACCATACCAATAGCCATTCCAATACCATGTGTTCCACCAGTAATGAGCGCTACTTTCCCTGTTAAATCAAATAATTGGTTAATCATAATGGTAATATCTATTTTAATTCATTTGGTTGTCTAATATCCATATCTGCATAATCCAGATTTTCACCTGCCATACCCCAGATAAAAGTATAGTTAGAAGTACCGGCAGCACTGTGAATACTCCATGAAGGCGATAAAACAGCTTGCTCATTATGCATCCAGATGTGACGCGTCTCCTCAGGTTGTCCCATGAAATGACACACCGCTTGTCCTTCTGGTACTTCAAAATAAAAATAAGCCTCCATACGACGATTATGTGTATGCGCCGGCATGGTATTCCAAACACTACCTGGTTTCAATTCTGTCATCCCCATTTGCAGCTGACAAGTTTCTACCACCTCTTTAATCAACAATTGATTAATCTGTCTTTCATTAGAAGTAGCCTGGGTTCCTAATTGCAATACATTCGCTTCTTTCAATGTCACATGACAATTAGGTAATTCTTTATGAGCAGGTGCAGAATTCACATACAAACGCGCTGGCTGGTTAGCATCTTCCGATTCAAAAACCACCTCTTTCGCACCACGTCCCAAATAAAGCGCTTCTTTAAACCCCAATTGATAAACCGTTCCATCTACTGTTATTTTAGCAGCACCACCCACATTGATAATACCCATCTCGCGGCGTTGCAGGAAATAATCTGCTTTCAACTCATCAAAAGTTCCCAATGCTATTGGCTGATCAACCGGTACCACACCACCTACAATGTAACGGTCATAAAACGAATAAACCAGGCTGATTTTTCCAGGTACCATTACACTTTCTACCAAAAATTCTTTACGGATACGTGCTGTATCGTAGCTTTTCACATCCTCCGGATGTACTGCATAACGTACTTCTAAACTCATAGCTTTTTTATTTATTTTTTTTAAAAACATCGTCTATCACTGGGAAACAAGCCATCAACTATCTCCGACCCTATTCAAATCGCTTACATTCTTCATTTTCTAACCCAATAAAAACACAACACCATTGCCCTTTACCCTCAGCTTACATTTAACCATCAGATTGCTCCTTTTGAGAAGACTGACGAACAATGAGTCGGGTTGGCACCAGAAACTCATCATTGGCCGCTTCCCCTTCAATACTCTTAATCATGGCAGCAGCTGCTTTATTCCCAATTTCAAAAGCATTCTGCTCAACAGAGGATAAAGTGGGGTACATCAATTCGGCAAATGGTTCATTGGCAAAACCCACGATCCCAAAATCATCCGGTACCATAACACCCGTCTCCTTCAATCCCTCCAAAGCACCCAAAGCAGAATAATCACCAGCACAAAATACGGCATCAGCAATGCCTTCTTCCAATACTTGCTTGATGGTGGCGTTTCCGGCCTGTCGTGTAATGATATTTTCGAAGAGTAAGCCTTGATCCAAATCATGGCCAGCCTCATTCATTGCTTTTAAGTAACCTTCATACCTTTCCTGGTAGGCCTTTATTTTTCGTTCCCCGGCAAAATGAGCGACCCGTTTGTAACCTGATTTCAGCAGATGTTTGGTGGCCAAATATGCCCCGGTATAATTGTCATTGATTACTTTCGCACCTGGAATAGCGGGATTGATCCGATCAAATTGCACCAACGGTATCCCACGGCGAACAACCTCTTCCAAATGCTCATACGATTGTGTCTGAACAGATAAGGACAGAATGATACCACCGACTTGATTCCTCAAAAGGGTTTCCACTGCTTTCTCCTCTTTAAAAGCATTTTCACCACTTTGACAAATCACCAAATTATAACCCGCAGGGTTTAAGATTTCTTCCACCCCACTAATCACATTGCTAAAGAAATGTCGATTAACACGCGGCACAATCATACCAACTGTATCACTTTTTCCTTTCCGCAAAGAAGCTGCAATGACATTAGGTTGATACCCCATTTCACGCGCTTTCTCGTTCACCAGATTCCGTGTCTTTATGCTCACCCGTGTATTACCTGCCAACGCTCGCGAAACCGTAGAAGGTGTCACACTTAATGCCTTAGCAATATCATTAATGGTAATTTTCTTCATAACATTAGAATTACAAATGCAAAAATACAATCGTTTGCACAAATAACAACAAAAGCACGAAAATATTTTTACAACAATATTTTTTCATAAAAAAGATGCGACCACATCAGACAGCATTAAAACCAACAACAAAAGCCTAATCAGGCCATTTGCAATTCATTCAAGGATCTAAAAATAAACCTTCGACTAGATGAAAAATTTGGATTATAAAGAAACATTTGTACTTTCGTGTTCGTTAACGGAACAAACTTAAAACCCAATCAAAACTGCACTTTTCACCATGAAACCATTCATTCACAATAACTTTATACTAGAATCAACGACATCACAACAGTTGTATCACAACTTTGCAGAGTCACTCCCCATCATCGACTTTCATTGTCATTTGAATGCAAAGGACATTGCTGAAGATCGTTCATTCGACAACCTGGGGCAAGTATGGCTGGAGGGTGATCACTATAAATGGCGAGCCATGCGCATGAATGGTGTGCATGAAAAGTATTGTACCGGATCGGTTTCCGATAAAGACAAGTTTTTAAAATGGGCCGAGACGCTACCTCATACAATTAGTAATCCACTTTACCACTGGACCCACCTGGAACTTGCGAGATACTTTAACATGACAGATTTACTATCTCCAAACACTGCTGAACACATTTATAATAGCACACAGGAGATGTTACAGTCACCTGAATTCAGTGCCCGTAACCTGATGCGCAGGATGAAGGTGGAGATGGTAGGAACAACCGACGATCCGGCTGATTCATTGCAGTACCACCAACAGCTTAAAAAAGAAGGCTTCGATATAAAGGTATTACCTACTTTCAGAGCGGATAATGTATTAAAAACAGAAGACGCAGCGACCTTCATCGCCTATATTGAGAAATTAGGAGCTGCTGCTGATATCGCTATCCACACTTATAAAGACCTGCTAGAAGCGTTGAATAAACGACATGCATTCTTTCATGAGTTGGGTGGTCGTCTGTCAGACAGTGGGCCGGATCGTTTTTATTATGCTGATTATACGGATAACGAAATAGCTGCCATCTTCCAAAAACTAATGGATGGAAAAACAATAAGTGCTGAAGAAACAGAAAAATATCGCACGGCAATCATGGCCGATCTAAGCCGATTAAATCACAAACGCGGATGGACCCAACAATTCCATGTGGGTGCATTACGCAACAACAATGCCCGCAAATATAAAGCACTGGGGGCTGATACCGGGTTCGATTCCATTGGTAATCCACAGGACAGTATTAAAATGTCACGCTTCCTGGATCTATTGGACAGGACTGACCAATTGGCTAAAACCATCTTATATAATTTAAATCCATCCGATAATGAAATGATGCTCACCATGTGTGGCAACTTCAACGATGGTTCCGTTGCCGGAAAAGTGCAATATGGAGCGGCCTGGTGGTTTCTGGATCAAAAAACAGGGATGGAAAAACATTTGCGCGACCTTTCAGCATTGGGACTACTCAGTCGTTTTGTAGGAATGGTTACTGATTCACGCAGTTTCCTCTCCTATCCGCGTCATGAATATTTTCGCCGAATTGCCTGTAATTACATTGGCAATGAAGTGGAAAAAGGACTCATCCCCAATGATGAGCACTTACTAAAAACAGTTATTGAAGGAATATCCTATTATAACGCTAAATCATACTTTAAATATTAAAACACTATGGCAAAAAAAGTTGTCACTTTTGGAGAGATTATGTTGCGTCTGGCAACACCTGGTTTTCAACGCTTCTCACAAGCTACTGAATTCAATGCAACCTATGGCGGTGGCGAAGCCAATGTAGCGGTGTCGCTGGCCAATTATGGGATGGATGCAACTTTTGCAACCCGTTTACCTGAAAACGATTTAGGTAAAGCTTGCCGGATGGATCTGCAGAAATATGGCGTTCTTACTGATGCCATCGCTTATGGAGGTGATCGTCTGGGCATCTACTTTTTAGAAACCGGTGCCGTAGCACGCGCCAGCAAAGTAGTATACGACCGTGCAAACTCAGCCTTTGCGCAAGTGGAAAAAGGAATGTTTAACTGGGATGAAATATTGGAAGGGGCGGATTGTTTCCATTGGACCGGCATTACACCAGCTGTCTCGCAAGGTGCTGCTGATGCCTGTTTAGAAGCTATTGAAACGGCCAACCGCAAAGGCATTACGGTAACGTGCGATTTAAACTACCGCAAGAACTTGTGGAAATATGGAAAAACAGCAGCCGAAGTGATGCCTAAACTGGTGGCTGGCTGTGACATTGTCCTGGGTAACGAAGAAGATGCGGCAATGGTGCTGGGCATTCATCCCGATGGTGTGGATGTGACAGGAGGTCATGTGGAAGCAGAAGCCTACCGCAGCGTATCTCAACAGATCATGGCGCAATATCCGCGTGTTAAAAAAGTAATCACCACACTACGAGGATCAATCAGTGCCAATCACAACAGTTGGTCAGGCGTATTGTACGATGGCGAAAACTTATACGAAGCGCCTACTTATCAAATCACACACATTGTAGACCGTGTGGGTGGAGGGGATTCTTTCATGGGTGGCCTAATCTATGGATTATTGACTTATGAAGGTGATGATCAAAAAGCCCTCAACTTTGCCACAGCAGCCTCTTGTTTGAAACACACCATTCATGGCGATTTCAACCTGGTAACAGTAGAAGAAGTGGAGAAACTAATGGGTGGTGATGCTTCGGGACGGGTATCAAGGTAAAGGAAGGAAAGGAAAAAGTAGAAAGGAAAAAGCAATAAGAAGAAAAGGTGTAATAAAGATAAACATTCAAGGTGATTCTTCTTAACTTTTATTAAAACACTAAGTTATGAAGAATGATTTATGCCAACGGTTATTTGAATTTGCAGTGAGCACCATTAAGATCATGAAACAATTACCGATGACACCTGAAAGCAGAATTATTCGATACCAATTGGTCAAATCCTCCACTTCTTCGGGTGCAAATTATGAAGAAGCACAAGCGGGTTCATCAAAGGCCGATTTTATAAACAAAGTTTCAATTGCTTTAAAGGAGATGAGAGAAAGTAATTATTGGATAAGGATTTTGATGGCAACTAATAATTCGAATGAAATACTCTCAACTCAATTGAAGGAGTTAGAAAACGAATCCGAAGAGCTAAAGAAGATACTTGGTAAAATAGTAGTGTCTTCAAGAAAAGCTAAACACTAACCAGTTTGAACCTTTTTACTTTTCACTTTTTACTTGTCTCATAAAAACAATAACCAATTTGAATTAACAAAAATGTCAAAATATACTCGAATAGAGGTTTTTCAATCAATGCAAAAAACAGGTGTGGTGCCGGTTTTTTATCATGCAGACTTGGAGGTTTGTAAAGCTGTAGTGAAAGCTTGCTTCGACGGTGGAATCCGTGTTTTTGAGTTCGTAAACCGTGGGGACTTCGCCCATGAATTGTTTAGTGAATTAAACAAATATGCACTCAAAGAATTGCCCGGCATGATGCTGGGAGCCGGTTCCATCGTTGAAGAAGCTACTGCAGCCTTGTACATCCAGGCAGGCGCCAACTTTATCGTTTCGCCACTGCTAAATGAAAACATGGCGCGTATCTGTAATCGTCGTAAAATCCTATGGTCGCCTGGATGTGGTACCATCTCGGAGATTGGAAAAGCGGAAGAATTGGGTGCTGAATTAGTGAAAGTATTCCCTGCTTCTGAAGTAGGCGGCCCTTCTTTCATAAAAGCGGTAAAAGCCCCATGTCCCTGGACGAACATTATGCCAACAGGCGGTGTGACCACTGAAAAAGAAAATCTTCAAAAATGGTTCGATGCCGGGGTAACCTGTGTGGGGATGGGTTCTAACCTTTTTCCAAAACCAATCATGGATACCAAAAATTGGCAAGCCCTGACCGAAAAGGTAACAGAACTGATGTCAACCATTCAAACCGTTCGAAAATAATGCTTTCCAATCGCTTAAATATTAAAAACAAAGTAGCTGTCGTAACTGGTGGTGCAGGGGTTCTCTGCTCCACCATGGCACACAGCCTGGCTGCTCAAGGGGCTAAAATTGCGGTTCTGGATTTGAACCTGGAAGCGGCTATAACCATAGCCGAAGAATTAACTGCCACTTATGGTGTTCCTGCCATCGGTCTATCCGCCAATGTACTTAACAAAACCTCATTGGAAGAAGCTCGAACCATCATCCATGAAAAACTAGGCACCGTGGATTACCTGGTGAATGGTGCCGGCGGGAATGCAGCTTCTGCTACCACGCAGGCCGAATTCCTGACTGAAGATAAGCTCAGCAACCTGGAAGATACCTTCTTTGGCTTACAGATGGAGGGTTTCGATAAAGTATTTGCCCTTAATTTCCAGGGGACCTTACTGCCTTCCATGGTTTTTGCCAAAGACATGCTGGACAAAAAAGAAGGCTCTATCATCAATATATCCTCCATGAATGGTGATCGTCCCCTCACGAAGATACCAGCTTACTCGGCAGCTAAAGCAGCCATCAATAATTTCACCCAATGGTTGGCCGTGCATTTTGCTCAAACAGGCATCCGTGTCAATGCCATTGCTCCAGGCTTTCTCTTAACCAATCAAAACCGTTTTCTATTAGTAGATGAACAAACTGGAGAAGCTACTCCCCGCGGTGAAAAAATCATCAATAATACGCCCATGGGACGCTACGGCGAACCAGAAGAACTAACCGGTACGCTGTTGTACTTGTTATCGGATTGGTCCAAATTTGTAACCGGCGTGGTGATTCCTGTGGATGGTGGCTTTTCAGCCTTTAGCGGAGTATAAAGTCAATGATGAATTATTAATGGTTAATGATTAATACGTGTACATCGAATTAATCATTAAAAATTAACAACTAATAATTAAATAAAATGATCGAACAAACCTGGCGATGGTACGGTCCTAATGATCGGATATCGCTTCAAGACATACGCCAAACGGGTGCTACGGGTATTGTGACAGCCCTCCACCACATCCCAAACGGAGAGGTCTGGTCCGTTAATGAGATCAACCAACGCAAGGCGATCATAGAAGAAGCCGGACTAACCTGGTCGGTGGTGGAAAGCGTGCCCGTGCACGAGGAGATTAAGAAACAGACCGGCCAATGGAAAGAACACATTGCCAATTACCTGCAAACCATTCGTAATCTGGGACAATGTGGTATTCACACCATTTGCTACAACTTCATGCCCGTATTGGATTGGTCGCGCACCAATTTAAACAAAGCCTTTGACGATGGTTCATTGGCGCTGATTTATGAACAAAAAATGCTGGCTGCTTTTGACCTGTTCATCTTAAAACGCCCGGGTGCAACAAAGGACTACCCCCAAGCGATACAAAAAGAGGCTGAAACCTATTTCAATGCGATGGATAATGAGCAGATTGAAAACCTGACCAACACCATCATCAAAGGACTACCCGGGGCGGAAGAAAGTTACAGCCTGAAACAATTCCAGGAAGTTTTGGATACCTATCAGCACATTGACGATAAAACGCTCCAGAAGCATTTATTAGATTTTCTGAAGGCCATCATCCCGGTAGCAGAAGAGGCTGGTGTGCGCATGGCCATCCATCCGGATGATCCACCATGGGGTTTGTTTGGCTTGCCACGGGTGGTAAGTACCTTGGAAGACGCATTTGCCATCACCAAAACCATTGATTCTGAATCCAACGGCATCACCCTCTGCACCGGATCATTTGGTGCAGGCCATTTCAATAATTTATCCCAGATGGCAAAAGAGTTGGCGCCACGTATTAACTTCGCCCATCTGCGCAATGTAAAACGTGATACCGATTACAATTTTCGCGAAGATTACTTGTTCGAAGGAGATGTGGACATCTATGAGGTATTAAAAGCAATTGTTGAAGAAGAAGAACGTCGGAAAAAAGAGGGACGTAAGGATTTCTCTATACCAGTGCGACCTGATCATGGCAACCAGATGCTGGGAGACATCGGGAAAGACAACAACCCGGGTTATTCGCTATATGGGCGCATGAAAGGATTGGCTGAGATACGCGGATTGGAGCTGGGAATCAGACGCAGCCTATTAAATTATTAATTATTAATGGTTAATAATTGACCATTAAACATTAAACACTAAAATGAAGATATCCTTTAATTCATGTTTATTGTTAGGCAGCTTGCTCCTTCTGTTAGGGGCCTGCCGCCAAAGCAACGAACACAAAGTGCTCAAACTGGCCCACGGACTGGATCCTTCCCATCCGGTTCATCAAGCCATGGTCATCATGGGCAAAAAGCTAAAAGAGAAATCCAAGGGACAAATGACACTGGAAATATACCCCAGCGGCCAGTTAGGATCTGAACAACAATGTGTCGAACTTCTGCAAATAGGTAGTTTAGCCATCACAAAAGTATCGGCTGCCGTAATGGAAAGCTTCACCAATAACTACCAGGTATTGGGATTACCTTACGTTTTCCGGTCCAAACAACACTCATTTAATGTATTGGATGGTGAAGTGGGCAAGGAACTACTCACCTCAACAGAACAATATAACATTCGGGGTTTATGTTTTTACGATGCCGGCTCACGCAGTTTCTATACCCTCAATCAACCAATTGAAACACCGGAAGATTTGAAAGGCTTGAAGATTCGGGTGATGAAGAGTCAGACAGCTATGAACCTGGTCAATGCCATGGGAGGCTCCCCTACCCCTATCTCCTGGGGTGAACTATACACGGCTCTTCAAAGTGGTGTGGTGGATGGTGCTGAAAATAACCCACCCAGTTTTTACACGTCTCACCATTATGAAGTCTGTAAATACTACTCCATCAATGAACATACCATGGTACCGGATGTACTCATCATTAGCACCGTGGTCTGGAATAAGTTAAACGATCAACAAAAAGAGTGGTTGCAGGCTGCTGCTTCCGAATCGGTGATAGCGCAACGCAAATTGTGGGCCGCATCGGAAAAAGAATCCCTGGCAAAAGTGCAGGAAGCAGGCGTACAAATCAACTATCCGCAAAAAGAACCCTTTGCCGAAAAAGTACAAGCCATGCTGGATTCCTATAAAGATCAACCGGAACTGTATGATTTAATTCAGCGCATCCAATCTACTCATTAATGACCTCAACAATGATACTTAAACACAGGATCGATAAAATATTAGAGAAGAT
>Ga0193953_1000567_pt1 | contig 19313 bp, 18 predicted proteins | sample BB_4_MG_FD_140325 | JGI IMG/M metagenome (GOLD analysis project Ga0193953, IMG submission 140325) | Microbial mat bacterial communities from the Broadkill River, Lewes, Delaware, United States - BB_4_MG | ecosystem: Environmental > Aquatic > Freshwater > River > Microbial mats | place: USA... | reverse complement strand
TTGGCATGGAAGTTGCATATTATATAGAATGTTATATTTAATTGAAGGAGGAAGTAATATGAAAAAGGGTTGTCCATTTGGAACACATCGAGTAATTGAACCACAAGGGGTTTTACCGCAACCAGCGGTGCGTATTTCTAACGATATGGAGTTATATGACAATGAAATTCTTATTGATGTTCAAACTCTAAACGTTGATTCAGCTAGTTTTACTCAAATAAAAACACAAGCTGATGGAAATATTGAAAAAATAAAAGAAATAATGATGGGTATTGTTGAGAAGTATGGAAAACATAAAAACCCAGTTACAGGTTCAGGTGGTATGTTAATTGGTACGGTAGCTAAAATTGGTGAAGCAATGAAAGAAAAAACGGATTTAAAAGTCGGAGACAAAATTGCTACATTAGTATCACTATCTTTAACTCCATTAAAAATTGAAGAAATTAAAGAAGTGCGTATTGATATTGATCAAGTAGATATTAAGGGTCAAGCAATATTATTTGAAAGTGGAATATATGCAAAAATTCCAACAGATCTTCCAGAAAACTTAGCATTATCAGTATTAGATGTAGCTGGAGCACCTGCACAAACAGCAAAATTAGTTAAACCAGGAGATACAGTAGTTATTATTGGTGGAGCTGGTAAATCAGGAATGCTTTGTCTATACGAGGCAAAAAAACGTGCTGGAATTACAGGAAAAGTTATTTGTGTTCAAAGAGGAACTCGTCATAAAGCTAGAGTTATGGATAATAATTTAGCTGATGTATTTATAGATGCAGATGCAACAAATGCAGTAGATGTGTTAAATAAAGTAGCTGAAGAAACTAATGGTGAAATGGCAGATTTAACTATTAACTGTGTAAATATTGAAAATACTGAAATGTCTAGTATTCTTGCAACAAAAGATGATGGAATTGTTTATTTCTTCTCTATGGCTACAAGTTTTACAAAAGCAGCATTAGGTGCTGAAGGTGTTGGAAAAGATGTTGTTATGATTATGGGGAATGGTTACACAAAAGATCACGCAGATATTACCCTACAAATTATGAGAGAAAGTGAATCGCTAAGAAAATTATATGAATCGCTTTATGCGTAAGGGGGATAAAAATGTATTATCATAAGTTTGATATTTGGAAAGATGTTAAAGAAGAAGAATGGAATGATTGGCACTGGCAAGTCAAAAATCGTATTTCAACTGTTGAACAATTAGAAAAATTAATTGATTTAACAGATGAAGAAAAACACGATATAGGAGAAGTTTTAAAGAAATTTAGAATGGGAATCACGCCATATTATGCAGCTCAAATGGACAAAACAAATAGAAATTGTCCAGTAAGAATGCAAGCGGTTCCAACCATAGCAGAGGTTCACATTTCTCATGCTGATATGGAAGATCCATTACATGAAGATACAGATTCACCAGTTCCAGGATTAACACATAGATATCCAGATAGAGTATTGTTTTTAGTAACTGATCAATGCTCAATGTATTGTAGACATTGTACTAGAAGAAGATTTGCGGGACAAAAAGATTCAGGTGTTCCAATGGATAGAATCGATGCTATGTTAGAATATATTAGAGGAGCTAAAGAAGTTAGAGATGTATTGCTTTCTGGTGGAGATGCGTTATTAATTTCAGATGAACGTCTAGAATATATAGTAAGTGAATTAAGAAAAATTCCACATGTTGAAATTATTAGAATTGGATCTAGAACTCCAGTTGTTTGTCCACAACGTATTACTGATGATTTAGTTAACATGTTAAAGAAATATCATCCAATTTGGTTAAATACTCACTTTAATCATCCAAAAGAAATAACTCCTGAAACAGTAGAGGCTTGTAGAAAACTTGCAGATGCTGGTATTCCTTTGGGAAATCAAACAGTTTTATTAAGAGGAGTAAATGATAATGTTCATGTAATGAGAGCTTTAATGCATGAATTAGTTAAAATAAGAGTTCGTCCATATTACATTTATCAATGCGACCTTTCTTTAGGGATTGAACACTTTAGAACAAAAGTTGCAAAAGGTATTGAAATTATGGAAGGTTTAAGAGGTCATACATCTGGTTATGCTGTTCCAACATTTGTTGTTGATGCCCCAGGTGGTGGTGGTAAGATACCAGTTATGCCAAATTATATTGTATCTATGGCACAAAATAAAGTTATTTTACGTAACTTTGAAGGTGTTGTAACTACTTATGTAGAACCAGATTATGAACAAGGTCCTGCAAATCTTGATGGTATGAATGCCAAAGAAGCAGATTTTGAATATTCTGGAGTTGCAGGGTTGTTCTATAACGATGACGTTTCATTAGAACCAACAAAATTATTAAGAGTTGAAAGATACGAAAAGCGTCAAAAAGAAAAATAGAATTAAAGAGGATTAAGCTATGAAAAGAGTGCTAAAACATATTGTAGATAATCATTATAAAAATATTTCTGTAGTTGGACTGTCAAAAAATGCAGGCAAAACGGTTGCTTTAAATGGTTTGCTTGAATACTTTTTTGAAGCTGGCATTAGATTGGGACTTACATCATCTGGTAGAGATGGTGAAAGAAAAGATGTTTTAACTAATACAGAAAAACCAGGTATTTTTGTTGTTAAAGGTACTTTATTTTCAACTACAGATGCGCTCTATAAAAAAGCTAAATATCCGGCTGAAATATTATATATAGGTGAAGAAAAAACTCCACTGGGAAGAGTCTTATTAGCTAGAGCGATGGAAGATTCTTTTATAGAAATAGCTGGTCTACAGAGTAATTCGGGATTAAACTTTCTATGTGATAAGATGATTTCCTTAGGAGCAAATTATTGTTTTATAGATGGGTCTATAAATAGACAAGCATCTGCTTCACCACAAATTAGTGATGCATGTATTTTATCTGTAGGTGCGGCATATAGTCGCTCTATGGATAAAACTGTTGAGATAGCAGCACATACAGTTAATATGTTTAGAATAAAGGAAGTAAATAGTGAAATTCGAAAGGTTTTGCTACCAGTATTTAATAAATGCTGTTTTATTGAAGAAAAAGAAGTTAAAGTAATTGAACAACTTACGGCTCTTAATGCAGGAGCAAACATGGCAAAGGAAATAAATAGCAAAACAAAATATGTTTATATTCCGGGAGCATTAGTATTTAATACATTGGAATCAATATTAAAAAAAAATCGCCTTTTAAAACAATGTACGATAGTAGTGCAAGATCCAACTAAAATATTCTTAACGCCAAAAGAATATTTATGGGTTCAAAAGCAAGGAATTGAAATACAAGTTTTTAAAGAAATGAAATTGCTAGGAGTTACCATAAATCCATATGCACCTGCTGGATATTTTTATAATGGAAATGCTTTTATGGAAATGTTATCAAAGAGAATAAGTAGGGTTCCAATATATGACATAATCAGAAATGAGGTTATCGTTAATGAAATGTGATGGTTTAAGAACTGTAGATACCAAAAAAATGGAGTTAAATGAAGTTATTTCTATGCTAAATCCTTTTACAATGATGGGAATAGAAGAGAAGAGCAAAATGTCTTTCTATACTGATATAGAAGAGTTAAAAAATTGCTTTTTGGAACTAGAAGAAGCTAAGTTTAATTATCAAAGTCATAAAGAAGAAGTTAATAAAGTAGAAAATTTACTAGCACATATTAAAGATTTAAGATATTCATTGGGATGTACAATTTCTGGTCAAGTGTTAAATAGTATTGAATTGTTTGAGGTAAAACAGTGTGGACTTAGAATGCAACAGATAAAGAAATATTTAGATTTAATTAGACATGATAATTTTTCTTTGGAAATGAATGATGTTGGAGAATTAATAAAAATACTTGATCCAAAGAATGAAGGTTTGGAAACTTTCTATATTTATGATGATTTTTCTTTAAAACTAAGCGAAATTCGAAAGAGAAAAAGAGAATGTGGGAAAATATTAAAACTTGAAATAGAAAATTTAAAAAAACAAGTTCAAATTGCATTTGATGTAAAAGTTTCGCAAGAACATTTTGTTAGGGTTTCAAAAGATCAAAAAGAACGTATTGAAAAAATGAATCAATCACATTTGCTTAAGTATGACTCCGAAACATATATGCAAATACAATATAAGATACGTTATAATGACAAAACTATAAAATATTTAGAACTGTTAGATGGTTTAAAAGAAAATGAGGAAGAAGAAATTTTTCAAGTTCAAAAAAAATTAAGTCAAGGAATAGCTAAAATTGCTCCTAAAATATTAGAAAACTACGAACGGATTGCAAAATTAGATTTTCTATGGGCAAAAGTTAGATTGGCAATAAAAATGGATGGAAAGAGGCCTGAAATTAGTAGTAAAAATTATATATCAATAAAAAATGGTTTTCATCCTATTGTTGCAAAAAACTTAAAGGAAACAAATATATTATTTCAACCATTATCTATTACATGTGAAAGTGGGGTTACATGTATTACTGGAGCAAATATGGGTGGAAAAACAGTGTGCTTGAAGACTACAGCACTATTAGTTTCCATGATGCATTTGGGATTAATGGTTCCTTGTGAAAAAATGGCTTGTGGATTGTTTGAAAAGTTATGGCTGATAACTGGAGATGAGCAATCTACTAAAAAAGGATTAAGTACATTTGGATCGGAAATAAGTGAGGTAAAAGAGGCAATTAAAACGGCTGATAAAAATACTTTGATTTTAGTTGATGAATTAGCATCTGGTACAAATCCAGAGGAAGGTCAAGCACTACTAATGGCACTTAAGGATTATTTAAAGAGGTGTCCTGCCATTAGTATTTTGACTACACATTATGACGGGATTGCTAATGATTCGATGATAAAGCATTATCAAGTTAGAGGTCTTGAAAATACATCTATCGAAGAAGTCGCGAATTTAAATGATGAAAATGAAAGATTAGTTTGGTTAAAAAAACATATGGATTATAGTTTAAAAGAAGTTGATACGTTTGCAGATGTTCCAAAAGATGCATTACGTATTGCAAGAATGATGGGTTTAGAAGAGTCTGTTGTGAAAGCAGCAGAGACGATTTTAGAAAAAAAATAGAGGAGGGAATTAATGAAAAGTAAGTTGAATTTGGATCCTCAGGTTATTGAGAGTGCACGTTCTGCTGCTGGGAATATTGCGGACTCAATGCAAGGATTTATTGATAGACATTCTACAGTTACAGTTGAAAGAACGGTTGCTAGACTTTTAGAAATTGATGGGGTAGATGAAATTGAGAAACCACTTCCAAATGTTGTAGTGGATAACATTATTGAAGGTGGAGGTTTAGAAAGAGGTATTGCATATTGGTTAGGAAATGCAATGGTTAAATATAAAAAATCAGCTCAAGAAATTGCAGAAGCGGTTAGCCGTAGTGAAATTGATTTAACTAAAGTTGAAAAACAGTCTGACAAAGAAATTTTTGAGTGTATTTTAGAAATAGCGCAGAAAACTACCAATAGAGTAAGAGAAAATAGAGAATATAGAACTAATACAATTAATCGTTTAGGTGATGGAGCACAACCATATTTATATGTAATAGTTGCAACTGGAAATATATATGAAGACGTTGTTCAAGCTCAAGCAGCAGCTAGACAAGGAGCAGATGTAGTAGCGGTTATACGTACTACAGCTCAATCGTTATTAGATTATGTTCCATATGGAGCGACAACAGAAGGGTTTGGAGGAACCTATGCTACTCAAGAAAACTTTAGGATTATGCGTAAAGCATTAGATGAAGTTGGAGAAGAAGTTGGTAGATATATTAGACTTTGTAATTATTGTTCTGGATTATGTATGCCTGAAATAGCAGCTATGGGAGCATTAGAGCGTTTGGATGTAATGTTAAATGATGCTTTGTATGGTATTTTATTTAGAGATATTAATATGCAAAGAACACTTGTAGATCAATATTTTTCAAGAATTATAAATGGATATGCAGGAGTAATTATTAATACAGGAGAGGATAATTATTTAACTACAGCAGATGCGGTTGAAGAGGCACATACTGTTTTGGCTTCGCAATTAATGAATGAACAATTTGCATTTAAAGCTGGATTAAAAGAAGAACAAATGGGTTTAGGACATGCTTTTGAAATGAATCCTAATATTGAAAATGGATTTTTACTAGAACTTGCACAGGCGCAAATGGCTAGAGAGATTTTTCCTAAGGCTACACTGAAATATATGCCTCCAACTAAATTTATGACTGGCGATATTTTTAAAGGCCATTTAATGGATGCTATGTTTAACTTAGTTTCAATTTGGACAAAGCAAGGAATTCAATTATTAGGAATGCCAACAGAAGCAATTCATACACCACATTTACAAGATCGTATGTTGTCTATTGAAAATGCAAAATATATTTTTAATAATGCCAAAAACATTGGAGATGAAATTGAATTTAAAAAAGATGGAATAATTCAAAAACGTGCTCAAGATGTTCTTTCAAAAGCAGAAGAATTATTAAAAGAAATTGAATCAATTGGATTATTTGATACAATTGAACAGGGAAAATTTGCAGATGTTAAGCGTCCTAGAGATGGTGGAAAGGGATTAGATGGAGTTTTTGAAAAACATCAATCATACTTCAATCCATTTATTGAGTTAATGATGGGAGGCGAAAGATAATGTCAAAAACACAAGAAATTGATTTAAGACATGTAAAACCTTATGGAGACACATTAAATGATGGAAAAGTTCAAATGTCTTTTACATTACCTATTCCATACGGAGATGAGGCAAAAGAAGCGGCAAGAGTATTAGCTAAAAAAATGGGTTTTGAAGAACCAGAAGTTGTTCATTATATGGATTTAGGTATTGGATATACTTACTTTGTTATTTATGGAAGTTGTCAACATGATGTTGATTACACTAGCATAGAAGTGCCAAAAGTAGAAGTAGAAAGCATGGATAAATATGGAGTAGAAGCATATATTGATGAACATATAAAAAGAGATATTACTATTATTGGAGCATGTACAGGAACTGACGCTCATACTGTAGGTATAGATGCAATTATGAATATGAAGGGCTTTGCGGGTCATTACGGTTTAGAAAGATATAAACATGTAAATGCTATTAATATGGGCTCTCAAGTCCCAAATGAGGAGTTAATTGCTAGAGCTATTGAAGAAAAAGCTGATGCTTTATTGGTTTCTCAAATAGTAACACAAAAAAATGTGCATATTCCTAATTTAACTCAATTAATTGAGCTATTAGAGGCTGAAGGATTAAGAGATAAATTAGTTGTGGTTTGTGGTGGACCAAGACTATCGCATGAATTGGCTAAAGAATTGGGTTATGATGCAGGTTTTACAACCGGTTCTTTTGCAAATGATGTGGCAACGTTTATAGTTACAGAAATGGTTAAACGTGGATTATAAATAAAGACAGTTGGCTAAATACTATAAGTATTTAGCCTTTTTTTATTATATAATATATATATTATATATTTAGGAGGAATATTATGAAAAAAGTTTTAATAACTCAAATGATTCCAAAAGAGGGGATAGACTTATTAAAAGAACATTTTGAAGTAATTTTACCTGTAGATGAGGAAAAATTTGATAGAGAATCTATAGAGAGAGAAAGTAAAAAAGTAGATGCGATATTAACTCAATTAAGCGACACAATTGATGAGACTTTTATAAAGTCACATACTAATATAAAGATTTATTCAAATTATGCGGTAGGATATAATAATTATGATACTAGTTATGGGAAAAAAAATGGCGTTATTATGACTAATACTCCAGATGTTTTATCAGACACAACAGCAGAATTAGCTATTTCATTATTATTTGCAACTTCAAGAAGACTTTTTGAGGCGAGGAGTGTAATTGATAATTCAGAGTGGAAGGGTTTTAGACCAACATTTTTACTAGGTCAAGATATTAGTAATAAAAAAATTGGTGTAATTGGAGCAGGAAGAATAGGTCAATCTTTTATGCAAAAATTAATTGGATTTAATCCAGAATTTTATTATTTTAATAGAAAAAGAAATTTAGATATTGAAGAAAAGTTTGGTGCTAAATATTTGTCATTTGATGAGTTAATTGAACAAGCGGATATTATAAGTATTCATGTACCTTTAACGGAAGATACTAAATATTTATTTAATGAAGAGTCATTTAAAAAAATGAAAAAAAATGCAATTTTAATTAATACTTCAAGAGGACCAGTTATTGATGAAATGGCTATGATACAAGCTCTTAAGAATAAAGAATTTTGGGGAGCAGGGCTTGATGTGTTTGAGAATGAGCCTTATATTTCAAAAGAATTATTAGAGTTAAAGAATGTTGTTTTAACACCTCACATTGGTTCAGCAACGTTAGAAACTAGAAGAAAAATGTCAATTTTAGCTGCTAAAAATATTATTGAAGTGCTATATGAAAGAAAACCTATTACACCAATTTATTAAAAATTTGGTTATAAATATATAGTTGATTTGGAGAGGAGACATATGAGAAAAAAATTATTTGTATGTACATTATTTTTGTTTATTTTTTTCACCGCTTGTGGAACTAAAGAGATTGAGGAAATTGATTTTTACTTGCATCCTCCCAAATTAACACCTGAGTTAGAAGGGTTAAATAATATTGCCAAAAATTATATAGATAAAGATTATGAAATTTTTATGCCTAAAAATATTTTGGATAAAGAATTAATATTTTTTAAAGATTTAAATAGTGATAATATTCAAGAAGCAATAATGTTTTTAAAAGATGCAAATGGAAAAATCTTTATATTGATTTCAAGTTATTTAAACTCAGTGTGGAAAGAGGAAAGTTTAATTGATCTATCATCATTTTCTCTGGCGAAATTTATTGTAGAGGATTTAGATAAGGATGGCTTATATGAATTATATGCACTAGTAGAAGATGAAAATTCATATGAAAAAAAAATATTTGTATTTGAAAAAGATATAGATGGAGTTTGCGCAAGATTTTCAAAAATTGTTAGCGATATGGTTGTAGGAAGTATATCAAATCAAAAAAAGCAATTGTTTTTAGTTACAGATACTAGAGATAATGGTGATAATTCCTTTGCTTTTGTTGAAGTTTTTGACTATGAAAATGATAGATTTGGTAAAAAGACAGATGTGCAAATTGAACCATATTTTTATGGTCCATATATGTCTCAAATTGGAAAATTAAATAAAAAAAGTACTGCTTTGATATTGAATATGGGAGTTGGAGAACATAGCGGATTAACAGAAATAATATTAGAGGAAAATGGAAAATTAATCAATGTATTTAATTCAAATAAAATAAATCAATTGTCACTTTTACAAAATCATCCAGTTGTTTCTGAAGATATAAACAATGATGGGTATATTGAAATATCAATACCAGAACCTACAAAAGGCAGTGAAGGAAAAAGTTTTTCAGAAATTGTTTGGATTGATAAGTGGTATCAGGTTTTAGAAGATAATTCTTTAGAATATAAAATTCAATCTATAGATAATTATTCAGTTATGAAAAAATTCATTTTTCCAAAAAGATGGGATGGGAAAATTGGTGCAGAGATAAATAAATGGAATGAAAGTGAACCATTTATGGATTTTTATATTATAGATAATGGTAGTAAAATTCCATTATTATGGATTTATTTTATAGATAGGGAATTATATGAAATAGATGAATTAGAGGGATTAAATTTAATTGAAGAGACAGAAAAATATTATATTATGTATCAATTATTTGAAGTAGAAAGTAAATATGAATATCTTCAATTATCTAATGAAGAAATAAAAAATAATTTTAAAAATATGAGGGAATAATATGATAAAGAAAATACTAATTGTTGAAGATGAAGTAGATATAAGAGAAATGCTCTGTATAGCATTTAAAAGAGAAAAATATGAAGTTAGAAGTGCAGGATCAGCAGAAGAAGCAATTGAAATGTTAGACGTTAATCCAAGTGTTGATATTGTATTAATCGATGTTATGCTTCCGGGTATAAATGGTTTTGAATTATGTGAAAAAATTAGAGAAAAAAATAAATTTGTTGGACTAATGTTTTTAACTGCAAAACAACAGGAAAAGGATAAAGTTAGAGGGTTAAAAAGTGGGGCAGATGATTATATAGTAAAACCTTTTAGTATTAAAGAATTAACTGTTAGAACAGAGGCGCTATATAGAAGGGTAGTCCAATATATAAGTGAAAATAATGTTATAAAAATGGGGATTTTTGAACTTGATGAAGAATATCATCAATTTAAACAAGATGGCAAAGAAATTCATCTATCTCAAACAGAGTATAAATTAATTGTTCATTTTTTAAAAAATCCTAATGTAGTATTATCTAGAAATCAATTGTTAGATGCCGTATGGGGAGAAGGATATTTTGGACCATCAAAAGTTGTAGATGTAAATATTCAAAGAATTAGAAAAAAAATTGATGATGATAAGAATCATGTTATAGAAACTATTTGGGGAGTGGGATACAAATGGAGGGAAGAAAATACCGACAATCATTAATAAAAAGATGGGTTTGTCATTATGTAATTGTTATTTTATTAATAACGGTTGCATTTAATTGGATATTTTTTTATATGGTTGAAAGAATGTATTATAAGATGACATATGAATATCTTACTGCTAGAAATAGTGTTATAACTAATTTTTATTCAAAAGAGTATTTGTCAACTGGGGAAATAAAAGATCATATAATTGACAAACTTATTGGCGGTTTTGCAGATAAAAGTATATATGAATTACAAGTATTAGACTTAAAAGGTAATGTTATAAAATCATCACAGTATGTAAAAATAAATTATTTAGTTCCCTTTGAAAGTAAAGATATTCTTACTCAGAAATGGATTGGTAAAAATGAGTATAGCAATGAAAATATAATTGTAGTTACAAGTCCATTAATTTATGAACAAAAACCAGTAGCTTTTGTTAGAGCGATAGCTTCGTTAGAAAACATAGATATATTAATACACAAATATGTTATGCCAATTAGATTAATAAGTTTTTTGGTAATGCTTTTAATATTATTATTAAGTATTATTTTTACTAAATCCGTAAAAAGGCCAATTGATAGAATTTTAAAGTACGCAACTGACATGGCAAGTGGGAATCATCATAGTGATATACCAATTGAAAAAGAAGATGAATTGGGACATTTATCGGAAACACTAAATTTTATGAACAATGAAATTGAAAGGCATCAAAAAATAAGGAATATGTTTATATCGGATATTTCACATGAAATAAAAACACCACTAACAGCAATTTCGGGTTGGACAGAACTTTTACTTGATTTAGATAATACAGATAGAGATACTCAAATCAAGGGATTAAATGCAATAAAAAGAGAAACTGACAGATTACAAAAAATGGTGTTAAGATTATTGGATTATTCTAGAATAGAACAGGAAAATTTTAAGATTTTTAAAACACATTTTGATTTAGTTGAAATGATTAAAGAAGTTATTGAAATATACAATGCAAGAATGGAAAAATTAGGAATTAAATGCAATTTAATTTGCGAGGAAAACAAAATACCAATATTTGCAGACAGAGAAAGATTGTTTCAATGCATGGTCAATTTAATTGATAATAGTGTGAAATTTAGAACGTTAGAAGAACCTATTATTAATATATCTATTAGTATAGAAAATAAACGAGTTTTTTTAAGGCTTGAAGATAATGGATTGGGTATTGAAGAGAGTGATAAAAATCATATTTTTGAGAAATTTTATAGAAGTAATGAATCAATTCAGGGCAATGGACTTGGATTATCAATAGTTAAAAAAATTATAGAAGCACATACAGGTAATATTAGATTGGAAGACAATAAAGAAGATAATACAGTATTTGTTATAGAACTTCCAATTGATTAAATGTTTTAATAAGGAGAGAAAAATGCGAAAATGGTGGGTTTTAATTTGGATAATCCCTGTAATATTGTTTGTTTTTTGGATTAATAATTCGATTCAAATGGAGAAAAAATATAACATTATTGACGGAAAATGCGATTTAAGAAATCATAATTTTGATGAATCTGGAGTTATTCTTGAAACAAAAAAAAGTCAAAATGGAGAAGTTAAAATATATTTTCCAAAAGAGTATTCAAAACTTATTATGATAATTGATAATTCTGAGGATTATATTATTAATGAACAGAGAATTGATTATGAATGCGTTTTTAATAATGAAATACATATGGAGATTGATGATGATGTGTATTTAATAAAAACAGAAAGAAATAATGAATTTTTTGAAAAAAAATATATAAAAATTATTAGTAGAGAAAAGTATAATATTGCTTATAAAATAAAAAGAATTTTTTATGGAGGTTCAAGAATTGCATTAGGATTTATATTTTTCTTTTTATTTAGACATTTTAGATTATTTTATAGAAAATTTGAATTTTGGATTCAGGTAATTATGTGCTCTATATTATTTATATTTATTTGGGAAATTAATATAGGTATTTCTAAAGAATATTTATGGTGTACGTGGGCGATATTATTAATTTTGTCAAATTATGATTACATTGGAGAAATATCTAAAAAAACTTATGGAGTTGTTTTAATAAGTTTAATTATGTTTATTTTGTATCAAAAGCAAGAAATTATAAATATAAATATTGAAAGTCTATTTTTGATATTGATTGTTATATATTCTATATTAAGTATGTCTTATAAAAAAGATTATAGACCAGTTAAAATATTAGGACTATTTGTATTAATTATTTTTACTATTGCAGAGTATAGACAGGCAGATGATATGTTGAAGAACATATATCAAGTAAATGGATATATATTTTATACATTCGCTGCATTTGTTTCATTTGAAAACAAAATATTATATGGATTTGAGACTACTAGAAAACTTGCTTATGAAAATGCAAATATGTATAGAAAGGTTCAAAATTTATATAGTGAATTACAAAGGAAAAATGACATTTTAGAAAAAGAAGTAGAAAAAAGAACAGAAATGCTTAATGAAAAAATGAAGGTTTTGCAGTCGGAAGTAGCAAATAGACTTAGCTATGAAGTGAAGTTAAAAAAGGCACAAATTGAAATTCAAAATGTTAATAAGGAGTTGTATGATTTATCTATTAAAGATGGATTAACTAATATTTATAATAGAAAAAAAATGATGCAAATATTAAAAAAGGAAATTTCAAGACAATCAAGATATTCAGGTTCATTGTGCGTTGCGATAATTGATTTGGATCATTTTAAAAAAATAAATGACACATATGGGCATGTTTTTGGAGATGAAGTTTTAAAGAAATTAGCTGAAATATTTAAACATATGCTTAGAGAAGTTGATTCATATGGAAGATATGGAGGGGAGGAATTTTTAGTGATTTTACCAGAAACAGGACTAAAAGACGCATATCTTGTTTTAAATAGAGTACTTGATTCATTAAGAAGTTTTAAATTTAATGATAAAAATAATGTAGTTGTTACATTTAGTGGTGGAATTACAAAATATAAAAAGGGAGATACAATTGAAGAATTAATAGAAAGAGCTGACAAAAAATTATATTTAGCAAAAGAGAAAGGAAGAGACAGAATAGAATATGGACAAAATTAAGAAAATTATGGGATTTATTATGATAATACTAGCGTCAATATTATATGGGACTTTGCCATTGGGCATTTCTTTTGGTCATGATATTGGACTTGTAACAGAACAAATAGTAATATATAGATTTATTTTTTCTCTACCATGTATAATAATTGCTGTAATTATTTTAAATAAGGGAAAGTTAAATTATAAAGCTGGAGTTAAATTAATGATTGTTGGAGGATTAGGATATGGATTGACTGCAATGCTATTATCAAAGGCATATGCAATATTAGGAACTGCACCTGCTACAATTATTCATTTTAGTTATCCAGCAGTAATTATGAGTTTAGAGTTTCTATTTTTGCAAAAAAAAATATCAAAAGGTGAGATTGGAGCTTTATTTATGGTAATATTGGCTCTTTTATTGTTGTTAGAATATCCAATAAAATTAGATGGATATGGGTTAATTTGTGCTGTAGTATCAGCATTTACTTATGCAGGATATATTTTTTTTCTTAGCATTCAATCAAAAATTAAATCAGTTAATCCAATTGAAAGAACTTTTTGGATTCTAATAGGAGGCACTATTTTTTTTGTATTTAGATATGGATTTATTAATCCAGAATATTTTTTTATTTCTTCAAATCAAATAGTATTATTAATAGCAACTGCAGTCTTTCAAACATTATTACCCGTATTGTTTTTAATCTTAGGTCTTAAATATATAAGAGCTTCAGTTGCTGGGATTATTGGAGCATTAGAGCCATTTACGGCATTGTTAATTGGTGCAATCTATTTTGAAGAGTCATTAATTGGAAAAAGAGGAATATCTGCAATTTTTATTTTATTATCAGTAATTTGGATAGGAATAGTAAACCTTAAGGAGGAAAAAAATGCATGTATTAATAAGCAATGATGATGGAATTAAGGCACCGGCATTGTTCTTTTTAAAAGAATTTTTTGAAAATAGAAACGATAAAGTAACAATAGTAGTGCCGAATGGAAATAGAAGTGCTGCTGGTATGAGCTTATCTCTTTCAAAACCTATGAAGGTAGAAGAAAATGGGGATTGTATATTTTCAGTAGATGGGACTCCATGTGATTGTATAAATTATGCGCTCACAGTACTTAATAACAAGTATGATTTGGTTTTAAGTGGAATTAATGAAGGAAGCAATGTTGGACAGGAAATTTGGTATTCAGGAACAATTGCAGCAGCTAGACTTGCTAATTTTAATGGTTATCCTACAATGTCAATTTCTTTGGATAAAACTAAATTGACAAAGTCTGAATGGAAAAACGTTTTTATGAATTTAGATTTCTATTTTAATGACTGGTTAAAGCAAGTATCAAAAAAACATACAATGAATATTAATCTTCCTAAGAAGGCAACTGAGCAAATTTGCGAAGCAATTGAAACTATTGTAGGAAATAGAAAATATATCAATCATTTGGTTTTTAATAAGAATAAAGATGGGTATATTTATGAAGGAGAAATAATTAAATCAAACTCAAAGAAAAATTATGACAATTATGCTATAGAAAATTCAAAAATTTCAATAACATATTTAGAAAATAATATTTTGTAATTAATTTGACAAAAAGAGTAATGATAACTATAATTAAATTGAAATGATTACAAAAATGAAAGAGGTGATGTTTTGCTGGAAACTAATATGAGTTCTATTGAAATCAGTACATTTTTAAAAAAGCATGGTATTAGACCATCATTCCAAAGGATAAAGATTTATGAATATTTAGTAAATCATAAAACACATCCAACTGTAGACACAATTTATAAGGAATTAGTTAACGAATTACCAACATTGTCTAAAACCACGGTATATAACACCTTAAGTTTATTTGTTGAAAATAAAATAACACAACTTATATTTATTGAGGACAATGAAACGAGATATGATGCAGATTATAGAACGCATGGACATTTTAAATGTTTAAAGTGTGGGAAAATATATGATTTTAAAGTTGAAACCAAAGAAACAATAGAAGAGTCATTAAATGGCTTTGAAATTAAAGAAGAGCATTATTATATCAAAGGAATTTGTAAAAATTGTAAACAAAATTAAGGAGGATGAATATGAATCAAAGAGTAGAAAGTGCATTAAATGATCAAATCAACGCAGAACTATATTCTAGCTATCTTTATTTATCTATGTCAGCTTATTGTGAAGCGGAAGGACTTTCGGGATTTGCAAATTGGATGAGAGTTCAAGCTGAAGAAGAGTTGTTTCATTCTACAAAAATGTTTGATTATGTTAACGAAAGAGGAGGTAGGGTAATATTAAAAGCTATTGAAATGCCTCAAACTGAATGGAAATCTATAGTAGAAGTGTTAGAAGATGTTTTTGAACACGAGCAAAAGGTTACAAGTTTAATTAATAATTTAGTAACAATTTCTAGAGAAGAAAAAGAATATGCAACAGAAAATTTCTTACAATGGTATGTAGCTGAACAAGTTGAAGAAGAAGATAGTGTAGGACAATTATTAAATGAGGTTAAACTTGTAGATGGAAAGGGTTCAGGTCTTTTTATGCTTAATAGAGAAGCAGGACAAAGAGTATTTACACCACCTACTAAGGAATAGGGTTTTAAGTATTTGAATAATATGATATATTAATCTCAAAGGAGTGTTAGTATGATTTACGAGAAATTAGGACGTACCGATATTGAAAGACAAGCAGATATATTAAAGACATTAGGACATCCTGCGAGATTATGTATTATGCTTAAGCTGACTAAAGGGGCTAAGAATGTCTCAGAAATGCAAGGGTGTTTGAATATACCTCAATCTACAGTTTCTCAGCATTTGGCAACCATGAGAGCTAAGGGATTGATTAAGGGTGAGAGGAAGGGAACTGAAGTAATTTATAGTATTTCAGATCCTAGTATAAAATATATAGTAGAAGCAATAATTAAATGCTGGGAGGAAGAAAATAATGGCTAATATTAAAGGAACACAAACAGAGAAGAATTTACTTAAAGCATTTGCAGGAGAATCACAAGCAAGAAATAGGTATGGTTTTTTTGCAAAACAAGCAAAAAAAGAGGGTTATGAACAAATTGCTGCATTATTTTTAGAAACTGCTGATAACGAAAGAATACATGCCAAGAGATTTTTTAGTTTTTTAGAGGGTGGAGCAGTTGAAATTACAGCATCTTATCCTGCTGGTAAAGTAGGAACAACTAAAGAAAATTTACTAGAAGCTGCAAATGGAGAGAATGAAGAACATACTATTTTGTATCCAGAATTTGCAAAAGTGGCTAAAGAAGAAGGTTTTAATGATGTTGCTGCAGCATTTAAATTGATAGCAACAGTTGAACTTGAGCATGAAAAACGTTATAGAAAATTACTTGAAAACATCGAAAATGGTGAAGTTTTTGAGAAAAAATCAGTAAAAAGATGGAAATGTAGAAAATGTGGATATATTTTTGAGGGTGAGAAAGCACCTAAAAAATGTCCAGCATGCTTACATGAACAAGCTTATTTTGAAATAAAAGAGACAAATTATTAATTAAGAGGAGGATTAATATGAAAAAATATGTATGTACTGTATGTGGTTATGAATACGATCCAGCAATAGGAGATCCAGATGGTGGAATTGCTCCAGGAACAGCTTTTGCAGATATTCCTGATGATTGGGTTTGTCCAGTTTGTGGAGTTGGAAAAGACGATTTTGAAGTAGTAGAATAATAGGAGGCACCTATGAAAGCGACTGAAATTAAACCTGGAATTTATTGGGTGGGTGGAATTGATTGGAATTTAAGAAATTTTCATGGATATCTTACTCAAAGAGGGTCGACATATAATGCGTATTTAATTGTAGATGATAAAATTACATTAATTGACACTGTAAAACATTATTTATATGATGAAATGATTGAAAGAATTAAAAGTATTGTAGATCCAAGTAAAATTGATATTGTTGTATCAAATCATGTTGAAATGGATCATTCTGGAGGATTACCAAAGCTTTTAGAATTAGCACCTAATGCAGTGTTATATACTTCACCTAATGGAGAAAAGGGTTTAAGGCAACATTATAAGAAAGACTGGAATTTTGAAGTAGTTAAATCTGGGGATTCAATATCATTAGGCAAAAGAGAATTAAAATTTGTACTAACACCTATGGTTCACTGGCCAGATAATATGGTTTCGTATTTACCAGATGAAAAAATATTATTTTCAAATGATGCATTTGGTCAACATATTGCATCTTCAGAACGTTTTGATGATGAGTATTCACTTGAAATAGCCATTGAAGAGGCAACAAAATATTATGGCAATATAGTATTGCCATATGGGCCACAAGTTAAAAGAGCAATAGAAGCACTTTCAGATTTAGATGTTGATATTATTGCTCCATCACATGGTTTGATTTGGAGAAAACATGTAGATTCTATTCTTTCAAAATATACTATGTGGTATAAAAATGAATATTTAAAAAAGGCTGTTATAGTGTATGATACTATGTGGGGAGCTACAGAAAAAATGGCTAATGCATTAATTGAGTTATTTGAAAATGCAGACTTTAATCTTAAAGTTTATAGCTTGCAAGATGCACATATTTCGGATATTATGACTGAAATAGTTGAAGCAGAATATGTATGTGTTGGTTCTCCAACTTTAAATAATCAGATGTTGCCAACAGTTGGTTCGTTTTTGACATATCTTAAGGGGCTTGCTCCTAAAGGAAGAAAGGGTATTGCATTTGGAGCATATGGATGGTCTGGTCAAAGTATACCTTATGTAAAAGACGAATTAGAAAAAGCAGGATTTGAGATAAAAGGTGTTTATAAAGCTAAGTATGTTTTTGATAAGCAAGATATGGATGAACAATTAGCTGAATTGAAAAAAGAATTATAATAAAAAAATCCAAGATTTCTTGGATTTTTTTATATAAATTTATTCTTTTTTAATTGAGCTAGTAATAATAATTTCGACTCTTGAGTTAATTCTCCATAGTATTTTTTAAAAAATGTGTCAATTATACTTTTGGAAGATTCAAAGTATGTTTCATCTTGAGATGCGGAGTAATTTTTATCTTCAAATAATTTTCTTAAATGATGTACATAATCATATAAAAGATTGTTTTCGTTTTTAAAATAGATTTCAATTACTTCGCTCAAAGATTCTCCTTTTGCAACTGAAAGATGCGCAACTGTTTTTACATGATTAAGAAGAATATTAAATAATGTCTCAATTTGATGCATATTAAATATTTTAAGTTTTAATTCATCATCTGATAATTCTTGAATTTTTTTTTCGTATTTTAATTTAAAGTCGATATAATTTTCATAATAAACAGGGTCGCTAAGAATAATCTTATTTAAAAGTTTATGGGTTACATTGCCATCAGTGTTAAGTGATACTTCTTTAATAAATGGCAACAATTTTTCTGGTGAATTTAGACCAATAAATTGCAAAAATAAAAATAATTCATCAATATTGTCAATATCACAATTTTGATTTATTTTTGAAAAATGATCATATAAAAAAGCAGCTAATTCAAAGTGATTTCCAAAAATAGTACTTTTATGCCGAACTCTTTTTTCCATTGCTTTTTGAAGTCTTTCAAGTGCTATTTCACCACTTAAAACTAATCCATTAATTTGGTCTAGTAAAGCAAATTCCTCTTCTGATAAGCTGCCATTAAGTGGTTTATATATTAAATCATGTTCAACTTCGGCCCATGCATGCATTAAAACAGAGGCAATTTGAATTTCAATAAAAATATCATTTAATGTACGATGATGAGGTAATAAG
>Ga0193953_1000565_pt1 | contig 19324 bp, 11 predicted proteins | sample BB_4_MG_FD_140325 | JGI IMG/M metagenome (GOLD analysis project Ga0193953, IMG submission 140325) | Microbial mat bacterial communities from the Broadkill River, Lewes, Delaware, United States - BB_4_MG | ecosystem: Environmental > Aquatic > Freshwater > River > Microbial mats | place: USA... | reverse complement strand
GCCATCTCAGAAGAGTCAACCGCGTGGAAGCCACCATCGACGAGGGTTACAGCGATGCCGGTAACAGGGAACTCAAGTTTGGGACCCTTGGCCATGCAGCTGTTGAAGCCCTTCTCACAAGAGGGGATGAACTGGGTGGGAATGCGCCCGCCCACAACCTTGCTCTCGAAGCTGAAATTTTCCTCTTCGAGGGGCTCGATGTAGCCCATAACCTTACCGAACTGACCGGAACCACCTGTCTGCTTCTTGTGGGTGTAGTCGAACTCGGCACGACGCGTGATGGTTTCTCGGTAAGCAACACGGGGCTTGCCGGTCTCTACCTCGGCGTTGTACTCACGCTTCATACGCTCAACGTACACTTCCAGGTGAAGCTCGCCCATGCCTTCGATGATGGTCTCGTTGGTCTCATCATCAATGAAGGAGCGGAACGTGGGGTCCTCTTTGGTGAAACGGTTGAGGGCCTTACTCATGTTGATCTGAGCTTTGTTGTCCTTGGGCGTGATGGACAGGGAGATAACGGGGTCGGGTACGAACATACTCATCATGGAGTAGTTGATGGCCGGATCCACGAAGGTATCGCCGGAGGCACAGTCGACACCGAAGAGGGCGCCGATGTAACCAGCGGAAACCTCGGTGATGTCTTCCATCTCAGAGGAGTGCATGCGTACCAGTCGGCCAATCTTGATCTTACGACCGTTCTTGGCGTTGTTGACGGTGTCGCCTTTTTTCAGGCTGCCCTGGTAAACACGGATGTAAGTGAGCTGACCGTACTGTCCGTCTTCCAGTTTGAAGGCAAGGGCCACGGTGGGCTTGTCACTGTCGCCTTCAAGTACAACGGGAGCCTCTTCGTTATCGAGGTCGAGGGCTTCGTTGTGGATGTCGTCGGGGGTGGGCAGGTAGCGGGTCACCGCGTCAAGGAGGGGCTGAACTGCTTTGTTCTTGTATGCAGAACCCATGAAAACGGGGGTGATCTGACGCTGGATGGTACCTACGCGAACGGCTTCAACGATCATCTCTTCAGTGATCTCAGCTTCTTCGAGAATGGCATCGGTGAGGGCTTCGGAGAAAAGAGAAGCCTGGTCGATGAGCTCTTCGCGCTTGGCCTTGGCTTCATCTGCGAGCTCCGCGGGGATCTCTTCCACACGGATGTCTTCACCGTTGTCGCCATCAAAGTAGTAAGCCTTCATGTTGAGAAGGTCCACAACACCGTTGTGGTTGTCCTCAAGGCCGATGGGCAGCTGCATGGCTACGGCGTTATGACCGAGCTTTTCGTTGAGCTGTCCGATGACTCGGAAGGGGTTTGCGCCGCTTCGGTCACACTTGTTAACGAAGGCAATGCAGGGCACCTTGTAACGCTTCATCTGAGCGTCAACGGTGATGGACTGTGACTGAACACCGGACACAGAGCAGAGAACAAGAATGGCACCGTCAAGAACACGCAGGGAACGCTCAACTTCGATGGTGAAGTCAACGTGGCCCGGGGTGTCGATGATGTTGATCTCGTGTCCCTTCCATTCGCAGTAGGTGGCTGCGGAGGCAATGGTGATGCCCCTTTCTTTCTCAAGTTCCATGGAGTCCATGGTGGCGCCGACGCCGTCTTTGCCCTTTACATCGTGGATAGCGTGAATCCTGTCGGTGTAAAAGAGAATGCGCTCGGTCAGGGTGGTCTTCCCGGAGTCGATGTGGGCGCTGATGCCTATGTTTCTTACTTTCTGCAAGTCGGTCTTCATTGTCACGTATCCTTCTTGAAAAAACGATCGAGGCAGCACGTGACATACCCGTAGGGAATGAAGTACGTATCATTCCCTTTCCGGTGGGTGTGAGTCACACGTTACCCCGGTTTAACGATCCTTTCCAGGTTTTGCTCTTGGTGTTTTGTTTGCTTAGACCAGACAAAAGGTCGGCGTCAGGAGCAATCAAGGGCACCGAATATATACAAAAGCATATGATTGTCAATGTTAAATTCTCATGAGGGAACGTTTTATCATCAATAAACAGGGGGTGCAGCAGAGAAAGGGGATGCAAAAGGGAACAGTGAAGGCACGGAAATGGTGACACTCGGTGATTTAGGAACTCGGCTTGAAGGGGTGTGCACGAAATGAATATGATTGGGAGGCAAGGGCTTCAATGGGTTAAATCTTAGATAGTTATACCGGAATGGTACCGCCGGGTCAATACAGGAAAAAGGATGGCGGTGACGAACCTTATCATTGACCCATCCCAAGGGGTGGGTTTCACAGGGGACAGGACTGGCAAATACCGGGGCCTTTTAGCCTCCGTCCCTTCCAATTGGCCGCTGCTTTGGTCTTTGGTGCCCTTCGGCAATTGCCGGGGACCTTTCGGTCACGCCTTTGGGTTTTGCTTGCATGCCCGATGGAGAGGTGCTACAAGAAAGCACAATTTATCGTGCAATTTAGCTGGGGGTGCCCCGACAGGGGCTGAGACGGAGATATCCAACCCTTTGAACCTGACGCAGTTCGTACTGCCGTAGGGAAGCCCACATACAAGTTCGTGTCACAACGCTGCAAAGCGGTGATCCAAGCTTTTTAAGGCTGCCTTCGGGTGGCCTTTTTTTTGGCCTCCCCGGGCCCGAACCTTAGATCCACTCACCAAATAAAGGTTCTGCAACCCTTCCCCAACAGGCTCATCCCACCCACGCCGAGGAACCGGAGTTCCATCGGCATCTCCCCTTATCGTTATCGAACCTCCGGTATATCGCCCGGAACTGGAATTTCCTTTTGCGCTGTCTCCCTTGCGTGAAAGGTCCAGGGGCCACAGGAGGTGTCTTTTATGATGGTTAATGGCAGTGAAGAAAGGCTTCCCGGCGTCGACATGACCCTTGATGCGTTTCTCAAGCACAAAGGGATAGAAGCCGGTAGCGTGGTAGTGGAGCGCAACGGTGATGTGGTGGAACGCTCCCGCTTTGGTGCGGTGCTCCTTGATGAGGCGGATCAACTTGAGATTCTGCGATTTGTGGGAGGAGGTGCCTGATGGAAGACTGTTTTGAAATCGGTGGAAAAACACTGGCAAGCCGTCTTTTGATCGGCACAGGGAAGTACCCTGCAGATGGCATGATTCCTGATGTGTGCGGGGCGTCGGGCTCCCAGGTAATCACCGTGGCCCTGCGGCGCGTGGATTTTGCATCGGAAACAGACAATGTGATGAAGCACATCCCCGACCACATGGTGCTCTTGCCCAACACCTCCGGTGCCCGAAATGCCGAAGAGGCCGTACGCATTGCCCGGCTGGCCCGTGCCGCCGGATGCGGGGACTGGATCAAGATCGAGGTGATCAGTGACCAGCGCTACCTGCTTCCCGATAACCTGGAGACCACCAAGGCAACCGAGGTACTCGCCAAGGAGGGGTTTCAGGTCTTTCCTTATATGAATCCGGATCTGATGGACGCACGGCGCATGGTGGATGCCGGAGCAGCTGCTGTCATGCCCCTGGGGGCGCCCATTGGCACCAATCGGGGTTTGCGAACCCGTGAGATGACCCAGATTCTCATCGACGAGATTTCCCTTCCGATCATCGTAGACGCTGGGATTGGCAAACCCTCCCAGGCGTGCGAGGCCATGGAGATGGGAGCTGCGGCCTGCCTTGTCAACACGGCCATTGCATCGTCCAGCGACCCCGTCTCCATGGGACGCGCCTTTGGCCAGGCGGTTACAGCGGGGCGTGCCGCGTACCTTGCCGGTCCGGGCGCAACGCGCACGCTTGCCTCGGCATCCTCTCCCCTCACCGGGTTCCTCGGGCAGGGGAGGGCGTGATGGGCTTTTTTGATTTCTGGAAAACCTTGGATCCGGAGACGATCCTTGCCCGCATCGAAGCCTCAACCGAGGGGGATGTTCTGGCGGCCCTGGCCGCACGCAAATGTACCTCCGAAAACCTGATGGCCTACCTGTCGCCTGCGGCTGCTCCTTTTATTGAGGAGATGGCCCGGAAGGCCCATGATGAGACCCTGCGTCATTTTGGCCGGCAGGTGCTTCTCTTCACCCCCATTTATATTTCCAATCACTGCGTCAACCAATGCGTCTACTGCGGGTTTAACGCCCGGAACCGTATCCACCGGCGCCAGCTTACCCTGGAGGAGGTGGCCACGGAGGCAGAGGCCATTGCAGAGACCGGCCTCAAGCACATTCTGTTGCTTACCGGTGAGGCCCCCGGAGTGGCCACCCAGGAGTACATCGAAGAGAGCCTTGCCCTTCTCTCCAAACATTTCACGTCCATCGGCATCGAGATCTACCCCGTGGACGAAGAGGGATACACCCGGTTTGTGGCTGCAGGGGCCGACTCCCTGACCGTCTATCAGGAGACATACAACGCCGGGCTTTATGAAACCCTTCACCCGGCCGGGCCCAAACGGGATTTCCGGTTCCGCCTGGAGGCCCCGGAGCGGGCCGCCCGTGCGAAAATGCGCGGGGTCAACCTGGGCGGGCTTTTGGGCCTTGATAACTGGCGGCGCGAGTCTTTTTTTACCGCCATGCATGCCAACTGGGTGATGGACACGTTCCCGGAGGTCGAGCTGGGAATCTCTCTGCCTCGCATGCGGCCCCATGCCGGGGGGTATGAACCCGCCTTTGTGGTGGATGACGCCAACATGGTTCAGATCATGACTGCCTTCCGTCTCTTTCTCCCCCGGGCGGGCATCACCATGTCCACCCGTGAAAGTGCCTTCTTCCGGGACAATGTGTTGCCCTTGGGAGTCACCCGCATGTCTGCTGGGGTCCACACCTCGGTGGGCAGTCACACGGAAGAGGAGGGCAGCGGCCAGTTTGATATCTCCGATGAGCGGAGCGTTGCCGAGATGGCGGCCAACCTTTCGGCCCGTGGGTATCAGCCGGTGTATCAGGACTGGAGGATGGTCTGATGGAGACCCTCCACGAGTCTCTGGCTGCACGCATCGGCGCGGAGCCCATGGCGCGTATCGCATCGGCACGTATCGGTATCGCGGGGGCCGGCGGGCTTGGTTCCAACTGTGCCATGCACTTGGTGCGCATGGGGTTTCGGCGGTTCGTCATCGCCGATTTTGACCGGGTGGAGCTCTCCAATCTTAACCGGCAGTTCTTCTTCGCTCATCAAGTGGGGGAGATGAAGGTGACGGCCCTTCAGGCCAACCTTGTGGCCATCAATCCGGAGATTGAGGTGGAGACCCACAGCGTGTGTGTGTCGTCAGGCAATATCGGTTCGCTGTTTGATTCCTGCGATGCCGTGGTGGAAGCCTTTGACCGGGTGGAGGCCAAGCAGCTCCTTGTGGAACGCTACTTAAAAAAAGAGCGCTTTCTCGTGGCTGCCTCCGGCATCGGGGGGTGGGGGGATGCAGACCGCATCGTCACACGGAAAATCGGTTCTGCCTTTTATCTTGTGGGGGATGGCGTCACCGAAGCCGATGAGAGCGCGCCTCCCATGTCAGCCGTGGTCGGGATTGCCGCGGCCAAGCAGGCGGATCTGGTGTTTTCCTATGTAAGTGGCCAATGGCAAAAGGCTAAAGGCGATAACATCGGGTCATAGGTCATAGGCGATAGGTCATGGGCATTGCCAGTGAATGGCAAATAGGGAAGCGTTCTTTGTTCTTGGGTCATCGTTCTTCGTTCGAGGAGTCGCTTGGCTCCGCCAGCCGTCGGGTGCATTTCATGCACCAAAGAGACAGCGCCTGTTAGAACGATCCGTCTTTGAAATGGCCTAAGGCGCGATAAGAGCACCCTTCAGGCTACATGAAGAGGGGGGAATAACCCAAGTCGTTATCCACGGGCGTAGCCCGTAAGCGAATGAGAAGGGGGGAGGAACGAGCCCCGGAGCATTCGCGAACCTGAGGAGAAAAAAACCATGAGATCCATAGCGGGTGCCGACATCTACGGCATCACCAGCGAAGAGCACTCTCTGGGGCGGGACAACATCACGGTGGTGAAGGCGATGATTGATGCCGGCATCACCCTGATCCAGTACCGGGAAAAAGAGAAGACCATGCTGGAGAAATACCGGCAGTGTGAAGTCCTGCGCAAACTCACCAAAGATTCAGGGGTGACCTTTATTATCAACGATCATGTGGGCCTTGCCATGGCCATGGAGGCCGACGGAATCCATGTGGGCCAGGACGACATGCCTGTTCCCGTGGTGAGGCAGCTCGTGGGCGAGTCCATGATCATCGGTCTCTCCACCCACAGCCCTGCCCAGGCGGCAGCAGCAGTGGAGAGCGGCGCCGACTATATCGGGGTCGGCCCCATTTTTACCACCCAGACCAAAAAGGACGTTTGTGATGCCGTGGGCCTGACCTATCTGGATCATGTGGTGAAGGCGCAAAAAATTCCCTTTGTGGCCATCGGCGGGATCAAGGAACACAACATTGATGACGTGCGAAAGCGCGGTGCGGAAACCATCGCTCTGGTGACGGAGATCGTCGGAGCCGAGAATATTTCAAAGCAGATAAAAACCATACGAGACACCATGGAGATGAATTAAGATGAGTTACACAACCCAGATGAACGCGGCCCGTAAGGGAATTGTCACCGGTGCCATGGAGACCGTGGCCAAAAAAGAGAACATGCCCCTTGAAACCCTGATGGCCCGTATGGCCAAAGGCACGATAGCCATCCCGGCTAACAAGAATCATGTCAACATCGACCCCGAAGGGGTGGGCGAAGGACTTCGCACCAAGATCAACGTTAACCTGGGCATCTCCAAGGACTGCTGCAATCTCGACGTGGAGATGGAGAAGGTGCGTGCGGCCGTTGAGATGAAGGCTGAAGCCATTATGGACCTGAGCTGTTTCGGCAAGACCCAGGAGTTCCGTAACCGCGTCATCGCCGAATGCCCTGCCATGCTCGGCACCGTCCCCATGTACGATGCGGTGGGGTTTTACGACAAGAACCTGAAGGACATCACCGTGGATGAGTTCTTCAAGGTGGTGGAGCGCCATGCCCAGGACGGTGTTGATTTTGCCACCATCCATGCCGGTCTCAACCGTATCACCGCCGATAAGATCAAACGGAACGATCGCCTCACCGGCATCGTCTCGCGCGGCGGGTCCCTTCTCTACACATGGATGATGCTCAATGATGCCGAAAACCCTTTCTACGAGCACTTCGACCGGCTCCTTGAGATCTGCACCAAATACGACCTCACCTTAAGCCTCGGCGATGGCTGCAGGCCCGGCAGCATCAACGACTCCACCGACGCGGTTCAGGTGGAGGAGCTCATCACCTTAGGGGAACTCACCAAGCGTGCCTGGGAGCAGGATGTCCAGGTGATGATCGAAGGCCCGGGGCACATGGCCATGGACGAGATCGCCGGGAACATGATGATGGAAAAACGTCTCTGTCACGGCGCGCCATTCTACGTCCTCGGTCCCCTTGTCACTGATGTCGCTCCCGGTTACGATCATATCACCAGCGCCATCGGCGGTGCCATTGCCGCCGCCAACGGTGCCGACTTTCTCTGCTACGTCACCCCGGCCGAGCACCTGCGCCTGCCCACCCTGGATGACATGAAAGAGGGGATCATCGCCACGCGCATTGCCGCCCACGCAGCCGACATCGCCAAGAAAATTCCCGGCGCCCGGAACTGGGACAACGCCATGAGCAAGGCCCGCGCAGATCTTGACTGGGAAGCGATGTTCTCCCTGGCCATGGATCCCGAAAAGGCCCGGAAGTACCGCGAAAGCTCCAAGCCCGAGTTTGAGGACAGCTGCACCATGTGTGGCAAAATGTGTGCCGTTCGTAATATGAAGCGTGTCCACGAAGGCAAAGACATTCAGCTGAATGATTAAACCAAGGGCTGAGTCCTTGGAACCCTGGTTCGCGAATGCTCCTTTGCCCTTGTTCCTCGGGCAAAAGAGCATTCACTGACGGGCTGCGCCCGTGAACCAAGGTCGACGATGCTCAACCGCCTTTTCATAATCATGTAATGAACCGCCGGGTGAATAAGTCGAATCATGGATAGCGCTACAAGTCCGTGTAAATTCGGCCGGAATAACTCCGGCGGCGACCCCATCCAATTTAAAACACCTCGAATGCTGGGCGCAGGCCCCCGTTGCTCAAGGCAACGGAGCCCTGCGGTTCGCCCTGGCTTTTCGACCCGACTTCAAAGCAGAGGGCAGATGGGGCCTTTGTGGCTCCCTGGCGTGCGGTCACAGATCCCGTATTCCCGGCATTTAAAATGACACACCCGATCGGGTTTAAGGTGTGTGAGGCGGTTGAAAAATCATTGGGTATATACTAAGCGTTGCAGAACCACGAAATTGTAAAATAAATATTGCATAAAGCATGGTGGTTCACTCATAATAGCAGAATTAAGGGGCTCATTTTGTTCATGTAAAACGACCCCGTCCTCTGTGCCACTCATACGATTCCAGTACCCTCTCAAGCCACGAGATTCATTCATCTGGGCCAGTGATACGACCCACCCTGCAGATCCTTCACCTTACGCCACCACCTGAGCCAATCCAAGGTCTTCACCAGCAGTGCCATTCATACGCCTCAGTCATTAGAGCCCTTCCTACAAAGCCAGTATTAGGGACCTTCTCCACCACATTCGAAAGAGCACAACGCATACGAAGCAACGATGATGATCGCTGTAAGGATGGTGGGAAAGCTGTATCAAGAGACAGGGGGGGATGTGCAAGGCTACTTTCTGTGATTCCGGCCCCGGCACCCACGATTCAATGTGAGACGAACCAATCGAATCAGTCATGAAATACCTGTTTATCGGATGGATATGTAAACCGACAGGCGGAGCTGTGGGTGCCGTGTGGTCTGCCTGTGAATGATACAAATGGGCTTGAACAATGATTATTGAAAAATTTTCGATAAAAGCACAGGAGTTGATCGAGGAGGCATGCCGGCTGGCAGTAAAGCGAGACCACCGGTATGTGACCACCTGGCACCTGTTTTCAACCATGCTGGACAAAAAAGGGGGCGGCATCGGTCCTCATGTTGCTGAACTCGGAGCCGACATGGAGGCCTTGGGGGCCCGTGTTGACGGGCAGCTGCTGACGCAACCGAAAGCAGATGCCAATTGCCAGCAGACGCCGTTGAATCGCGATCTGGAACGCGTGTTCATCCTTGCCGAGGAGATCGCGACCAAATCCAAAGAGAAGTACATCGGCATCGGGCATATCCTGGCCGGGATGGTGGAGACAGATGAGATTCTTACCGCGTTTACTGATGCCGGCGTTAATCCTCAGACCATCGAGATGCTGCTGAAGGAGCCGGACAGAAGTCAATACGGAGGGCCTGGCGAGGGCGATGGTGACTTTGAATACCTGGCGAAGTACTCCATAGACCTGACGGATCGGGCCCGCAAAGGCGAATTGGACCCGGTCATCGGCAGGAACCGGGAAGTGGGGCTGACGATTCAGATCCTGGGGCGTCGGATGAAGAACAACCCGATTATCATCGGGGAACCCGGGGTTGGGAAAACGGCATTGGTGGAGGGACTGGCCCAGCGCATAGTGAAGGGAGAGGTCCCGGATGATTTAAAAAAGACGGCGGTTCTCTCTCTTGATATGGGGCAGCTCATCGCCGGTGCGAAATTCCGCGGGGAGTTTGAGGAACGGTTTAAGCGTGTCCTGCAGGAGGTCTCAGATGCGGGCAATGTCATTCTTTTTATCGATGAGATCCATATGCTTGTGGGGGCCGGTGGGGCTGAAGGATCGATGGATGCGGCCAACCTGATCAAGCCCGCCCTTTCCCGGGGTGAGATTCGCTGCATCGGTTCAACCACCCTGACGGAGTATCGAAAGCATATTGAAAAAGACATGGCGTTGATGCGCCGCTTCCAGGTTGTCCAGGTGGATGAACCGGGCCTTGAAGAGACCGTCTCCATTCTGCGGGGCGTCAAGGAGAAATACGAACTTCACCATGGCGTGCAGTTTCTGGATGCAGCACTGACTGCCTCTGCGAAGCTCTCCCGCCGTTATATCATGGATCGTTTTCTGCCGGACAAGGCCGTGGATCTCATCGACCAGACAGCCTCTGCCGTGCGAATCGGTCTCTCTGCCAAGCCCCAGGAAATTGCTGACATGGATGTTCGGATTGTTGACATGGAAATAGAAATCCGGGCGCTGAAACATGAAACGGATGAAGAGACCCTGAAACGCCTTGACGGGTTGAAAGCGGAGATGGCGGAGCTGAAGGAGAAAAGCCGCATCCTGACGGAGACATGGGAGAAGGAGAAACGGGCACTGACAGAAATCCAGGAGTCGAGAAAGGCCCTTGAGGACGCAAGGCGGGAGATGGAGCTCAACGTACAGGAAGGGGATTTTTCTCGTGTTGCAGAGCTGCAATACAAAACGATCCCTGAGATTGAAAAACGACTGGAAGCGTTTTCCGATGTCGATATGTCAGATCAGGGTTTTTTGCAGAAAGCCATCAGTGAAGATGACATTGCCGACACCGTCTCAAGGGTAACCGGTATTCCTGTTTCCAAAATGAAAGGAACAGAACAGGAGCGGTTGTTGAATCTCGAGTCCCTGATGTGCCGGAGGGTTGTGGGACAGGATGAGGCGCTCTCTGCCATTTCAAAGGCAGTCAGGCGTTCCAGGGCAGGTGTCCAGAACCCCAATCGTCCCATTGCGTCCTTTTTAATGCTTGGCCCCACCGGGGTCGGGAAGACAGAGGTCGCAAAGACCCTTGCGGAGTTCATGTTCGATGATGAGAAGGCCCTGACCAGAATCGATATGAGTGAGTTTATGGAGAAGCATTCGGTGGCCCGTCTTGTGGGTGCGCCTCCCGGGTATGTCGGGTATGAGGAGGGCGGGGTACTGACAAACAGTGTCCGCAGAAAACCCTACAGTGTGATTCTTTTTGACGAAGTCGAAAAGGCCCATGCCGATGTCTTCAACCTGTTTCTTCAGCTGCTCGATGACGGTCGCCTGACGGACAGCCAGGGGGTGACCGTGGGGTTTTCAAATACCATTGTGCTTCTGACATCGAATCTCGGGTCTGAAAGTATCCAGCCTGCGGAGACGGAAGAGGAGAATCAGCTGATGCGGGAAGGGATCATGCAGGCTGTCCGGGGGCATTTTCGGCCTGAATTTCTGAACCGTTTGGATGATATATTGATTTTCCGTCAACTGACCTATGAAAACATGGTGCCCATTGCTGACATTCAACTGGGCCGCCTTGCAGCACTTCTTCAGGACAAAGGCATCGGGCTGGAGGTCCATGATGAGGCCAAAGGGATCCTGGCACGGCGGGGGTTTAACCCGCTTATGGGGGCCCGGCCATTGAACCGTGTGATTCAGTCTTTGTTGCAGGACCCCCTTGCCGAAGAGATTATTTCCGGCAGGATTCAGCCCGGCGAGACGGTGTTCGTCTCGGCAGCGGGTGATGAACTGGTGATTTCAACGGATCCGTTTTCATCAGAGTCGGTTCCCCAATCCAATGATCGGGACCCCGATCCCCCCATGGCGCAGGAGATATAACCCGGATATTTCATGAGGAATAAGTTGGGATGAGGCGATGTGTTGTTATCGCATAGTGATCATATCCCGTCATCTGCCAAATCGCTCTGTGTCACCTCCTAAAGTGGCATGTACCTGAAAATCAAAAAACATATTGTTTGCCACCTTGTTTGGTTGACCTTCAATGAGGTCATCACGAATATTCTCATAACTTTATAAAACGGTTGGGACAGTATGAAAATCATAGAGAACCTCAAAGGTTTGTTGGTCGGGGATAGCTGGCTCTATCTTTTGGCTTTATTGATTCTCCTCCTTTGTACTGTGATTCTGATTTACATCAAAAAGCACCCCAAGCCAAAAGAGGCAGAGAAAGAGACGGGCAAAGAAGAGGTTGTCGCAGGGCTTCCGCCTTTCAGCCTTGTGAAGGCATGGAAAGGCTTCTTAAATGACATTCCGTCGGAGTTCCGGCGGATCATCATGGTGTATCAGCACTTTGTCGTGTTCGGGGAGAGCGGTGCCGGGAAAAGCCTGTTGATCAACAACCATACGGACTGGCAAGGGCATGCACGGCAGTTTTACCCGAGCTACACGGCAAACCCGCTGATGCAGGTCTATTTGGGCTCAAAGGTTCTGGTGCAGGAGATCCCAGCCTCTTTGTTGAACGACACATCCAAGGCGGCCCGTATCGCCCTTCTGAAGTTGTGGCGCCCCCTTTTCAGGCGCAAGGACCCCACCGCTGTGGTTGTGCTGAACAGTGCCTCATTTCAAACGGATGAACCGTTGTTCTTGAAAAAAGAGGCGCAGATGATGCGCGGAAAGATCAACCTGCTTGCCAGGGCACGTAAAAAGCCCATAAAAGTACGCCTTGTGCTGACCAACATGGAGCGGTATGAGGGGTTTGTGGAGTTCTCCAAATTCCTGACGCTGAACAACATCCCCTTAACCCTTGAGTTCAGCACTCGGGAGGATTTAAAAAGCCTCACGGAATGCCTGGCACCCTATGAAGATCACCTGACCCGTGCGTTGACGTCTCTCCCTGCCGAAGACTACCTCAAAATCATGACATTTATGGGCAATGCCCCGGAGCTGTTCAAGAACCTGTTGAAGTTTGTCACGGTTCTGCAGAGTTCAGATCCCCTGACGCCGGAACCTGAGATCACGTCACTCTCTTTGGCCTTTCTGTCGGACAAGCACAGCTCCGTTTCGAACCCCTTTGCCACCACCCTGACGTCCAAAGAGATTCAAAAATTCAACCCGTTGTTCCGGCACCGTGTCGCAGCGGTCGTGCTGGGCATTGTCGGTGTGGCGTTTCTTTTGTCATCCTTTATGTACGAACACCACCTGATCGGGGAACGATACCTTAAAATAGCGGCCCTTGAAAAGGCGCCCCTCAGTCAGTACAAGCGAAACATGCACCAGCTTTTTGTGGACCCGCTTACCAGCATGCAGCAACGAACCCTGATGGCGTTTCTGCCAGAATTTTTCCCCCACGCGAACACCGAGATTTACAGGCGCGGCATAGAAAATATTCGCAAATATTACCTGATTCCGGAGCTGGAAAAATTTTCTGTGGCCGAGAAGACGTGGACTGCCGCCTCCCTGGAAGACGTCCAGCAGCTCGGTGATGCCAGGAACAAGGTGCTCTACCTGTTGGGGCTTCTCTATGCAACCCGTGACAATGAACTTGGGCAGCTGATTCTGGAACATGTCCCGGAATGGGCAGGAAACACGGGGTTGTCAAGCCTTCTGATCGAGGATTATGTCAATTACAACCGTGCGTCGTACAGCATCTCCATTGATATGGAGGATTTTAAATTCAGCCGGAAAAAGGGCATCATCGATGATCCCCATGCCTTGATGGTCTTTTTCCAGAAGGTCAGCGATTATTACAAGCAGCCGGTCATCACACGGTCGGAATTTGCTGAACTCATGCAGGAAACCCAGGTGTTTCTTGGCAAGATCCAGGAAATAGAGCGCTACGACCTCTCCGTGAAGGTGACGGATCTGCTGCGGCAGGAGTCGCAGCTGAGCATCGACACCGCCCAGAGAAGCATGGCTGATTTCAAGGTTCAGGTTCGCCAGGATTCATTGAAAGACTTTTTACGGTTCCTGAATCAGTCGGACATAACCAGTCCGGATGTGACAGACGACATGAACCTTGCCGGTCTTTATGAAAACCTCAAGGTGATGCACAACTACAAAGGGTTTAAAGGCAGTCAGGACAAGTTGTTCCATTTCATGCTGGCCGGGCGGGAGTTCAAACTTGGCTCCGCGCAATGGGACAACCTTCTCAATCGCAGTCGGCTCACCCTTCTCGTCAACGATTTCATCAATCACAACAAGCGAAACGACGGGACGCTGTTTTTTCTGAAAAAAGAGGACTTCCCGGATCTCGTCATGAACACGTCAAATGACGGGATGTTTCTTTTCAGGGGGCGGGCAACCATTGACGGGCGGTTTACCCGGCGCGCCTTTGAAAAGAGGGTCAAGCCGGTCCTGACAGAACTCCCGCCGTTCATAGAGACACTGCCCATCCCAGAAAAAGACAAAATTTACTTTTCGAACTTCCTGTACAAAGAGGTTGAGGCCTACGGCAGGCAGTATGCGGCTTCGTATGAAGATTACTACATGGATTTTGACATAGAGGCCAAGTCGCTGTCGTCACTTCGGTATGTTCTGAGGCAGCTGACCCTGCCGTCTTCTCCGTTTATGGAGGTCCTTTTGACGGTAAAGGACAACATCATGCTGGACACGGGCGACAATATGTATTTGGTCCCCCTTGCCCGGAAAATGGAGGATTTTGAATTTCTTCAACGGCTTCTCGCTGAGCACAAGGGGGTCTTTCCTGAGCTGGATAAGTACAAGGCCCTTTTGGAGCTGCTGCTGATCGATATTGACAAGGGGCCGGCAGAAGAGGGGGATTTCAAGGAGTTCAAAAAACGGCTTTCCCCCATCGGGCAACTCAGCTTTGCCATTTTTCTCGATGGCGAAGACTCGTATCTGAACCTGGTGCGGCAATGGGTGGAAAGCGTCGGGATTCCCCCTAAGTGGCGGGGGGCCTTCACAATGCCCGTGCACCAGGCCTACACCCTCGGCCTGCCTGAAATCGAAGGGGAGGTCAAGAGGCTCTGGGCAGACCTCCACAGGGCCGACATCTCGTCTCTTCACGGCCTCTTTCCCTTCAGGCGTACCTCCTCCAAGGATGTCCCTGCTGCCGTTTTAGCGCGGGCAACACATCCCTATGGTCATTTCTGGCAAATATTCAGGGGGCTTGTGGCGTCGGTGCTTGTGGAGGAGAAGGGCGTATGGCACGTCAGGCCATGCCCCTTGGAGAGCCCGGAGCTTCCCGAGAACCTGCTTCCCACCGCCAATGCCGTGGCAAGGCTCACCAAGGCGTTGTGGAACGACAAAGGGGAAGAGAAACCCCTGGAGTTCATGATCAAACCCTACCCCCTGGAGCCCATCAGCGATATTGGGCCCATTGTCTCACTCTCCTATATGCATGCGGGGGACTTTTCTGTCTTCGGGTTTAACCAGCAACCCTCCTGGAAGAGGTTGAAATTCGACTGGTCACGGGAGAGCAGTGCGGCTGTTGGTGTTGAAATTGTGACAGAAGATGGCACGTCGAAATTACAGAATGCGGTTGCCGTGGGTAATTCCGCGTGGAGCTTTTACCATCTCCTGCAAAAAAGCGACAGCTTTGTCGCCATGGATGTGTTCTCCGACCCGACCGATATTCTCGACACCTCCCTGCCTTCGGATATCCTGAAGGACGAGAGCTTTAACAGGGACTCCTACCTTCTGACATGGCTCGTCGAGTATTCAGAGGCGGATCGGGATGTAAACCCCGAGACAGGGCTTGTGTACAGGCCGGACGAGAATGCGTTGAAGGTTCGATTTGCTATTCAGAACCGGGACCCCTGGGCAGTCTTCAGGTTGCCCCTCTAACCCAAATATTTCATGAGAAAACAATTGGATTGCAATAATAGCATCTTATCACTGAAGGTTACGGTGGAGAAATTGAGATATTCTAACAATACAAAGTGCAATTCACGGCTTTCTGCTCGTTTTTCTCACCCTTCGGGCGAGCTGAATGCACCTATCTTCTGCGTTATCAGAGCTTTGAGGTAAATCGCTACATCTTCAGCTCTGATGCCTTGAATATGGGTGCACTCAACTCGTGAAATATCCGGGCAAACCCGGATATTTTATGAGGAATCAATAGGCTTGTAAAGATCCGGAATAACTCGTTAAAGATACGAGCAAAGACCTTTCTGGTCTTTGGGATTTGTTGTTGCAGGGGGCGCCACCCTGGTGCCGGACGCCTGCAGCGCCATTTTTAAAACAGGTAATGATTTCATGGACAGAAAAATTATCGGTTTTTCAATGAAGAGAGCTGGCGTGGTGTGCACCCTCGTGGTGATGCTGATCATGGCAGGGATGACCGGGTGCTCGAGCAAAAAGAAGGTCACTTTTCTCATCACCTCTGAGCCCGGCTCAAACAATGGGCGGCCCGTGTATGTTCTGGTTCGCGAGGTAAACAGAAAGGATTTCTTTATCGAGTATTACGACGACATCGCGGACATGATCTATGCGGACCCCCAGGATGACAGCCTTTTGAGCTGGCAGATGTTTCTTCCAGGGGAGAAAAAAAAGGTCAAGGTTGTGACACCCAAGAAATCGGACATCGGCATTTATGGGTTGTTTACCCAGCCCGGTAACAGTTGGAAACTGATGATCCCGAAACCCCTTGAAAAAAAATACCGTATCACCATTGAAACGAACAACATAAAGCAAGTGACGGATTCCGATAAAGATCGGGATGAGTCTGACGAGACCTGAATCAATGGACCCGTTTTTAAATCCGGATTTGATCGAGAGTGGGCTGCGCCTGGATGCAGGGCAGTTTTTCGAAAAACAGCCGTGGCTGGAGGAGAGCCGCAACAGCCCGACGGATTTCTGGCGCGGTCTGAAAAACGCCTTTGATTCCCTGTACACGATAGGTGGCGCCACGTCGCTGTTCCGCAAGTATGATTTTTTCCATGACATTATCCAGCGCAACAGGAACAACCCTGCCCCTGCCTTGTGCTGGTATGACTCCGGTGTCGGGATGAAGGAGATGTCGTATGCGGAGCTGGGCAGTGTGGCAGAGGCAAAGATTGCCAAGTGGGCGCGGCTTGGTGTGCAGCCCGGCCAGACACTGTGCATCATCAGGCCCATGGGGGTTGACCTTGCATCGGACCTCCTGGCGGGATTAAAAACCGGGGTGGTGCTCTCCTTTCTCCCACCGTGGGGGCGGGCCTTTCTTCAGGGAAGGCTGGATGTGCTCCAGCCTGACCATATCTCAGCTGAGCAGACCCTGTTTCCTGTCTTGAATGCATGGCGTGATGTCGTGCTGCCGGAAGAGGTGGATCCAACGGCAGCGCCGGTGGCTCAAACGTATTTTCATGGATACCCGGCGGGAGAGACGGCTTTCCGCCTCTTTGGCAGGAGCTCTTCGGCGGGGGTGATTCCTGTGGAGATCTCATGTGATGCAGCGTACCTGACCGCGCTTCGTGATGGTGTGCTCGGCCTTGGGCTAAGGCCGGGAAAGACGTACGCGGCCCCCGGTTTTCACTTTCTTGAAACCCAGCCCGCCATGCTCCTGGCTGGCCTCCTGTGCGGTGCCACCTTTCTTCATCTGCGGCCAAAGGAGATTGCCGCGGGCCTTGAGTACATGGGCAGCCGGCCCATAAAAACCTTTGGGGTGTCGTGCAGCGTTCGTGACCTTCTGCTTAAAACCCCCGTTGACTTAGGGGGGCGCTGGGAGAGTTGGTTTCGCAACCCGTCCGAGTCTTATGATCTTGAAACATGGCAGCTGTTTGTTCGGAACCTGAACCTTGCCAACGCCTTTGCCTTTAACCTCCGGTGGGACGCCGCCCTGGGCGGTTGTTCCCTTATCTCGGCACGCCGCAAGGGCAGCGCACACATGAATGTGTTGCCGCCTCCGGGCTGTGCCTGGACCCTGGGGAACCCGGCCGAAGCCGGTCTGAAAGGCCCCCTGGAAGCCGGTTCGCTCTGCATGGCCTTGCCCGCCGCACCTGACGACGACCTCAAGGACACCTGTTGCATGCTCATGGCAAACAGGCAGGAGTGGCTTTTTACAGGCGTCAAGGGGCTCAGCCTGCACGGTGCCTGCTATCCGGCCGATGAGCTCCTTGCCACACTCCTTGCCAGGGTCTCTTTTTCGGATCTCTATTTTTCCATCGCGGACTTTTCCCGTGTTGACCAGCAGGGTGGCTCCTCTGTCGTGTTGCTGGTGTTTACCGGGCGGCGAAAGGAGGTTCACAAAGCAGCCCTTGAGGCGCAAATTTACACGGTTATCGCCCAGGAGATGGGGGTGGAATTCAAACCGCATCTGGTGGCGTTTTTTCCCCTTTTTCCAAGGTTTGCAGAAGGTCAGCAGGTGGACCATGGGTGGGCCCGCAGCCAGTACCTATCCGGGTTTCTGGGGTTCAGGGCTCAACGAGAGATATTTCAATGCATCACTCGGTTGAGACACCTCACCACCGGAGGCCATGCTGTTTGATGTCATGTCACCATACAAGCCGTTTCAATCGTCACCTTCAGATAAAATAAGGAGAAGAGGTATGGCAATTCAAGATGAAATACCGAAGTCGCGTTTGACGCTCAGGTACAAAACCGAGGTCAACGGGCAGCTGGAGGATCAATCCCTGCCGCTGAGGTTGCTTGTGGAAGGTGATTTTTCTCTGGGAAGCTCAAAGGACAGGGCGGTGGACTTAGAGGAGAGGCGTTTGAGAAACCTGGATGGGGCCAACACCAATGCTGTCATGAAGGATATGGGCATGTCCCTGAAATTCGCCGTGGCAAACAAGATAGACCCGGAGTTGGCGGAAGACATGGATGTCGAAATACCCATTGACAGCATGAACTCCTTTTCTCCCGACAAGATCGTCAACCATGTGCCAAAGCTCAAAGGGCTCATTCAGATGAAAACCCTTCTGGAGGAAGTGGTCTCCAATGTGGACAACAGAAAAGAGTTTCGGAAGCTCTTGACTGAACTGATGAGCAATGAAGAGGCCCTTGCGAAGATGATGGAAGACCTCAAGGGATATGAAAGCCTGAAACTTCCTTCGGGTGGCCAGCCAGAAGAATAATACCTTTGGTAAGGAGACATAAGAGAGATGGCAGAAGAATCCAAACAAGCGGTAGAAACCGCGGAAGAGGCCCAGGTGCTTGATCTGAAACGTTTCCTGTCAAGCATGCGCCTTGAAACCGAAGTGAGTGAAGCGGTACCCATGATTCAGGATGACCTTCAGGTTGTCAAGGAGGATATAAGCGAGGAAAACCGGTTTATTTCGGGTATGGCGGCTCTTTTGCTGAATGTCGATACCTCGGCCGGGCGCCTGGACAAGGGCAGCATTCAGGAGCTCATTGCCCGCATCGACCAGTCTGTCAACGATCAACTTAACGAAATCATTCACCATGAGAATTTCAAAAAGCTGGAATCCTCATGGCGATCACTGAACAATCTGATTTTGAACACAAACTTCAAAGCAGATATCATGATCGATATCCTTGACGTGTCCAAAGATGAGCTGTTTGAGGATTTTGAAGCGAATGCGGTTGATATCACCGGAAGCGCCCTGTTCAAAAAGGTCTACATCAGTGAATACGACCAGTACGGAGGAAAACCATTCGGAAGCATCCTCGGGCTGCACGAATTTGAGCACACCCCCGATGATGAGTTCTGGCTGAAAATCATGGGGAAAATTGCGGCGGCGAGTCATGCGCCCTTTGTCGGGTCTGTATCGCCGAAGTTCTTCGGGTGCAACTCCATTGAAGAGCTTTCGGCCATCAAAGACCTGGAGGGGCTCATGAGCCACCCCAAATACGGCTCATGGAACAAGCTCCGCGATTCGG
>Ga0193953_1000562_pt1 | contig 19521 bp, 15 predicted proteins | sample BB_4_MG_FD_140325 | JGI IMG/M metagenome (GOLD analysis project Ga0193953, IMG submission 140325) | Microbial mat bacterial communities from the Broadkill River, Lewes, Delaware, United States - BB_4_MG | ecosystem: Environmental > Aquatic > Freshwater > River > Microbial mats | place: USA... | reverse complement strand
CGTCAGCGCTTACGGTTCCCTTGAAACCTTTATGGTCGGCCGCTCGTTTCGCAATTGGCTCATCACCATCGCTGTGCGGGGGTGTTATGAATTCTGGCGGCGGGAGGCGCGGTGGCGGGAAAGACCTGTGAGCTCGTATACCCACCAGGGGGAAGCCCCATCTGCCGAATGGATGGAGGGGCTCCTTTCAGAAGGGGCGCATGGCGAGTTTCATGCGGAGGAAACTCGTCAGATGGCCATTGAGGCCCTCGGGTGGGCCTTGGGGTTTCTTTCTCCTCAGGAGCGAATGGTTCTTGAACTCTACTACCTCGAAGGATACTCGACACGTCAGGTGGCCTCTTTTCTGAAGATGAGCCAGGCCAACGTAAAAGTCAAAGCTTACAGGAGTCGCAAGAAACTCAAACGGATTCTTGAAAAAAACATGTGATATTGAGATGATGTCGGCATTTTACTGTCAGCTGACAGTCAATGCCTGGCTGTGATAGACGCCTGTTAAGCATTCAAGGCAGGGGAGGGGGACGCATGGGAGAAAAAGCACGGGAGATACGCCTGCTCAAAGCCCTGAAAGACATTCAAAACGCAAAGGGGGCATGGGAGCCTTCGGAGGCGAAGGCTGTCTTTCACCGGAAGGTGATGGCCTCTGTTGCCAGCCAACGGGTTCGGTTTGCAGCAGGTGAGCCACCTGTTCTGTTCTCCGATGCCGTCTGGCGGCTGGTGCCCATAACCTCAGTCGCCGTGATGTGCCTTGCCGTTGTGTTGGGCCTTTTTTTATATATGAACGATTGCTCCATGTCCCCTGAAACATTGGGGACTCCCGAATATTATGCGTATCTGGGATCTTATGTTTTTTAGCGAGGTGTTCATGAGACGGGTGAAATTCTGCATCGGTGTGGGGTTGATTTTTGTACTGGGCGCGATGAGCGGTTTCTTCCTGTCGCGGCAGGTGACATACCAGAAGGTGCGCCGATTTGTAAGAGAGGGGCCTCCCCCCATCGTTGTGATGAAAAAAATAGTAGAGCGTATTGATCTGCAACCCGAGCAGAGGCGGGCAATTGACAGGGTTCTGGATGAGCTTCGTGGTGAGATGATGGAGTTCCACGATGGTACCCTGGCAGAGGGGTCTACCATCCTGTGGCAGGGGTTTCAGCGCATTCAAGCGTTGTTGTCCCCAGCTCAACGTGAGGCGTTGATTCATGAGAGCGAGCATCTCACCAGGCGTTGGACAGGTGCGAGGAACTGGCGGCTCCCCTGGGCAGAGATGGGACCGGATGAGGTCATGGCGGAGTTGACAAACGTACTGTCGCTTAGCGATGAGCAGCAGCAGCTCCTGAGGCCCCTTGTGGTTCGAAGGGTGCTGGCGCAGCAGTTTCATTCCAAAGATTTCGTCTCTCAACTGGATGAGAGGGATGCCCTTTATGAAGCCATGCTGCGGGAGGGGAGATCTGCAGACATGCCCATGCGGGATATCCTTTCACCTGAGCAGTTTAAGGTGTACCTGCAGTATCGGATTGGCAAGGGTGGGAAGCCATCTCGGCGGGTCCGTGGTTGATTGTGATCACGGGGAGGGTTGTCAGGTTGTTTGACAGGTACGTTTTCAGGTGGCTGCTTGACATCTTGTGCGATGGGTATGCAATAATCTCTTCTGCTACGGTGGAGAGAGATGGGATAGCCTTGAATTGACACGGCTTTTTCCCGGTGTTTTGGTTTTGAAATTCATGTTTGGTGAGGATGCAATGAACGCAGGATGGATGTCAGCCGGTGAAGGGGAAGCTGTGGTAATGCTTCACAGCTCCATGAGTTCAAAGATTCAGTGGTTCTCCCTGATGGAGAATTTGAAAAAAACCCATAAAGTGGTTGCTGTGGATCTTTACGGGTACGGAGAAGCTCCCACCGTTCCCGCCGAGAAGGCGGGGGATTTTACGATGGACGATGAGCTGGCCCTTATCAAAGAGGCTCTTGCCGAAACCCTTGACAAGGGCACCCCTTTCCACCTGGTGGGGCACTCGTACGGTGGTGCCGTTGCCATGCACCTGGCCCTGGCCATGCCAGAGCGTATTCAAAGCCTCTCCCTTTATGAGCCCATGGCCAACCATGTGGTCTGCGAGATTGATGACGCCCTCTATGAGAAGCAGAAGGAACTCATGGGGACGGTGATTGAGGAGATTGATCGTGGCAACCTGAAACAGGGGGCCTCCATGTTTGTGGATTTCTTCAGCGGAGAGGGGCTCTTCTTCAATCTACCTGAGGAGGTTCAGGAGATGCTGGCCGCGTGCGTCAGGAAGATGCCCCTGGATTACTTTGCTTCGGCCCACAAAACCCTTCGCATGGGGCGCTACGGAAAGCTTGAAGCCCCGACATGCCTCATGGCGGGCAAACAGAGCCCCGATCTCTCCTTTGAGATTGCTCAATCCCTTTCCGGAGTGATTCCGGGCGTGGATTACCATCTGGTGGATGCAGGGCATATGGCACCCATCACCCACGGACCGCTGGTGAACCCCATAATCGAGGAGCATGTCAGGCGGCATACCTGTCTCAACTGATCCCAAGGTCGGAAAGGGCACTCGCCCACGGGCTGAGGGCCCCCCATGAATCACCCCCCTATAAAACCCTGTCTGTATGGATGGGGTTTTGTTGTTTATTAAATGAATTTAGGGGATTATTGGTTGAATGTCTCGGTGGGCATGGTGTATACTTCTCGAATTGGTTCGGGAGGTTAATCACGGAAAGACCCTAAGCTGTTAAGGCTCCGGCGCCATAGTATCCCCCCTTTCTTATTACCCTGACCACAGCTCCTCTCATCGGTTTACATAGAAGCCGAGACCCCACTCCGTATTCTGTTCTGTCTTCTCTTTCTGACCCTGGATCCGTTCGATGGTCCTGAGCAACCCGTCTTTTCCGTTACATCGCATGAACAAGGCAACCCACGATAAAGGACACAAGGAGGCAGTATGACACGATGCATGAAAGCTCTGGTTTTGATTGCGGCGGTGACGCTTTGGGCAGGACAGCTGGTGGCGGAAGAAGCGACGTATCGGTTTGAGCTCTCCCCCATGGTGGGGTGGCATATCTTTGAGGGCAACCAGAATCTGGATGATGGCATCAGTCTGGGGCTTTCGGCTGGATTTCCCCTTAACAACCGGCTGACCCTTGAAGGCAGCTTTGCGTGGATAATGGCCGAGACCGACGTTGGCAGCATTGATGTGGATGGCCAGCGCTACAGCCTTGACGGCCTGTATCATTTTATGCCGGATGAGGCACTGCGCCCCTTTGTTCTGGTGGGGGCCGGAGCCCTGCGATTGGATCCGGACGTTGGGGATTCAGAGACCGACTTTATGGCCAACTATGGGGCCGGAATCAAGTATAAGGTGATGCCCAACCTCGATCTGAGGGGCGAACTTCGCCACGTGATGCCCTTCGACGATTTTTACAACAACCTTGTCGTGCAGCTGGGGCTGACCATGAGCTTCGGGGAGCGAGACAAGCCCATGGAGATGATGGCCGCGGACAGCGATGGCGATGGGGTCCCCGATGAGAGCGACACCTGTCCGGACACCCCTGCAGGTACAGCCGTGGATGGATCGGGGTGTCCTGTGGTGATGGACGCCGATGGTGATGGGGTCCCAGATGATATGGATATCTGTGCGGATACCCCTGCCGGTATCGAGGTGGATGCGAGTGGGTGTCCCCTGGACTCCGACGGCGATGGCGTGCCCGATCATGTGGACGTCTGTCCGGATACGCCGGTGGGTCAGCCCGTGGATGAGCTGGGATGCCCCGTGGTCCTCGATGCGGATGGCGACGGTGTGGAAGACGATGAGGACCGTTGTGCCAACACCCCCCAGGGTGCAAAGACCGACGAACGTGGGTGCTGGGTCATCGAAGGGCTCTCCTTTGACTCCGGCAAAACCGAGATCAAATCCGAATACCTGCCCCTTCTGAACGATGTGGTTGGGGTATTGATGGCCAACCCGGACGTGCGTGTCTCCATTGAAGGATACACCGACAGCCAGGGTGGTGAGGCCGGGAATCAGCGTATCTCCGATGCTCGGGCCAAGTCAGTTCAAGACTATTTTATCAGCAAGGGCGTGGCCGCTGATCGCCTGGACCACAAAGGCTTCGGTGAGAAGAACCCCGTGGCGGACAACAATACCGCGGAAGGCCGTAAGAAAAACCGCCGCGTGGAGTTGCGGCCCATGTAATACTCCCTGAAAGGATGATCCGCCTTCCCGGTGGACCCTCTCTGTAAAGAAACGCCGTGTGAACACATTCACACGGCGTTTTTTATTTATCAAAACTCGCCTCCGGCGGCCAAGGGCTGAGCCCTTGGAACCCAGGTTCGCGAATGCTCCCGACCTTCGTTCCTCAGGTCGATCACATTCGCTGACGGGCTTCGCCCGTGGGGTTTTCAGGCGGCTTTGTCTAAGCCGTCTTCCCCGGCTGCATGATACGTGGGGACCGCTCTGTTGCTTTATCTTAAGGTAACATGTCACCCATTTTACGACCGAATGACCGGGGATCCATGTTTGTTGTCGCAATGCCATTTGGTATTCTTTAAGAACGTTTATTCTCACCGGAACAGCACCACTGTATGGATGAACCTTCCTGAGGTTACCGCTGCACTATGCCCCTTAAGCGAAAGAAAAATCCAGCATGCTGAAGTGCATCTTTACTGTATCAACAAACTCTCGGTGCTTGTGGCTGCACATGCGTTGCCCCCGACTCAGGAGCCGGGCGAAGCCCGAGGCGAATGTGACTTGACCCGAGGAACGAGGGGCAAGGAGCATTCGCAACCCGCTTTCGAGATGGCTCACCTCGCCGCCGGAGGCTGTTTGTAATGGCTTATCCTTTCAGTCGGTTGCTCAAGGGGTGGGCATGGTTGCGCGTCAGCCGATGGTTGATAAAGGCATTGAGGCAGACCATGGCCCGGTTGGCGGTGAGGTAGGTGGGGACCCCACCGGCATCTAAGGTTCGACCCAGCTCGTTGTAGACGGCATCTGCCCGGCTCACCACATTGACGGAGACGGCCACCGGTTTTTTGTACTTGTGGACCAGCCGGATAATGCGGGCGGCGATGTTGTCCGGGTTGGTTCTGATCTCCTCGTCGGTGGTGTGGATGAGGGCGCTCTGGGGCACGATGGAGACCATGAGGGCATCGACATCGGGAGACTTCAGCATGATCTCGATGGACTTCTCGAAGATGGCGTCATCGGCCATGGGGGTGAGGTCCAGGAGGGGATTGGCCTCCACCATGGGGGGGATGATGGCCCTTAAGGCATCAAGGGTGGCCTCGTCAAAGTCGGCGATGACGAGCTTGCCGAGGTTGTCGGCTGCGTAGGTCTTTTCGTACCCGGCGTTGGCGATGATGGCCACCCGGTTGCCCGAGACGGTGAAGTCGTTCATGAGGGCAAAGGTTTTGATGAAATCTCCGTGGTCCACCATGGTGTCTGCCACGATGGCGCCGGCCTGTTTGATGGCGGCCCGGGCCACGGCATACTCCCCCGCGATGCTGGCTGTATGGGATTCGGTGGCTTTGCGGCCTTCTTCGGTCCGCCCTGCCTTGTAGACGATGACCGGTTTGTTGCTGGCCTGAACGGCGTTGAAGAATTTTCGGCCTGCGTGGGGCTTGAAGCCTTCGATGTAGCAGCCGATGACGTTGACCCGCTCATCGTCCTGAAAGTGGGTTACCAGGTCACATGGATCCACATCGATCTGGTTGCCGTAGCTGACGATCACCTTGGGGGAGATGGCGTTTTTCAGGTTGTCGATTTCAATGATGCCCAGGGCACCGCTCTGGCTCAGGATGGCTACCTTATTCTCCTGTTCCATGCTGACGGAGAATTTGTCCTCGGGGATGAAGAAGGTGTTGAGCCCTTTTTTCCCTTCGCTGCCTTCGTAGATGATGCCCAGGCAGTTGGGGCCGATGAGACGAAAGCCCGCCTCTTTGGCGATGGCGGCGATCTCGTCTTCCAGGTCCCGGTTCTTGTCCAGCTCGGCAAAACCGCCCGGAATGAGAATGGCGGCCTTGACCCCTTTTTTTGCACACTCCCGGACCACAGGAAGGGTGGCACCGGCCGGCACCGTGATGATGGCCAGGTCCACGGGGGCGTCGATGTCCTCCAGGCTGGTGTGGACGGGAAGCTCGTGGCCCTCGATGGACAAGTTTCCGCCGCGGGGGTTGACGCAGAAGATGTCGTCCCGTTCCATGCGGATGAGGTTGGCGGTGATGATGTTGCCCGGCTTGGCGTTGTCGGAGGTTGAGATCCCCACCACGGCAATGCCGTTGGGCTCGAAAAAGGGCGTCATGGTCTCTTTGGGGGCGATGGCAAGGTCGGGCAGGGCCCCTCGTTTTTCAAAGCGGGCGAAGCCGTCGATGGCCACAAATCGGCCGTCCTCGCTGAAGACCAGGGGGTTTACCTCGAACTCCGTGATGACGTATCGCGTGTCGTGATCGAAGGTGGTGGAGAAGGCCACTGCCAGGTTGGAGAAGGCGACCCCGGCGTCCACGATGCGGCTCACGTCCGTTTCCCGGCCGCGTGCCTTGAATTTTTCATAGATGTGGGACGACTCCAGCAGGGCTGAGGTCCAGCTGCGGTCCACGGGGGCGAGGATGAGGTTGGGCGGGGAGAAGTGCTTTGCAAAGAATTCGGCGTCGCTGCCCCCCTTGGAAAAGGAGAGGATGGGCCCAAATGTTTCGCTCTCCCGAAAGCCCAGGAGGATTTCATTGCCCAGCTCGGGGTTGTAGTCCACGCGTTCGGTGATGAGCACCCCTTCCACAGGCACCCCCATCTCCTCAAAAGCCGCCGTCATTTTTTCAAAGGTGTACCGGACAAAATCGGGATCGGCGTGGACCATGCGCACGCCTCCGGCGCTCTCTTTGTGGGTGACGGCGGACGATACGATTTTCATTACCAGCTTGGGGCCCCCGATGGCGTGGAGAAGCTCTCGGGTGATGGTATCCGCTGAGGTGACCAAGACGTGGCGAGGCACATGGATGCCCATGGTGTGGAGAATGCCGTACACCTCATGTTCGTAGAGCATGTCGCGTCCGGCCTCGTGGGCGGCGTGGATCATGGTTTCAATCTGGTCTTTCAGGATGCTTTCCATGGGCATGTGTCACCTGCCTTGTTTTGGGAATCTATGGGGGGGGCTGGGTCCAACAGGGGAGGCCCAGCGTGAAAGTCGTCGTTTGCGATGGTCAAAGAGCCTGCCTCCGGCGGCGAGGTGGGGGCACCTCGAAACCCGGTAGCGAATGCGAGACGGGTGTCATTTTGTGGTCAACCTCGCTTCCGCATTCGCGTGAAGGTCGAGGTGGTGCATGGTATGCCACAAGCGCATACGTTGTGGGAGCTCCGCCTCCCACCAGAAAGGTTGATATTGAACGTAATAACCTTTGCTGCCAAGGGTTTTCTGCCAGTGAAGCATTGCAGCCCTGGGTCTGGGGTCTGGTGGGTGCGCATGAGCTTATACCAAATGCGGTTTATTATTGTATGAAGCCGGAACCCTTCAATGAGGATAAAGGGCCGGTAAAATCCTGTCAATGATGGGTGGTAAGGGCGTTGGAAAGGGAGGCTGAAAAAGGTGCACGGGTCTTGACGAGTGAAAATACCGCCTATGGCGGGAGCAGGGGCGAGGTTTCTCCAGTGTTTATTAGCCCTGAAGGTAATAGCTCAGCTTGTGCCTCTGGCGACCCTGTTGGGGTCAAGTGTTTGAAAAATGTTATAAACAGGTTTGTTTGGCTTGGGCATGAACCACCTCAGTCAAAGGCGGATGTGAGTTGCCCCGAGGAACGAGGGGGGACAGCGCATCCGCAATCAGCTTTCAAGGTGTTTTTGCCTAAAGCGGCTTCGCCACCCTTGCAGCCGGAGGCCGCTTCGTTATCCCTGAAGCTGCCTGACCATTTCGGGCAGGAGAGAAAAGAGGTAGTCAATGTCTTCCCGGGTGGTGCTGCGTCCCAGGCCGAAGCGAAGGGTACCGTACCGGGTGCTATCGGCCTGAATGGCATGCAGGACGTGGGACACTTCGCGGCTGCCGGAGTGGCAGGCGGAACCGGACGAGACAGCGATCCCTGCGTTGGCAAGGCTCAGGAGAAGAGCGCCGGCGTCCACGCCGGGGAAGCCGATGCTGAGGTTATGGGGAATCCGGGCCGTGAGGCTTCCGTTCACCACGCAGCCGGTAACGGACGCATGGAGTCGGTCAAGAAAGTAAGCGTTCAGCCGTGTCAGGCGGTCCCACTCCTCATCCATCTCATGATGTGCCAGTTGCGCTGCTTTGGCCAGGGCGATGATGTGGCCGACGTTTTCAGTTCCCGCACGGCGTCCCAGCTCCTGGCCGCCACCGTGGATGACGGGCACCAGGTCAACGGAGTCGTCCACGTAGAGGGCACCGATCCCCTTGGGGCCGTATATTTTATGGCCTGAAAAGCTCATGAGGGTGACCCCCATCTCTTTCGGGGAGAGGGGGAGGCGTCCGAAGGCCTGGACGGCATCCACCATAAACGGCACTTCGGCCATCTTCAGGAGTGCTCCGATTTTCCGGATGGGGGTGATGGTCCCGATCTCGTTGTTCGCCGCCATGGCGCAGACAAGGATCGTGTCGGACCTAAGGGCCTCCATGATGGCCGAGGGGTCGATGGTGCCATCTTTTTTGGGGGGAATGAAGCTGATGTCAAAACCCAGCATGCCCAGAAAATGGACAGACTCAATGACGGAGGGATGCTCGATCTCGGTGGTGATGATGTGCCCTTTGGCGGGGCTGTCCATGTAGCGACAGGCAATGCCTTTGATGGCCAGGTTGTTGGCCTCCGACCCGCTGCCGGTGAAGATGATGTTGTGGGGCTGGGCGTCAATCAGGCCGGCGATGTCTTTTCGGGCATTCATGACCAGGTCAAAGGCCGCTTTGCCCTCTGGACTGCTGCTGGAGGGGTTGCCGAACCCCATTTCCCCGCTGTAGTAGCGCGCCATCAGATCCCGGATTTCGGCACGGGGAGGGGTGGTGGCGTTGTGGTCAAGAAAAAGGGCTCTTCCCTGCTCACCGGTCACCTCAGCCACAGGTTTGCAACCATCCTCTCCCTGCTTGACGGGGATGCCGCACCAGGCGTAGACGGAGGCGATGCCGTGGGGAAAGAGCCGTTCAAGGGTAGGGCGGTCTGTCCCTGTCGCTTTCTGAATGGCGGTGTACAGGGGGGGCACCCCATGGGTCTCGTAGTGGGTATGTGCGAAGGTGAGGATTTTCCGGTGTGCTTCGGTGAGCGTCACCCCGGTCCGCCTCGACATCTGGTTCATGAAGGTCTTTATGTAATTGCTCAGCACTGCCTGGCACCTGGATAATCTGGAAAGGGGTAGCCGGTAAACGAACGTTTCATCCCTTCAGCAAGGGTTTCGAACTGAGAGGCGGGAATGCCCATTCCCATCCGATCCGGGCCGTACTTAGCGATAAGACGTGCGCCCAGGCAGTACGATGAAACGTTGATGCGTCCGGTTAAGTATGGCCGGACAATGAGATCGGAGTTTACCACGCGCAGGCCTCCCATGGAAGCCTCGATCCGCTCTCCGGTCATGAACTGCCACGCCTGGACCAGTCGGGTGAGCTCCACAGGCCGCGCGCCGATAATGATGACGTCGGGCTCCACAGGCACCTCATCCCCCAGCTCCGGGTTGTAGAAGAGGACGGCCCGGGTATCGGCCGGATCGATACAGACCATGTCTGAAATGGCTTTTCGGGCGGTTTCGATGTCTTTGAATCGGCCGGAGTCTTCCGGCCCGAAAAGGGCAAAGTCGGGGCGCTCTTCACTGTGGCAGGCGTAGACGGTGCCGCGCTGGAAATCGGCGGGGCTGGGTGGGGAGAAGTCGTTTTGATCCGGGGCCTGATCTTTCATGATGTTTGTATAGACACGGGGGCCGGAAAGGGGGGCCTCTTCAGTCTGGTCCACAAGTCCGAAACTGATGGCGGCGGCCACGCACCCGATGTTCTCCCGGGTGAGGCAGACGGCGTCGCCCAGGACGGCTTGTCGTTCAGCCTGGCATGCGGTGAGGGTGATGCCGACGGGGGCATGGTCCGAAACGAAGTCAGGAAGGTCGTCGTTTTTTCTGAAGATTTTTACGAAGGAGACGGGGAGGGGAAGGCCCTCCACGCCGAAGTGGGTCAAGAGAGTCCGGTAGGTTTCACATGCTTTGGGGATCATCCATCCTCCTGGCTCGTGTTGCTCAATTCGTAGGGCTGCCAGCCGGAATGCAGGCCGGGTTACTGGCTGTGTCGTCTTTTTACAACCGCTTCAATCTGTGATAATTTGTTAAAAATGTCGATTAAAACAATGGTTTTTTTTGTTTGCGCATTGACTCCGGTGGTTCAACACCCAAACCCTCAACAGTGAGAGGCCCATGAAAACCTTGTCCGTTCTCTACAACTTTTCAATGGGGGAGAAGGGAAGCGAGCGCTTCATGCTTTCCATTGATGAGGAGACCCTTGAACTGATTCGCCCGTCCGGCACGCCAACGCCGGAGTGGACCCGCCTGGGCTTCAATATCTGTCCCCATTGCCCGTTTACGGAAAAGGCCATGAGCCGGTGCCCCGTGGCCTTAAGTCTGGCCGAGGTGACGGAACGGTTTGGGTCCATTCTCTCCTATGACACCGTGGAGCTGGAGGTGGTAACCTCCGAGAGGGTGGTCAAGCAGACAGCAACAGCCCAGCGATGCGTCAGCTCCCTCATCGGGTTGCTGATGGCCACCAGTGGGTGTCCCCATACCGCTTTTTTCAAGCCCATGGCCCGGTTTCATCTTCCCCTGGCCAGCGAAGCAGAGACACTTTACAGGTCGACGAGCATGTACCTGCTCTCCCGGTATTTTGTTGGGATGAAGGGAGGGCCTTCCCGTGTGGAATTGGATGGTCTGACAAAGATCTACGACAACCTTCAGACCCTGAACCGCCATATTGCCAAGCGCCTGCGTGCTGCTTCAAAGACCGACTCGGCCGTTAACGCCCTGGTGATTCTTGATCTCTACGCCGAAGCGGCTCCTTATGCCATCGAAGACGCACTGGACACCCTGGAGCCCCTTTTCAGCCACTACATCAAGGCTGACGCGCAGGGCTAACCCCGCTTGTTTGAGAAGGTCAGGCCGCTCTTCAAGGTGAAACTCCCTTTGACACTCACCGCGTGGTCCTGATCCTTTTCCGGGGGAGCGGCGAGAATAAGGGGGTCCTTGTCCCGGTCGCCGAGGTGGAGCTCAATGACGGCAGAGGGCCGGATGCGTGCATTGATGCTGAAGGAGATTGTTGAAAGGCGCCCCTCCACCGATTCAATCTCGGCGACAAGCTCTTTGTCGCGGGCCTCATGCTCCCAGAATTGATTCAGTTCCTGCTTTATTTGCTCAACGGTGCGCAGGGCGTTGTTTACAGCCAGGCCATTGTTCCCCCGCTTCAGGCTGGACATAAGGTGTGGAACCTTATCAAAGTCATATGCCTTGAGGGATTGGACGATGGCTTTGAACACCGAGCAGACAGAGCTGTCTTCCCCGAAGGCAGCCGAGAGGCTTTTTAACTCGCCCACAAGTGTTGCCTTGGTTTTGCTGAGGGTTTCCTCTGCCTTGAGGAGGTCGGCGGCGACCTGCTTCTTCTCCTTGATCATCTCTTCCCGTTTAGAAAAAAGGCCCGCACCCAACACCACGCGGTTGGTTCCACTGGCGCGGACCTTGTCGAGGTCAACGATGCACGCATTGATACGGGTGTTGAGCAGCAGGCTGGTCGAGGCGTTCATTTCCACCCGATTTGCCGTAATCAGAGACTCCATGGCCTCCCTCTGAATGGCGATGGTTCCGTCATGAGAGGTGATGGTCGATGCGGAAACGCTTCGGCAGGAGATGTCTCCATTGGCCGTCAAAACACTGCCGGGCAGCATCTGGTCCACATCCGCTTTTTTGCCTGACACCACATCACCGCCGGTGATGGATCGGATGGTGGCGGAACCAGCCACGTTTACCGTGAATCCTTCGCAGACTGTCTCCGCCTGAAGGTTGACAGGGCAGGGTTCGTCGCTGCCGATGTTTCCCACCGAATAATCGATGTCTCCCATGACAATCCGGTCGTTGACATCAATGAAAACGATGTTGTTCTGTTCCACGCGGGTGGTTACCACCCCTTCTTTTGATGCTTTTACATCATAGCCGGGGCGACCGTCTTCCGTGGTTATGTAGACCTTTTCCACATTTTTACCGAGCTGAAGGGGGTACTCTTTGGCTGGGACAGCCTGAATGGGGGCGCCCCCGTGGGAGAGGCCGTTTTTCTCGGAATCCGGAAGGGTGACCTGCAGAAGGGGTTCCCCCGCCTTCACCGACGGGTATCGGTGAAGCTCACGGAAATCGATGCTGCCGTCAGAGAGAATTCTCCCCGCATCGGACCCTGTATCAAAAAAGGTGTGGATGATTTCACCGCTTTTTCCATCCTCAGGCAAGGTGCCGGAGATGGTGAGGGTGACGTCGTTGCCTTGGGAGGCCAGGGTCACTGTTCGGCCGAGCCCCTCATTGTCCCAGGGAACGAAGATTTTTTCATCAAAAGCGTCTTCTGCCAGGACGCCATGAATGATCAGGGCACTGATTTTCACTGTTTCCAGGTGAAACCGTTGCAGAATCTGCAGAAGGGCAAGGGCGTAGACCTTCTCTTCACCTGTTTGCATCGTGGTGGTGATGGTGGCGGTGAGGGTTTCTGCGGTATGGACCAGGGAGCTGAATAGGTAGCTCTCCACAATCTCTGCCTTGGCCTGTTCCCGCTCGGAGACGGGGATTTCTGTGAGGGGAATCACCGCCAGTCCTGTTTCGGTCATTTGTTACACTCCTTTGTATAAACCACCCGGAACCCTTCTCCGTCCTTGGGGAAGGGGCGAAATTTCTGTATGCGCCATGGGGATAATAAGAGTCCATGGATACATGTAGTCGCTATCCCCGCTATCGGCCGTGTTTGATAAAAAGTTTAGGCTGAACCTGAAAGAAATTGCCTTAACCTCTGGATTCTTCGATTAAACAAGCTTGACCCGGATTGTATGGTTAAGGGTTGAGTCGTGTCTGGAATGGACCTTTGAGGTCACATTCATGGCGTCTCTGGTTACCGGCAGGGTGCCAATGTTTGCATTATAATCAGGTGTGTTCCCAAGAGAGTCACCAGTGAGGTGGCGTTCAGGCAGAGGTTGGTACGTGTAGGACAAGTCAGGTGGGGAAACCCATGTAAAACAGGTTATTTAACAGGGGGCTCTGGGAGAGGTTTTTTTGCAGAAATCGTCCATCCTTTTTCCCGGATGGTGCCTGTCAGGATTTCCATCCGATCTTCCGGGTGAGGGTGGGAGGCCACGAGATGAGCCAGGTGACCTGTTTGGTTTCGTTCGGCGACCCGTTTGAAAAAATCAACGGCCCCACCTGCATGGCCGTATTCTCTGACGAGAAGGGTGATACCGTAAAGGTCCGCTTCCGTTTCCTGGCTCCTGGAGTAGGAGGCGTGAAGGGTGTTGGAAAAAAATGCGGTGAGGCGGGATGAGACGGCATCTCCCAGGATGACCCGGCTTGCGATGCCGAAGACAAGGGCTCTTCCCATGCGGGTGAGGTGGTCCCGGTGGGCAAAGTGCCCCAGTTCGTGTCCAATGATCATGGCCAGTTCGTTTTCAGACTCCACCTCGTTTAGTAACCCGGAGAAGATCACAATCATGTCTCCGGGCAGGGCGACGGCATTGACCTCCTCCTTGTCTATTACACCGATACGAAATGCCCGGCCGTAATTGGGGTCGTCCTTGGCGATGCCCTTTTCGAGGCGTGCAAGGATGCCGGTGAGTCGCGGGTCTTCTGTCACATCCATGGCATTGGTCAGGCGCTGGCCCAGCATTTTTTCATAGGACGGCGGGATAAATCGCACCAGACCGTCCACAAAGAAACCGGCCACAATAAAGAGAACCACCAGCCCGCCCAATACACCAGAGATGAGGAGCACCATGTCCCAGAGGCGGGAACCGCCGGAGACGTTGACATTATTTTTGATGGGGCGGGCTTTGAATTCCATGGCTCTTTTCGTGAATGGTGAATACAAAAAATTAGGACGTATTAACCCGGCGGTTAAATGCGTTGATGTCGAGGGATACTATCACCTCGAGAATGGTGGCATCTCTTTTACCTGCTTTCAAGGTATTTTGCCTAATGTGGCTTCGTCACCCTTGCCGCCGGAGGCTACGCTTTTAAAATCTCCTCGCTGGTGGGGACCTTCCGGAGCCAGATGGCGGTGCCGTAGGCGAGGGTCTCCACGCTGCCGACCATTTTCTTCTGGTTGGCGCTGTTGCCGATGGTGGAGGTTTCCATCCGAATATTCACGATGATGTCTGCGCCCGGGGCGCTCTCCTTCATGCGAAGGATGGCCTCACGGCGGGAACGGTCCACCAGGGTTTCATAGGATTTTACCCGACCGCCGAAGATGTTCCGCAATCGGGCGAGAAAGCGTTTGAAGTAGTCGATGCTGATCACCACGCTCCCTGAGACCATCATGGTGCCACGGATCTCATCCTCCGTCTGGTAATTCTTGATGGTGACGGCGGGCAGGGTGAGGAGCTCGCTTTCCCTCTTTTCGATGGAGCGATAGTGGCGCTTTTCTGCCAGGGACCCCGCCGTGTAGCCTAAGGCCACAAGGAAGAGGAGCGTCAGCAGGCCGGAGTTCTGTATCATGAGTTCGATCATGGGGCTCTCCTGTGGAAAGGGGCGGCACATGGCCACCAGCGTTAGGGCTACTCCACGCGAACGGCGGTTCCATAGGCAAAGAGTTCAGCGGCCCCTTGAGCCACGGAGGAGGTCGCAAACCGGACGTTTACCACGGCATTGGCTCCCAGCTGTGATGCCTGGCCTTTCATGCGTTCCACAGCCTCCTTGCGGGCATCCCCCAGGAGCTCCGTATATCCCTTCAGCTCTCCCCCCACCAGGTTTTTCAGGCCGGCCATTAAATCACGCCCGATGTGTTTGGCCCGAACCGTACTGCCCTGGACAAGGCCGTAATGTTCCACAATGGTTTTTCCCGGAATCGTTTCAATGTTGGTGACGTACATGCGCTTCTCCGTGGTTGGTCTTGGGGGTTGTTGTGAAGGCTGCTGCAAGCAGGGCATGGCGATGTTTTGTCATGTTATCGGACGTCAAGGTGCTGAAAGGGCCCGGTATGACGTTGCGGCCATGCACTTTTCTGACTGTACCCTTTTGAAAAGTCGGTGACAATTGTTTTGTAAGAGGATCAAAAAACCGGAAAATGTCTATCTGTGCAAAAAAGTTCCCAATAGGGCAACGGTACCAAACCAAACCTAACGCGTTAGGGTGTTTTTGGGCCACCTGCCACGAGAAAGAACACTGTTTCGCATAAAGTTACTCGTTGTGTGTTGTGACGAAAAATTGAGATGAGAATGTCTTGTTTGTATTGAAACGGTGGCCTGCGATGAAAAAGTGGTTGGAATAGTTTCCTATTTTTCGAACCAAAAGTCCTATTTTTAGTTCGGTCGATCTTAAGATATCTGATTTTTGACTTTGGCGAATCGCAATGAGTAAATGTGCGCAATATTGCGAAAGCGCCCTGATTGAGGGAAAGATCAAATTTTGGGATCATATTGAAAGAAACGATCGAAAAAATTTAACAAAAACGCTGTGGCCCGAATGTGTATGGTGTTTCGGGGCTTTAACAGGGTGTGCGACCTGTGGCTCATTTTTAGGAAGATATCCCCGTTGCATTTTTTCAGGATGCATGCGTAACAACCAACACGAATAGTCGATGTATGACGGGGGGTTGTCCTGTACTGAATGGGAGGAGAAGTACAAAGATGTCAGAAGCCATTAAGAAGAAGCCTGAGCTCGGTTCCATTAAAGTGGATCCGTCTGGGACTGTCCAGAAAACGGAAGGGGTAAATTACACCATTTATTCACCCCGGGTGAATGACCTTGGGAACCTGTACTTTGTAGAGGTGGATTCCAATGTCTGCGAAGGGTGCGGCGAGTGTGAGACCCATTGCCCCACCGGCGCGATTCAGGAGACAAAAGACGGAACCCGCAGCATTGTGGACCCTGCTGCGTGCATGAACTGCGGTCAGTGCCTGACTCACTGTCCCTACGGTGCCGTGACCGAACGTGTGTCTTATGTCAGCGAAGTGTTTGAAAAACTCAAGGATCCCGACACCGTGGTGGTGACCATGACGGCCCCTGCCGTGCGTTATGCCCTGGGCGAGTGCTTTGGCACACCCGTGGGAACGTACACGGGTGGCAAGATGCAAGCGGCCCTGAGACGCCTCGGATTCGATTATATCTGGGACAACGAGTGGACTGCCGATGTGACCATTATGGAAGAGGGCACCGAGCTACTTGAGCGTGTGAAGCACGGTGGCAAAGGCGATAAGCCCCTGCCCCAGTTCACCTCATGCTGCCCGGGCTGGATCAAGTTTTGCGAGTCCTTTTACCCGGACCTGATTCCCCACCTCTCCACCTGCAAGTCCCCCGTCGGAATGCTGGGGCCCCTGGCCAAGACCTACGGTGCCGAGCAGACCGGAGTGGACCCCAAGAAGATCTACACGGTCTCCATCATGCCCTGTATCGCCAAGAAGTACGAAGGCCTTCGTCCCGAGATGCACGCCAGCGGCCAGAGGGACATCGACGCCACCATCAACACCCGTGAGCTGGCGTACATGATTAAAAAGGCGGGCATCAACTACATGGCCCTTCCCGACGAAGAGCCCGATCCCGTTTTGGGCATGGCCACCGGTGCTGCCACCATTTTCGGCACCAGCGGCGGCGTGATGGAAGCGGCCCTGCGCCTGGCCTACGAGGTTATCTCCGGCAAGACCCTGGCAGACCCTTCCATTATAGCGGTTCGAACTGCCAACGGCATTAATAAGGTGGATGTGGATGTCCCCGGTTTCGGCCCGGTCCATATTGCCGTGGTCAGTGGCCTGGATAACGCGGCCAAGGTGTGTGAGGAGGTTCGTGCCGGAACCTCAAATCTCCATTTCATCGAGGTGATGACCTGTCCCGGCGGCTGCGTCAACGGCGGCGGTCAGCCCGTGGATCCGTCCATCATGGAAGCCTCGGTCTTCAAGAAGATGGTGGCCAAGGTCAACAAGCGGTTCAACATGAGAAAGATTGCATAAGGGAGGCGAGAAGATGAAAAAAGGAAGATGGGATCTTTCTCGGCGAAGTTTTATGAAGGCGTCAGGCCTGGCTTGTGGTTACGCCCTCCTCGGGTTCAGGACCGCCAAGGAGAGTGTGGCGTCGGTTCTGGATATGGTTGGAATTCGGCAGCAGTCGGTGTACAGCGCCGACGCCAACCCGAAGATTTACAAGCTCCGCAAATCCCAGGAGAACCCCATGGTGAAGAAGCTCTACGCCAAGGACGGATTTCTCAAGGATGGGCCTTGCGGGCATCACTCCCATGAGCTGCTCCACACCCATTATAAGGACAAGAGCATGTTCATTAAGGCGCTGAAAAAGAAAGGCGTCGAACTGGCGATGTAGCCGTGATATATTAGGCTCCCTGGTACATTCCAGGGAGCTTTGAACCATTTTCTTAAGCCCGCCTGGAGGCCCCATTCATGTGACTTCCACCGTTTGACGGGGGGATGGCATGAAATGTGCTGGCCATCTATGGTGACAATCAGCCCGATTGTCGCTGTGGACCACGCGGGCTTTAGTGCCTTTGTAATAACTTCTTTGATTGCGGGAAGCCCTGACATCAAATCTATGTTTGGAGTCCGGGACTTTCCGGTGTGACGCCATGGCGCCATGCCACTGGATGGACAAGATGACGTATGACCCCGAGAATCCCCACGACTTTATTGACGCGGAAAAAATCTGGAACCATATAGAGGCGGCGCAAAACCCCACACCCGAGCAGGTCCGGGAGGTCCTGGCCAAAGCCCTGGAATTCAACGGGCTGGATCTCAAGGACGCCGCCGTGCTTCTTGCCTGCGAAGAGGCGGAACTCGACGACGAAATATTCAACACTGCAAAGCACGTTAAAGAGAGCATCTACGGTAACCGTATGGTGCTCTTCGCGCCTCTGTACATCACCAACGAGTGCAAAAACTGCTGTACCTATTGCGGTTTCAATGCCACGAACAAAGAACTCACCCGCCGCACCCTTACCACGGAAGAGATTCAGCAGGAGGTGACGGTCCTTGAAGACCTGGGGCATAAGCGCCTTCTTATGGTCTATGGGGAGCACCCCCGCTTCGGAGCCGAGTGGATGAAGGAGACCGTGGAGGCCGTTTACGCCACCCAGTCGGAAAAGAGCGGTGAGATTCGACGCGTCAACATCAACTGCGCCCCCCTGGACGTGGAAGGCTTCCGTATCCTGGCATCGGCCGGCATCGGAACCTATCAGTGCTTCCAGGAAACCTACCATCGGGAAACCTACGAAAAAGTCCATGTAAAGGGGAAGAAGACAGACTACCTCTGGCGACTTCACGCCATGCACCGTGCCCAGGAAGGCGGCATCGACGATGTGGGCATGGGGGCGCTGTTCGGCCTGTTTGACCACCGCTTTGAACTCCTCGCGCTTCTTGCCCACGCGCAGCAGCTTGAGGCGGACACCGGCGTCGGTCCGCACACCCTTTCGTTTCCGCGTATCGAACCGGCCCTGGGATCCGAGATGTCCAACAACCCTCCTGACGTGATCACCGACCACCGATTCAAAAAGATCGTGGCCATCACGCGTCTCGCGGTTCCTTACACCGGTCTCATCATGAGTACCCGTGAGAACGCCGAGCTGAGACGCGAGCTCATGGAGCTGGGTGTCTCCCAGATGAGCGCCGGCTCCCGCACCTACCCCGGTGCTTACTCCGATCCGGAGTTCGACCGGCCCGATGTGCAACAGTTCTGCCTCGGGGACAACCGCACCCTGGACGAGGTGATCCTCGAGATGGCGGAAAACGGTTTTACGCCCTCCTGGTGCACGGCCTGTTATCGCAAAGGACGCACCGGGGACCATTTTATGGGGCTCGCTAAAAAAGGGTTTATCCAGGAATACTGCATTCCCAACGCCCTTTTGACCTTGCGTGAGTACCTGAACGATTACGCAAGCCCCGAAACGAAAAAGGCGGGGGAAGCCCTGCTGGCCAAAAACGAAGAGATGATGGCTGGCCGGAAACGCGGCAAAGAGTTCTCAGAGCTGCTCAAGCGCGTGACCGCAGGCGAAAGGGATCTCTATATCTGATGCAGCCGTAACTGTTGAGATCAACGTTGCCTCCGGCGGCAAGGGTAGCGAAGCTACATTAAGCAAAAATACCTCGAAAGCTGATTGCCATTGCGCTTCGCCCTTCGTTCCTCAGGGCAAATCGCAATGGCGTTCGCAGCTGGCTGTGCCCGAATTGTGTTGCAAGCACCCTCAGGTTCTGCTTAACGATTAAATGTGTGGCAGCTTCAGCCACCAGTTATGCCCATCCGCGAATGCTCTCACCCCGAGGAACGAGGGGTGAGAGCATTCGCAACCTGGGGTCCAGGGGTGGCGAAGCCACTTAGGTAAAAAGTCCCCTGGCCGCCG
>Ga0193953_1000558_pt1 | contig 19589 bp, 13 predicted proteins | sample BB_4_MG_FD_140325 | JGI IMG/M metagenome (GOLD analysis project Ga0193953, IMG submission 140325) | Microbial mat bacterial communities from the Broadkill River, Lewes, Delaware, United States - BB_4_MG | ecosystem: Environmental > Aquatic > Freshwater > River > Microbial mats | place: USA... | reverse complement strand
CTTTAGTGGAAAAAGGTGCTTTAGGGCAAAAAACCCGTGCAGGGGTGTATAAAAAAGTTAAAAAAGCCATTCATGTGATGGATGTAAACAGCCATGAATATCGCCCAGTTGCTGCGGATATTAATCAAGCACTGATGGCACTAGCTGCACAACAGCCTTTAGATAAACTATTATTATCACTACGTGACCACCCTCACCCTCATGCACAATTTTTATGGGCAATTCATCGTGACGTATTTCATTATGCTGCGGTATTATTAGCTGATATTGCTGACAGTGTGCGTGATGTAGATCAGGCTTTGCAATGGGGATTTGCATGGAAAACGGGGGTATTTTCCTTATGGCAGGCAGCAGGCTGGCAGGCAGTCACCAATGCGATAAATGAAGATATTCAAGCTGAAAAAACCATGAGTACAACCCCTTTACCTGACTGGGTACATACAATAGAAAAGGTATACACTGCCCAAGGAGCATGGTCAGCACGTCAACAGCAATATCTACTCCCGCGTGATTTGGCAGTATATCAACGACAGTATTACCATGCAGGTCAAGATTCTGCACCTTATGGGCATACTATTTTTGAAGATGATAGTGTGCGCTGCTGGACACATGATGGCGAGATAGCCATTTTAAGTTTTAAAACAAAATTGCACACCATTAGTGAAGCTGTATTAGACAGTATGCAACATTGTATTAAACTGGCAGCGCAACATTACAGTGCATTAATTCTTTGGCAAACGACAGCCCCCTTTAGTGCAGGGGCAGATTTACATCAATTACATGATGCGGTGATTACAAACACACCTATTGCATCTGTGGTAGAAAAATTCCAACAAACCAGCCAATTATTACGTTATTGTTCTATTCCTACAATTGCCGCTGTGGAAGGCTTAGCCATTGGGGGAGGTTGTGAGTTTTTAATGCACTGCGATCGGGTGGTGGCAGCTTTAGAATCCTATATTGGTTTAGTGGAAGTCGGGGTGGGACTGATTCCTGCTGGTGGCGGTTGTAAGCTGCTTGCACAACGTGCTGATCAGCTGACCCCAGCAACCCAAGACCCCAGTGCTTATATACAACAGTATTTTGAAACCGTTGCCACTGCGACTGTGGCAAAAAGTGCACGGGAAGCACAACAATTAGGCTTTTTAACCTCCAGTGATGTGATTGTGATGCACAGCAATGAAATTTTACATATTGCACACCAACATGCACGTGCCCTTGCTGCCAATTATCGCCCACCTCAAGCGCAGTTAATTCGTGTGGCAGGCAGTGCTTGTTTTGCTAATTTACAAGCCCACTTAGTGAATTTACGTGAAGGCGCATTTATTACGGAAGAAGAGTATCACATTGGTTTAGCCGTGGCAGAGGTACTAACAGGTAGCACACTTGCCCCTAATACACAGGTTACAGAAGCGTGGTTACTGGCAGAAGAGTGTCGTGTGTTCACGCAATTATTAACCACTGACATGACGCAGCAACGTATTGCACACATGTTAAACACAGGGAAGCCATTGCGCCGCTAAGTGAGGAGAAAAATCATGCGTTCATTACAAGAAGCTTATATCGTTGCTGCACAACGTACCCCTGTGGGGAAAGCACCGAAAGGACAATTATCTCAGGCACGCCCTGATGATTTGCTTGCTCATGTATTACGAGAAGTGGTGGCAGTACATCCACAATTGGATAAAAATCAGATTGATGATGTGATTGTTGGCTGTGCGCGCCCTGAAGCAGAGCAAGGTTTAAATGTAGCCCGTATCAGTAGTTTATTAGCAGGTTTTCCACACAGTGTAGCAGGGGTGACAGTAAACCGTTTTTGTGCTTCAGGTTTGCAAGCTGTGGCATGGGCGGCGGATAAAATTCGTCAAGGAGAAGCTGATATTATGATCGGGGCAGGGGTGGAGAGTCTGAGTCAAGTCACCATGATGGGTAATAAACCCGCTATGAATCCTGCTATTTTTACTGATGAAAATACAGGCATTGCCTTTGGTATGGGTTTAACTGCGGAAAATGTAGCGCAACGTTGGCATATCAGCCGTGAAGCCCAAGATCAATTTGCTTTTCAAAGTCATCAAAAAGCCATTGCAGCGATTGAAGCAGGGCATTTTAATGCTGAAATCAGTCCTTATCCTTTAACTCTCACACAACCTCATGCAACAGGCGGGGTGAGTTCCCATATCATTTCAATTGATACTGATGAAGGGGCGCGTACTGATACGGATATTGAGAAACTGGCGCAATTGCGTTCTATTTTTACTGCACGGGGGACAGTAACGGCAGGCAATACCTCACAAACCAGTGATGGGGCAGCCGCTGTATTATTGATGAGTGAAAGAATGCTCAAAGCGTTAAATATTACCCCTTTAGCACGTTTTGTTGGCTTTGCCGTGGCAGGGGTTGCTCCTGAGGTAATGGGAATAGGACCTGTAGAAGCAGTCCCTAAAGTATTGAAACAAACAGGCATGCAGTTGTCACAAATGGATTGGATTGAGTTAAATGAAGCCTTTGCAGCACAGAGTTTAGCTGTGATAGATAAATTAGCGATTGATCCGAGTTGTATCAATCCTTGTGGTGGAGCCATTGCATTAGGGCATCCATTAGGCGCGACAGGGGCGATTCGTACCACCAGTTTAGTACATGGTTTACAACGTACTCAACAACGTTATGGCATGGTAACCATGTGTGTAGGCACAGGTATGGGCGCGGCGGGTATTTTTGAGCGTATGTAATAGCTTGAAGTGAGATGATAAAGTGTAGTGATGTTGTAAACAACATCACTACGGCAGGGTCAATGTATCATATTAATTAAAAATACTATTCTGCACTCACTGTAAATTGTAAACCTGCTTGATTAAAGAAAATTTCCCCTGTGGTAAGGCGATAACCTGTATAAGCTTGATAGTTACCTGCTGGTAAAAGCCCTTCATAAATATTAATAGGAAAAATATGGGGTAATACAACGGCAGCTTGTGCTAGGGTAAGTGTATCCAATGTACCTGACCAAATTTGCCATGATTGAGTCACTGAGTCATACATATATAAAATAGGAGACGCTGCTTGTGGTGCATAGCTTGCCACTAAAATAGTATCAGCAGTTTGTCCTATATGATTGGCATCCACCATGATTTGCATTGTTGCTAAAACCATATCGGTGGGGGCAAATATTTGCTGTGGTAATACCTCTCCTGTTGCTTGTTTTAAAGCCACTTCCCCAGTGAAATACGCACCTGTAGCAATATTTCCTCCTGTTGGAGCTAAACCAATACTATTGGCTTGTTCATTAACCAGTACATTAATTACCTGACTATGCACTTCCCCATGACGATTACGTGCACTTAGCCAATAAGTGGTATTTTCCGTTAATACAGGCGTGATAAACTGCGGGCTATTTTGTCCCACAGCTTGGTTTTTATCCCCTATTTCACCTTGATACCATTGGTATTTTATGGGGGTTGTTCCTGTTGTGTTAAAACTTAGACTGATACTCCCACCATGATTAATAATGGGGGTTTCAGTCTCTGTTGCTAACACAATATCACGCACTTCAGGGAATACACGTAAGCGCATTTGTCCTGTTTTCGCATGGGCACCACTGACTTGGATAGCATAGGTTTCTCCTGCTATTAAATCAGCAGTCAGTTGTGCTGTAGTAGCTTGTACATCATGACTAAAACCATCATCATCACAGCTTATTTCAGTCCATGTTTCTGCGCTTTTTTGCCATAAAGACAGGACTGTATCGTAGTTAGAAAATTCAGTGGAAAAAGAGACATGTTGATCATTTTCTGCTGTGTATTGGTACCAAAGTCCTGCCCCTGCATTCATGCCACATTGGCTTTTAGGGCTGTCTGGGTTATCTGTCATACCTGTTGTATTTTGTATGATATCAACAGGCAGTTGTGCAAGGGATAAAGCAGTTGCTGGTTGTGTATGCGTCGGTAACTCAGTCACTTTTAAGACGGCATTACCAACAGCAGGGAATAATTCCCCAGTGCCTACTGCACCAGCCACTTTAATATAGTAACTAAAGCCCCCTTTTACTTGATATACAGCTTGCCCTTGTAATAGACCATTGGTGGTATCACCACATCCACGCTGTTCTAAAGGGTGGGCATCTTTAACCCAGATAGAGACCACTGTGTCAAAATCAGATCCTGTTGTATCTAATAATAAATATTTATCTTCAGTTGCTGAATAACGAAACCATACACTTGCCCCTGATGTGCTGACACACTCCCCCACTTGCTCATTTTCACTGTCATTATGTGTCGCTTCATAAGTGGTTTGTTGATAAGTAAAAGGTAAGTTATCAATCATCACTGCTGTATCTAAGCTGTCATTTGTTAAACTATGCACACGATCAACAGCAAGACGTAATGTCCCTGTTTGCCCTGCAATGCCTGCAACACTAATTAAATATTGTGTTTCTGCTATTAACTCTGTAAAAAGCTGTGAAGCAGATGATTCACTATTTACGTCATCATTACAGGTAATTTCACCCAATAATTGCCCAGCATTGGCAGCCCATACGGATACCACCGTATCAAAGCTTGATCCCAATGTCGAAACACTGATTTTTTCATTTGTTGTTGGGGTATATTGAAACCACACATTATTATGTGCTAGTTGGTTACAACGACTGGGGGCATCATCTATTTCATTGATCGCTTCCACTGTTGTTTGTTCGATCAGGGTAGGTAAGGTAGAAATAGGGGTGGCAAGTGCACGTGTATCATTAGCAGGCATTGCCTGTGCAGCCAATGACAATAAAGTACTTATAAGTACTATTATGTGGGAATAAAACTGTTTTTTTAGCATATATGATATCCTTAATAAGGCATAAAAAAAGTAGAAGGGCTTAATCATTTACTGCGTACAGCCCCATGCTAAGCCTTCGATATCATTATAAATCGCGCTTAATAAAGTGGTTGTGATAATACGGCATTGGATGGGATCAAATTCATGAAGTAAAATATCTTGACGGCGTTCTGTGGTAAATATGAGGTGATCGCGGCTGATATGAGATTCAATGGCAGCAAACCTTGCAGGTAGTACTTGCTGGCAAGCTAAATCAACAGTATTGGTATTAGGGTTAAATGCAAAAACATTACTGTCAATAATTCCATATAATAACTGACCTGTACGATCCCATGTAATATCTTCTAATAAAATATTCCCTCCTTCTACAATTAAGGTTGCTTGTGCTGTAGTAGGATCAATTTTAATTAAGCCTTTTCCATATGCCCAGCCCCATAATTCTCCATTAGGATGAAAAGAAATAGAGGAAATTTCAGCATAAGTATTTTGTGTCACCACATCTCTAATCTGCCCTTTATCAATCACAACACCTGTTGTTTTATTAATTAGAAATAAATGCCCCGATGCCACTGCTGTGGCATCATCGCCAGACATGGCATAAAGCTCACCTGTTGGTGACATATCTAAGCTTTCTAAATCATAACCATCTAAAGCTCCACCTAATGCATTGACTTGACGGTTATGTGCGACATCAATGGTAAATAATTGTGTATTATTCAATCCTTCATCATTCACAGCATAAATCGTTTTACATTGCGTATTACAGGCAGTGAAATCAAAATGTAATGCCCCATGTGAAACCGCTAACTGTGCGCCTGAACTGGGTTGTTGTTCAATTTGAAAACTAAAACGTCCATATCCGCCTGTTTGTAAATTTTTATTATTGGCTCCTGCACCTATTTGAAATGCTGCACCTAAACGTTGCAGGTTAATTAACGCACCTGTATATGCCCCTTCTCCAATTAAACGCCCTTGAAATGTACTGTAATAATGCCATGTATTGGCATCAATTGTACCACCTGCATCAGTATATACTTTTGCGACTAATTCCCGTTTTGGGCTGGGATCGGTATCCATCACAGGGTGCACCCAACCAATACCTTCTTGAAAACTAGGACGAATTAAACCTGATAAATTCAGCTCTAAACGCCACCGTTTTTCACTATCAGTTGTATCAACTAATATGGCAGCAAATACAGCATTACCCGCATCATCTTCAATAAAATCACTTTGTTCACGGATAATAAAAGTTTGCTTAGGGTATTCTAAGTGAGCAAACCATGCTGTATAACCGCCATGCGCTTGATAAGCACTTTTATGTGCTGTGGTGGTACACCATGTTTGTGCAGTATAAGCTGTAGAGCTGAAGACAAGGCAACAATAAAGCACCAAGTAAGAAAGAGAACGGTTAAATACCATAAAAATTCCTTGTTTTACACCTATAAAGATGAATTATTTAATTTACTGATTACATTTTAACGTAAGTGTTATAAATAATAGAAATTAATATAAGGAAACAGAAAGCATGTCGAATGACAGGGAAAGGAAAAAAATCCCCCCTCTTATGAGAAGAGGAGGAGAAATATAGCGCAATAAAAAGTAAGTGAGTTAGGCTTTTTGTACGACTAAATCACTGTCATCAAGCTCTGTATCGTCATGTTCATCCCAAGCTGATTTCGGATATAAGAAATGCTCATAAATACCCAATAATGCAGGGACAACTAATAATACCAATACCGTAGCAAACATTAAGCCAAAGGCAATCGAGGTTGCCATAGGGATTAAGAATTGTGCTTGCAAAGAGGTTTCAAATAACAGGGGTAATAAACCAAAGATAGTGGTTAAAGAAGTCAGCAATACCGCACGTAAACGTTGACAAGAGGCTTCGATCAACGCGGCACGGATTTTCATCCCTTGCTCACGTAAATGACGATAAAAGGTCACCAAAACAATGGAATCATTCACCACAATACCCGAGAGACCAAAGAAGCCAAATAAAGACAGTAAGGTCACATCAATATTCATGATAAAGTGTCCAAATAATGCGCCAATCAGACCAAAAGGAATAATACTCATAACGATTAATGGCCACCCATAGGAAGCAAACTGCCATGCAAGAACAATATACATAATCGCTAAAGCAAACATCATCCCACGTAGCATATCTTGCATGGTTTCTTTTTGATCGGCTGCCCGCCCTTCATAGCTAAATGTGACCCCATGTCGTGCGGCTAAATCAGGTAATACCTGTTCATTTAATTGAGCCAGTACTTTATTAGAGTTGTTAAGGCTTTTATCTACATTGGCATATACTTGTACAGCAAGCTGTCCTGCATTATGACGAATCACTTCAAATCCACGTTGTGTACTCACAGAAACAACAGTTGAAAAGGGCACACGCTCCCCAGTGGGCAGCTGTAAACGTAGGTTTTCTAAATTAGCTAAATATTTACGTTCTGTATCAGGTAATAAAACCCGTACCTCAATTTCATCATCAAAATCTTGGAAAATTTGTACTAACTCGCCATCAAAAGCAGAGCGTAGTTGTTGCCCAACACTTTCAATGGTAAGTCCTAATGCAATACCTTGTGGGGTGAGGCTATAAATCCATTGCTCTTGTCCATACGGCATATCATCCTCAATACCACTGACCCCTTTAATGGTTTTTAATACATCAGTAAGCTCTAATGCAGCGGCTTTAACTTGTGCAGGGGATGCACCATTGAGTAAAATCTCAACATCTTGCCCCGGAGGGCCGCCTTTACGTTCAGTAATGGTAAAAGTTTCTAAGCCTGCACTGGAGACAACCCGCTTTTTCCATGCACGGATAAATGCTTCATTACGCACACTACGGCTATCTGGTGAACTGAGCTCAAGAATCAATGCACCAAATTGATCACCTGTATTGCTGCGGCCGCCTCCGCCTCCTATTGACATAGTAGAGCCATGTAATACGCTAACAAGCTTCACAACCCCTCCTCCAAACTCCTTATCTGTTTCATAAGCGGTACGTTCTAATTGATCTAAAAATGAATTGACACGTTCAACAGGTGTACCTGATACAAAGCTGGCATTACTATATAAAATGGTGCCTTCAGGAGAAGGGAAGAAGACAAAGTTCACTTTACCCCCAACAAGTAAGCCAATTGTTAACATAAATAAGCTAATGGTTCCCGCTAAGGCACTCCAGCGATAATCAATAATGACAGTAATAAAGGGGCGAAAAATATTATCTCGAAAATGATTAAAACCTGCTTCTAACTTTTGGCGTAATGGGCTGGTTTTTTTCTCTTGGTGTAATTTCTGAAAACTATGACGTAAATGCCCCGGTAATACGAGAAAGCATTCCACTAAAGAAGCCAGAATTACACAAATCATTACCACAGGAATATCGAATAAGATATTACCAATCGGCCCGCCAATTAACATCAGCGGTAAAAAGGCAGAGATGGTAGTCAAGGAGGAAGCAATCACAGGGGGCAACATGCGTTGTGCGCCCCCTTCTGCTGCTAATAAAGAATTTTCACCTGTTTGGAAATGGGCAAACGCATCCTCTCCTACTACAATGGCATCATCAACAATCACTCCTAATGCCATGATCATGGCAAATAGGCTAATCATATTAATACTGCCCCCAATGCTATATAAAATGGCTAGCATTGCCATCAGTGAAATAGGAATTCCCGCCGCTACCCAAAAGGCAACCCGCCCATTTAAGAATACAAAAAGAATCAATACAACTAAGGCTAAGCCCCCCAGCCCATTGACGAGCAATAAAGAAATGCGTTCATCAATTAATTGCCATGCTTCATCATAAACATGTAATGTCATCCCCTTGGGGAGATTGGCTTTATTTTCCGCTAACCATGTTTGTAAAATTTTGGCTGATTTTAAAGCATCACTGTTTTCAGTACGTTGCAAAGTCAATTCAATAGCAGGCTTGCCCTGATAGGTGACAGTCACCTCCCCTTGTTGTGGGCGGCGTTCTACGGTGGCAATATCATCAAGGCGAATTAACTCCCCAGTGCTGCTGGCAATAATAGGCAAATCACCAAAGGCTAAGGCATCGCGCCGCTGCTCTAAACTACGTAGTTGACGACTGACATCGTGTTGACCAACAATCCCCGCAGGGATATCACGACTGAATTTATGCACTTGATCACTGATTTGTTTCAGCGTTAAGCCTAAGGCATCAAGGGTGTGGGTGGGCACTTGAATGGCAATCTCTTCCTCAGGTAATCCCACTTTATCAATTTTATTAATCCCCCTAGAAAGCAATGCATCTTCTACTCGATGAGCAAAATGACGTAATTCATCACGTTCTACATCACCTGTAATCAGTAATCGTGCAATTAAATCATAGCGAACGATGCGGGTGACTTCAGGCTCTAAGGCACGTTCAGGCAAGTTTCGTAATAAAGAAACTTGTTCTTTTACCTCATCCAATGCCACCCCCATATCACTGCCTTCTTCATACTCCAATGTGATACTAGATACGCCATTGGCAGAGGTGGAGGTCATTTTTCGTACATAATTTAAACTACGAAATTGTTGCTCCATTGGGCGCGTGATAGCGGTTTCCACATCTTCAGCAGTGGATCCTTGCCACACCACTTTGACATTGATGTAATCTAAAGCAAAATTAGGGAAAAACTGGGTATTCATACTACTCAGTGCCCACACACCAACGAGCAGCATGATCAGCATCAGTAAGTTAGCTGCCACTTTATGTTGGGCAAAAATACCAATGATATTTTTTTTATGTTGGAAGCTGTGATCAACTTGCATGAGTATTGCCCTCCTCCTGTTCAGTTATGGAGGGAGCGGCAGGTGTCTCTATCACATCACGGGTATCTAAACGTACTTTTAAGCCATCAATGGCATTAGGGAGTTGTGTCACAATAATCTCATCCCCTGCTTTTAATTGCTCACTGCGTATCAATATACGGGATTTTCCTGTCGCCGTAATATATTCACCAATACGCTCTACAGCAATACGTTGCATACGCTGTTCAGTAAACTTATATACCCGATCGGTACCATATAAAGCTTCATAAGGTAAGGCAATCACATTTTTTTGAATCGGCAGTTGTAACGAAAGGGTAACAAATTGCCCTAAACGCAGGAATTGCGCCCCTTGCTCAATACGAAATAAGCCATCAATTCCCCCACTATTGTTATTTACTTGCCCTGAAGTCCGATCAAGTTGTAATGCAATCGTTTGTTTATTTAATGTACTAGATGCTCGTAATGAGGGCAGCTCTCCTGTAGTGGTATCAATTAGAGAAGCTTGATAACGGCTAGGAATTTGTGCACGAACTTCAAGCCGTTGGCTATCATAAATCATCAAAAGTTTATCGCCTGTACGTACACTGTCACCAATGGATACATCAATTTTAGCAACAATGCCTGAAAATGGAGCTTTAATGGTACTGCGTTCGTGTTCACGTTGTGCGCTACCTAATGCAGCACGTGCACGTTTTAAACGGGCTTGTAATTGGCGTAAACGTGCCTTGTGATCACTAATATTTAAACGTCGTTGATTAACAGCCAGTTTCTGGCTCTCTACTGCACGACGAGAATCATCAAGAGCAGATTGAGACCCTACCCGTTGTTTTTCTAAACGCTGGGCACGATTCACTGATTTTTGTAATAATTTAAGCAAATTTTCTTCATGTGTAATGGATGCTAAATCATTTTTATAACGCTGCTGTTCACTTTGAATTAAAGCTTTAATTTCCGCTACATCCGCTTCACGTTGCTGTAAATTAAATTGACTTTCACTATTATCTAAACGTAATAATATTTGCCCTTTTTTAACTTGGTGACCTTCTAATACCTCCAGCGCAATCACTTCAGTACTACGTGTTAAGCTTGCTGCTCGTAATTGTGCTGTATGAGGAGATTCAACACGCCCATATAATTGAATTTCTGGCGCAATCACTTCCATTTCTATTTTTTCTGTACTGACTACCCAAGACTGTTCAGGCTTTTCTATCGGCTTTGCTTTGGGTTTGCTGGCTTTCATGATCGCAAAACCACCCGCCCCAAATGCAAGCAACATAATTGGAATAATAATTTTTTTCATAATAAATGATTAGGTCAGGTTTTTTTAGCTTTGTAAGCTTTCTATCAGCTTACACCTTAATAAAAATTGTCATCTGTACTCATACGTTGTACAGAGGTCACATCTGTTTACCTTTAAAGTGATACTTTACCGCTATAGTTAATTTATGTCAGCTATTCATTATAAAAACAACTATTAATAGGCGTTATACAGTTGAACTAATGATATATAGAGGGTTTTGTAAATAACTCCTTTATTACATCACGAAAAATATTTATTTTAGCTACAAACCAATTATAAATTGCTGTATAAGAATAAAGGGTTATCTGGAATAAGTAGTGTTACATAGCCTATTTCTTTTTTATTAACTAAAGTTACACAATAGAACTAAATAGGCTTTGTATTAGGGTAAAGTTTGAATAAGAGCAGAGAATAAAGTTAAAGGAGAGGGAAATAAATTTTCAATTTTGATAAGGCGAAATTAAAAAATTACTTGAGTGAGCGTATTGAGGGCATAAAAAAAGCGGGACAAGCCCGCTTTTTTATTAACAACAATATTTAAAATGCTGTCATTATTATGCCATAGAAATCAGCATTTGGTTTAAGCGATTAACGAAAGTCACAGGATCTTCTAACTGTCCACCTTCACTTAATAACGCTTGGTCAAATAAGATCAGTGACCAATCATTAAAACGTTCACCTTCTTCTTGTTTACCAAGTAAATCAATTAAAGGATGTTGTGGGTTAATTTCCATGATGGGAGCAGAGGCAGGTACATCTTGCCCAGATGCTTTTAATAAACGTTGTAAGTTTGCATCCATCCCGCTTTCATCTGCCACTAAACATGCAGGAGAATTAGTTAAGCGGTTTGTAACACGAACTTCATTTACTTTATCACCTAATACCGCTTTAATGCGCTCTGCAAGCGGAGTCATTTCTTCAGCGATTTTTTCCGCTTCTTTTTTCTCTTCTTCATTCTCTAATTCACCAAGGTCTAATGCACCTTTAGTGACAGATTGAAGTTGTTTACCATCAAATTCTGTTAAATGAGACACTAACCACTCATCAACTTGATCAGAGAATAAGATGACTTCAATACCTTTCTTACGGAAGATTTCTAAGTGTGGGCTGCTCTTCGCAGCATTGAAGTTTTCAGCCGTTACATAGTAAATTTTCTCTTGTCCTTCTTTCATACGTTCTACGTAATCAGGAAGAGAAATAGCAGGGGTTTCTGCATCATCAAGCGTAGTAGAGAAGCGTAATAATTTTGCAATACGCTCTTTATTAGCAAAATCTTCCACGACCCCTTCTTTCATCACACGCCCAAACTCTTGCCAGAATTTTGCATATTTTTCAGCATCATTCTTAGCTAAGCCTTCTAAAGCACTCAAGATTTTCTTTACTGCACCTGAGCGGATAGAATCAATTTGTTTGTTGTTTTGTAAAATTTCACGAGATACGTTTAAAGGTAAGCTGGTGCTGTCAATCACACCGCGAACAAAACGTAAGTAAGTCGGTAATAAGTGCTCGCTATCATCCATGATGAAAATACGACGCACGTATAATTTAACCCCTTTACGGTTTTGACGATCCCATAAATCAAATGGTGCACGAGCTGGAATGTATAATAAAGAAGTGTACTCTAAATTACCTTCTACACGGTTATGAATACGTGTTAATGGGTCTTCAAAGTCATGCGCAACATGTTTGTAAAACTCGTTGTACTCTTCATCTTCAATCTCATTTTTAGCGCGTGTCCATAATGCGGTTGCACTATTGACGACTTCTTCACTAATAGTGGTTTCATTCTTCTCTTCATCAGTCACCACTTTAGGCATGATGATAGGCAGAGTAATGTGATCAGAGTATTTTTTAATAATACTGCTAACGCTATGATCTTCTAATAAATCATCTTGTTCTTCACGTAAATGTAAAGTAATTTCAGTACCATGCTGGGCAATATCTACATTTTCAATAGTGAATTGTCCATCACCTGTAGATTCCCATGATACCCCATGAGAAGCTTCTAAGCCTGCACGACGACTCACTAATGAGACTTTATCAGCAACGATAAAGGAGGAGTAAAACCCAACTCCAAATTGTCCAATTAACTGGCTATCTTTGGCTTGATCACCTGTTAAGGCATTGAAGAATTTTTTGGTTCCTGATTTTGCAATGGTTCCAATGTTCTCAATCACTTCTTCACGAGACATCCCAATACCGTTATCACGGATTTTAATGGTGCGAGCCTCTTTATCCAGTTCAATCCAGATTTTTAACTCTGCATCACCTTCATATAGCGCATCATCAGAAAGGGCTTCAAAGCGCAATTTATCCGCCGCATCAGAGGCGTTAGAGATTAATTCACGTAAAAAGATTTCTTTGTTTGAATACAAAGAATGAATCATTAAATCAAGTAGTTGCTTAATCTCTGTTTGAAAGCCTAGGGTTTCTTTATGTGCGTCTACAGTCATTCATTGTTCTCCTGATAGATTAACGTTGTTTTTTTAATATTCCTTGATTATAGGGATCACTGATCGGGTTTCAAGGATATATCATCTATTTAATAAAAATATGTACACATTTCATTGTGTAAACAGTGTCAGTAAAAGTGATAAATATTTGACACTTTTTGTTTTTAAAAACTTAAAGCTATTGATTTACATGTGATTTTATTGTGGGCATAGTTTATGCTTAGGATAAATAAAACGAGGAAATATTACCCCTTAATAAAGGTCAATGTATTCCTTTTATTTATGTCCTCAAAGGTATCCACGTATGTTAAGGGCAATCACACTATTTATTTCATTTGTAACCATACCGTTACTGATCCATGCCCCAATATTAAGCCATGTTGAGACAACAACAGATTGTTTGACATTTAAGCAACAAGGGCAGGAGTTAACATGCTTAGATATTACACAAATTAAGTATCATGTTGCTGAAACTGAAGTATTTATACAAACCCCCCTGCCACATACACACCATCATTTCAAAGGCTTTTATACCTATCGTTTATTAGATATCATCTATGGTGAGAATTGGAAAGAATATCAAGCTGTTGAGTTTATGCAACATACAGGAGAGATTACCTCTATTCCAGTGCAACAACTTATCAAATACCAAAGTGCTTTGGTATATCAATCTCTCAATAGCAGTACGGTGCCAACAAAAATCAAACCTATTCCATTTAATTTAGTATGGAATAATATTGGTCTACCTCACACAGTAGATACTGTAGATAATCAAACAGTAAACCATGTGATTGCTGTTAACCTGTATAAATCTTAATTACGATACCCTATTTTCCACTACAAATCATAAAATTGGTAGTGTAATGACCTTATTTGCAAGGTCATTTTTTATAGTGCCAATATATCATAATTAAAATACCACTATGATTTTTTTAAACTCCGATTGTGAATATGCTAAATAAAATAAAGCTATAGTAGGAAGGAAACGTATCAAAATTTGCTATACTTTTTGCACTACTTATTAATTTGGAGTGCTTATGTATACCTCTATTTTAGTGCCAATTGACTTAAACCACCCTAACTCATGGGAGCGTTGTTTAAAGCAAGCAGTGGAACTTTGCCAACATTATCATGCCTCTTTATATATCTTATCTATTGTTCCAGAGTTTAAAATGCCAATAGTAGCAGGTTTTTTCCCACAGAATTTTGAAGAAAAAGCGCGTCAAACCCTTATCGATACATTACATGAGGTTGTTCAGCAACATGTGCCCAAAATATTGGAAGCGCAACAAATTATTGCTACAGGTAAAGTCTATGAAGTTATTTTACAGACTGCAAATGAAGTTAAAGCTGATTTAATTGTGCTTTCAGCAAGCTTATTTCCGAAAGCCACCAATACAGGCCCCAACGCTGAATATGTCGCCCGTATGGCACAGCAATCTGTATTGTTAGTGCGTTAATCACTCACACTTGCTAGAAGAAAAGGAAGAGGAGGAGTGCTGATGCACTTCTACTTGGCGTAGTAATAATTCTTCACCCGCAATCACACGCGTATGCCAATGCCCACACTCACCACATAATAAACGATTAACCGCCGCTTCGGTTTCTGCATTACATTTTTTGCATTTAATTTTTATCGCTAATGTTTCAATATGTAATTGCGCATTTTCTGCCACGGTACCAATACGTGCTACAGAAAAAGCACGTTCTAATAAATCAGCCTCCACCCCGCTGAGTGCTCCCACTTGTACTGTGATATCACTGGCATAATCAGCCTGTTGCTGTTGTACAATATCGGTAACATGCGTTAACAGGGCTTCACAAATAGATAACTCATGCATAGCTTATTTAGCATTACCTTCTTGTTCAGCATCTTCAATAGCAATAATTTCATCAAAGAGCTCCCATGTTGAACGAGCATCCTGCTCTGTAATTTTTTGAATGGCATACCCCACATGTACCATAACAAAATCATCTATATTTACTTGTTCGTTTTGCATCATAAATAAACTAATATCACGTTCCACACCTTTTGCTTCACAGCGAGCATTGAACCCATTAATTTCTTTGACCTGCATAGGAATACCAAGACACATAATTTATACTCCTCTTTAGCATATAAATGCTGATTATTATCTCGTTTTAATGGCAGAGAAATTAGCATAAGTAAATTAAAAATGTAAGCATGGAGAGAATAGTTGTATCAATAAAATAGATAAAGGCTATATTTTATATTTTCTTTGTGAGGATATGCCTTTTTTCTCTCATAAAAAGCCCCCTTAAAATCTTTTTATTTCATGCTAAAAACAAGGATATAGGTAAGCATTTTATATAAAAGTATAAATTTTTTAAGCTACATTAGTAGATAATAAAAATGACTACCCAATTGATTTACATAAAGATTAATATCTTTACTAAAATGAGTTTACAAAGTGGTTATGATAAGGCTAAATATATTTGGCTAATAATATCATTGACACAATATTTCAAAGATAAATGGCTTTCTTAATTATTAGAGCAATAGATTATAGTGAATTTAAGGATAAATATAATAAAAAGGACAATTCTAACGCTATATACCGTAAAATAAGTACTCAGCTTTAAATAATTAATCTTAAGGTATTTATTTTTATGCTTTATTACAAATATTTTTCACCCTGCTACTCAATATACTATTATGATGCGTAAATTACCCTATTATTTGATAATTGCTCTCAGTAGCTTATGCACCCCACTTTTAGGGCAGGCTGCTTCTCCCACAGAAAATAATGATGAAAATCTTAAAGATGAATTACAGTCATTACAATTACTAAGTTTGGCAGAGCTGACACAAGTTGACCTGCTTACCTCTATTTCTAAAACTGAAAAAGCCGTCTTTGATGTTGCATCAGCTGTCTTTGTACTCACTCAAGATGATATAAAACGTTCAGGGGTTACAACTATTCAAGATGCCTTGCGTATGGTACCGGGGATGAATGTCGCCAGTTTTAATGCTAACCAATGGGGGGTTTCTGCCCGTGGTTTTACAGGTACATTTTCAAGTAAATTATTAGTTTTACTTGATGGGCGCACTATTTATAGCCCTGTTTTTTCTGGCGTTTTCTGGCATAGCATTGGTACAATGTTAGAGGATATTGATCGGATTGAAGTTGTGCGCGGTCCTGGAGGAAGTTTATGGGGGGCTAATGCAGTAAATGGAATCATTAATATCATTACTAAAGATGCAAAAAAAACCCAAGGCGGTATTTTTGTATCAGGGATAGGGACAGAAAAACGTGGTTTTAATAAAGTACGTTATGGAGGAAAAACAAAGGATAATAGTTATTATCGTGTTTATGCACAACATGATAATACTGATAGTGGTCAATCAATTTATACAAATAATGATACCTTTGATGCAGCTAAATCAGTACGAGCAGGATTTCGCGTAGACAAAAAAATTAATGCAACGGATGATTTAAGCATTCATGGTGACTTATTTAAAACTGCTGGGGACTCTTTAGAAGAGTTATCTAATTTTAATCCTCCTTATGATGATATATTAGTTGAATCAACACGTCGTACTCAGGGGGGGTATTTACTTGCAAATTGGCAACGGCAAATTAATGATCGTGAACGTTGGAAAGTACAGATGTATTATGATGCAGTACGTCGCACTTCAACTAGCTTAAATGAAGAAGTCAATAACTTTGATATTGATCTACAGCATCAATTTTCACCTTATGATAACCATACCATGGTATGGGGGGTAAATTATCGTTTAACACGTAGTGATTTGGCAGATTCACAAGTTTTTAAATTTTCTCCTCAACTACGTTATGATCATTTAATCAGTGCATTTTTTCAAGATGAGATTGATATAGCAAAAGATTGGCATCTGACCCTTGGTAGTAAAATTGATTATAACGAATATACAGGTTTTGAAATACAACCTAGTATTCGTTTAATGTGGGATGTCACAGAACGTTCACGTTTATGGGGAGCTGTCTCCCGTGCTGTACGTACTCCAGGGCGAGGAAATGTTGATGTATCTGCTGATTTAGGTGTTATTCCTCCTAATCAAGCTGTTGTGGGAACACCTTCTGATTTTTTTGTCATCCCAGAGCCAACTATTGTTCGCACGATAGGAAATCCTGATATTGGCTCAGAAAGTGTGATTGCTTATGAATTAGGCTTTCGTCAACAGTTGAAAAATAACCTTAATTGGGATGCCAATATTTTTTATAATCATTATGATAATCTTATTTTCGGTGCACGCGTTACAGAGCTATTTTGTGAAAGAAGTGCAGAAAGGTTATCATTAGAGCAGTGTATACCCCTAATGGGTAATACTGACTTAAAAGTGATTGCTCCATTTGTTGCAAGCAATAAATTAAAAGCCAATTCATTTGGTGCTGAGTTTAGTTTAGATTGGCAAATCAACCCTAATTGGTTAATTAAAGGCGCATACAGCTACTTAAAAATAGATGTTGACTCTCCTTTTGAAGGGGGGGCTGTGATTAGTTTACTAGAAACAGAATCTCCAGAACATCAATTTAGTTTACAGTCTTATTTCAAAGTAAGTCATAATTTTGGCTTAAATTTTTGGCTACGTCATGTAAGTCAAATTGAAGATAATAATAATGATGCTGATCAAGATATTATTGCAAATAGTTATACAACCTTAGATGTTAAAGCAACATGGCAATTAAATCCTGATGTGGAATTCTCTATTGTTGGGCAAAATTTACTTGAACGTAAGCATACTGAATACCCAGAGGAAGGAAGTAGCTTTGAGCAATCTGCTATTGAGCGAGGTGTTTACTTACAACTACTTTGGCAATTTTAAGCCTAAATAGTGAATGATACCTGACTCATAAAAAAGGCAGTATTTTTTTAAAATACTGCCTTTTTTATGCATTACTGTCTATTTTTAACTTAACGTAATGAAAAAGATTCTTGCCAACGGGTATCACCATTAGGTAATTTAAATGTTGCTTGTAATTGCTGTGCAGCTAAACGTACAGTAATAAACGCGCCTTGGGTTTTTCCTGTTAGCTGTAAGGCGGCAATCACCGCATTATCTGATTCAAATCCTGTTCCATGCCAACGCTCTTGTGTCTTTTCTAGCACAATGCGATAAGCATTATTTTCATTCGCTGAAATGGCCAGCTTTTTACCTGAAGCACTACGCCACTCTCCAACATAACTGCTAATAGTGGTAACTTTCTTTGTTGTACGACGAGGTTGCTGATCTGCAAAAGTGTTCATATAGGGATCATCATATACTTGTGCTTCTGGTGTATTGGTTTTCCCTAAGCGTGTACTGGTATAGCTTTCAGTGATAACAGCTGCTTTCTCTTTTTTCTGTGTTTCAACAACAGCTTGTTTTTGCTTTTCTGCACGTTTTGCTTGTTTAATGGCTTTATCATCAGCTAAGCGTTTTGTATTGACATCTTGATCAGCATAGATATTCATATACGGATCATCATAGCGGGAGGGCTCATTTTTTTCAGGTTGTTTTTTAGCCGTTGCAATGGCGCGCGCCTCTTCCTCTTCATCACGATATTGATCAGAAAAAGTTTCCATATAACTATCTGTAAAACGTGCAGGGCGTGTAGGCTCTTGGATAGTTTTTAGCTTTTCTGCTTCAGCTTGAGCAACTTGTTGTTGTGCTTTCTCACGTTGTGCCTTATTTTCAGGTTGTTGATCTGAAAATAGATTGATATACGGATCATCGTAGGTATCAGTACTTATTTGAGTCGGTGTAGTCTGGCAGGCAGCTAATAATACAAGGCTGACCGCAGAGAATACAGCGTGTTTTTTTATTGCAATCATAAACATCCAACTGGGATAAATAGTCTTTTTTATTCTTTTTTTTCTTAAAAAGTGTTCACTATAAAGTGTATCGACTATCATGGAAGAGTTGCCGCATTAGTTCTTCTAAGCCCTAATACGACCTATAAATAGTGAGTAAATATTTATTTACTTTATGGTTGATATTGTAAAGAGATTAGAACTAATTAGAAAGGGGGGCAGCTTTGATTGTGTCAATGATAAATAGATATCAGTTAATTAAATCTATTAAAAATTAGCGAAAAAAAAAGGCGTACCAAGTACGCCCTGAAGCTAGGAGTGACAGCAGAGTAAGCTTATGCTGTCTTAGCGGATAAAATCGCAGTATCAATCCCTAATTCTTCATCACTTAAATAACAAGCAGGGTCTTCTGCCCAAATATCACCTGTTGTTTG
>Ga0193953_1000557_pt1 | contig 19589 bp, 19 predicted proteins | sample BB_4_MG_FD_140325 | JGI IMG/M metagenome (GOLD analysis project Ga0193953, IMG submission 140325) | Microbial mat bacterial communities from the Broadkill River, Lewes, Delaware, United States - BB_4_MG | ecosystem: Environmental > Aquatic > Freshwater > River > Microbial mats | place: USA... | reverse complement strand
ATGTTGTTCCTGCAGCAGACATTTCCCCATTAACTTCTTTTGAAACTTATTCATTACCAGAAGAGAAATCAGCTTGTAAAATGATTGACCCTGAAAACATGGATGAATTAGTAGCATTATTACATAACGAAGCAAAAGTAATCTAAGACATGGCGACATTAGTATATATAAATAGTGAAAACGGTATTGCAAAGAGCGCTCATGAAGTTGTTACTTATGCAAAAAAATTAGGAGAAGAAGTTGTTGTAATCACAACAGGTTCTCGAGATGATTCAGAATTAGCATTATTAGGAAACTTTGGCGCTTCTAAAGTTTTAGTTGATAAATCTGTGAATGGCAACGACGCACAACAATTATCGCGTGTGATAGCCAGTGCGGTTGAATCTACTTCAGCCAAAACAATTGTTTTTTCTCATGATTTAATAGCAAAAGCAGTTGCACCGAGATTATCGGTTAAATTGAAAGCAGGATTGATTTCGGGTGCCATTGATATTCCTTCAGGAGATACAGTTAAAGTAAATGTATTTTCAGGGAAGGCTTACGGAAATGTGAAAATTGCTTCTGATAAGAAAATCATTTCTTTACTACCAAACAGTATTCAACCAGAAGAAAATGGTGCAGCTTGTGCTGTAGAATCTTTTGATGGAAACGCAGGTGATGTAAGAATTAAATTAATTGAAACTAAAAAGCCAGAAGGTGAAATTCCATTGCCAGAAGCTGAATTAGTTGTTTCTGCAGGTAGAGGATTGAAAGGTCCTGAAAACTGGGGGATGGTTGAAGAATTAGCGACTGAATTGGGAGCTGCAACTGCTTGTTCTAGACCTGTGGCTGATATCGGTTGGAGACCTCACCATGAACATGTTGGGCAAACAGGTGTTGCTATTCGCCCTAACTTGTATATCGCAGCCGGTATTTCAGGAGCGATTCAGCATTTGGCTGGTGTAAATGGTTCTAAAGTGATTGTTGTTATCAACACAGATCCTGAAGCACCATTCTTTAAAGCTGCAGATTACGGAATCTTAGGTGATGCTTTTGAAGTATTACCGAGACTAACAGAAGCAGTGAAGAAATTCAAAGCTTCGAACTAATAGATTAGATAGAAATATTATTTTTACGATACAATCAATTTTTAGGGAAGCGAATACTTTGCTTCCCTAATTATTTGATACCACTCGATAAGTAGTTTATGTTATGGACAAAATAAAACTTGAAATCGTAGGATTATCATACAGCCAGACTCAGTCAGGTGCCTATGCTTTAGTTTTATCTGAAGTTGATGGAAATAGAAGACTCCCAATCATCATTGGTGGGTTTGAAGCACAAGCTATTGCCATTGAACTAGAAAAAATGGTTCCAACGCGACCATTAACGCATGACTTATTTAAAAGCTTCGCTTCCACGTTTGAAATTAACGTTCGGGAAGTGCTTATTTACAAATTAACTGAGGGGATCTTTTACTCCAAATTGGTATGCGAACAAAACGGTAACATGGTGGAAATTGACGCTAGAACATCCGATGCCATAGCGATTGGGGTTCGTTTTAACTGTCCCGTATATACTTATGAGAGTATCTTATCAAGTGCAGGAATCTTACTAGACCAAGAAGCTCTTGAGGAAGAAGACCTAATGGCGGAAGCTACAGAAGAACCTAAAGAAACTCTTGAAACTGTTTCAATTGAAGAATTGGAAAATCAACTTAATCAAGCTATTGATGACGAAGACTATGAACTTGCTTCAAAAATTAGAGATGAAATTCAAAGGCGTAACGCTTAATTTACTTCTCTTATTCCTAATTATTACATTTTCATCTCAAGCTTCAGTTAAGTTTGAAGATACGGAATATCATAGAAAATCATACACTTTAAAACTAAACAAAAATGGGTCGTTCGTTAATAACGACACACTTCTCACACAACAATTAGAGGGTAAATGGACTGTTAAAAACAAAACATTGACTCTGATTTCTAATGGGGATACATCACAAATAACCACTAGTTATCCAATTCTATATTCTTCTGACAACAAAGTAGTTTTTTCAAAATCAGGAAAACGTTTTGCGTATCACGATAAGATTAGCTCTGAAGGAACAGGTATCACTTTCATGTCAATTCTACGTGGTGTTTTTGGTCTAGGTATGTTATTCTTTATGGGATACTTTTTCAGCAAGAGTCGAAAAGACATCAATTGGGGATTGGTTGTACGAGGAACAATTCTTCAAGTCGCTTTAGCCATCATCATACTTAAAGTACCTTTCGTGTCAAGCATTTTTGATTGGCTTTCTAAAGCATTCACCAAACTAATCAACTTCTCACATGACGGCGCCAATTTCTTATTTAGAAGTTTAGGCACGGAACAAATTGATCCGATGTTAATGAATTTCATGACATGGATTTTACCTTCAATTATATTCTTTGCTGCCATTTCAAGCTTACTTTATTATTTTGGAATCTTGCAATGGATTGTGAAACGATTGGCATGGGTTATGAACAAAACATTAGGAATATCGGGTGCGGAGAGTATTTCCGCAGCTGCGAATATTTTTATCGGACAAACAGAAGCACCACTTTTAGTAAAGCCCTACTTGCAACGCATGACTAAATCCGAAATCATGTGCTTGATGGTTGGTGGTATGGCTACTATTGCCGGTGGAGTTCTAGCAGCTGTAATCGGAATACTAGGCGGAGGTGATGAGTTGAAAGAACTTTTCTATGCGAAACATTTATTAACCGCTTCTTTCATGTCTGCACCTGCAGCAATCGTATTTGCTAAAATGCTCGTTCCTGAAACTGAAGAAATTGACAAGAACCTTGAAGTTCCTAAAGAAAAAATAGGTGCCAATGCATTAGAAGCAATTACCAATGGAACCACAGAAGGATTGAAACTTGCAGCTAATGTAGGTGCCATGCTTTTAGTTTTCATGAGTTTAATCGCTTTAGTTAACTACACTTTAGGTAAAGTCGGAGATTGGACATCTTTGAATGACTTAATCGCTTCTGGTGGTATGTACACTCAATTGAGTTTTGAAAGTATTGCAGGATACATCCTTGCTCCTGTTTCATGGGTAATGGGTGTAGAATGGCAAGACTGTATGTATTTTGGACAGTTATTAGGCGAGAAAACTATCTTAAATGAGTTCATTGCATATCCACACTTGGGAGTTATACAAGATGAATTATCTCAAAAAACAGTGATTATGAGTACGTATGTACTTTGTGGTTTTGCGAATGTTGCTTCAATTGGTATTCAAGTTGGTGGAATTGGAATTTTAGTTCCTGAAAAACGAAGCCTTTTAGCGAAATATGGAGTTACCGCATTAATTGGTGGTACTTTAGCTTGTATGTCCACGGCAGTATTGGCTGGGATGCTATTCTAAGTAATCTAGAATGGTCCTTCAGGAAAAAATATTCAATATTCAAAATGAACTTGAATTCGAGCAAATTGCGCTAGAAATATACAATTTTCAAGCGTCAAACAATCCTGTTTATAAAGAATACATTGAACGTCTACAACTACCTCAACCACAGCAATTAAAAGACATTCCATTCTTACCAATTTCATTTTTTAAAACGCATGAAATAACTTCTTCTAAGGATGATCCGGCGGCAATCTTTAAAAGTAGTGGTACCGGCGGACAAAGAAGTAGACATCTAGTAACTGATATTGAACTATACATCAAATCATTCAATTATGGGTATGATAAAATTATAGGCAACCCTCAAAATCAAGTTATCCTTGCGCTCTTACCAAATTATCAAGAGCAGGGTGAATCTAGCTTGGTATTCATGGTTGATCGTTTAATTAAGCGTACCGAAAACAAACTGTCAGGATACTTTCTTTCAAATTATAAAGAACTAATTGACACATATAATATGGCGATCAATTTAGGAAAAGAAGTGATTATTTTTGGCGTATCTTATGCGCTTCTTGATTTAGCCGAACTCAATCCTGATTTATCAAAAGCGAGAATCATCGAAACTGGCGGAATGAAAGGACGTAGAAAAGAACTAACAAAACAAGAGTTGCATTCTGCCTTGAAACTTGGACTAAAAACGGATTTAATATCCTCTGAATACGGTATGACTGAACTTCTTTCTCAGGCGTATAGTCTTGACGATGGTATATTTTCGACCAGTCCAACGATGAAAGTATTAATTAGAGAAGTTAATGACCCTTTTAGTTATGTACCCAATGGAAAAACAGGAGGTATTAATGTGATTGACCTAGCTAATTTGAACAGTTGTTCCTTTATCGCAACACAAGATTTAGGTAAAATTGTACCATCTGGTTTTGAATTAATGGGCCGATTTGACAACTCTGATATACGGGGTTGCAACTTATTGATTCAATGATTCCAAATCGATTCCTTATCTTTAGACTTAAATAATGTCAACACAAACTATAATAATACTCGTTTCAATTGGACTCCTTGCTGGAATTCTCAGTGGTTTTGTAGGAGTTGGTGGTGGTGTAATAATAGTACCAGCACTAATATACTCGTTAGGCATGTCGCAATACGACGCGCAAGGAACAAGTTTGTTTGTTTTACTTTTACCTGTTGGTATACTGGCTGTAAATAACTATTGGAAAACGGATAATATCAATTGGAAATTTGGAATCATCATCGCCATCACATTCGTCGTGGGTGGATATGTTGGATCAAAACTAGCATTAAAAATATCGCCTTCTTTAGTCAAGTTGGTATTTGGAATCATCATGGCTTATGTTTCATTTAGATTCATTATGTCAGGATACAATGGACTTTCAAATGATTAATTCAATTCATGAAATAATTTCCTCGCGTTCGGAAGAACTTTTTAAAAAAGTGAAAGGAATACGCGAACACATACATGCCAATCCAGAATTGAGCTACCAAGAGCACAATACAATGGAATATGTGGCAAAGCAACTTGAATTGATTGGATTAAACCCGAAGCGCGAAGTTGGTAAAACAGGGGTTACGGCATTAATATCTGGGGAACATCATTCATCAAATGATGAAGCCATAGGGCTTAGGGCAGATTTAGATGCTTTACCAATAATGGAAGAAACAGATGTTTCTTATAAATCAAAAGTTGATGGTGTGATGCACGCCTGCGGTCATGATGTACATACCTCAATTTTACTTGGTGCAGCTGAAATTCTTTTTGAATTAAGAAACGAGCTTCCGCAACCAGTAAAACTAGTTTTTCAACCTGGAGAAGAAAAAAATCCAGGAGGAGCCACTTATATGATAGAAGATGGTGTGTTGAAAAATCCAACTATTTCCAAAATGTATGCGCTTCATGTTTTCCCAGATATGCCCGTTGGGAATGTTGGTTTCAAAGAAGGGATTTACATGGCTTCTTGTGATGAGATCTATATTACTATTCATGGAAAAGGTGGACATGGAGCAACTCCTCATCAATGTGTTGATCCAATAATGATTGGCGCGAACATGCTTCAATCGATGCAACAAATTGTTAGTCGAAAATGCGACCCGAAAATTCCATGTGTGCTTTCCTTTGGTCATTTCGAAGCATTGGGTGCTACAAACGTGATTCCTTCGCAAGCTCATTTGAAAGGAACCTTTAGAACAATGAATGAAGAATGGCGTGCAGAAGCATTAATCTTGATTCAAGAGACTGCTCAAAAGATTGCAGAAGCATCTGGTGGTCGTGCCGAGGTGATCATCAGTAAAGGATATCCATATTTAGAAAATGACCCACTAGTTACGGCTTCCATGCGGAAAGCTGCTCAAACTTTTTTAGGAAAATCGCATGTGGAAGAATTGCCAATTCGCTTGACGGCCGAAGATTTTTCATTTTATTCGCAGGAAGTCCCTGTGTGCTTCTTTAGATTAGGAGTACGAAATGAAGAAAAAGGACTGATTTTTGGTGTACATCACCCAAAGTTTAACATCGACGAGTCCGCTTTAAAAATAGGGATGCAAATGATGGCTTTAGCACCATTTTCTTAATCTAATGAAAAAATTAACATTCATATTTTTTGTTTCCATACTCCTTTCAGGGTGCAACGAGGAAAATAAACTTCCAGAAGTTGAAGTTTATGAAATTCGCAATATTGGCGAACTTTCGACTACGGAATATACCGTAGGAAAGATTATCAAACTCGATGACAAGGCAGATGAATGGTATAAGTATGGAGATCGAAAGATTTTAATTAATTGCAAAGCGAAGGTAAAAGCCGGAGTTGATTTATCCCTAATAAAAGAAGGAGACATTACGGTTTCAGGAACTACAATTACGATTACAATTCCTCCAACAGAGATTACATCATTCTCAATGGATTCTAAACACATACATACCGAGATGGAAAGTGTGAGTGGATTTCGAGATGCGTTTACCCATTTAGAAAAGAATAAATTTTTAAAGCAAGGTGAGGCAGCCATTCGAGAAGAAATTCTACATACTGATATCATTAAAGACGGAAGATTAAATGCTGAAGCGTTTATAACGGATTTCTATAAGCAAATGGGATTTGAAAAAGTAATCATTAAACAAGGCGAACATGATGATAAGTAAAGATCTTATTCGACTTATCAAGAATATTTTGGTCATTGGGGTTCTAATTGCCATTGGTTTTCTCGTTTATCATTTTTTCTTTTCAAGTACGGAAGATGAACTAAAAATTGACGATACACCAATTCATATTGAATCGATTAGAACAATAGCCGAAATAAGCACTGTTAGTTATCAAGACGAAGTTGTAATGGACACTGTTGAGTTTTATAAAAATGATCCAAGTATCTATCGTCCAACAGAATGGCTACAGCTTTATGATCGGAATGTAAAACGCCGCTTAACACTTATAGTAAAAGGAGAAGTGAAATATGGGCTCGATTTGACAAATTCTAATTTTGACATCAAATCAAACAACGATTCAATCTGGATCAAATTACCTGAACCAACAATATTAGATGTGATCGTTTCTCCTTCAAAAACAGAAGTCTTTCAAGAACAAGGCAGATGGTCTGATTCTGATCGTAAAAGATTGGAGGCAAAGGCCAAAAATACACTCATTACAAATGCGCGTATTTTTAAACTAGAGGAAAAGGCGCGTATCAACTCAGAAAGGCTTTTCCTAAAACTGATTCAAACGGATAAAACTCTTATTATTTCATTTGACCATGAAAGGTAGTATCCTGATTTTTATATCGCTATTGATTCTGTTGAGTTCTTGTGATAAGAAAAAACAAATAGACAAACGAATTTCGGGTAATTGGTCCATTGATCTATATGAATTTGCAAATACGCAAGGGTTTTCTACAGTTTTCGAAAGTAGTGGTGAAATAGTTATTTCGGAAATTTCTAATTCAGAAGGGACTTATTCAATCAACTCATCATATTCCGACGGAACAATTCAATTTGAAAAATACGAGAACGGGACCATTACAATTGGTATCGATGGTGAATCCTTTTCACTTGACCGTCAGGATGCAGATGGATCGAGTTTTTTAATTGAAGATGGTAACATTGAATTTATTAATAAAACTCAACTTGTGATTAAGTTCACAGATGAATACGGTGCAAATAAATATGTCCTTTCGAAGTGAGCATAGATTAATTTGCCATTTCACTCATAAACTTAATCCACATCAACCTCAATTCTTCCTCAGAGTAGTCACCATCAAATTCGTTATGCGCCTCTGTTAAGTCGTCTGTTTCAGCTTCAGAGAAATATTCGTAAATCTCCTCTTGTGCATCTTGGTCAAGAATATCATCAATGTAATAATTGATATTAACACGTGTACCAGATGTAACAATAGCCTCAATCTCTTCAACAACTTCATCGACACTTTTTCCTTGTGCTCTTCCAATATCCTCCAAAGGCAATTTTCGATCTATGTTTTGAATCAACTGAACCTTTAGTCCAGATTTATTCACCACAGATTTCATAACAAGATCTTGAGGACGTTCAATATCGTTTACCTCAACATAATTTTTAATCAAGGATACAAATGGAGCACCATATCTTTGTGCTTTACCGTTTCCTACCCCCTGAATATTCGTTAATTCCTCGATAGAAACAGGATATTGTAAGCACATGTCTTTTAAAGAAGGCTCTTGAAATATGACAAAAGGAGGAATATCTTTTTGTTTAGATAGACTCTTTCTTAAATCAACCAATTGTGCGTATAAAACATCGTCAAATGCCGCTGCACCATTATTACTTGAAACAATAGTCTCATCATCGATCACAAGATAATCGCGTTCTTTTGACAAAGAAAAAGAAGTCGGATTGTTTTTAAAATTCACACCAGCTTCAGTAAGTTTCAACACCCCATATGATTCTATATCCTTTGAAAGTAAACCAGAGACTACACTTTGTCTTATAACCGCATTCCAAAAATGCTCATCTCTATCCTTACCAATTCCAAAAAGTGGAAGTTGATCGTGTTTATATGCTTTTATATCAGAATTCACTACCCCTGCTAAAAAAGCACAATAGTGTTTCGACTTTTGAGTTTCTTTTAAGAGTTCAACTGCGTCCAATAGATGTTTAACGTATTGTTTCCCCTCCATCTTTTCCTTAGGATCCTTACAATTATCGCACATCGAATTACAATTGCTTTCATCGTATTCCTCTCCGAAATAGTGAAGAATCATTTTACGTCTACAGACTGAAGTTTCAGAATATGAAGCAATTTCATTCAAAAGTTGTCGACCAATCTCTTGTTCAGCAACAGGTTTTCCCTGCAGAAACTTCTCCAATTTCTCAACATCTTTATAACGATAGAAAGAAATACACTCGCCTTCTCCTCCATCACGACCAGCACGTCCTGTTTCTTGGTAATAGCTTTCTAATGACTTAGGAATATCATGATGAATAACAAAACGTACATCGGGTTTATCAATCCCCATTCCAAAGGCAATTGTAGCTACAATCACATCAACATCCTCCATTAAGAACATGTCTTGGTGTCTCGCACGCGAGGCAGAATCTAATCCTGCATGATAAGGTAAAGCATTTATACCATTCACTTTTAAAAGTTCAGCAAGCTCTTCTACCTTTTTTCTGCTCAAACAATAAATAATCCCACTTTTACCTTGCTTCCCTCGAATATATTTTATGATTTGCTTTTCCACATCTTTCTTAGGAAGGATACGATAAAAAAGATTCTCTCTATTAAAGGACGATTTAAAAATCGTTGCGTCTAGCATATTCAAGTTTTTCTGAATATCATTCTGAACCTTTGGAGTTGCGGTTGCTGTCAACGCGATAATTGGAACATTTGAAATCTCCGAAAAAATCTCTCTCAATCGTCGATATTCAGGTCTAAAATCGTGTCCCCACTCTGAAATACAGTGAGCTTCATCAATTGCAAAAAAAGAAATTTTCACAGATTTTAGAAAATCAATATTCTCTTTCTTTGTCAGTGATTCTGGAGCAACATACAGCAATTTAGTTTTGCCCGAGCTTATATCAGATTTAACTTTTGTAATGTCTGTTTTCGTGAGAGAAGAATTTAAAAAATGAGCGACAGATTCATCGTTGCTAATATTTCTAATGGCATCCACTTGATTTTTCATCAAGGCAATTAATGGTGAAACAACAATTGCCGTTCCTTCTGAAAGGATAGCTGGTAATTGATAACACATTGATTTACCGCCACCTGTTGGCATAATAACGAATGTATTTTTCCCATCCAATACATTGTGAATAATCTCTTCTTGTGCTCCTTTGAAACCGTCAAATCCAAAATAAGATTTTAATGCTTCCTTTAAATTAGTCTTTACCATTTACCTTGAAACTGTGTTTACCTATCTAAAATACTCAAAATAAAGACATCTACCATTATTAACTAAAAATATTAAAGCTTCATTCTTACAATCACATATATTCCATTTTTTAAAGCAGCATATACTTAGGATTAACTATTTTTGTGTTGTTATGAGTGAAAATAAACAAATGACTTTCTTGGATCATCTAGAAGAACTCCGATGGAGGCTGGTTCGAATTGCCATCTCAATTGTTGTTTTTGCCATAGCTATATGGATTTTCCAAGAGTGGATCATGGATAACATTTTTCTTTCCATGAAGGAACCAAATTTTATATCCTTTAAACTGATTTGTGAGTACTTTGGGGTTTGCGTTGATGCTATTCCTGTTAAGATGCAAAGTATGACGGTCTCCGGACAGTTTTCTTATGCCTTGATGATGAGTATAATGGGAGGTATTGTGGCAGCGTTTCCATTTATCTTCTATCAGATATGGGCGTTTGTGAAACCGGGATTAAAACATCAAGAAAAATCGGTTGCAAAAGGGATTGTATTCTACGTTTCTATTCTGTTTTTCTTGGGAATTGCATTTGGCTATTTCATTGTTGCGCCTTTAGCGGTTCAATTCTTTGGCTCTTATAAAATAAGTGCTAAAATTGACAACATTTTCACGATAAACTCATACATGAGTACTATACTTTCAACCGTATTTTATTCAGGACTTTTGTTTTTACTGCCAGTGGTCTCTTACTTATTTACTAGGCTTGGAATCCTGAATGCTGAATACCTAAGAAAATACAGAAAACACGCTATTATTGGAATACTTGTATTATCAGCGGTAATCACTCCTCCAGATTTAATTAGTCAAGTTATTGTAGGTGTTCCTATTGTACTTTTATATGAAGCAGGTATCCTTGTTTCTGTGCGCGTTGAAAAGAAAATGAAAATTGCAATGGCAAAGTCAAAATAGTTGGCTACATTAAAGGCCTGTAATTGCCCATGAGAACACTATTACTCTTTACCTTTCTTCTTATTTCAACAATCACTTTTTCTCAAAAAACGATTGTTGAAGGTATTGTACGTGATCAAGTTTCGGGCGAACCTATGCCATTTGTTACTGTTCGTTTTCAGAACTCCAAGATCGGAATCATCACAGACACGTTAGGTTACTACAAACTAGATACCTATTACGCAACGGATACACTTGTTTTCTCCTTTTCAGGATACCTCAAGGTGAAACGTTTTGTGCAAACAGATGAATATCAGACAATCGATGTTGAAATGCCTATACTTTCGACAGATTTTGAAGAGGTTTTTGTAAAAGCCCCAGATGAATTACCATCAACACGTCTTCACAAAAGAGTAATTGCACATAAACACATTAACAATAAGGAAAAACTTGAATCATACGAATACGAGGTCTATAACAAGGTTCAATTGGACATTAACAATATCGACGACAGCTTTAAGGAGCGTGGTATGGTTAAACGATTGGATGTAATCATGGGCTATTTAGACTCTACAGACAACGGAAAGAATTTTCTCCCTATAATATTAAGTGAATCGGTATCCGACTATTACTACAATAAAACTCCTAAACGTAAAAAGGAAGTTGTCAAGGCCACTCGAGTCAGTGGAATTGACAATTTAGAGTTAAATCAGTTTTTAGGTGATATGTATTTAGACATCAATGTCTATGACAATAACTTTGATTTATTTAAAAAATCGTTTATAAGTCCCGCGTCAGATTATGCGCGAAATTTCTATCGCTTCTACCTTGAAGATTCTACATTCATCGATCAATATTGGTGTTACAAACTTACCTTCAAACCCAAACGCGAAGGTGATATGACTTTTGAAGGTGAAATGTGGATTCATGACACTACCTATGCGGTAAAATCTTTTAAGGCAAATATTGCTCCGTGGACAAACATCAATTACGTTCAAGACCTTTACATCGAACAAGAATTTAAGCAAATAGAGCCAGAGGTTTGGATGCTCACAGATGAAAAAATGTTTGCAGACTTAAAAATCACAAAAAAGACGGAGGTATATGGCTTGTTTGGTAGAAAACAATCCACCAGAAGGAACTATGCAATAAATACCAACCGACCATCAGATTTCTATAAATCAAACTCCACTGTGGAAGTGGCAGATGGTGCTACTGAACGAGACGATGCCTATTGGGCCGAAATAAGACATGAACCCTTAGCTCCTCAAGAGGAAGGAATCAACGATATGATTGATTCTCTAGAAAACGTGAAGTTCTTTAAAACTTTAAAGAATACTCTTTACCTCTTTACTACAGGCTACTACCCCATTAACAAATTAGAAATTGGAAATGCCTTTTCATTGATAAGTTTTAATCCTGTTGAAGATTTTAGACTGGGATTGGCATTAAGAACTTCCAATAAATTTAGTAGACGCGTTGAATTTGGCGGAAATATCGCTTACGGATTTGGGGATGAGAAATTTAAGTATGGTGCCACAATGCGCTTTAACTTGACCCCAAAGAAACGTGGAATCCTTTCATTCTATTATCTGTATGATTTAGAACAAATCGGTCAATCTCCTACTGCCGCTGCCGTCGGTTCAACTTTTGGAGCACTGCTTCGAACAGGCCCCTTAGACAAATTAACTTTTGTTGAAAAAATAGGTGTAAATATTGAGAAGGACTTTCATAAGGATATTGTTTTATACGCAGGATTTGAATGGAAGGAATACACAGCCATCGGAGTAGCGAATTACTTGCGCCCAAATCGTATTACAAATATTGATGATACGATAAGTCGAATACAAACGACTGAATTTGTCGCAAGATACCGTTGGGCCAAAAATGAAGAATTTATCTCAGGAGCTTTTGATAGAACATCTATAAGAAGTAGATTTCCAATCATTTCTATTCAAGGTATTTTTGGCGTAAAAGATTTACTTGGGGGCGACTACAATTATCAAAAAATTGATCTATTCGTAGAACACACCGCACCAATTGGTATTTTGGGTAGAATTCGATACGGTCTCAATGCAGGTACTATTTTCGGTTCGGCAGCATATCCATTCTTAAAAGTTCATGAGGGCAATCAATCGTATTGGTTACTTGACAATGCATTCAATAAAATGAATTTCTTTGAATTTGTTTCCGATCAATACATATCTGGAATCATTGAAAATCATTGGGACGGCTTTTTCTTTGATCGAATTCCCTGGGTTCGGAAAGCAAAATTAAGATTGGTAACAACTGGAAAAGCTGTTTTTGGGCAAATATCACAACGACATTTAGAAGAAATGAGATTACCTGCATTTGCTAAGCAATTTGGCAACACTCCATACGTTGAAGTAGGAATGGGAATTGAAAATATTTTAAAATTAGGTCGAGTTGATGTATTTTGGAGACTTACACACCTAGAACCTGGCGTTAAGGTTACCGATATACAGGCATTTGGAGTTCGTGCCAAATATGTCATCAATTTTTAATGATTGCATTATGAAATTATATACCACTGAAATTAAAAAGTCATATAAAGGCAGAGATGTTGTAAAGGGAGTTTCTGTTGAAGTTAACCAAGGAGAGATTGTGGGGCTACTGGGACCGAATGGTGCAGGTAAAACAACCTCCTTTTACATGATTGTTGGCTTAGTACGTCCAGATTCAGGTAAAGTGTATTTAGACGACAAAGACATTACCTCCTTTCCCATGTACAAAAGATCACAGATGGGACTTGGTTATCTTCCTCAAGAAGTTTCTGTTTTTAGAAAATTAACTGTCGAAGACAATATCATGGCTATTTTAGAAATGACAGACTTAAATAAAAAAGAACGTCATGAGAAATTAGAGCAACTTCTAGACGAATTTAGTTTAAACCATGTTCGAAAAAATTTGGGGAACCGTCTCTCGGGTGGAGAAAAACGGAGAACAGAAATAGCACGTGCATTGGCTACAAATCCTAAGTTTGTCTTGCTTGACGAACCTTTTGCTGGAGTTGATCCAATTGCGGTGGAGGACATTCAGAGCATTGTTTCTGAATTAAAAAAACGTAACATCGGTATTCTCATCACCGATCATAATGTGCAGGAAACTCTCTCTATTACAGATCGTGCATACTTATTATTTGAGGGGAATATCCTAAAATCTGGAACAGCCGCTGAACTAGCCGCAGATGAACAAGTACGCAAGGTCTACTTGGGTCAGAATTTCGAATTAAGAAAAAAATAGCTTTTTTTGAATAAAAAGAATAAATTTACAGCTAATTACTACAAATTGAGAAGATTATGAGCATCAAAAAACCTTTACTATTCGGCCTATTAATGGCAGTTACCGTGTTATTCAGTACAACTTCATGTAAAAAATGTTCTGTTGCTGAGGAAGACTCAAGTTCTGGTCTTATTGTAGCGAACGCTATTATTTACCCATCAAATGGTGGTTTAGCTGACAATATGGGAGGGAATTATCATATTACAGCTTCTAGTAATTATGCTGATAATTTTGAAGTTAGTTTTGACGGTGGTTTAACACGCCAAGCAATCGATTACAATCAATATCATGTCTTAGGTTTACCAATGACAATTAATTGTGAAGCTTCTTTTGATCGTGTTATTAGTGTTAACAGTGTACTGTCAACTACTACATATACCGTAACAGCAACAACTTGCGAAAGCTGCGAACAACAATATACTGTTGAGAATTGGGTGCTTACGACTCCTCTTCCTGCATACACAATTGTATATGATCCGGTAACAGTAACACAGAATTAAACATAGATTTAAATAAAAAAAAACCGCATTGAAATTCAATGCGGTTTTTTTTATTTCCAAAAGTTGGGGACAAAAAAAAAGGTCATCAATCGATGACCCTGAGATAAGGTGAGATTCTTTTATAAAGAAGCTAAATCACTGTTTTCAATTTGATCTACGCTCCCGTAGGCATCACAATGTCCTCCTTTTGATGATCCACATGCAGCTAATACTGCTGTCAACATCAATCCCATTAATGTCAAGGCCAAAAATTTTTTCATGGTTATTGTTTTAAACGTTATTATAAGGTTCTCTAGTTTGTTGCACTATAAGTATAACGACAAATTTACGATAAATTACATGATTTCTGTAATTTTGTTTTGCACAATCGGTATTTCATAGTGTGAAATAAACTAAATTTCAGACCGTTAATAGTTCCAATGCAAAGGCTCGTACTCTTTTTCCTGCTTTTTAACACCCTATATATTTCGGGACAGGAAAAGTACGAATTGATATTCTCAAATGATAGTTATCAACAATTTGTAAAACGACCAAAAACAACTTTTAAGGATAGCATAACAGCCACAAAATATATTAAAGACTTCCAGTCATCAGCAATTAATAAAGGTTACTTATTGGCTTCAATTGACAAAATGGTTTTCCAATCAAAGAAAATTTTGTTGGATTTTAATCTTGGAGAACGATTTACATCTTGCTCATTATCTATCAATTCGGAGGAATTAAATTTTTTAAGGAAGCATAGTAGGATAAATGAAAAGTTAATTAGTAGAACTGCATTCACCCCAAATGAGGTCGAACAAACCTTAACATCGGCCTTATCCACCTATTTAGATAATGGCTATCCTTTTGTCTCAGTACAATTACAAAAAGCTACCATTGAAGACAACATACTCAACGCAGAAATAATAATCTTAAGAGGCCCCTACTATTCCTGGACAAAAGTACATGTGCGTGGAGATTCTTCCATTTCTGAAAAATATGTCTCAAATCTTTTGGGTATTAAAATTGGTGATAGTTATACTGAATCAAATCGCGCAAAAATTGCAAAACGCATTAATCAAGTTCAATTCTTAAAGGAAATTAAACCCTCTGAAATTCTTTTTACGAAAGAAGGTGCGGAGCTCTACATTTATTTAGAATCTATTCCTATTAGTTCTTTTAATGGTATTGTTGGGTTTCAACCAGATCCGATTACAAAAAAAATTGCCTTTACAGGAGAGTTGAACTTAAGATTACTCGATGTACTACATCGAGGTGAATTACTTGACGTTAAATGGCAGAGTATTCAAGCTCAAACACAATCTCTTGATGCACATATTAATTATCCATTTTTATTCAACACACCGTTTGGTATTGATGGAACTTTTGACTTGTACAAACGAGACACTTCCTTCTTGGAGTTAAAGTCAACTATTGGGGTTCAATACTTCCTTAAAAGAGGAAGCTACATTAAGGCTTATTACCAGAATAACAACTCAAGTGTTTTATCAGGAGGGACAAATAACCCGTCGTTTTCAAAACTCGGAAATATCAAGTCTAATAGTTACGGATTAGCATTTACATCAAATAACGTGGATTACATTCCAAATCCAACTAGAGGTTACAATATCATTATTGAAGCTAACACAGGACTTCGGAAATCACAAGTTAACGACACAACAATAGAAGTTAAATCAGTAATCTATCAAGCCAAATTAAAAATCGACTATTTCATTCCATTACATAAAAGACATGTACTACGTTTATCCAATTTTACGGAGTTTTATTCTGCAGACGAAATATTTGAAAATGAAGTTTATCGATACGGAGGACTTTCGAACCAAAGAGGTTTCAACGAAGATGAATTATATGCAACAACCAAATCAACTACTACGATTGAATATCGATTTCTTTTAGATAAAAACTCATATGTTTTTGCATTCTATGACCAAAGCTGGTATGAAAACAATAGTAACTCTTATTATAATGATTCGCCATTTGGGTTTGGATTAGGGTTTGCATTTAGTACTAATTTCGGAGTCTTTTCGATTTCATACGCTTTAGGAAAACAACTAAACAATCCAATCTTATTTAGTAACAGTAAAGTTCATTTTGGTTATAATGTATACTTTTAATCTAAACGAACCTCATGCTCATTCCCGTTTTAATTATTCTCATCGTTCTCTCCTTATCTGCGGCAATTTGGTTTTTTTCGCAGTTGGAAAATCGAAAAGCCATCCATTCTGATTTAACTCTTCAAATTGCTGATTTGAAACGGGACCTGGACATTTACAAAACTCAGGCGATTAAATTAGGTGCAGAAAAAGAAGGGATAGAGCGTTTACTCGAAATAGAAAAAGCCCAATCTTTTGCAAAACAGAAAGAACTCACTTTACAATTAGAACTAGTAGGCAAAGATATTGTCGCTCAAGGAAACAAAGCTCTAAAAGCAGAAAACGAAGAACAACTTAGACAAATTCTAACTCCGTTAAAAGATAAGCTAGAAAAATTTGAATTGAAGGTGACAGAAAATAAAGAACACGATATTGAGCGCTTTGCCAATATGGAGACATTGATTAAAACACTTTCAGAGCAACATTCTCAAATGCACGATACAGCTCAAAACTTAGTAAATGCATTGAAGGGTGAGCAAAAGACTCAAGGAGATTGGGGAGAATTAGCACTTGAACGTATTTTAGAGTTTAGTGGTTTGGAGAAAGGTCGAGAATACCAAGTTCAGCCATCTTATCTGAATGAAAAAAATGAACGCTTTCGCCCGGATATCGTCATTAATCTGCCGGATGACAAACACATCGTTATCGACTCCAAAGTATCATTAAAAGCATTTGAACGATACGTAAATGAAGAAGAAAACGAACTCAAGAAAGCAGCGTTAGCAAATCACATCATTTCAATTAAGACCCACATAAAAGGATTGGGCGACAAAGACTATCCCCATTTACCTGGACTAAGTTCTCCTGACTTCGTTTTGATGTTTATGCCTATAGAATCTGCTTTTTCCATGGCAATGAAAGAAGAACCATTGCTTTACCAACAAGCTTGGGAGAAAAAAGTAGTAATCGTAACACCTACGACCCTCTTAGCAACATTAAAAACAGTGGAGGGACTTTGGAAACAAGAAAGACAAAACAAGCATGCCTTTGAAATTGCAGAACAAGCAGGCCGTTTATACGATAAATTCGTAGGATTTGTTGGAGATTTAGAAAAGGTTGGAGCGAAACAAAAAGATGCCCTATCAGCATACGATGATGCTATGTCGAAACTTAAAGATGGTCGAGGTAATTTAACCCGATCAGCGGAAAAACTAAAAGAACTTGGAGTTAAGTCCAAAAAGCAACTCGACAAGAAATTTTTAGATGAAAAGGATGAAACAGAAAATTAAGTCCGTTTAGATTGAATTGTCGAACGGATTTCTTTCATAAAGTCTGAGGCATACACAAAATCTACCACTTCTTTATTTTCCGTTGTAATAATCGACTTACTATCTCCTTGCCACCAGTTTCTTCCATTATGGATAAACAAAATAGTATCACCAATTTCAATAACTGAGTTCATATCATGTGTAATCACAACGGTCGTCATGTTGTATTCATATGTGATTTCACGAATCAGATTATCAATGATGATTGCCGTTTTAGGATCTAAACCAGAATTTGGTTCATCGCAAAATAAATAACTTGGATTCATGGAAATTGCACGTGCAATTGCTATACGTTTCTGCATCCCACCAGAGCATTCCGCAGGATATAATTTATTTCTTCCTTCAAGGTTAACACGCTCCAAACAAAAATTTACACGTTCTAACTTTTCCTTCTTTGTCATGTCTGAAAACATCGTAAGTGGAAACATGATATTCTCCTCGACAGTCATAGAGTCAAACAAAGCAGATCCTTGAAAAAGCATACCTATCTCCTTACGAATCGTTTTTTTATCCTTGCGTGCCATTGCTGTGAAATCTCTATTATCATAGAATACAGCACCTGTATCTGGTTCATGCAACCCTACAAGACATTTCGTTAAGACCGATTTTCCCTGCCCAGATTGACCAATGATTAAATTGACCTTTCCTTTTTCGAATTGCGTACTTACATCATGTAAAACATGATTCTCTCCAAAAGACTTATTTACCCCTTTAACCTCTATCATAACAATAACATTTGGGTTAATAAGAAGTTTGCAATCAGGATAGCAACACTGCTGCTAACTACAGCACGCGTAGCCGACTTTCCAACATCCAATGCCCCTCCTTTCGTATAATAACCATAAAAGGAAGCAATTGACACGATAAGAAAAGCAAAAACAACTGTTTTACCTAGTGCATAAAAAATATTACTCAATTCAAAGAACGATCGAATTCCCACAATATACGTTTCAGTTGATGCCAATCCTGATCCAATCAAAGACAACCATCCTCCAACTAAACTTAGGCCCATTGAAAAAATAATTAAAACAGGAAAAAACAATACCGCACCAATTATTTTCGGTAAAACCAAATAAGTTAAGCTATTAACACCCATGATTTCGAGTGCATCAATCTGCTCTGTTGTTTTCATTGTACCAACTTCAGAAGCAATATTGGAACCTACTTTTCCGGCCAAAATCAATGAAATAATCGTTGGAGAAAATTCTAAAATTGTACTAGATCGTGTGATATAACCAATTGTGTACTCAGGTAAAAACGGTGAATCCATGTTGGATGCCGTTTGAAGTGCAATTACACCCCCCATGAACGTTGACATCAACGCCACAATAGGAAGAGAATTGATTCCTATTATTTGAATTTCATCAAATAGTCTCTTTCTAAATACTCCCCATTTTTCAGGCTTGGAGAATACTACCCAGAGCATTAGAATGAATTTCCCGATATTTTTAATCACGTTTATCACTAACGGTAAAGTTAATTGTATTTTTTTTGCTGACAATTTATTCGTCATTTATTCGAATTGAAGATTAAATTAATTCTAAATTTGATCACCTTGGGAACAAAAAAAAGTCAATACGAACGTGTACTAAAGAAATACTTGCCTATCGAATACATCGATATGGTGGTTGACCTATTACTAAAACATCCAGTTGTTTTTAAAGTCGTAAAACCACGCAAGACGAAATTAGGAGATT
>Ga0193953_1000556_pt1 | contig 19617 bp, 12 predicted proteins | sample BB_4_MG_FD_140325 | JGI IMG/M metagenome (GOLD analysis project Ga0193953, IMG submission 140325) | Microbial mat bacterial communities from the Broadkill River, Lewes, Delaware, United States - BB_4_MG | ecosystem: Environmental > Aquatic > Freshwater > River > Microbial mats | place: USA... | reverse complement strand
TCTCTCAATTTGGTAATATTTGCTTTTGTATAGGCCTGATATTTTCCTTTTAAATGCTCAGGAAAAGGAACTGTATTAATTTCACAATTAGTATCCAGAGTAGTAAATATTTTAGCCATATCCATGAATGAGCGTTCCTGCCCGGTTCCACAATTAAAAATGCCGCTTTTACCCGTTTCAAAAAAGAAACGTACCACTTTCACTACATCCTCTACAAAAATAAAATCCCGTACAAAGTTTTCACTTCCTTCAAACACGCTTATTTCACCCTTCTCTTTAGCTTGATTAAAGAAATGAAACGGTACAGAGGCCATGGAGCCTTTGTGATTCTCCTGATACCCAAACACATTGAAATATCTCAACCCAACAACCTGGGAAACCGGGTCATCAAAATTGACATGTTGTCTGACATAGTTATCAAATAGATACTTGGAAAAAGCATATCCATTCAAAGGATACTCGCAAACCGGTTCCTCGCTAAAACCATTTTCCCCATTTCCATAAACAGATGCACTGGAGGCATAAATAAATGGAATCTTGTAATCCTGACAATAATGCAACAACCGCTTTGAATATTCATAGTTGTTTTGCATTAAATAATTACCATCCGTTTCAGTGGTAGAGGAACATGCTCCTTGATGAAAAACCGCACTTATTTTTCCTAACTGTGGCAGTTTATCCAAAAGCTCAGATTTATCGATATAATCTGTAAACCTGAGTCGATTCAGATTAAGATACTTCTGCGAATGCCCGAAATTATCAACAATGATAATGTCAGTATAACCCATGTCATTGAGATCTCTAACGATATTACTCCCAATAAATCCGGCACCACCTGTGACTATGATCATAAGCAATTCTTTCTGATATTGTAGACAAAGGTAAAAATAAAATAACAGGCTTTAAGGTCTCCCTTTAGTTAATGCAATTAAAAGATTATCTTCGGTTCCTCGAGTACTACATTTTGTAAACTTTGTTGCAATTTCTTTTAGAAACTAGAATTAAACACTTTATTTTGTAAAAAAATTCTAAATGAGACTTCTGTTAATTAATTCAATTGGTAAAAATAAATGGGGGGGAGGTGAGAAGTGGATGGTTCTCGCGGCCAAAGAATTAATTAATTTGGGGCACCAGGTAATCATCGGCTGTCGTAAGCACTCGATCCTGGAGGAACGTGCCAAAAAACTACAAATACCTGTTATAAAACTAACTATATACACCGACTTTAGTATTCCTGGATATTTTCAACTTCGTAAAGTAATCAAATCTGAAAATATAGATATTGTTATTGGCTGTCAAAATAAGGATGTACGGGTAGCAGGATTCGTAGCCAAAGAACTTGGAGGACTGACAGTTTTGAGTCGTCAAGGAGTTCAGTTATTGCACAATTCTGTTAAATACAAGTGGGGATTTATTCCCTTTTGTGATGGGATTATTACAAATACTTATTCTATAAAAAATGAATACGACAGTTACGGTTGGTGGGATAAGGATTTTGTGCGCGTGATTCATAATGGAATTAGTACTGAAAAACATTCCAAGGAGATCTTTAATTTTAATAACTTACTTCCGCATCAAGACAAAAAACCATTCATTGTTTTATCAACAGGTCGCTTATCCAGACAAAAAGGGTTTCAACACCTTATTGAGGCTGCCAAACCAATCGTTCATCAACACCCTCATGTTCACTTCTTTATTGCGGGTCAGGGAAAACTGGAACATCACTTAAAAAATTTAATCCATCGACAACAACTACAAGATAATGTACATTTAATCGGTTTCCACAAAAATGTTTCTTCGCTTTTAAATGGAGCTGATTTATTTTTATTACCATCACTATACGAAGGGATGCCCAATTCATTGATGGAAGCCTTGGCCCATGGACTACCTGCAGTCAGCACCAAAGTTAACGGCGTTTCGGAATTGATGCACAATGGTGACCACGGTATTATTATACCACCAGGCGATGCTTCGGCCATCGAAAAAGCCATTCTTCTGTTGATGCAAAACAACAACCTTAAAGCCATTGGCTTAAAAGGAAAAAAACATGTAGAAGAAAACTTCTCAATCCATAAAATGGTTACTAATTTAGAAAGTTATCTACTGGAAAAAATAAAGTCGGGCAAGGCTTAAATCCAATTAATCCAATCTTTTTTTATTATCCTTCTGATTCATTGATTACATATTGAATCATCTAATTATTTTTGCACAAAAAATAATGTAGGTCGTCTCGAAATGAATGCTCTTCCATTAATGGAATAATTGTTTTTGAAAAAGACATACATGTTAATTAAAATAGGGTATGATTAGACTATTCGTAAATAAATATCTCAGGTCGTTTCTCTTCTGGTTAATTTTCTTTGCCATTCATCGCTTGGTTTTTATCCTTTTCAATCAGAGTTATGCCAGTGATACGCCAATAATCTCTATTCTCACCTCCTTCCTGGTGGGAATACGTATGGATCTGTCATTTACGGGTTACTTGATGTTTCTCCTGTTTACAAGCCAATTCCTGATGCTTATTATTCGCCAAAGAATTTGTACAAAGTGTTTTGAAATTATCAATTATCCATTAATTATCATTTTAACGACTCTACTTTTAGGAGATACCAATCTGTATTCCTATTGGGGCCGGCACATGGATGGAGAGGCCATTGGTTTTTTGAAAACACCTGGAATTGTAATGGCCTCCCTACGTTGGTATGAAATGGCTATTTTCTTCCTGGGAGTAGCGATCATTTCGGCATGTTTCATCTTTTTTTATAAAAAGACTATTTCAAAGCTGGATAAAACTGCCGACCATTCTTTCTCTTGGAAAAAATGGCTTATCCAGATGGCCATCGTATTATTTTCTGGTGCCATTCTTATTTTACCTATCCGGGGAAGTTTAGGCGTGGCTCCAATCAATACCGGGGTAGCTTATTTCTCGGCTCATCGCTTTGCTAATCACGTAGCTATCAACCCACTCTGGAATTTAGCATACTCCATGAAACGACTGGATGTAACAAAGAAGTCGTATAAATTTATGGATGACAACCAGGCGGAAGCTATCTTTCAAGAGATGATGCAGGAGTCCGGCAACTATCCTAAACTACTCAATAAGGAACAACCAAATATTGTTATTATTCTACTTGAAAGTTTTGCTGCTCATACCATTGAAGCCTTAGGAGGAAATCCGGTAACTCCGAATTTTAATAAACTGGTCCCTGAGGGTGTTCTTTTCTCAAACCTCTATGCTGCAGCTAACCGTTCAGATAAAGGATTAGTGGCAACTTTAGCAGGCTACCAGGTTTTACCATCCTATTCCATTATTCGTTTTCCGGACAAAACACAGAGTCTCCCTTTTCTGCCTAAAATTCTAAAAGAAAATGGCTATAACGATTTATCATACATGTATGGTGGGGATATAAAATTCAAGAACATGAATTCCTTTGTTACTCAAGCCGGATTTGAAGAGACCATATCAATCGATGATTTTCCGGATGAATTTCAAGGCGAGAAATGGGGTGTCCATGATCAATACACTTTTAACCGCTTGTTTGATGAAATGAAAGAATCCAGCGAACCATATTTCAAGTTCTTCTTTACTTTAAGTAGTCACGAACCATTTGATGTACCAATGGATCGTGTGCATAAAAATGATTATCATAACTCTATTCATTATACGGATAAATGTTTGGGCGAATTCTTCACTAAAGCCAAAGCTGACGGACTATGGGATAATACACTTTTTATACTTATTGCAGATCATGGAGTGGCAGGGGCTGAAAAATTCACCATCGACACAAAACGCCACAACCAAATCCCCATGTTGTGGACTGGCGGAGCACTGACACAAAAAGATACCGTTGTATCCAAAGTTGGCTCTCAAACTGATATGGTTCAAACCTTATTAAAACAGCTGGATATCCACAATGATGAATTCACGTTCAGTAAAAATATATTAGATCAAACCTCAGCTGGTTTTGCTTTTTTTGACTATTCAGATGCATTTGGCTATGTTGAAAAGGACCATTTCCAGGTGTATGATAATCGAATAAAAAGGTTCCTGCAAATGGAGGGAACAAAAAGTAATTTGGATAGTTTAAAAGGAAAGGCCTACTTACAGGTGCTTTCAAACGACCATAAAAAAAGGTAACAAGAGATAATGGAAAAATTGAATTTAAAACGAAGTGATGTTGAAATAATGGCGCCGGTTGGTTCATACGAATCATTAATGGCCGCAATTCAAGGAGGGGCAGATTCGGTTTATTTTGGCATTGAACAACTCAATATGCGATCCCGGTCATCACATAATTTCACACGTGAGGATCTGAAAGAAATCGTTCGCATTGCCAATGAAAATAAAATTAAAACATATCTAACCGTCAACACTGTTATCTTTAATGAAGAGTTGCCATTGCTTCGTGAGATAATTGATGTGGCGAAAGAAGCAAACGTAACAGCCGTTATTGCCTCTGACCAGGCAGCTATTAATTATGCCTATAATAAGGGGGTAGAGGTACACATCTCCACTCAAGTGAATATCTCTAATATTGAGACCCTTAAATTCTACAGCAAGTTTGCCGATGTGGTGGTACTGGCACGTGAGTTAAACATGCAGCAAGTAAGTGCCATTCATCAGGCCATTATTGATGAGGATGTCAGAGGGCCTCGTGGTGAGCTCATTAGAATTGAGATGTTTTCTCATGGCGCCTTGTGCATGGCTACTTCGGGTAAATGTTACATCAGCCTTCATCAACTAAATACCTCTGCTAACCGGGGGGGATGCTTACAGCCTTGTCGACGCGGATATACGGTAAAGGAAAAAGAATCGGGCATGGAGATGGATTTGGAGAATGCATACATCATGTCGCCCAAAGATCTAAAAACCATCCACTTCTTAAACAAGATGATGGATGCCGGTGTGCGCGTATTCAAAATCGAAGGAAGGGCCCGTTCTGCAGAATATGTCAAAACGGTTTGTGAGTGTTACAATGAAGCTATTCATGCGGTGATTGACGGCACTTTCGATGAAGAAAAAATTGACGATTGGAATACTCGATTAGCAGAGGTGTTTAACCGTGGTTTCTGGGATGGTTATTACCTGGGGCAGAAGTTGGGTGAATGGAGCCATAATTATGGATCGCAAGCATCAAAAAAGAAGATATACATAGGGAAAGGGATGAATTATTTCCCAAAGCTTCAGGTTGCTGAATTCCTCATGGAAACACAAGACTTAAAAGTAGGTGATGAAATACTAATTACCGGCCCTACTACCGGTGTGGTTCAAATGACTGTTCCTGAAATGAGAGTTGACCTTAAGCCAGTTGAAGAAACTAAAAAAGGGGAGCGTTTTAGCATGCCGTTAGAGACCAAAATTCGCCGTTCGGATAAACTTTACAAACTAGTTAATGCCCAGTCATTAAAACGATAAAGACCAAAAAAAATGAAAGCGACAGGAAACCTGCATAAAATGAAAACGGAATTTATTGACGATGAAATTCGTTATCAATTGAAATTAGATGACTCCGAAATTGATATGAATGCCTTAATTGGAAAACACATCTCTTTTCATTTTCAGAATCAAATCAATTGTATTTCCTGTGGAAAAAAAACAGCTAAATCATTCGGACAGGGATTTTGCTATAGTTGCTTTCAAACAGCACCAGAAGCGGCTGAATGCGTTTTACATCCCGAAAAATGTAAAGCCCAAATTGGTGAAGCTCGTGACATGGACTTTGCTGCTGCACATTGCCTTATTCCACACTATGTATATTTAGCTGTCACTTCAGCCGTAAAAGTTGGTGTTACCCGAAACACACAAATTCCAACGCGTTGGATTGATCAAGGGGCTTGGAAAGGTATTATAATCGCGGAAACACCCAATCGACACATTGCCGGTATCATTGAGGTCTTTCTTAAAAAACACTATTCCGATAAAACCAATTGGCGAAATATGCTTAAAGATATACGTGCTGAAGAAATTGATTTATTAGACGAAAAATCTAAAGCCTTATCTTTGCTTCCTGATGAATTGAAGAAATATACCTTCCAAACGAGTAATATTTGTGAACTTAATTATCCAGTTAACACTTTTCCGTCAACTCCCAAGTCCCTTACATTTGATAAAGAAGTCATTATATCAGGGAAGTTAAACGGCATTAAAGGACAATATCTATTGTTTGATGACGATCGTGTATTAAATATTCGCAGACACAGTGGATATTTGATTTCGATTGAATCTGATTAATTAATATGAAGTTCATCTATAAACAGCCAGGAGGGATTTCCTGCCCCGGGATGTCCCACAGGTAATATCCCGGCATTATAAATCGTAACCTTCACAAATTTACCAGTCTTTTTACCATTAACAGAAAGAAGCAGTTGTTCTTTTTCAGATGTACTATAGGATGGAAGTGTGCTAATGCCTCCGTATTCTATATACTCATATCCATTGTCAGAAATGGCCACCTTTATTTCAGGAGGAGAAATGATCCACCGGGCAGGATCACTTAAAACGGATAAATGAATTTGATTAACACTTATTCTTCCTGGCAGTTGACAAATAATATCCACATCTGTTCCATTAAATCCTGTCCATGAGCCATCTTTTAAATCTTCTCCTCCTATATGATGATCAACTAAATTTTCAAATCCTGATTTAGAATAAGTCTCATCCGGAAGCGGAATAACCTCCTTAATTCGAAACCCTTTAATTTGCTTTTTTATAAATGTTCGGGCCACTGATTTAGAAGGATGCATATTGTTAGAATAAGCTGCCGCAATAATAGTAGCGGACTTATCCAGAATAATTGGTTTTTCATAAAATATAGATGATGAGTCAGGTTCAGAGCCATCTACAGTATAATAAATAGTATCATCTCCTCTTTTGGTTTTTAAAGGGATGAGCGCATTCTCCTCAAAAATAATCTGATTGGTTAGAAAACGAGGAGCTGTTAATGTCTGTGCTAACTTCTTAACTGGTTCGTCACTCTTTTTGCGCTTAAAACTAAACTGAAGTTCAGCTTGAATTGGATAATGATCTGAAATAAACATTTCACCCTGTTTCTCCGCATGAGTGGTGAAATTTATAGTTTTGAAATAGCCATTAATGAAAACAAAATCAATACCTATTGGATCAGTTTTAGTGCTAAAACCATTAAATGTTTGATGGCTCCCCAGGGGAGGATTCTTAGATTGCTGACGTGCATCCCATAATGGTAAATGATGTTTCCAATGACCTGTCAATGTATGATACATTTTTTCATTATCCGTCGCGTTAAAATCACCGGTTAAAACAACAGGCGCATCACCTGCCAGTGAATTAATTTTGTTTAGTATCAGCACCGTACTTTCATTACGTGCATATTCACTCACATGACTCAAATGTGCATTAAATACAAAGAAGATATACCCGTTTGATTTATCTTTTAACTTCGCCCAGGTAACAATACGAGGCAACTGTGCTCCCCAACATTTACTTCCGGGAATTTCAGGGGTATCGGACAACCAAAATTGCGATGTAGATATCAACTCATACTTATCTTTCTTATAAAAGATAGGCACAAATTCTCCAGATTCCTGTCCATCATCGCGTCCGGTTCCTACATAAGTATATGCGTCAAGTTGTTCATCTAAATATTTTAATTGATGGGCTAACACCTCCTGAAATCCGATCACATCGGGCATTTCTTCCGATAAAAAAGAAACAACAAACGCTTTTCTGTGAGACCAACTATTAATACCATCCGATGGATTATCATAGCGAATATTGAAACTCATAATTTCCAACGATTCATTGCCTCCTGTGCACCCGATAAATGATGCTATAATGAATAGGAATAGATATTTAGTGCTTCTCATATCAGTATAAATACACAGCCCAACATCCTAATCAGGCTGTAATGAAAACTATTGGTTTGGTGCAGATCCTAATTTAAACTTTAAGTACCCTTGTTTGATTAGCTCCTGATGTTGGATGAAATAGTGTTTATAGGATTTCCCGTTTAATTCAATTTGTTTGATATAAATATCCTCAGCAGCATTTCGATCTGCCTCGATAACAATCTGGTCTGATCCATAAATCTGCTTATTCAGGTGAATCGTTACTTTATCAAATACAGGACTTGTAAGCGTATAGTTCATATCCCCCGGACAGACCGGATAAAAGCCCATCATACTATACAAAAGCCACGCCGACATGGTGCCTGTATCATCATTTCCCGGCAAACCAGCCGGACCGGTTCCAAAGTAACGATTGATGCAATCATTTACCTGTCGTTGAGTACGCCATTCAGAGCCGGCAGCATAATTATACAGATAGGGATATCCCATGTCAGGTTCATTTCCCATATCAAAGAGGCTATCATTGAAACATTTATTCAACTGATTAACAAAAGCTGTTTTTCCTCCCATTAAACGCATCAGCCCCTTAATATCATGCGGAACTGAAAACGAATACTGCCACGAAGAACCTTCATGAAATCCATGAACTGGTTGAAAATTTTCACCTTGCGTTGGTACAAAATCAGGCATAAACTGCCCATCAGCTTGAAGTGGTCTTAACAAATTGTAGTGCTTATCGAAGTATTTTTTATAGCCTAACGAACGAGTATAAGCTTTCTTATATTCTTCCTTATTATCTAATGCAAGAGCCATTTTAGCCAGATTATAATCCGCAACATAAAGTTCTAGTGCCTGTGATACCGAATTATCAAAAGGTTTAAGAAAAGGAATGTAGTGGTTCTCTTTATAAAAATCATTACCATGCCGAATAAGATTTTCATCTTCAGGAGTCTCTGCATGTTTAAGCATGGCCTCAAAAGCTGTCTCCACATCAAAATCAGTTAATCCTCTTAAATAGGTATCAGCCAGAACCACCTGAGCCGGATCTCCTTCCATTACATGCATCTCACGGCCATATAGTTCCCATTTGGGTAGCCATCCGCTTTCTTTATACATATCGATCATTGTGCGCGCCATGTCCAATTGTTGTTCAGGATAGACCAATGACATAAACGGATGCACGGTCCGGTATGTATCCCAAAGAGAGAATACCGTAAATCGGTTTTTCCCCTTGGTATTCAAAACCTGACCAGATTCCATAGCCGGATACATTCCATTGACATCCTGCAAAATATTTGGATGTAATAAGACATGATACATGGCTGTGTAAAACTTTGTTTTATCAGCCTTTGTTCCACCTTCCACTTCAATTCTCGACAGCTGCTCATTCCAATCGGCGAAAGCACTCTCTGCAATCTCTTCAAAGGCTAACCCTTCTTGTTCCGCATCCAGGTTCTCCCGTGCATTTTCAATACTCACATAACTAACGCCCACATTAACTTCGATCACCTCTCCCTCTTCGGCATCAAAACTAAAAAATGCCCCGATCTTTTCACCGGCTAATTCCTTTTCATATTTGGTATATAATTTATAAGTATCGCTGGTAGAGCTCCAATTATGACGATTACCACCCAAACGATTCTGGTATTTCCAATATCCTTTACTGTCGGATGGTTTGCTAATTCTCACCACAAAATAAACCGGCATAACCGCTTGCGAACGATAACAAAATGTTCCCAATAATTTATACCCTTCAATTTCTGTTTCAGAAACCATATTCAGCATACCGCCTGATTCATTAGTCAAACCATGCCCCAAATCAAGCAAAATATTAGCCTTACCCTTAGGAAAGGTATATCGACTGATACCCGACCTTAATGTAGATGACATTTCCGCTTTGATACCATACCGATCCAAAAAGGTTGAATAATAGCCTGGTTTAGCTGCCTGATTTGAGAAAGTAGTACCATATTCATTAACATCCACATTCAACTCGCCTGAGGTAGGCATCACTACAATGCTCCCAAAATCAGGACAACCCACTCCACTCAAATTAACATGTGTAAAACCAGTAAGCCAATTATTGTTATTCACATAAGGATTACTACACCAGTCATTTGTATTTGAATATTCATTTCCCTTATGAGGTGACACATTGAATGGAACAACTGATACCATTCCCCAGGGAACCACGGCACCTGGATAAGTAGCACCATAATTTGAAGTACCAATAAACGGGTCCACAAAATCAGCCGGTGATTGACTAAATCCATTTTGAAAAAGAAAAACTGTAAACAACCAAAGTATAGCACGTTTCATCATGAGAGAAATTTTAGACCGAAAATAAAGGTATAATCTTACCTTCCCAAACGCACTACTATTTACACGTACTACATCAAATAATTGATAATGATACCAATAATTGAGATAACAGATAAAATTAGTGTAAGGTGTTACCCTAAATTAAACATGGACACTACAATTCTTTTTAATATTTGAGTCAATCTATTACTCTACCCTGTAGTTATAAAGGTAATTATTGGAGCCTCCGACAATTAAATTAAACCGACTGGATGATGTCTTTAAAAAACCAATACTAAAACGGGAGTGCCCCACTAGCGGGAAAGACTTATAATTCTTTCCATTACTATTAATTAAAAAGATATGTCCACCATTTTTTTCAACAACTCCAATTTTATGGTTGTTGGCAGAAAACTGATACACATCCGTTTGTAACTGGATCTCCTTATCGAATTCACGTGAAAAATCTAAATGCCTGTTATGATCAAAGCAAGATATTGAATTAGGAGTTGATACCACATAGTGAAGTTGCTGACTGGACTTATAAGCTACCATTGCATGTGTACCATGTATATCCTCTAACTCCATTTTCCGGATAGTTCCCTCCTTTAAGTCAATTTTAATCAATTCCCCCTTCTTACTCGTCGTTACCAGCGACTCTTTAGGAGAATTCAGTCCTTCCAAATAAAATCCACTATATGTGTTTCTGATAAAAGGAGATCTAACCTTCACACGCTCTTCTCCTTTACGATTAAGGATATAGTTCTTTCGATCATCAGAGAATACAATATAGTCCTTGTTATTACTTCTGAAATGTTGAATGGGTAATGTTACGGTTCCTTCTGTCTTTGAAAATTGCCAGCCAGATATCCGATTCCCGGTTTTATCAAACAGATACACCTTTTTATCTGCAGTGGCCAGGAAAATTCGATAATTTCTGCTTTTGTCATAGTCAAATACGGATAATCCATTAGTTGCCTCAGAAGGTAGCATTACCGGATATTTTGCTACATGATTTCCATTCCGATCCAGCAGGTACATCCGACTTTTTGTATTAAACAGATACTGTAATTTATTATTCCGATAGTAATCAATTTGATTCACTTCACTTAAGATGGGACCATCCAATAACTTCTTCCACAAAATCCTACCTTTATTATTGATCAAATAAAGGTTATTTCGAGCATCCTGGATTAACACCTCTTTTTCATTGGAATAGTGATTATCCACTAATACCGGTTTAATAACTGCTGTGGAGTCCAGTAAACTCTGCCAAATTGTTCGAGGTTCGGAGGCGCGCTCAGGTTTATAATCAGCGTAGATCGTAGAATAAATCATGTTACCAGTGCCACTAAACTGGAATCCTGTACCATAAAATCCATTAAGCGCCTCTTTTTGCATCTCCGATAATCCCGAAAAAACAGGGGTAAATGAACTGGATAAAAAAGAAGCTAATTGACCTGTTTCACAGAAAATAAATAAATTCTCTCGTCCGGAAAAATGTCTCCTGTAATCTTGGAATATTTTTTTATTATCCAATGTTTTTCGAAGCACATTAGCATAAATAAACCTCTCCAGTTGTTGAATGGTATTTGAAAAAACCAGGTAGTTATCTACAAAAGTAAAATATTTATGTGGCACCTTAGGCAGGAATGATTGAAAGATGTGTGGTATTAAGTTGTTCCGAAACCCTTTATATATAGGATAATTAGTTTCTTCATCAATAGTATAAATAGTTTTCGGAGATGCAGCACCATGTCCATTTAGCACTCCCAAAGCATTCACCAATTTCTCTTTGGCCACAGACTGACTTTTTACTTCCAATACCAAAAAACCATTATTATCTGGCTGCAAGTGATTAAAGTCGGTATACGCGATTGCTAGTTCGCCCTTCAATTGACTAAATAAAAGATTCTGAATATTAATGTCAGCACTGTTTTTGAATTTTTCTAAGACTGAATTGTAATTTGACAAACTCCCTTTCGCTTCATAAAAACTCAACAATCGATTTTTCAAGTCTACTCCATTCGCAAAAGACAATGCTAAATATGAACGTGTATCGGATGGTAAGACCGAATGAATTGTTGATCGTTTAGGTTGTGCCTTTGTTAACAAATAACTGTACACGCCTTTGGAACTACCGGTAAAGAAACCATTCATGATAAGTGCGTCCGATTTTAAATCCAAATCTAATTCACCCCAACCAGATTGTTCTTTTAATAACTGACTTTGCTTTCGGAAGGTGCTTGAAACGAGGGGCTTGAGAACCTTGGGAGTATTTGAGAAATTAATATAAATATTCCCCAAAGCTGTTGTACTTGCCGTTTTCTTAACTTGTGAGAAATTAGGGTCATTAAGTAAACTTTGGGTAGATTGTAACTGGCGTATAGCGGATTCTACCAACAAGTGAGAAGAACTTCCCAACACTATACCTTGATGTATCACAATGGAAAAACTTTTCTGTGATTCTCTTTCTATCAGTGAATAGACCGTTATGGTATTATACTTTCGCTCTGATAGATTATAATTGATAGCACCCAGACGTTGAAGAAAACTACGAAATTCAAGTTCCTTACTTTTATTGGGGAATTCCGATAAAAAGAGGGCTTTTACATTATCCTTTCCCTGAGGATGAAGGGACATATAAAAAGGACGAGCACCTAGCTCATGCAGAACATCCGTATTGAACTCAGGTAAAGAATCAACCTTTTCAACTAGTTCCAATGCATTCTTTATGATATTAAAATGACGTAATTCAGCTTTAAAATCAACATCTTCACTTAAAAGGCTATATACCTTTTTAAGGTTCTCCGTTTTGACTATGAAGGCAGCATCAATGGGTATGGCCTTTAACGGTTCATTATTCTCATACCGCTTAACCCGATTAATAAGAAAAATAGCACTAATCAAGATAATTGCTGCAATTACAATCAGAATAATAACTCTACTGTTTTTCATAGTAACACCAGTTAATTTAATGGTCACACAAATTAGTCGCGACAAGCTAATTTCGAATCCATAGCAAAACTATACCGACACATTGACATCACCAAAAAAAACAAGTGAATTACTTCATTAACTAGAGTTACCTAACAATGAGAATTTTTGTAGTCTGTACCTCGCTTCCATCCTCCGAAGAAACATAAACGATATAAACACCTGATTTAACCTTTTCCCCCCATAAATTTTGTCCGTCCCACTGAACCTGCCCCCCTAACGACCGAGTTTCATAAACTAACTTTCCACTAACAGTGGTAATCTTGACATTACTATTTATAATTAACCCAGTTATTGTAATGGGACCGTTAAAATCTTCCCTGACCGGATTGGGATATGCATAAACTTTATCAAGAGATGCAGCGGGTTCAATGGCATCACCTTTATAAGACACAATACCTTTATCAGTACCAATAAATACTTCACCCGTTTTAGCATGAATAGCTATACTGGAAATATTATCAGATGGCAAGGGACTGTTGTCCTTATTAAAGGAATGAATAGTTTTAGTACCATCTTCTGAAACCAGATGAATCCCTGCACCTTCGGTACCCAGCCACTTACGATTTGCGCCATCAACAGCAATACTTGTCACTTTACTATTACCCAATAAATAACCTGCAGAGTTAGTGCCATCATTAAAAGGTACTTTAATTCGGCTGGCAATTGGGTGGTCCTCCTCAAAAATACTCCAGGGGCGGTAATAAACAAACACTCCCTGATCTGTACCCAACCACACATAACCATCTTTGTCCTCAGCCATGCAAAAAACTGAATTAGTAATAACCTTACTTAGATCTTCCGCATCCCAAAGTTTCAATTCACCACCATTCCGAGAATCACTGTCAGCATTTTCAGATAGAGCTCCCCGATACACATCATCACTTTGATCCAAAGGAGTATTATTCGGATTAATAACCACCAATCCTTTTCGGTCCGTACGTGGAATGATAATCCAAACAAAATTATCTTTTGTTATTAAAAATTGATCCGTACTATGAAGATCATTTAATATTTCATAATTATATTGATACCATTTATCATCTGCACTTTTTACAACAATTCCATTTGCCACTTCACAATTTGACATCCAGATATTCCCCTCACTATCGGCAGCTATCCCACCCACACGTACGTAATTTGGTCCAGCCCAATCAATGTTCTGCAACCCACTGTTGTGCTGATCAAAATGATTTAAGATATCTACGCCGTTAGTCTCAAAAATACCGACACTCCATGAAGACATAAATACCCTATCGTCATTGAGAGGATCTGAACATAAGCGAATCAAATCACGCCAATACTTCTCGTCCCCTTGTCTATTACTCCTAAAATAGCTCCATTGCTGATCACTGAAAAGCGAATATTCAATGTTACGATTTAAGTTATTATAATCAGAAGTTAAGCCGCCAGCTAAGGAGTATATTCCCCCTGAAGTTGCATAAAGTGCAAAACAATTATTCGAAAAAGGGCCATTAGGGACTAATTTCACATCAAAAGGCATGGATTTTTTGAGAAATCCCAACTGGGTATCTGCAAAATAAAATGTGTTCTCGCTCTCACTCATGGTTACCATAGAAAGGTTTGGCGTAACCTTCGATTGCGCTTCAAAAGAATAAGAATCAATTAGATCAACACTTATCAGGTCGGAAGAATATTTTACTACTCTACTTTTTTCAGATATGTAAGAGTAGCCATCCCGGACAAAAATATTTCCAAAGGAAGAAAGGGTCAGTTTCTCATTCCAAGTCCCTTGGTCTCCCAATGTGACGATGTACTTATTGCTCAACGATTTTCGAATATAAACTATTTGATCACCTATAAAATCAACGGCTAAAACAGGTTCTGCCAGCCCTGATATTTCAGTCCAGGCCTCAAAATAGCCCAACGAAGGATTGGATATTTCTGCTCTATATAAACCTTTATCACTGGCAGCATAAATAAATGGCTCATTAATCCGGGTTTGATTAATCACAAAATTCTGATTACCATCACCTAAATAGTATGTATCCGCAACCTCTAATTTATTAATATTCAATGCTAAAATTCCAAAATCCAAACTACAATATACCAAATTATCGTGTTGAGAAAAGCTATTTATTTTCTTACTCCCCTGAATATTCTTGTTTTTAAGATCTGGTAGATTTATCACTTTATTATTACGAATGAAATCTATATTGCCATTTGAATACCCAATAATAAACGAATTATCTTTAAGCGCTGAAATAGCGGTAATACCCACATCCGACAATCCATTGGTTTTGTTAAAACGAATAATGGATTCCGTAGACTTATCATATAGTATAACGGCAACATCAGTGGCGGCAAAAGCATAATTATCCCCGTCAGATACGGCTATACAATTATTATACGAAAAATGATCGCTCCACCCCTCTCTGTTTATTTGTGAGGATCCAACTACATGACAAAGAAAAAAAACAACTCCTAAAACAACTCTGATATTCATTACAAGTGATTCTTTAAATACTTAACTAATTTCGCAACCGCTCTCCCACGATGACTAATCTTATTTTTTTCAACCATTTCCATCTGAGCAAACGAAGTGGTATAACCTATGGGTTGAAAAATTGGATCATAGCCAAAACCTTCCTCTCCTTGCCGAGATTGTAATATATTACCTTTCACTTCTCCTTCAAACAAAAATTCATTCCCATCAATAATAAGTGCAATTACTGTTCGGAAATTTGCGTTTCTTGCCACTACACCTTGCATTTCTGAAAGAATCCTATCCATATTCTTTTCTGCTGATTTTTCTTCACCAGCATATCTTGCTGAATAAACACCTGGTGCACCATTTAAAACATCCACTTCAAGACCAGTATCATCGGCAAAACAGTTTTTACCATACCGCTCATAGATATATTTAGCTTTTTGCAATGCATTAGCTTCCAGGGTATCTCCAGTTTCAGGTATATCATCAAGACAACCTAGTTCTTTTAAACTTAATATATTGATCGAAGTGCCTAAGAGTTGTTGAATCTCTTTCAATTTATTTATATTATTCGTAGCAAAAACCAAATCCATCTGAATACTCTTTATTTATTAAACGTAGATTAGTACAAAAGTATTTTAAATCAGTGAAAAATGAATAAAAAAAAGGCGACCTCCTCAGTCGCCTTGAATTATAATAAGGTATTATCATCAACCAAAACCTCCGTACCCATACTTCATTAAATCAGTACGTGGGTTAATCACTAAAATCGGAATTTTAGCACTATTGGCAATAATGTATTGTTCGTAAGCTCCCAGGACATAATCATGAAATGCAATATCTCTTGTAGTCATTACTAAAACAAGGTTTGCCTCAATGGATTCAGAATATTGAATGGTTTCCTGTGAGAAAGAAGTTTTTCCCTCTGCCAGCGCTAATTCATAATCAATTTTCTTCTCCTCCAGAAATTTCTTACTAAAAACGACATTGGCTTTTGTACGGCTATCAACAATTCCCTCTTTTGTGGCAGAAGTAAAAATATAAGTTTTCGATTTAAAGAATTTCGCCATAAATTCGACCCACTTCAACTTCTGTTTATTCTCTGATTTATAATCAACCGGGAATACAATTTTTGAATAATTATCTTCCTGCGGAGCGGATTGCACAACCAGATAAGGAATTTTTGATCCTACAATAACCTTAAGGGCCCAGCTTCCTGTCAATTTCTGAAGACCTTTCATTCCATGCGTGCCCATTACTACAAGCATACAGTTCAACTCTTCAACCACTTGATTAATGGTTTTAAAAATTGAACCCTCCCGCGTAATAATATTAGGCATAACCCCCCATTGGTCCTTAATTTTTTGAGCTTGTTCTGATAAACGGGTATTGACCTCCGTAATCATCGTTTCCTTCTTAACGATATGAAGAAGTTGAACATTGGCATCCAACACTTTGCTAAGAATAATAGCATGTTGTATAGCAAAATCAGCTACTTCTGTAAAGTCATAAGGAACGAGAATGCTGTTTTTCGGTGTCTCCATAAAAACCTTCAATGAATGTTCTGCAATTGAGGAATAAATATAGTACTTTTGAAACTAATATCAAGGGTTACGTGATTTGAATATGATTTATGTTGAAGGGATCTGCAAAAAATAACTACTCCAGGTATCAATTAATCGTTAAAGAATTACTACTAACCGGAGTGATTACATTATTTTTATCAATCTCTCAATCAACTTATTCTCAAACCGACGACACACTTTCTATAAAACTTGAATATGACCAAACAACTCATCTGATTAATTTAAAAGACGAGCATGGTATCAATATAAAGTCACCTTATTTTTCCATTTACTGGCAATCTACTACCACTAAACCGGTCCTCATCCGCTATCGACTGTTACCTGAAAAATCAGAATGGGGGGAATGGACCACACGAAATAGCATTGCCTATTTTGACCTATCTGATGATCAATACCTCTTTCAACTGCAACAGAAAAAAGGGCCTAACATTGAATTCAAAATAAACGTTGATGTACCTCTTAAGAATAAAACCTGGTTTAACTTACTTATCATACTCCTAATCAGTACAATCCTCTTAGTGTTTATGCTGATTATTTTTAATCGGCGCTTAAACATTATTCGCAAACGCATTGAGTATGAACTCAAAAAAGCCTTACGCATTAAACAATCTGCCGAAGTTGAAAAAAGCGGCGAGGATGCACCCACAGTCCGAGATCAGGCTCGAATCAGATCCCGCAAATACAAAAAGGTAACCGTTCTATTTGCAGATATACAAGGCTTTACAAGAATAGTAGAACATCTTAACCCAGAAGCGCTAATTGATGAATTAGATCGTTTCTTTTTTCATTTTGATGAATTAGCCGAACAATTTGGCATTGAGAAGATAAAAACGATTGGTGATGCCTATATGTGCGCCGGTGGTATTCCAAATAAAAACAGAACTAATCCAATTGAAGTCGTATTAGCCGGTATATTGATGCAACAATTCATGAAAAAATCACAACAAGATCGTGATGAAGCTTTTGGTTTTTGGGAACTGCGAATTGGCATCCACACCGGTCCGGTTATATCCGGTGTGATTGGACAAAAGAAGCTTTCATTTGATATTTGGGGTGATACAGTAAACATAGCATCCAGAATGGAAAGCTCAGGTATTGCTGGTGAAATAAATATTACTGGCATCACCTACCAACTAATTAAGGAGTTTTTTACTTGCGAATACCGCGGAAAAATGCCCATTAAGTATAAAGGGGAAACAGATATGTATTTTGTGAAGGGGATTAAACCAGAATTATCAATAGATGCTGCAGGACTGGAGCCCAACAGGATCTTCTACACCAGGCTTCAACACATTCGATTTACCGACTTGGAAGAATATGTTCTAACAAAATATGAGACCGAGCTCAATGAAGGGATCTATTACCATAACAAGGAGCATACTGAAGATGTCATCACACGGGTTGAAATATTAGCCCGAGGTGAAGGTGTCAGTGAGGAAGATCTTTTATTACTTAAGACCGCCGCATTATTGCATGACAGTGGGTTTTTAATTGAATATGACCATCACGAAGATAATAGCATACATTTTACAAAGGAAATTTTGCCCCAGTACAACTATGCAGATTATCAGACAGATCAAGTTGTAGAACTAATTGATGTAACCCGTACAAATAAAAAACCTCGCAATTTCCTGGAAAAAATCATTAAAGATGCAGATCTGGATTACCTGGGCCGTGCTGACTTTATTCCCGTATCAGAAAGCTTATTAAAAGAATTAAACGCCCACGGACGAAACCTTTCATTAACAGATTGGAACAAGATGCAATATGAATTCATTTCCCAACATACCTATTATACCAAAACAGCCAGAAACTTGAGGCATGTTAATAAAGAACGGCAACTACAGAAATTGAAGGAACTCATCTCAATATGATTTTTATTATATTGCAGTTGTAATTTATGTATATTTGTTGATAGAAAATAAAAGAACTAGATAACATGGCTAAAAACGTAGAACCCGAAAGCAAACTAAAAAACCTGATTGGTCCGGGTAGTAAAATTAAGGGAGATATCGAAGCCAATGGTGATATTCGTATCGATGGTACCATTGAGGGTAATATTCTGTCAAAAGGAAGAGTCATTATTTGGACAACAGGAATTGTAAAAGGAGAGGTTAAATGTACTAATTGCGATATCTATGGTGCCTTTGACGGTAAGTTAGTGGTGAATGAGTTACTGTCATTAAAAGCTTCCAGTAAATTAACCGGTGATATCAAAACCAGTAAACTTTCCATTGAACCTGGTGCCATCTTTACCGGCTCTTGTGACATGGGTGGAAAAACAGCACAAGGTAATTCGGCACCAGCAGGTGAAAACAAGAAATAAAATAAAATGGATCTGAAGATCCCTTTTCAATACGTTTCCGTTGCCCTAATATTAATAGCTATTGAATGGGCCTGTAAAGATTGGATACTTGTTGATGAAAAGAAGATAGTCCTGACAACTAGTTTTTT
>Ga0193953_1000555_pt1 | contig 19618 bp, 16 predicted proteins | sample BB_4_MG_FD_140325 | JGI IMG/M metagenome (GOLD analysis project Ga0193953, IMG submission 140325) | Microbial mat bacterial communities from the Broadkill River, Lewes, Delaware, United States - BB_4_MG | ecosystem: Environmental > Aquatic > Freshwater > River > Microbial mats | place: USA... | reverse complement strand
GTTCTCATTTCATCTTTTAACAACACTTGTTTTTCATGAAACAATATTTGGCTTTTATCTTCAAAATTAGCTTTGGCCAATTCTCTTTTTTTCATTCTAATTCGATGTCTTAAATGCCCCATTACCTCTCGTTCACGAATAATCTTATTTTGAAAACCTTCTAATTGTATCATAACATCATTTCCAACGTTCCTAATAACTATATGCTCTAATTTTTCTTCAAAATAATCCATTTCACTTTCTTGAAATTTCAATTCTCTTTTCCAGACCTCTAAATTAAAGTCCAAATCACTAAGAAATAATACATGACTCTCCATATTCTATTGGCTTTTTAAATTTATATATAATAAAGTTCGAACTTTTAATTTAATTATTATCTGATAAAAATCATACTGTTTAACTTTTTAAAAATAAAAGTTGTAATTAAAAGTGCTCCATTAAAGGTACAAAAAAAGCGTTTTAAAATAAATTAAAACGCTCTTAAATTTTTTATAAAAATCAACTAATTAATTATTCCCTTCTTCCTCTTCTTCTTTTTTTGAAGTTTTATTCCAGATTTTTATTTCGTCATCCATTGTAACTCCTGAAATAATCTCCACGTTTATTCCATCTGATATACCAAGCTCTACATCACGTTTTTCAAATTCCTGATCACCTATTTTAACATCAACAAATGGTTTTTCCGTTTTCTTATCAAATTGTAATAATGCTTCTTTTATTGAAAGTACACTATCCTTCTTTTCTAAAACTATATCAGCGTTCGCACTATAACCAGCTCTAACGAAGAATTCATCATCTAATGTAACATCTCCCTTTATTTTAAATTGAACCGCTCCATTCTCTTCTGTTCCTTTTGGAGCAATAAAATTTAATTTTGCTGGGTATTTCTTCTTTTCAATAGCTCCTAATGACACTTCTAATACAGTTCCATTTTTAATTTTCCCAACTTCAGCTTCATCCACTTTCCCTTCAAAAATCATTTTGGTCATATCTGCAATAGTAGCAATAGTTGTCCCTGCATTAAAAGTATTACTTTCAATAACCTGATTTCCTTTTCTAACTGGTATTTCTAAAATAGTTCCTGAAATTTCAGCTTTTACATAGGTATTAGCCGTTTTCCCCATTCCTACTGCTGATCCTTTTTGAATAATTTGTAAATTATTTCTAGAATTGTTCAAATCTTGTTTTGCGCTATTAAAATTAAGTTCAGCCGTTTCAAATTCTTGACGAGAAATCACACCTTTTTCAAATAACCCTTTATTTCTTTCAAACAAAGTTTGAGTGTTATCATATCTTAATTGGGCATTTTTAACATTTCCCTGAGCGCTGTTTAATGACTGTACATTTGGTACAACTCTAATTGTTGCAATTAAATCTCCAATATTAACTTGTGCTCCTTCTTCAACATATATTTTTTCAATAATCCCAGAAACTTTAGGTTTTATTTCAGCCTCTTCCAAAGGAATTACTTTCCCAGTAGCAACTGTTTTTCTAACAATATTTGTTTTGAATGGTTTTTCTGTTTCATATTGGATTGGCGATTTACTGTTTTTTGCTCCAAACCAAGCTAAAACAGCTATTAAAGCTACTGCTATTGTTCCAAAAATTAATGTTTTTTTCATTAGTGTTGATTTTCAGTTTATTGTTCTTTTATTAAATTTTTATTCTTCTCTTAATGCTTCTATTGGCCTTATACTTACTGCTGTTTGAGCGGGAATTAATCCAATTAAGGTTCCTAAAACAACTAAAGTTACAGCTGCTATTATAATTACCGGAATATCTACTGTTGGGTTTGTTAAAGCTGCATCTGGTCCTTTTCCTAAAGTTGCATCAATTAACATTAAAATCATTCCTCCAAAAATTATTCCTAACGCTCCAGCTAGACTTGTTAAAAAAACAGATTCCAATATAATTTGTCTTTTAATTTCCCAAGGCTTTGCCCCAATTGCTCTACGTATACCAATTTCTTTAGTTCGTTCTTTAACTGTTATCAGTAGAATATTACCTATTGCAAATACTCCTGCAATCAAGGTAGCAATACCTACGAACCATGTTAAAAATTGCATACCTGTTAAAAAACCGGTAACTTGAGCTATTCTCTCTCCTAAATTAAAACTACCAAATGCTCTTTCATCTTTTGGATGTACCTTGTGTAAGTTTCTTAAAAGCAATTTTACATCAGCTTCAATTTGAGTTATATCAAATTCTGGCTTTCCGGTTATCATCATCCACCCTATACTATCTCCTCTATTATAAACTTGCTGAAAAGTTGTAAATGGTATATGAATATTTCCTTGTGGACCTCCACTACCTATTTGTCCATCTTTATACATTCCAACTACCTTGTAGTTTATACTATTTATTTTAATATAAGTTCCAATCGGAAATTCCTCTTTATCAAACAGTTGTTTATAGATTTCCTCTTCAATAACACATACTTTTTTCTTCTCAAGAATGTCATTATCATTAATAAACCTTCCATAAACTAAATCTTTCTTTTGAACTTTATCCAATTCCGGATAATCTCCAAAAATCCCAAATGTTCCAGACTTAAAATTATTAATTGCCATTGCCTGAGTTTGATGACGTGGAACTACAAACTCCAATCCTTCAATTTCATTTCTAATGTTATCTAAATCAGACATTTTTAGTGTTAGTCCTTTTCCTTCCTGAAAACCTTTAAATGGTTTACTAGTTTGTTGCGCCCATACAAAAACACTGTTTGTAGCAAAATTTCCAAACAATTTATTGAAGTTATTCTCCATACCTCTTGCAGCACCTAATAAAACAACTAATAAAAAAATACCCCACATAACTCCTACGATGGTTATACCAGTTCGCATCTTATTTTTTCGAATGCTACTGTAAATTTCCTGCCATGTATCTTTATCAAATAAAAAACTCATTTCACTTAATTATGGATTAATATTTTTCTTTTGTTAATTCTTATTCTTCTCTCAATGCCTCAATCGGTCTAATACTAACTGCGGTATGAGCTGGAATTAAACCAATTAATGTTCCTAAAACTGCCAAGGTTATTGCTGCTGTTAAAACAACTGGAATATCAATTGTAGGATTCAATAAGGCTGATTCTTCTCCTTTACCTAATGTAACATCTATTAACATTAGAATTAATCCTCCAAAAATAATTCCCAAGGCGCCAGCAATACTTGTTAAAAACACAGATTCTAATATTATTTGTCTTTTAACTTCCCATGGTTTTGCTCCTAATGCTCTTCTTACACCTATTTCTTTTGTTCTTTCTTTAACTGTAATTAATAAAATGTTTCCAATTGCAAATACACCAGCTATTAAGGTTGCTATTCCTACAAACCATGTTAAAAACTGCATACCAGTTAAAAACCCAGTTGTTTTTTTAAACATTTCTCCTAAATTAATTCCTCCAAATGCTCTTTTATCTTCGGGGTGAACTTTGTGTATATTTTTCAACAATAATTGTGAATCCTTTTCAATTTGAGCTATATCACCATTTGGAAATCCTGTAATTATCATCCAGTTTATATTATCACCTCTATTATATACCTGTTGAAAAGTAGAAAATGGAATATGAATATTATCACCTAGCCTTATTGTTTGACTGGCTTTAAATAAACCTACTATCTTATAATTAATATTATTAATACTTACCAATTCTCCAATTGGATACTCATCTTTTTCAAAAAGTTGTTTATACACTTCTTCTTCAATAACACATACCTTTTTCTTTTCTATAATGTCATTATTGTTAATAAATCTACCATATATCAAATTCTTATTTTGAATCTTATCAAGTACTGGAAAATCCCCAGAAATTGTAAAATTACCTGACATGAACTTACGTACAACTAAACCACTTCCTTGACTTCTAGGAGCGATTAAATCGACTTCTTTAATTTCATTTTTAATTTTCTCAACATCACTTAATTTAAGTGAAATTGATTTTCCTTCTTGGAACCCTTTAAATGGTTTACTTGTTTGTTGTGCCCAAACAAATACACTATTTGTTGCAAAATCTCCAAATAAACTATTAAATTTATTTTCAACCCCTTTAGCTGCTCCCAAAAGTACAACCAATAAAAAAATCCCCCACATTACTCCAATAATAGTAATACCTGTACGCATTTTATTTTTGCGGATACTACTATAAATTTCTTGCCAAGTGTCCTTATCGAATAAAAATTTCATAATTATTCGTCGTTAAGTGCTACAATAGGTTTTATTTTTGATGCTCTTTTCGCAGGAATATATCCTGCTATAGTTCCCGCAATTATTAGCACAATTGTAGCTCCAACTACCACATAAGTTTCAACACTTGGATTTAAAATAAAATACTTCTCTAAACCTTTTCCAATTGCTTTTAATGTAAATACACCCATTAGTAACCCTATATACCCCGCAATTGCCGTTACAAATATAGATTCTAACATAATCATGTTTACAATAGATTTCGGCGTTGCCCCTAAGGCTTTTCGAATTCCTAATTCTTTAGTACGCTCTTTTACTATATATACCATTATATTACTAATACCTATTATTCCAGCAACTAAAGTTCCAATTCCAATAAATAAAATAATAATATTTAGAACCATCATAAATTGTTCAACATTTTTGGTTCCTTCGGCATAATTTCTAACACGGATAGCAGCCTGATCTCTAGGATCTACATTGTGTTTTTCTTTCAACATTTTTGTTAATAAGTTTGTAAACGCCAAGGCTTTGTCAACACTCATTTTAGAATTAAATGTTAATCCAATATAGTCAACCTCATCATTTGGCTTATACATTCCTTGAAAAGTTGAAAATGGTGCATAAATGAAACGTTCATCCCTATCACCACCTGGATCATTAAAAACTCCTACAACCTTATATGAAATTCCTTCCATATTTATATTTTTTCCAACCGCACTTAATTGACCAAACAAATCTTTTTCAACTAATCTCCCTATTGCAACTACTTTTGCTCTATTCTGTATATCTAAATAAGATAGAAATCTACCATCTTGAACAACTGCAGATTCTAATGGTTGGTAATCAGGATATACAGCTCTTACAGTATATCTATTTTGTTCTCCCTTATAAATAACTTGCATTGATCGCTGAATATTCGGACTGAAATGCTGAACCTCATAATCAAATTTTTCATTTATAAATTTAGAATCGTCATTTCTAAATTGAATTCTTCTTCCGCTTTGAAGTCCTTTAAATGGTTTAGTAGTTCTTCCAGAATTTATATAAACTGAGTTTGTTGCATCCCCAGCAAATTGCTTTTCAAAAGTATGCTTCAATCCATTTCCAACACCAAACAATAATGTAAATAATAATATAGCAAAGGCAATAGTAAATCCAGACAAAGCTGTTCTTAACTTATTTTTACTTAAGGTTTGAAAAATCTCTTTCCAACGATCTAAATCAAACATAATTTAAACGTTTACATTATTTTTTATTCCTTTATTAACTTTTTCATCACTAATAATTACACCATCCTTAAGACGTACAATTCTATCAGTTTCTTCAGCTATATCTTCTTCATGGGTAATAACAAAAACAGTCATCCCTTCACGATTAATATCTTTTAGTAATTCCATTACCGAGTTAGAAGTAGTTGAATCTAACGCCCCCGTTGGCTCATCGGCTAAAACTACTTTAGGATTAGTTGCTAAAGCACGTGCTATTGCAACACGCTGTTTTTCACCCCCTGATAATTCACTAGGTAAATGATCTGCTCTTTCTTTTAAACCAACTTTATCCAAATATTTTAAAGCAATTTCTTGTCTTTCCTTTCTTCCTACTCCTTGGTAATATAATGGTAAGGCTACATTTTCTACCGCAGTTTTATAAGTAATTAAATTAAATGACTGAAATACAAACCCTAAAAACTTATTCCTTAAAATGGCTGCCTTTTTTTCGTCTAAATTTTCAATTAATTGTCCGTTTAAATAGTAATTCCCTTCGTCATGTCCATCCAATAGACCAACAATATTTAATAATGTTGATTTTCCTGATCCTGAAGATCCCATAATAGATACAAATTCACCTTCTTTTATATGTAAATCCAGCCCTTTTAATACGTGTAAAGAATCTTTTCCTATCGGGTAAGACTTATGTAGTTTTTCAATCTTAATCATTTGGTTGTTGTTTTTAAACGAATTTATAAATTGATACTGAGAGTTCTTATTAATTTTTTGTTAAAAGATGTTTAGCCTTAAAACTTGTAACTTTACTCCATGAACAATTTTAGTGACAAATCAATTATTCTTTTTGATGGTGTTTGCAACTTGTGTAATTACTCAGTGAACTTTATTATAAAGCATGATAAAAACAATAAATTTTTATTTGCCTCACTTCAATCAGACGCTGCAAAAGAAATTTTGTTACAGTACAATTTAAATAAAAATAAATTGAATACTATCATTTTAGTAAAAGATGAGACCATTTATGATCGGTCAAAGGCGGTATTATTAATTGCCAAAGAATTAAATGGCCTAATAAAATATTTAGGCATTTTCTTATTTATCCCACAAAAATTGAGAGATTTCGTATATAATGTTATCTCAAAAAACAGGTACAAATGGTTTGGAAAAAGAACCTCTTGCCTTACTCCCTCTACTGAATTAAAGAACCGCTTTTTAGAATAATTATTTTTTAGGATAGTTATCATCCCATTCCTTCACCTTAGGTACTTTTAACATTCCAAAAGATTTAGCTATTATCATTGATACAGATGCATCTCCGGTAACATTAACCGTGGTTCTACACATATCTAAAGGCCTATCAATTGCAAAAATTAGTGCCAATCCTGCCTCCGGGATTCCAGCTTGTCCCAATACAATTACTAACATTACCATACCAGCTCCAGGCACAGCTGCCGAACCTATACTAGCTAAAGTTGCTGTTACGATAATACCTAATTGAACGCCTAAAGTTAAATCCATTCCAAATGCTTGAGCAATAAATACTGCTGCAACTGCTTGGTATAAACTTGTTCCATCCATATTAATAGTAGCTCCAATAGGTAACACAAAACTACTTACATCTTCATCAACACCTAAATGCTCAGTAACACGTTCCATAGTTACGGGTAATGTTGCTGCGCTACTACTAGTTGAAAATGCCAAAAGTTGTGCAGGTGAAATTCCTCTAAAAAATGTTGAAGGATTCTTTTTAGTAATTACCCAAACCATTAAATTGTAAAACGCAATCATTAATCCAAGTCCTAAAACAACAGTAAAGGCATACCAAATTAAGGCATTAAATAAATCTATACTAGGTGACTCCACCACTAACGCAGCCAACAATGCAAATACTCCATAAGGAGCGGCTAACATAATAAGATCTATTATTTTTAAAATAACTTCGTTAAATCCATCAAAAAAGTTTTTTACTGGTCTTGCCTTTTCTTCAGGTATTAAAATAAGTCCAATTCCAAAGATAATTGCAAAGAAAATTACTTGAAGCATATTTTTATTTTCTGAAGCAGCGCCAAAGATATTTTCTGGAACAATATCAACCAATGCCTGCAAAGGTCCACTATCTTTTTGTTTTGCTGCTTCAACTTTATATTTAGCGGCATCACCACTATAATTTTGAACTAATTCTAATCTTGTTTTTTCTGAAATAGAATTTCCAGGCTTAATAACATTTACAAGTAATAACCCAATTGAAACTGCAACAACTGTTGTAATTAAATAAATTCCAATTGTTCGGCCACCCATTTTTGATAATTTTGATATATCCTTTAAATCGGAGACCCCTTTTATAAGAGAAGCTAAAATTAGTGGTACAGCAATTAATTTTAAAGAATTGATGAATATTTTTCCAAATGGTTTTATCCAATCCTGAACTATTTCTTTACCACCTGTAAACTGTGTCATTAGCACTCCTACTAAAACACCTAATACCATACCTAAAATTATTTGCCAATGTAATGCTAATTTCTTCATCAAATACTTTTTAAATTAGTGGAAAGATAAAAAATTACAATTCAATTTAGGTAAGGATATTTCATAAAAAAAAGCACTAAAAGTGCTTTTTAATTAAGTATCAATACTTTACCTAAAATTGATATCTTACAGATAATGCCAAATCTAAGTCTGTATCCTTTCCATAATCACCAATTATCCCAATTTCTGGTCTAAAATCGAGCGAAATTAAAATAGGTCCTTCAAAATTATACTCTATTCCTATATTTCCATCAGCATTAATAAAAACTCCATCATCTTCATCAGATATAAAACCATTATTATAACTCCATGAACCAATACCAGCTCCAAATCCAGCATACCAGTTAAACCCTTCATCTATTGTCCATACCCATTGATAAATCCCAGATAATTTAAAGGCATTAAAATCTTTATGATCTCTATAACCTAAATCCAATTCAAAACGATTAATTTCAGATAATTGTCTTTGGTAGGAAATCTCACCTCCAAACCCATCACTATCACCAAACCTTATTCCAATAGCATGGTTTGAAATATCTTGTGCATTCATATTAAAAACACCACTAATAAATAATACCGCAACTAAAAATATTCTTTTCATAATTAAAAATTTAACAGATTATTGGTACTCAAAATCAAACTTCATACCAATATTTTAGAACGTAACTTTAGGTTTAATATTTTGTAAAAAAACAGCACTTGCTTATTTATTTAATAATTAAGATTAATTTCCATATTTTTGATTCATATTATTAACTAAAAACAAAAAAAAATGGCAGGATTATTAGATTTATTAAATAGTGATATAGGAAAAACTCTTGTAGATAGTGCAAGTTCAAAACTAGGTCAAAATAAAATTCAAACCACATCGGCACTAAGTACTGCATTACCTTTAATTTTAGGTGCAATGAAAAATAATGCATCAACACCAAAGGGAGCCGAAGGTCTTATGGGAGCTCTATCAGGTAAACATGATGGTGGTATATTAGATAATTTAGGATTATTACTAGGAAATGATGATATATTATCTGATGGAGCAGGTATATTAGGACATGTTTTTGGAGGAAAGGAACAAAATGTTGCTCAAGCCGTTAGTAGAAAAAGCGGAATGGATTTAGGCTCAACAATGAATCTATTGCAAATGGCTGCACCAGTTATTATGGGCTTTTTAGGAAAACAAAGCCGTGAGCAAAATGTTTCTGATGGTAATGGAATAGGAAATTTATTAGGAGGTTTACTTGGTAATGACTCTGATAAAGAACAAAGTTTAGTTACTAAGCTTTTAGATGCCGATGGTGATGGAAGTGTTATTGATGATATCATTGGAATGGCTGCTGGCGGAAAAAAGAAAGGCGGACTTGGAGGTTTACTAGGTGGTTTATTTGGAGGTAAATAATTAATTTATTTTAAAATATTTTGAAGGGTCAAGTTAATAAACTTGACCTTTTTTTATATCAATTTATTTTCTTTCTAAATAATAAATGTATTTTTGCTCCGAAATTAATAGAAATGGAAAAATTAAAACAACGCTGGGGATTAACGTCAAACTTTCAAGTATTATTAATCATTATTGTATTTTCAATTAATGGTTCATTTGCTGCTTGGATTGCAAGACCACTTACCGATTTTATTGGTTTAAATTACGAGTCCACCAATCCATGGTTATTTTGGCCTGTTAGAATTATCCTTATTTTTGTTATTTATCAAATTACCTTACCTCTAGTTGGTTTCTGCTTTGGGCAATTTAAATTCTTTTGGAATCTTTTTACAAAAAAAATGCTTTTAAGAATGGGATTTAAAAAATATTTTGAAGAAGTTTAATCTTTTTCTTTCTTAAGTATATATTTATAAATCCATGTTAAAGTAAATGTAGGTAAAAAATCGGTTCCGAATATTCCTGCTTCTTCAACAAAAGTCACAAGACTACCAATTTTTCCTTCTGCACCTTCATACATTTTATAAATAATATAAGCAGATAATGGAGCCCATACTATATCGGCAAATTCACCTACAAAAGGAATTACAAAGGATAGCATACCAATACCATCACAAAGAATTCCTAACAATAGCAATTTATACTTTTTTGACATATTTTAATTTAGTTGACTTAACACCAACTATATAACAAATAAAATGCCAAAATTATTGTGGGTAAAATTTAAGGCTTAATCCAAGTTCCAAATTTGTCTGAAAACTGTTTCAAAACTATTAAAAGGGCTAGTTGTTTCAGCCTCTAACAAATATTGATTCATCATATTAATTCTTTTTGTTCCTGAGGGATGTGTAAACGATCCGGCTCCTAATAAGGTTTTTAAGTTTTCAAAATCTGAATAAATCAATTTCATTTGTTCTGGCAATTGCGTATTAATTAAATGAATTGCAATTATATCTGCCAGGTATTCAGCCTTTTTGTAATCGTTTGTTACACTTCCCGAAGGAATTGATTCTCCCAATCCAAATAAATAGGCCTGATTAATAGTCACAATATGAGCAACTTCATGCGCAAGAACATACACTTGAATGTATTCCTTTTTATAGTTAATTAATCCTTGGCTAACCTCCACATAACCAAAGGAAGCACCTGCATTAATTGAATTATCATTAGTATCAATTTTGAATTCAGTTGGAATTTCAACATTCTTATATCCCTCAAATAGCGTTATTATTTCATTAGAATAAAGTTTCTTAAGAGCATCTTCTTTTGACAGTTCTTCCTCAATAATTTCATCTTTTTCTGAAGTAATAGAATTACATCCAAAACAGAAAACAAATAATATAAAATATAATATATAGCTTTTTTTCATTTCAATAGTTCTGTAAAAAACAAACACTCTATAAATTAGAGTGCCTGTTACAAATAATTATAAAAAAAGGAACTTATTATTCAACGTAATAAGTAAACGTTTTATCAACAGTGGCAAAGCCTCCAAAATATGTATAAGCAGCTGAAATTGGGTATCCATCAGTATTATATTCATATGTCACTACATCATCAGCTAAAGTTCCAGATATAGGATTATTTACATTCACTGATTGAATTCCAACATTAATTGCAGAATAAGCAGCTGGATATATTCCTTTAAATGGATTGTTTTTATCATCAAAGGCAGCTTCATAAACTTCTCCATATCTATCTTCTTTAACAACATTTCCATTTTCAGTTGTAAAAGTTATTACAGATACAGCATCACTATCAGTATGATTTGTTCTAGTTTCTGTAGTTAAGTTTCCTTCAGCATCATAAGCATAAGTATAAGTATAAGTTAATTCACCTTTTACTTTGTAAACTCCAGTTTCAATTTGTCCTGCTTCATTGTACGAATAAACTGTACTTAATTCAGCTGCTTCTGATTTAACTTCAATCACTTGGTTCTTGTCATCATAAACTAAAGTGTAAATAGTTGTTGTAATATCACCCCAGTCATTAACTTCTTTAGTAATTTCATTTACAAAATTAGATTCTGCATATTTGTATGTAGAAACTGAGTTTTCACCATATAAATCAGCTAAAGTATAAGTTTCAATTCTTGAACCACTTCCTACTTCACCTCTAACATTAATAGTTACATTGTAAGTTTTTACTGAAATTCCATCTTCTGCAGTTACCGTAAAAGGAACAGCTACTCCATCAACAAAATCCACTGCAGTACCAGAAGCTGGAGAAATTGTAGCAGCTTCAGCTATTTCAATAGTAGGCACTAAAGCCGTTAAACTTGTATTGAAAGGAACACTAATAGTGATACTATTTCCTAAATCGTATGTTACATCTTCCGTAGTTAAACCTTCAAAGTTGATTTCGAATGCACTAATGTTATTTAATGTTGATAATACTATTTCATCATCATCTGAACAAGAAACAGTTGCTGCAACTGCAACAAACAAACATAAAATTGAATAAATTTTCTTCATAATTTAAATATTTAATATTGGTTATTTTTATCTTTATTATTACGCATAACCCCCAAGATAAAATCAGGTTATACTACTTATTATAAATTTGGATTATTAATTATTGCGTCATTTGGGAATGGAATTACATATCGGGCGTCTCCTAAGCTCAACGTGTATGAAACCCCTCCATAAACTTTAACAATTTGCTGTTGAGTTGTTCTACGTAAATCATTCCATCTATGACCTTCTATGGCAAATTCTCTTCTTCTTTCTTCTAAAATCTCAGTTAACAATTCATTTTTGTTGAATCCAGAAACTTTTGTTTTAAATGCGTCCCAACCAACACTTGTATATCTGTTTTTTGAGAATTCAATTAATTTATTTTTAGCTAATTCAGTTTCATCTAATTGCGTATATGCTTCAGCTATTGTTAAATACAATTCTGAAGTTCTAAAAGATGATTTAAACTTTGAGTCTCTACTCTTTTTTGAATTAAAACTTCCATCAGAATTTTCATTGAAATACAAATCGAAACGAAGATCATTCGTTTTATCATAGGTATTAATCAAGTCTGATGAAATTCTGGCATTATTAACCAAATCAAAAGATGAAACAAATTCCAAGGCTAAAATAGATTCTACCGAATTATATTCTGAGGGCATAATTGAAGTATCGGTATTTAAATCCATTAATTCAGAATTAATAGTTAATGCTTCATTTGCTATATCAATGGCCTTTTGCCATTCATTTTGAAACAAATAAACTCTGGATTTAAAACTTTTGATTGCTACTTCAGAAAATCTATAATTAAACCCTATCTCTTGTTGATTCACATTTAATAATTCTTCAGCTGCCCCAATATCACTTAATATTAAATCGTAAACCGTTTGAATGGTTTGAATTGGATATGTTTTTTCAGAATCGTATTCTGTTGTAATAGGAACACCTGCATCCGTAGCCGAAGAAATACTATTGTAAGGCTTAGCATATAAATTAACCAATTCAAAATATTGTAAAGCTCTTAAAGCATATGCTTCCCCAACTAATTGATCAATTTCAGATTTGTTTCCTTCAATTGATTCTGCATTTTCTATAACATGATTTGCATAAAAAATAGTATTGTATAAACTCGCATAAGGAAACTGTCTAACAAGCGGATCTGGGTTTTCATCGTTCCAAATAAAAATATCTTCATATTGTTCAACTCCAAGCGCATCATTTTCTAATTGTAGCTCGTCTCCTCTATAAGTTGTTAATACTTTATAATCTTTAGCTGCTGAATACGCCGATGTTAAAAAGCTTCTATATTCATCAACCGATTTTGGAATAACTTGACCAACTGGTTCTATATCTAAGTAATTATCACAAGAGACAATACCGAGAAAAAGAAATAAGTATATATATTTTAAATTTTTCATTTTTATATTTTTTAGAAAGAAAGATTAAAACCTAATGAAATAATTTTCGGAATTGGTTGAGCATAAATACTACCAAATGTTTCAGGGTCAAAATACCCATCAAAATCAGTTCCGAACACAAATAAATTTCTCCCTTCAAGATTGAAATTTAAACTTGATAATTTTAGTTTATCAAGCTGCTTTTTTGGCAAAGCGTATCCTAATTTTATACTGCTAATTCTAACATAAGAAATATCCTTAACCCAAATATCAAGATCATTATAAGTCTTACCATCATCAGAAGAATGATACCAATTATACACTAAATCTGTATCAAAACCAGGAGTAGTAAATCCAATTAAGGCAGGTAAATTACCTGTTCCAGCTTTTAGTATTTCTGTGCTATAGTTTTTTCCAGGTTCAACCAGTGTTGGATGATATGTTGGAGATTCTTTTACTGTTTGTTTAATATTAAAACTTGTAGAAATTCGTAAGTCAAATTGTTTATAGTTAAATTTATTAATAAAACCACCACTAAATTTAGGAGTTCCGTCGCCAACATAACTATACAAGTTTCTATGTTCTTCACGAGTTAATTGACTTCCATCAGTACTATTATATAATTTATAAAAATCAACTGCCGATATTTTCTTACCATCTTTCCAAAATAACGGTAAACCATTACTATCTAAACCAGCTGTTTTTATAGCAAATACCGCATTTACACTATATCCTTTAATAGAAGGTTTAAAATCTTCTTCTCTAATTTCAATTTCATCTACAAGACTTTCATTGTGAGAAATATTAAAGCTCGATGTCCAACTAAAATTATCGTTTGAAATATTTCTTGTATTAATTGCTAATTCAAAACCTCTATTACTTACAGTTGCCCAGTTTGTATTTATAAAATTGTACCCACTCTCTAATGGAACAGCTCTTAGCCCAATCAAATCAGTACTTTTTCTGTAATAATAATCTCCTGATAAATATATGTTGTTATTTAACAAGCCTAAATCAAAACCAACGTTTGAAGACACTGTTTTCTCCCATCTTAAATTTGCATTTGGAGCATTTATAACAGTAATTACTTCTTCCGTATTTCCTGGTAAAATAGTTGTTGATTTATATTCACCAACTACAAATGGTGATGTTGATTTATCAATATTTCCCTGTACACCATACGAAGCTCTTAACTTTAACTCCTTAATGCCGTCAAAGTCATCCATAAAGCTTTCTTTCATAACATTCCATGATCCTGCTACTGACCAAAGTGGTAAGTACCTATATTTAGGATCCACTCCAAATAAGTTAGAACCATCATATCTTAAACTACTAAATAATGTATATTTTTTATCGAATGTATATGATGCCGTTCCAAAAAACGAAGCGTATGCATTTTCAATAAATGTTTTTCTATACGCTTCAAATGATGATTCATCCAAAGCTCTTTCATCAGTAATTGGTGTAGTTGTTAATGTATTTGAATTAAAACCAAATCCTTTTGTATGAATTTGAGTTCTTTTATTTCTTCTAAATTCAGTACCTAACATAACATCTAACTCATGAATATCATTAAATGCAGTATTATAATTGGCTGTAGTTTTCCAGTTATATTGAAAAGAATCACCATTCCAATTTTGAATTATTCCTCCTTCAGGTAAAAAGTAACCATATCCTCCATTACCATCACTATATCTTGATTTTAACTCATATTTACGGGTGAAATAACTATCTTCTTCAGCTAATTTTTCAGTTTTATTAAAATCTAATTGCATTCCTAATTGACTAGTAATTTGCAACTCATCATTAAACCTATAATTAACATCAAAAATTGATTTTAGTGAATTTGAAATAAGCTCATAATTTGTATTTTTTCTTTCTTCTAAAATATTATAATCAAAATTTAGGTCTTCCCTCTCAATTAAATCTGGATCATAAACATAATTCCCATCGGTATCTTTAACCTTTAAATAAGGATTTGCATTTCTTGAATAATAAGATGGATTTGTATAAGCATCAGCACCAGTTATATAAGAAAATGTTTTGTTCTGGTTTCCGAATAATGAAATACCAACGCTTAGTTTGTCAGTTATTTCATAATTGTTTTTTAGAGTAATATTAAAACGCTCTTGACCAGTTCCTTTAGTTGTACCTTTTTCATCAAAATAACCAGTTGAAAAATAATAATCATTTTTATCACTACCTCCAGAAATACTTAAACTGTATTGCTGGTTCAAAGCCATTTGGTATAACTCATCTCCCCAATTAGTATTAGAATTTCTTAAATTATTAATTTGATTCTGAGCTTCAATTGAAATACTTGAGAATCCATTATTCTGAAAATTATTGTATTCATCAAAAGAATTTAAAATTCTTGCAACTTCTCCTCTATCCATTTGATATTTTAAATCGGGTCTGCTCGCTAAATACAATTCAAAATCAACTTTTTGATCTGAATTCATTAAATTTAATTTACTAAAGTCAGGTTTCTGAGTAACAAAAGAAGTTGCATTAAAGTTAATTCTCATTGCCCCTTCTTTTCCTCTTTTTGAAGTAATAACAATTACACCATTTGCAGCTCTTGCACCATAAATTGAGGTTGCAGATGCATCCTTTAAAACTGTGATACTTTCAATATCTTCAGGGTTTAAACCAGCAATTGCATAAGATTGTAGATCATCAATATTATCCTTGTCATTAAAATCTTTTGGAATGTCACTTCCTTCTAACGGAATTCCATCTAAAACCCATAAAGGATCGGAAGAACCATTTAAAGTTGAAGTACCCCTAATAGATATTTTTGCAGGAGCTCCAGGAGAACCATTTGTTGTTTGAATTACAACTCCTGAAATTTGACCAGATAACATTTGATCAACATTTGCAACACCTGCTTGCTGAATTTCAGCTACTTTTACTTTTGAATACGATGATGTCATCTTACGTTTTTCAATTTTTTGATAACCTGTAACAACGACCTCTCCAAGCATTTCTGCTTTTTCTTTCAATTTAATTTTAAGATTTGTACTATTTTGAGTTACATCAATTTTTTGGGTTTCAAATCCCATATATGAGACCAAGATATATTTGATGTCACTTGAAACTTTGAAGGAAAAATTACCATCAAAATCTGTAGTAGAACCAAGCATTGACCCTTGTATAACTCCTTCTATATTGGTTTTATTCCCAATTATTGCAGATGAAGCATAAACCGAAGCACCTATAATTGGCATATTCATTCCTGCATCAACCACATTTCCACTAATAGTTTTTTTGTTTTGAGCTATTAGTAAAGTTGGGATAAAAATTAACAGATATATTATTTTATTCATTATTCTTTCCTGTTTAATTATTCAAATTGTATTCTATTCTTGCTATCATGTCACTATAATGTGCTTTTGTAGCTCTATCTCCTTTATTTCTTTTTCTTTTAAATAGCTTCAATATTTTTTCTAATTCAGCACGTTTGCTTGAACCAATATCAGATACTCTTGGTATATATGTAAAATGGATATTTTTAAAATTTGCATCTTTCTTCATTGACGCTTTTTCTTTCGTTTTTTTCAACAAAGTATTTCTATCAACAGTAAGTACATCCACATAATTTTTTTGTGTTATACGTTCAAACATATCCAATGATTTTCCATTTTTAGTTTGCTCAAAAACAGCATCAAAAAGAGTATCGAATAAGTATTGTTCTGTAAATGCATCTTCTGAATCTGGGACTAAAACCTGATTCTCAACTATTCGCATCAATCGATCTGTTTTTAAGAGCTTATAAATTGTATTTGTTTGGTAAATACGCAACATAGAAATTGGAGAGTAATAACGTTCACCATCTGGAGCATCTCTAACTGGATATACTTTATGAATTAATTCTGGAGTAAACAACCATTTTTGTGGTAGAATCGCATTTTTAATTAAGTAATCCAATGCTTCCTTTTGAGTTGCATCTGGAACAGGTTCAAAAGTATTTTTGTCATCACCATATACTGTATTATTAATATAAACCCCACCTACATTAGCCATAACATGATATGTATACAATTCCCATTGATCGATTACAGCTTTGTATAATTTTGAAGCATTATAATACGTTTTTCCTTCTTCTTTAGTCCATTCTAAAATATTAGGAACTATTCGTTTTAAATTCAACAATCCATATTCACTTGCTTTTACGGCATCATCACCTAAATCTTCACTTTGTGAACGTGGATCTACAACAGAACTGCTGCTTTGTTGAGGACCATAAAAATATAACGGATCATTTTCATGAGCACGAATCCATTCATTTAAAATTGGAAGTTCATCATGAGCTGTTTCAACATTTAACCAACGGTATCCCCAATTGATTGCATATTTATCATAAACCCCTATTTTTGGAGTAATAGCAACCACATTATCTTCAGGCTGAGCAACATAATTATATCGTGCATAATCCATAATTGAAGGAGCTGTTCCCCCCATCTTTGAAGTAAACGAAGGAGATCTTAATGAATCTACGGGATAACTAAAAGAAGCACCCATATTGTGCTTTAACCCAAAAGTATGCCCAACTTCGTGAGAAGACACAAATCGGATTGCCTCCCCCATATGTTCATCTGAAAATTTATTTCCTCTAGCTTTTATATCAATTGGTCCAGTTTGAACTCTCATCCAAGAGTGCAATCCTTTCATTAAATTATGCCACCAAATAATGTCAGATTCTAAAATTTCACCACTTCTTGGATCAATTACTGAAGGTCCCATTGCATTTTGTTTTTCAGAAGCTGCATAAGTAATTACGGAATACCTTACATCATCAGCATCAAAATCCGTATCATTTTTATCTGGAAATTTTACTGCAACTGCATTTTTAAAACCTGCTTTTTCAAATGTTATGTTCCAATCATAAACTCCCTTTTCAATATAAGAACGCCACTGCTTAGGTGTTGAAGGATCTATATAATATAGTATCTGTTTTTTAGGTTCTACCAATTCACCTTTCAAGTATTTTTCAATATCTTCTTTTTTTGGTTCTAACTTCCAACGTGTTATCATTTTTCTTGTCTCAACCTCATGCTGAGCATCCGAATAATAGGCCATTGGTTGACTAAAATACCCAATCCTATCATCAGCGAACCTAGGCTTCATAGCTTGTTTCGGCAATAAAACAATGTTGGTTGTAACTTCAACCGATAATGGTAATGCAGCACTTCCACCTTCACTAACAGATGTTGTTAATAACGATTTCACAACAATATTTTTCGGAAATGATTTTACCGATTCAATTTTAGATAAATTCGACTTTACACTTCCTCCTAATCCTGTATTTGCTAATAAGTCAGTAAAACTCTTTTCTTTCCCATTAAATATTTTATTCACTTTAATAAAAACAGAGGAAGAATCATTATTTTTTGTTTCAATTTTAAATTCCTCAATAATAGATTCTCCAAAATTGTCATTTACCGATATAGTTATCGCATCATTTTCCGGTGATTGCACTCTTGGATTTATTGTTTTTACCCAAACCTTGTTTAATAAAGTATCTTTATAAAAACGAATTAACTTAGTTTCAAAGGTCATTCCTTTATTCAATCCATGCCCATTTAACGCAAATGGAACTTTTGATACTTTATTTACAATCAATAAATCTGAGCCTAATAAAGTGTCAGGTACTTCAAAATAAACATCCTCTTTTAAAGAATAAATGTTAAATAATCCTTCCTTAACATTTCCTTCTTTAACAATTTTATTGTAAGATAAACCACTTGATTTTTCTTCTTTTATTGAATCCTTTTTTTTAGTTTTTTGTGAAAATATATTTGTTGAAAAAAGAACAATTGCAACCATGCAAAATCTTAATATAATATCACCTCTATAACAAGAGTACTTCATAAATTAATTTTATTATCTTTCTTCAAAGATGCCTACAAATAGTTTTTAATTAAAAAAAAAGGGAGTGAAAGCGTTTTTTAATGGAGTGAAATTTCGTTTTATTGCAATAACGGTAAATAACATTTAAACTTTTCATCAATAATTTCAGTTTTAAATGAATTTATTTGATAATATTGATAATTATTCTTTAAATATTTTAAACCAATATGATGAGAATTATTCTCTTTATTTTTTCTAGGATTGTAATTATTGGTTACAATAATATTTTCATTCTTAATTAAAATTTCAATGAATAATGGTTTTTGTTTTGTAATCTCATTATGTTTTATTGCATTTTCAACTAAAGTTTCCAAAGCTAAAAAAGGAATTTTTTTCATTAAACAAGAATTATCACAATCATATTTAATTGACAGGTTTAAACTGTTTCTAAATCTGATTTCTTGTAAGAAAAAATACTGTTTTAAAAAATTTAATTCATTTTTTACAGAAGTCAAATTTCCATCTCTATCCTCTAAT
>Ga0193953_1000551_pt1 | contig 19750 bp, 21 predicted proteins | sample BB_4_MG_FD_140325 | JGI IMG/M metagenome (GOLD analysis project Ga0193953, IMG submission 140325) | Microbial mat bacterial communities from the Broadkill River, Lewes, Delaware, United States - BB_4_MG | ecosystem: Environmental > Aquatic > Freshwater > River > Microbial mats | place: USA... | reverse complement strand
GGTACACTGGTTCCCAGGAATGGTTTTCTACTCAACTGGTGGAGGTATCTGTCTTTTCAAATGCCTTCCTAACACTGCTGATAGAGCTACCATCATTAACAGGGTAGTTATCTACATTTATGATATGAATATCTACAAGCATGAATGGCTTATCTACAGAATAAAGGCCTGGTGCATTGCCGAAAGGGACTTTAAGTCAGTAAGTAGTTATGTGGAATTTGCAGATACGGTAGAGAGTACTGTAGTTAATAAGGGTGAAAGTGTAGATACGTTATCGATAGTTGTTGAAATACCAGAAGTTGCCAGTTATAGAGTTGAATACACGATTCTTTAGCGGATGATTGGCGTTGCGATACTTTGTCAGGAATGTTTAGTAAAAAAAAAAGGCTGAAATACGGATATTTGGGTCTTAATTGTTATTTTAACATCCGTAAACATTTTGGGGCATACTGCTTTATTCAAATTAAATTTAATCTGATGAATAAAATCCTTGATTTTTTGACTGCTAAATGGTTAATGGGGACCTTATTACTCTTCTTAGCAGCCGTGATGGGTGTGGCTACATTTATTGAGAACGACTTTGGGACGAATGCGTCGAAAGCTTTGGTATATAATGCCTGGTGGTTTGAAATGGTCTTTGTTATTCTGGCTATAAACCTATTAGGAAACTTGTTGAAGTACAATACTTTCTCATGGAAAAAACTACCAGTACTTGTGTTTCACCTTGCTTTTTTACTAATCATTATTGGGGCAGGTATCACCCGCTATTTGGGTTATGAAGGATTGATGCACATCCGTGAAGGGGTTGCTTCTAATACTATTTTATCCAGTGATCAATATGTGAAGGTGACGATTAAAGAGGCGGGAAATGAAATATTCGATCAATCAAGTGTCCTTTTTTCAACTGTGAGTCCATTTGAGTACAGCGAATCCTTCCCAACGTCTCAAGGCAAACTGAAGATCAAAAGTGAAGCCTTCATTCCGCAATCCATGTCTCGTGCCATTGAAAAGCCAGGCGGACGTCCGGCTTTGCAGTTGGTACTATCGGCTCAAAAGGGACGACAAGAAGTGTCTTTGTTTCCGGGTGATGAAATTAATGCCGGGCCTTTCCGGGTAGCTTTTGATCCTGTCGTGGAGAATGGACAGGATCTGGTGTTTACATTGAAAGAGGGGGTACCCTATTATAAAGGCAAGCAACCTTCAAAGATGATGGCCATGCAATCGGGGCAGGAACAATTCTTTGCAGCTGATTCGTTAAATAAGCTATTCTCTGGTGTTTTGTATAGTATGGGTGAGTTAAAAATGGTGTTAACCCAGCAGCTGGAAAGTGCCGTTGTGGAGCCGGTCTCCGTACCGGGGGATCAGGGAAGAGGTTTGCCCAATGCCATTAAGATGGTGGCCGAGTTAGGTGATACGCAGCAGACATTCTACGTGTTTGGCCGTAAGGATATGTTGGGCGAACCTTATTCGATGAATCTGAATGGGATTGAAATTTCTGCGACCTACGGGAGTAAGTTGATTGAATTGCCTTTTTCTTTGCATCTGAATAAATTTGAGTTAGAACGTTATCCGGGCAGTAACAGCCCATCATCCTATGCCAGTGAGGTAACGCTAATGGATGAAGCAGCAGGTGTCAACGAGAACCGGCGCATTTTTATGAATAACATTTTAAACTATCGGGGCTTTCGTTTTTTTCAGTCGTCTTATGATACGGATGAAAAAGGAACCGTCTTGTCAGTGAACCAGGATATGTTGGGAACCATTATTACCTATATTGGCTATTTGTTACTGACTTTAGGGATGTTTGCTGCGCTGTTTACATCGAATACACGTTTTCGCTTTTTAATCAAACGAACGGATGCGATCTACAAGGAGAAGAAAAAGCTGATGACACTTATTCTGGTGTTGATCTCTTTACCGGCTTTTTCCGCAGATTTAAATCCGCCGCATGCCATTACCGCTGCGATGGGAAATGCCTTTGGCCGTGTGTGGGTGCAGGATAACGGTGGCCGTATGGAACCGCTGAACACACTGAATGGTGAAATCATGCGTAAAATTGTGAAACATCACACCTTCAGAGGCTGGTCGGCCGACCGGGTGGTGTTGAGCATGATGATTGACCGCCAGTACTGGCAGGAAGTGCCCATGATCACCGTGAAACATGATGAGTTAAGGGCTATTTTGAATGTGACCGGGCGGAAAGCTGCTTTTCAACAATTTTTTACGCCCAATGGAGAATACAAAATCCGGCAGATCGTCGAAACAGCCTATCGAAAACCGGGGACCCAACAAAGCAAATTGGATCAGGAGGCGATTAAAATAGATGAACAAGTCAATGTGTTTTACATGACACAGATGGGCAGTTTGCTGAAAATTTTCCCACATCCAGCTGATAGTCACAAGCCCTGGTTGGCACCCGGAGCCCGTCCGGCTGAATTTCCGCAAGAAGACAGTTTGTTTGTGCGTAACATCTTTGGTATGTACATTGATGCATTGGTACAGAATAAAACCCGGGAAGCCAATGAATATCTGACCGCTATTGTAAATTATCAGAACAAATATGGGGCGGATATCTTGCCGGGAGATACCATGAAAGAAGTGGAAATTTTCTACAATGAAAGTAGCCTTTTCATGACCTTATCACCCTACTTTCTAATATTGGGGATTTTGCTTTTAGTGTTTCAATTAATTCGTTTGGTGAAACCCAGATACCAGTTTAAATGGGTGATGCGAATCGGCTTATCCCTCGTAGTGTTAGCATTTATATTATATACAGTCGGATTAAGCATCCGCTGGTATATCTCCGGGCATGCCCCGTGGAGTAATGGCTATGAGTCCATGCTTTACATTGGCTGGACCACGGTATTAGCCGGATTGATCTTTGTGAAACGCAGCCCCATTGCTTTGTCTGTGACCTCACTGTTTGGTGGTGTTATTCTCATGGTGGCACATCTGAGTTGGATGAATCCGGAAATCACCAACCTGGTGCCGGTATTAAAATCCTATTGGCTGACTATTCACGTGGCCATTATTGTGGCCAGTTATGGCTTTTTGAGTTTAGGCGCTTTACTCGGGTTTTTAAATTTGATTCTGATTGGCTTAAAAACGCCTCACAACAATCGCACCTTTTCGTTAACTGTTGAGGAGCTTTCAGGAATTGCTGAAATGGCGATAACGGTCGGTTTATACATGTTAACGGTTGGCGCCTTCTTAGGCGGCGTATGGGCCAATGAATCATGGGGACGCTATTGGGGCTGGGATCCCAAGGAAACCTGGTCGGCCGTTACCATCGTGGTTTATGCATTTGTATTGCACATGCGCTTTATCCCGGGCATGAAGGGTTTGACCACTTTTAATATCTGGTCGGTGATCAGTTTTAGCGCGGTGATTATGACGTATCTGGGCGTGAATTATCTCTTAGCAGGGATGCACTCTTATGCAAAAGGAGAAGCAGCAAGTATTCCCGCATGGGTGTATTATACCATTACGGTTATTGCTGTGGTTGTCTTTTATGCCCTCTTCAATGAAGGAAGGCTCCGGAAAGCTACCGAGACGAAAGAGTAGAGAAATAGATCAGCCGCTCAGCAGTTTTGTTGGGCGGTTTTTTTTGATCATTAATATTCATAATATCAATACAATGACTTATGTTTTATTTTTAGGGACTATTTTTTTTCAACTTTGTGAGAACATTTCCTGCAAAGGGCTTGTTTAGGATACAAACAAAATTTTGATACAAAATGGCAAAAATAACATTCAAAGGAAATCCGGTAAATACAGCAGGTGATCTGCCAAGAGTGGGTGGTGAAGCACCTGAATTTGCATTGGTAAAAACAGACCTAAGCGAGGTTTCATTAAATGATTACAAAGGAAAACGTGTGGTTTTAAACATTTTTCCGAGTGTTGATACCGGTGTTTGTGCGGCTTCAGTACGTCGTTTTAACGATGAAGCATCGAAGCAGGATAACACAGCAGTTTTGTGTGTATCCCGCGACTTACCATTCGCCCATGCACGTTTTTGTGGTGCTGAAGGGTTGGATAACGTGGTTTCTTTATCTGAATATAAAGACGAAGTATTTAGTCAGAACTACGGTGTGAAGATGGTAGATGGGCCATTGTCTGGTCTTTTATCACGCGCCGTTGTGGTGATTGATGAAAATGGAAAAGTGGTTCACAGCGAACAAGTTGATGATATCGTGAACGAACCCGATTATGAAGCTGCTATTAAAGTGCTTAAATAAGTGATATAACAAACCCCAAGCTTTAACTTGGGGTTTGTTATATCTTGTGATTTGTGCAGAGTGCTTTTTTAGTGCTTCGTGCTATGCACTACGTACTTCATTCTAGGCACTAATATCAACTCTCTACTAACCAATATTACTTCAGCCCAATCCCACTAATCTTTTTATAAAGATCCAAGGCATAGACATCCGTCATCCCCGATACAAAATCCAATACCGATTGCAGTTTATTGTACAGTGAATCTTCCGCCTGAACCGTAAATTGTTCCGGAATAAAAGGTAACAGCATCTTGGAGTAATAATGATCGGGATGCGTCACGGCACGCGTGAACTCCTCAAGCAGTGTGCCCAGGATTCGAAAACCGGAGAGTTCAATTTCTACCACCGATTGGTGTTTGTAGATGCGTTGAAAAGCCACTTTTTTGCAATTCTCCATAGCTTCCAGTTCTGTGCCGGTCAAGTGGTCAATTAATCCTTTTTTGAAGGAACCATTCAAAATGGACTCCTGATTATTCCAAAAAATATCGGTGCAAATGCCCACTAACTTGCCGATAACCTTCGCTCGAAGAAAGGCCATTTGTTCATTCTTATCGGTTACTTCGGTAAAAACCTCCTTGATTTTGTCAAATTCATGTGCTTCTGATTTTGGATCGAAGAAAGCTGTTAGAAGTTCATAGGTTTTTTCATAGGACAGAATCCGTAATTTATGCGCATCCTCAATATCCATCACCTGGTAACAGATATCATCGGCTGCTTCTACTAAGTAAACCAAGGGATGACGGGCATAAATTTCTTTTTCAGTATCGATGACTTTCAATCCCAATTCATTGGCAATGTGATGAAACATGTCCACCTCTGATTGGAAATAACCAAATTTTTTCATCCCATCCAGCCCGGATTTGTAGGGGTATTTGAGGATGGAAGCGACCGTTGTATAAGTCATGGCAAAGCCTCCTTTGCGTCGGCCATGAAAGGCATGTGTCAGGATTCGCAGGGCGTTGGCATTGCCTTCAAAACGGGTAAAGTCACTCCATTGCGATGGGGTAAGCTTATCCTGATACTGTTGTCCGGCCCCATGTTTGAAAAAATTGCCAATGGCTTCTTCCCCGGAGTGACCAAAGGGCGGGTTACCTAAATCGTGTGCCAGACATGCGGCTGCGACCACCGAGCCTATCTCTTCAATGAGTTCAGCAGGCCCCTGCTTGGTTTCCTTTAGTTTCTTAGAAATGTTGTTTCCCAAAGAGCGTCCCACACTGGCTACTTCCAGACTATGGGTTAATCGGTTGTGCACAAATACACTGCCCGGGAGCGGAAATACCTGCGTTTTATCCTGCAGACGCCGGAAGGGAGAAGAGAAGATCAAGCGGTCGTAATCGCGTTGAAATTGGGTGCGATCATGCTTCACTTCGGTGATGTGTTCTTGTCCGGTGCGCTTGGTCGACAGCAGTTGATCCCAGGTCATGGCTTGGGTTTTATCAGTGCAATTATTTGGGGATACTATCATGGAATATACAGTCTGTTCAAATTTATGAATACTTGTTACTTCAGCCTTTCTACTTCAGCCTTGTCACTTTTGCCTCTTCACTTTCCACTTTCCACTTTTACCTTGGTCACTAGTAAATCTTCGTCTGGTAATCACGCATGGCCCGGTCCAGTTCTCGCGCGTGTCCGTTGGTCATCTTATCCAAACGTCTCCAGAAACCAGGGCCGTGATTTTTTTCATGCACATGGCACAACTCGTGCAAAAGGACATAATCAATCAGCGCATCAGGAAGGCGCATCAGGTGTAAATTCAAATTGATATTATTAACTCCGGAACAAGAGCCCCAGCGTGACTTCAGGTTTTTAATCACCACATTGTTATAGGAGATGTTCCATTGCTTAGCCAGCCAGGCCAGCCGACCGGGTAAAAAGCGCTTGGCTTCCTGGCGCAAGGACTCTTCGATGCCATGCCGGATTAATTCCTGTACCCTCGGATGGGTTACCTGTGCTGTGTGTGGATAGTGCACCGTTAATAAGCCATTTTCCAGTTGAAGACGAATATCCGGCCGTTGATGCTTTTGGATTTTTAGAGTAAATGATCGCGATTTAAATTCAGTGGTCTCATCAAAGATGGTCAGGCGTTGTTCCTTCTCTTCCATCTTTTGCAAATGTTGCCGGATCCACTCTTTTTTTTCATGGACAAAACGAAGCCCCTCTTTTGCATCGGCACCAACAGGTAGGGTTAATTGTACCCCTTCAAAGGGTTTCAGCCGGATGCTGATGCGCCGGGCCCTGTTACTATAACGGATGAAAACCCTGCCGATGCCTTCTATTTCAGTAATGTGTTCGATGGTGTGATTGTTTTTGAAGGGGTAAAAATAGCAATAATTGGATATCTATTCGCTCTTTTATGGTTCAGGAATCGGAATGTGTTCACTTATCACCTAAGCAATGCAAAGGAATTGGAGAGCTAAAAATATATTATTACTAATATGTAGGGAGTCTGATGTTTAGGGGTTGGAATGAAAAATTGTTGAAAAATATAGTTAAAAAAGGTGTTACGTTTTACCGTTTCTGCAATTAACGGGTTCAGGAAAGAGGATAATGTTAAATAGTAAAATTGTTTGAATGATGAGAATTAATCAACAAGTAGACAGATTGAAATTCCTCGTTAAATTATTGCAGGAGGAGCGTACTGGAGCAGCAGGTAAATTCGCCAACCGGATAGGTGTATCGCGCAGTAAGCTATTTGAAATACTGGAAGAATTAAAAGGTGCAGGAGCCCAGATTGAATATAATCGCCGGCGGAACAGTTATTACCTTAAGGATGGCTGCTCTATTCGTATTAATCAGCCCATAGAAATTGAAGCGGCAAGTTAATGTTTAAATGTTAACTACTGTTAAATTGAGTTCAGTCCATTTTTCTGGACTGTTCTCAGTTTATCTTCGGAACGTTTTTGTTAATCATCGGCCGAGAAGAATAAAAACACCCCGATGGATACCTAGCAAGTATTACTCCACCGGGGCGCAGGTTTGACCCTGCACAAAATTAACTGTTTTATTAATGTTTTAAAATTTTGTGAAAATGAAAAAATTAAATTTGGAAGAAATAGGAGTGAAGGAGTTAAACATGCAAGCTAAAAAGGAAAATTTTGGAGGATGGTTTTTGGGTTTAGGGCCGTTGCGTTGGAATCCAATGATCAGGGCAGGTATGCTAAGTAGATCAGTTGTGATGAATGGATCTCATTTATATGCTTAAATTTATTTATGGTAAGAGTCTTTGCTCTTACCATATTTTCTATATTCTATGGCTGGTTTAATTGCATTTTTAGTTTTTCTACTTTGTGATATGGTTATATTGTATTTTTGGTGGAAGAATAAGAAAGGGAAAAAGGCGAAGTGATAATTGTCATTGATTTGAGGGTTGTTATGAAAACTAAAGAATCTTTTTTTGCTTATGTCAAAAGGAACTATTGGCTTCTTATATTGTATATTATTCCAATAGTGTTTTTTACAGCCAAAGCACTTGGTTATACTGCACACTTCATGTATGATTTAATAAATAAATTCATTGATATAATGTTATGATTACTTTAGTATTGAAATTGCAGAATTATCGAATAGTATTCTATAGAAAAGTAGATTTTAGTTTCATATTATTTTAATGTTTAGCAATGGGCGCTGGATACTTATATGGCAAATTAACAAAGTAAAGTGTAAAAAATAAAAAATGCAGGATAGCAAAAGCTATCCTGCTAATTATTAAATTTATATCCATACCATGAAACGATTTCTTACCTATTTGTCTTCAATTTTAGGATTGTCAGTTATTTTAAACACGATAATGTACTATATAAATGAATTAACATTTAATAGTGAATTTGATTTGGTACCAGATTTTAAGTATTATAAAATAAGCCTGTTGGTGTCAATCATTGTGGTTGCTGTTATTATATTGATTGAGAAAAAATTAAAGAAAAAGAGTGTACATTAAGAAGGATAATAGCATTTTGATTATCCAATTCTTATGAACAGTTTGTAATCATGTTAGAGTTATGAATTGAAAGATTAAATAAGCTGTGGCGCTTGATTCGAAGATCAGGCACTCTAATGATTGTATAAAAAACTTAGAAGTTATGATTACAAAAAAAGACAATTGGAAAATATTTTTTGTTTTTTTAGTTGCAGCTTTAACTATTGTAGTACTGTCAAATCCTAGTGGTATTGTAGATGGTTTTATTGATGCCTTATTTTAGATATTAAAATGAGCCTGCTGGTTGCAACATCCTATGCATATACTAGAGACGAAGATGTTTTATAGGTATATATCAGCGCCATTGTTTTTAGTAATAGGAAAGGTGAGTAATAAGAATTTTACAGGGAACAAGGAGTAGGGTTTTACATTTTCTTTTTACTATTTCTCAAAAGAAATAACTTTCCTTAAGAAGTTTTTCAGCCTGTGGTAAAATGTATTAAGTTACTTATAATAAACTTATTTTGAAAGATTTTCTTGAATATTCAAAATATCCAGTACATCAGAAAGTAAGGGAGAGCTGGAAAAATATTTTATATCTGCAGTTTTTATTATTATATGTACTTATAGGGAGTAGTGCTGCTGGTTTTGGCTTTGTTCTTATAAAGGTATTTGATATTACCTCCAGGATTGACCAGATGCCATATTATGATCTGCTTGTGCAGGGGTTGTTGATTGCACCCGTAGTTGAGGAACTAATTTTTAGACTACTATTAAGGAAAGGAAAAAGGAACTTCTATATTTTTTCTATTACATGTGTTGTCGTGATTACTCTAACTGCATATCTACATCATTGGGATTCGGCGGCAATAATTCTAGTAATTTTGTTAGTGGGGAATGTATTAATGTTATTACAACGCAATGGGGTCATAGATGTTTATGATTCAGGGCTATATAGGTGCTTGTACTTTGGGAGCATTCTTGCTTTTGGCCTTGTGCATATTAACAATTTCATCTTCCCTCATCCATGGTTATGGGTTATCTCTCCTCTGATGGTTCTCCCGCAAATTGGGCTTGGCTTTATTTTGAGTTTTATTCGTGTTAAGTATGGCATACGGTATTCTATCGCTTTCCACTTTATTGTTAACATGTCTGTGTTATTAAGTTTTAATTAACACGAAGATTTTTGGATAGGGATAAAGTATAGTAGGATTGCTTCTTATTCTGACGGTCGTATTCATGAAATTTGTGAATTTTCTAATGTTTGGTGATTATTTGACTGTTCCTGCAACAATGAGCCTATTCACATATAAGAAAGTTAAATGATGAAAGAGCAAAAGACTAGAAATATTAGGATAATATGTTTATTGATTGTGTTGGCCCACCTGGCTAGTTTATTTTTTGTAAGCAAAGAGTATCCTGATAGCAAGCATCTTTATATTGATATTGTATCACTAGTATTTAATGTGTGTTTATTAATTGTAGTTGTATTCAGGCGTAAAAGAGGATTTAAACTCAATCCTCAGATATTCCTAAGCATTTCAGGTGTATTTGTAGTTTTAAAGGTGATAGATGTTTTTAATTCCTGGTTACCTACTACTAGTTTCGCAAATAATTCTTTTGATGTTATTGACTATGCCCCGTTTTTAATTTTTACAACGCTTATTTTAACTTTAATTACACAGAAGAAGTAATGATTATAAGGATTAGTTGTGGCGTTATTTTTATTGTTAGTGAGGTGTATGGATGTGTTTAGAATGAAATTTTTTAATAAAGATGGGATCTCAAAAAAAAGTTGCATGGCGTGTTGCCGGTAGAATCGTACTTATGCTCATCGCATTTTACGTTATAGTTGGTATTTTGCAGCTTATTGGAGCTATTGAGGCTGGGATTGATTGGGAAAATCCTGAATCATTATCGGTAAAAGAACATTTAATCATGCAATGTTTTGGTTTTATTGGAACTTTTGGTGTAGTGTTTTTTTTCAGACGTAAACTGGATCGTCGCCCCTTTCTATCACTAGGTTTTGAAATTAAAGGTCGATGGTGTGATCTATTGGTTGGGGCTGGTTTGGTCGTAGTGATGTATAGTATAGGGACACTTGTAATAATATTGAGTGGACAAATATCAATCACGATCAATTTTATTGAATGGACACCCGTTAGTTATGGTTTGATATTTTTCTTGTTGGTTTCTCTTTGTGAAGAGGTTTTGCTTCGTGGTTACATATTGAATAATCTTTTACTAGTTTCTAACCGTTATTGGGCATTAATAATAAGTTCCTTAATCTTCTCTTTAATGCATAGTTTTAATCCGTATATAAATGCATTTGGGTGGTTAAATTTATTTTTAGGGGGTATACTATTGGGTAGTGCTTATATCTATACGCAAAATCTTTGGTTTCCAGTTAGTCAGCACTTGTTTTGGAATTTCATTCAGGGCAGTGTGTTGGATTACAATGTAAGTGGAATGAATCTAAATTCTCTATTGTCATTCAAATATTCCACAATTAGCTATTTTAATGGTGGGAAATTTGGTTTTGAAGGATCTATTATTTGCACACTGTTAAACTTAATTGCAATCGTTGGGATACATGTTTATTTTCTTCGCAAAGAAAAGCGAGAACAAGAGTGTGTGATCTAGTTTTCTGATTTGCCTGCTAATGCAATTATCTCATTAAAGCAACTTGAATGAAGGAGGGTATGGCTTCCTCATTCTGCCATTATTTTTAAGTTTACCATGAAAAAATACCTGTTTCCGGCTGAAATCAGTGAGTACACTGCCGAAAGTAACTTTACATCTCATAACAAATCCTTTCGCTGGATTTATGTCGGTTTAGTAGTGGTCATTATTTTATTTTTTGTGGCTTTACCCTTGGTTTCTTTAGATATCAGCTCCCAAAGCCGGGGTTTCATTCGCACACCAGAAGAAAGTACGCAAATACAATCGTCCATTTATGGGCAGATTACATATTCCTATTTGACAGAAGGAAAGGGGGTACGAAAGGGTGATACCCTGCTGCAGATGCGCACCGACCTATTGGATGAAAAAATTATTTTAAAGAATAAACAATGTGCCGATAACGCGACTTTCATTGCCGATTTGGCACATCTTGCTTCCGGTTCCGGCCTCACCCAATCTCCCAAATATCAATTGGAATGGCAGCAGTATGAGGCCAGGGTAAATGAGTTGGAGGTCAGTTTAAAATTACTGAAGCGAGAGTTTCAGTTGGCTGAACAACTCTTCCACCAAGAGGTGACACCGGAGATGGAGTACCTGCAAAAAAAGAATAAATACGAAGCTGCCGTTTCGCAGTTAATATTCTTCAAACAGCAAAGCCAGTCTACCTGGCAGGCCGAGAAGACCCGCCTGGAGTTGGCTAATAAAGATATTCAGTCGGTCATGGCGCAGTTGCAGCAGGAGAAACGGCAGTATGTAATTACGGCCCCGGTTACGGGTACCTTGCAACAGGTGGAAGGTGTCCAGTCGGGTAGTTTTATCACACCGGGACGAAAACTGGCACAGATATCACCCGATGATGAACTGTTAGTGGAGTGTTACCTCTCACCAGCTGATATAGGTTACATTCGCCAGGGACAAGCCGTGCGTTTTCAACTAGATGCTTTTAATTATAACCAATGGGGATTGATTGAAGGGGAAGTGACGCAGGTCTCCGATGATATTGTAGTCTTGAACGATCAACCTGTCTTTAAAGTGCGCTGCAGCCTGGCGCAAAACTTCCTGGAATTGAAATCTGGTCCGCGCGGTCACCTGAAAAAAGGGATGACACTCTCCGCACGTTTCTTTCTCACACGTCGCACGCTCTTTCAATTGCTCTTTGATAAGATGGACGATTGGCTCAATCCTAAAATAGTGAAAAGATAATAGTTAAGAATTAGTGGTTTAAGGTGAATAGGTAAAAGTTTGTTCAGATGAAGGATAGTCCATTACGAGAAAAGAGTTATCGGTTTGCTATAAAAATTGTTGAGATGGCAAGAGCTCTTCAAGGTACAGAAAAAGAGTATGTTCTAAGTAAGCAAGTGTTGAGAAGTGGCACTGCCATAGGTGCACTCATTCGGGAAGCTGAGTTTGCGCAAAGTCGGGCTGATTTTATTCATAAAATGAGTATTTCACTAAAAGAAGCCAATGAAACGGATTATTGGCTGAATTTACTTTTCGATACAAAATACATAGATGAACAGGTATTTAAGGATCTTGACAATGAGTGCAAGGAATTAATCGCCATGCTGGTTGCGACCATTAAAACCACTAAATCCCGCAACCCATAACTATTCACTCTTAGTTTTTCACTTTGAACTAGTGACTATTAGTTTTTAGCTATTCACTTTTAACTCTTAACTACAAAGGTTGATCCATGAAAATAAAACAACGCGATATCACCGATTGTGGAGCTGCTTGCCTGGCTTCAATTGCCGCTCATCATAAATTAAAATTACCAGTCGCCCGCATCCGTCAAATGGCAGGTACTGACAAAAAGGGCACCAATGTATTAGGTTTGATCCAGGCAGCCGAAAAGTTGGGTTTTACTGCCAAAGGTGTCAAAGGCGGTGTGGATGCACTACCTAAGATTCCGGTTCCGGCCATTGCACATGTTCTGGTCAAAGAAGTGCTTCATCATTATGTGGTGATTTATAAGGTCAAGGATGGTAAGGTGGAGTACATGGATCCGGGTGATGGTCAGATGCATAAAGTGACCATTGCCGAGTTCGAGAAAGAATGGACAGGGGTGTTGGTATTGTTAGTGCCCAATGAGGACTTTACAGCGGCCAATGAGAAGGTCTCCAACTTTCAACGTTTCCTCTTTTTATTAAAACCTCACCGTAGCATCCTGGTGCAAGCGCTTATTGGTGCCATTGTGTATACGGTTTTGGGCTTGTCTACCTCCATCTACATTCAAAAAATCACCGATTATGTGCTGGTCGATGGCAATACCAATCTACTCAACCTGATGAGTGTGGGCATGATCGTTCTGTTAGTATTTCAGGTCTTTATCGGCGCCTCAAAAACCGTTTTGATGTTGCGTACCGGTCAGAAGATCGACGCACAACTGATTTTGGGGTACTACAAACATTTGTTAAAACTACCGCAACGCTTCTTTGATACCATGCGGGTAGGGGAGATTATCTCCCGCATTAACGATGCGGTAAAAATCCGGGCATTTATCAATGATACGGCAGTTTCACTTATTGTGAATGTGTTTATCGTGGTCTTCTCTTTTACACTGATGTTTATCTATAGCTGGAAACTGGCCTTGATTATGGCTGTAGTGATTCCCTTGTATGCACTGGTTTATTTCATCACTAACCGGCTCAATAAAAAGCGGGAACGTCAAATGATGGAGCATTCGGCGGAGTTGGAGAGTCAGTTGGTGGAATCATTGAATTCGGTGAAGACCATCAAGCAGTTTGGGCTGGAGGATTTTGCTAATGTAAAAACCGAGATGCGTTTCATTAAGTTGTTAAAAACAGTTTATCAATCAGGGATTAATTCTATTTTTTCAACCAATAGCTCTGAGTTTTTGAGTCGGATTTTTACCATTATTCTGCTGTGGATGGGCTCTTACCTGGTTATTGATCGCACCATTACACCGGGGGAACTCTTATCGTTCTATGCCATTATAGGTTATTTCACATCGCCGGCTGCTGGATTGATTGGCATGAATAAAACGGTTCAGAATGCTTTGATCGCGGCAGATCGTTTGTTCGAAATTATGGATCTGGAACGCGAATCGGAAGAAAATAAAATTGACCTGCGCGCCGATTTGATTGGGGACATCCGCTTTGAAAAAGTAGAATTTAGTTATGGTACCCGCGTAGATGTATTCGAGCAATTTAATTTGAACATTCCCAAAGGAAAACTAACGGCCATAATTGGCGAAAGTGGATCGGGAAAAACCACTTTAGCCGGATTGTTACAAAAATTATATGCCTTAAATGAGGGGGCCATTTATATTGGCGATCACAACATCAACTATTTCACGAATAGCAGCCTGCGACAAGTGGTATCCAGTGTGCCGCAGAAGCTGGATTTGTTTGCAGGTAATGTGGTGGAAAATATTGCAGTCGGGGAATTTGAACCTGATATGGAACGCATATTGGGCATTTGTAAGCAACTGGGAATTCTCTCCTTTATTGAGAAACTGCCGGCCGGATTTAACACCTACCTGGGTGAAAACGGGGCGACTCTTTCCGGCGGTCAGAAACAGCGACTGGCCATTGCCCGTGCATTGTACCGGCAACCGGAAATCCTCATTCTGGATGAGGCCACTTCCTCGCTCGATTCCGAATCAGAAGAATACGTGCAACAAACCATTGCCCACCTCAAAGCGCAGGGAAAAACCATTATTGTCATTGCACATCGTCTGAGCACCGTTATGAATGCCGATAAAATTGTGGTACTCGAAGAGGGGAAATTGATAGAGGAAGGAACGCATGGTGAACTGTATCAAAAACAAGGGAAGTATTATAAGATGTGGCAGAAACAGGTGCCAGGGTTTTTGAATGAACAGTTAATATTGAAGAATTAGAATTAAATACCTATGGCAAAGCTGATAAAAACCATACAAGTGATGGAGCGAATTGATACATTGGTAAAGCGGAAAGCTACTGGTACACCGCATGCATTGGCTGATCGATTAAATATTTCAAAAGCTTCTTTACACCGCATAGTAGATGTAATGCAAGAACTTGGGGCACCTATTGAGTATAACATTTCATGCAGAAGTTATGTGTACAGCCGGGAAGTTGAATTTTATTGTGGTTTTTATTGTGAAGAGCTTTCACAGCATGAACTTAAGAAAATGAGTGGTGGGTATGATAATCTTTCAGTATTAACAAAGATTAACATAGAAGACATGGCCAGTCGCAAAAAATGAGACTGGCATTTGTTACTATTGCCAATGTAAGCTTACAAAATACCCCGATGAATACCTTGCAAGTAATACTCCACCGGGGCGCAGGTTTGAACCTGCACAAAATTAACTGTTTTATTAATGTTTTAAAATTTTGTGATTATGAAAAATTTAAATGAATTGGGAGTTCAGGAGTTGGATTTATCAGCTCAGAAGGACACTGAAGGTGGATTTGTTCTTTTGGCTACTTGGTTTGTTGTTGGTAACTTTTGGGCTGCGTCCGCATTAGCTACCCCTGCATACTAGAATTTTTTTCATGGACCGGGATTTAATCCTGGTCTATTTTTAATTAAATTTTATTCGACAATGAAAAGGCTCCTAAAGCTCAGATTCATTTTTTTAGCTGTAGTATTATTTTTATTCTTTGCAGGGCTATTGGTTTATTCTCCTATTTTCTTTTTTGAGAGAGACAAATCCAGTTCTCTTTTTAAATTATATATACATGGAGATACTGACTCTGTTAGTGAAGTAATTAATGCTATTGGAATGGAGTTCGTGGAGAAGGAATTATATATATCGAGTCCTACTAGGATTTTTGTGTGTACAAGAAGAAATGAGTTTGATTTATTTTCTTTTTATTTCCATAGAAAGGCTTATGCGGTAACATATTTGGAGTCAAATAGTATTTTTTTAAATTTTAATAGAATTAACGAATATGGAAAAAGGAGAACTTTAAAGGGGGTATTATTGCACGAGTTGGGTCACATTTGGTTGAAAGAACATTATGGATATTTAAACTCAAAAATTACTGCCAAGTGGAAATTGGAGGGAATATGTGAATTTTTCGCAGGCGAATCATCATTTAATATAAGACAAGGGCTTGTTTATTTTCTGAGCCAATCGGCATGCAATGCTGTTTCCTATAAATATTTTAAATATAGACTATTTGTTGATTATCTTATACGGCATAAGTTACATAGTATTGACAATATAATTCAGGGTAAGTTTAATCTTATTGAACTTGAGAGTGAAATAAGACAATCATTGAAAGATGGTAGTTATATTTGTTTTGGTGATAATTCCAATGCTTCCTTTAAATGAGGGGCATCCACCTCCAGCCCAGAAAAAAGTGTGTTCTATTCAAACAATCTAATTTCTGAATTGAATTTGACTTCCTAATTCTTTTTGTTTAAGTTAGATATAGGTAATTTTTAGTGTTCACTTAAACAATTGAATCATGAGTGTAGATTGTAAAGTGGTTGAAAAACCCAATCCTCAAAAAAGGGATGAAGTTAAATTCTATGTCCAACCTATTCGTAAGGGTACCATTACCCGTGCCAAACTCGAAGAGGGCATCATTCGCGAAACCTCCCTGAGTAAAGCGGATGTACGTGGCGTAGTAACAGTGCTCAGCGATTTATTTGGCGATTACCTCACCGAGGGCTATAACATTTCGTTGGATGAATTGGGTACTTTTAGTTTACGGGTGCAAAGTGAAGGGTCTGAAAATGAGGAGGAGGCTTCGGTGCGTAATATTAAAAAGCTGAGTGTGGGATTCCGGCCTGCCGTAGCTTTGCGAGATAAAGTGAGCAAAACCAAATTTGTTAAGAAGTAGTCTTTTTTTCTGATTCACGACTTTCTTCGGAGATAAATAATACAGGGTTTAACCTTTCATGCAAAATGGTTAAACCTTTTTTGCGTTTAGGTTAAACCTTTTCGATGTTAGGGTTTAACCTTTTTTGTATCAGGGTTAGGCCTTTTGAAGGTTGAAAAATATAGTTCAGTTATGCAAAGTGTTTTTTCATACGTCTGTGAAATGGTGTAGTTTATCTATCAACAGCGCGTAAATCATAGTCAATACCAAAATGTTCGAAATCGCACAGCACGAACATTGTAACCGATTGATAACTTCATGCGTCCTATTTTAGAAGTTACGAAATACTGCCAAAGGTCTGAAGAGGGCGCTAACCTTAGGAAGCAGTTTTGAGAAGCCTTGGAGAACTGCACAACGGTTAGTTTTCCAACAAATTGTCATATCTAAATTCTCGATTTTTTGCACTTCTGGCCTGTTCGAAACCGTACACTTTTGTGGTATTATTGGACAATCTGGTATCTGAAATGCTTAAATTGATCGTGTAAAGCAATGTAAATCAGGCTATAGTAAAAAGTGGTACAGCCCTTGTTTAAGTCTGTATGCCCATAGAGAATCTATTATATTAAAGAGTAAGCACCATGAGTCAAAGCATCATTCGCGTCAATCAATTACACAAGTCGTATGTGACGGGTAACAACTCGTTACATGTGCTCAAAGGCATCGACATGGATATAAAACAGGGAGAAATGGTTTCCATCATGGGATCATCCGGCTCCGGTAAATCGACCATGTTAAATATCCTGGGGATCCTGGACAATTATGACCAGGGAGAGTACTACCTAAATGAAATTCTGGTTCGTCAGATGAGTGAGCGAAAAGCCGCAGAATTTCGGAATAAATACATCGGATTCATCTTTCAGTCTTTTAACCTGATCTCCTTTAAAAACGCGATGGAGAATGTGGCATTGCCGCTCTATTACCAGGGAATTAGCCGTAAAAAGCGGAATCATATGGCCCTGGAGTACCTGGAACGTCTTGGCTTAAGAGAGTGGGCCGAACACTTGCCCAGTGAACTATCTGGAGGCCAGAAACAAAGAGTGGCCATTGCCCGGTCGCTGATTTCAAAACCTAAAGTGATATTGGCTGATGAGCCTACCGGGGCCCTGGATACACAAACGTCCTATGAAGTGATGGATATTTTGCAGGAAGTGAATAACTCGGGCATAACGGTTATCATCGTCACCCACGAAAATGATATCGCAGATAAAACCCAACGGGTGATCCGGTTAAAGGATGGCTTGATCGAGTCCAATCATACCAATGTGGAAGTGGCCGAACATCAATCAGCCGGAACGTTAATAGCCAACCACTAATACCCCTATTATGATCGATTATTTACAGGAAATTTTTTCCACTTTAAAACAAAATCGGCTGCGGGCAATCATGACCGGATTCAGTGTGGCTTGGGGGATTTTCATGCTCATTATATTGCTGGGATCTGGAAAAGGCTTGCAGAATGGCATGGAATTCAATTTTCGGGGTACATCCAAGAATGCCCTATGGATTTGGAGCCGTAGCACTCAGGTGGCTTATGATGGTTTGAAAGCGGGGCGTCGCATTCAGTTTACCGATGAAGATGTCAAGGCACTGGTCAACCATCTGGAAGATGATATTGATGATATCTCCGGTCGATTCAGAGTGAGAGGCGATGCCGCCATCACCTACAAGAATCAATATGGTGATTATTCCATGGAAGGTGTGATGCCTGCCTTCAGAAATATTCAATTGGTGGATATGGAGCAGGGACGCTATATCAATCAGTTGGACATCAATGAGTATCGAAAATCAATTATCATTTCAGAGGCTGTTCGGAAAGCTTTATTTATAAACGACGAGGAGCCCATTGGAGAATATATTCGTGTAGGAGGTGTACCGTTTAAAGTCGTTGGTATCTTTATGAATCCGGAAGACCGGGAGCAAAAAAAGGTTTATTTACCGTTAACAACTACTCAGCGGGTCTTTAACGGTCGTAACAGACTTTCTGAAATGGCCATTTCTACCAATGCCTTAACAGTAGCTGAGAATAAACGCATTGAAGAAGAAGTACGTGCCATTCTGGGTAAGCGGCACCGGATCTCTCCGGAGGATGAAAAAGCCATGGGTATTTGGAACACGCTGGAGAGTTTTAAGCAGGCGCAAGGTGTTTTTGGCGGTATTCGAATGTTTGTATGGGTGATTGGTATTATGACCATTGTAGCTGGAATTGTAGGGGTCAGTAATATCATGATCATTCTGGTAAAAGAACGTACTAAAGAGATTGGTATTCGCAAAGCAATTGGAGCCACGCCCTGGTCAATTATTCGCCTGGTCTTGTCGGAATCCATTTTTATTACGTCTCTCTCAGGTTTCTTCGGCATGGTGGCCGGGATGTTATTGCTGGCAGGTGTTTCCTTTGCTCTGAAGATGGCCGCTGTGGATAGTCAGGATATCGAACGCGTCTTCTTCAACCCATCCGCCAGTTTAGCTGTAGCTTCCTGGGCTCTGGTTATTTTGGTGACCGCCGGATTAATTGCCGGTTATGTACCAGCCCGAAGAGCAGCTTCCATTCGCCCCATTGAGGCCTTACACGATGAATAGCGACTAACCTTAAATTAACACTGCTATGTTTGACAGAGATAGATGGCAAGAGATATTTAATGCCATTAAAAAGAATAAATTACGAAGTATATTAACAGCTTTCGGTGTGTTTTGGGCCATTTTTATGTTAGTCGTAATGACCGGTTCCGGTAATGGCTTAAAAAATGGGGTGTACGAAGGTGTTAAAGATTTTGCAACGAACAGTGGTTTTATGTGGGCACGCAACACCACCAAGGCTTATGAAGGTTATAAGCGTGGACGCAACTGGCATATTACCAATAAAGATATTGAAACCATTAAAGACCAGGTAGACGGCATTGAGGTGATTTCGCCCCGCCTGGAAGGATGGACCTTGCGTGGGGGAGAGAATGTGGTACGTGGTAAGCGATCTGCTGCCTTTGGTGTAATGGGCGATTATCCAACTTATCGGGAAATTGATCCTTGTACCATGGTAT
>Ga0193953_1000546_pt1 | contig 19800 bp, 14 predicted proteins | sample BB_4_MG_FD_140325 | JGI IMG/M metagenome (GOLD analysis project Ga0193953, IMG submission 140325) | Microbial mat bacterial communities from the Broadkill River, Lewes, Delaware, United States - BB_4_MG | ecosystem: Environmental > Aquatic > Freshwater > River > Microbial mats | place: USA... | reverse complement strand
GGGATCAGCTATACCAATCTGGCGCCCTATTATGGCATAGTGAATAATCGTCTGTATTGGGTGAAGCCGGTTGAAGCAGTGAACCTAAATCTGATGCATCGCCAGCGTTTTAAAAATGGTGGGCTCTTCAAGATGTTCGCCACCGGCGATTATGGCCTACAGTCATTTAATACTTCAGATGGCAGCAGCGAGCCGGTTTATATTGATAGTGAAGGAGGGAATATCTATTGGAATGGCACGTATAAAATGTCGTTGGGCGAGAAAACAGCTTTGCGCAGCGGAGTCGCCATTACCTACGATGAAGATCGGACTATTGCTGGCAGGCATCACTCCACCGAGAATGAATTAACGATTGAAGGGCGCCTGGCTTTTGTACATGATTTAAAAGAGGGAATTGTATTAACGTACGGGGCTTCCGATGCGTTCACTAAATACGATCAGGATTACAAAGAACTCAAAGGAACTCAGCAGTGGTCAGGCGGAATTGAAGATCATGTAGCAGCATTTTTTGTGGAGCCGGAAATTAAATTGTCAGCAAAATTTGCCTTGCGGCCGGGATTGCGCTATGAGTATTCCACCTACCTGAAGCGATCGAATTTTTCCCCCCGTATCTCCATGGCTTATAAAACAGGTAAGAAGAGCCAATTGTCTGCTGCTTATGGTCAGTTCTTTCAAAATCCGGTGAATGATTACCTAAAGTATTCATCCCAGTTTAATTTTGAGAAAGCGACCCATTATATTCTGGGCTTTCAAACTGGCGATATCCAGAAACGACTATTCCGAACAGAGGCCTATTACAAGGAGTATGACAATTTGGTAAGTTACCAGGAAAGTGATAATCCATTTATTCCTTTATATAATAACGGAGGAGAAGGGTACGCTAAAGGATTGGATGTTTTCTTTCGCGATCGGGAAACCTTTAAGCGAACCGATTATTGGTTATCCTATTCCTATATCGATTCAAAGCGTAAATACAAAGACTATCCGTCAAAGGTAACGCCTCATTACATTGCTGAACACACTTTTTCAGCCGTCGCCAAGTATTTCCTGGGGGCCATTAATACGCAGGTTGGAGCCACGTGGATTACTGCATCAGGTAAACCTTATCATCAACCGGGAGATGTTCATTTCATGAATCAACGCTCACCCATGTATCATGATCTGAGCCTTAACTTAAGTTACCTCACACACCTGGGCGATCATTTTACCATTATCCATTTTGCCATGAATAATGTGCTGGGGCAAAGGCAACACTTAGGTTACCGTACCGAGCCATCAATGGATGGAAATAGTCCTGATAAATTAGTACCCATGCACCCTGATGTGAAGCAATTCCTGTTTTTGGGTGTGTTTATATCCATCAATTAATGTAAACCATAAATCGTAAAACAATGAAAACGTTATTCTCAATTATTTTGATTCTTAGTAGTCTGTGTGCTTCAGCAAATAATTACACAGAAACCATGAAGACTTCCATTGACAAGCTTTTCAAAGCTAAAACAGTGGCCGAACTTGATCAGCTTGCCAGTCTGTTTTATCGCATTGGTGAAAAAGAGCAAAGCGAATGGCTGCCCTATTATTATGCCGCTTATGCCCATACCCATTCCACTTTTTTCATGAATGATGCCGATTCCATTGATGTAGTACTGGATAAAGCACAAGCCACCCTGGATCAATTGCTGAAGAAAAAGGAAGATGAATCAGAAGTGCATGTGTTACAGGCTTTGATTTATAGCTTGCGCATCACCAGTGCGTCACGCGGATTTAAGTACTCCTCTCTCTCGGCTGAAGCGCTGACGAAAGCAGAAAGTTTGAATGCCAATAATCCACGCATCCACTATTGCCGGGGGAACAACGTATTGCATACTCCCAAGATGTTTGGCGGAGGCGCTTCAAAAGCTTTAGAGCATTTTAAAAAGGCCGCTGAACTCTATGTAGTTTCAAAGGATGAAAATTCATTGTTACCAACCTGGGGAGAAAAGCACAATCGCCAGATGTTGGAAAAATGTCAAGCCCGGGAATAAAAATCATCTCTTTTTCGGAGTTAAGCTAACGTACTTAACTCCGAAATCGCCAGGATCCCATTGTTAATAATCATAATTCGTTATCTTCGTCATTATTTTAAAATTTGCCAATGGATTGCAAAGAGAAATCACCACGCGAATCTAACATCTATAAACTGATTACCTTTGGCATTGTATCGAATGTCATTGGACTGGGATTTATACTCATCTTTAGCCCCATTGACAAATTAACCTGGGAAAATTTCGCTTACAATGCAGGGTATAGTACAACCTTAGGTTATGGATTGTTTTTAAACGGATATGCGTTTGATTTCTTTGAACGCCTATGGATTGATTGGGTGCATGCGCCGATGCGCAGTTTGCTGGTGGCTTTTACAACCAGTACTATTGGCTGTACCATTGTGATTATTCTCACAAACGTATTTTGGTACGGATTCATAAGCGGGCTTTCCTTTCAGTATTTCAAGGGACACATGATGCCCATTATCTGGATGGAGTATGGGGTTTTTTATTTTATTGCTATGTGGTTCTATGCCCGTTCATTTCTGATGCAATGGCGCGGGGAAGTTGAAAATCGGGAGAAACTCAAGCGCGAGGCATTAGCCTTGCAGTATGAGGCATTGAAAACACAGGTTAATCCACATTTCCTATTTAATAGCCTCAATGTATTAACTTCTCTCATTGATAAAGACGTTAAAGGGGCAAAGAAATTCACAGCTGAACTCTCGCGGTTTTATCGTGATTTATTACACCTAAAGGACAAGGAGTTAATTACCTTAAATGAGGAGTTGGCCATTCTGCGTCGATACATTTATTTACAACAAATTCGATTTGGAACAAATTTTACAGCCAGGCTCCCTGAGAATATGAGCGTCCGGTCCATGGTCATTCCGCTATCTGTTCAAATGTTGGTGGAGAATATTTTCAAACACAATGTGATTTCAAGTGATCAGCCGCTTTTTATGGAATTATCCACCCGGGATAGTCAATTGATTGTGACCAACTCCTATCAACCCAAGGCCATTAATGAACCCCCGTCCGGCATTGGTATTCAGAATTTGAGTGAACGCTATCGGTACCTGACGGGCAAAGAGGTCATCATTGAGCAGACTGAAGCAACTTATTCCGTAACCATTCCTTTGATATATTTATAATATGCGTGTTTTAATTGTAGAAGATGAACCCCTGGCAGCTGAACGATTGGGAAAACTATTAAACGAGCTGGATCAACGCATCGAAATTGTGAAATACTGTGATTCAGTGAGCCAAACCATAAATTGGCTGGAGACGCATCCGCATCCCGATTTAGCTTTTTTTGATATCCAGCTGGGTGATGGCTTAAGTTTTGAAATCTTCGATAAATCGGTATTTAGTTTCCCGATAATATTTACCACGGCCTACGATCAATATGCGGTGAAGGCTTTTAAAGTCAATAGCATCGATTACCTCTTGAAGCCCATCGATGAAGAAGAGTTAGAAATGGCTCTCATGAAATTTAAGGCAATGGACCAGTCCAACGTGGCCGATACACTGAAAATGGCCTTGCAAAATGCCTCCCAAATGCTGGCTCAACAACAATACAAAGAACGGTATTTGGTTAAGGTGGGTGATCATTTGAAAATGATTCCAACTGCGGAGGTCAGTTTCTTTTACAGTTTGGATAAAGCAACCTATCTGCGCACCGGTGAAGGGCGAAATTACACCATTGATCATACGCTGGAGCAGATCGAAGCACAGTGCGACCCCCGACAATTTTATCGCATCAGTCGCAAGCATTTGATCAACCAACAATGCATCCAAGACATGGTGGCCTATGGTTCATCGCGCCTAAAAATAAAAGTAACAGGGCAAGAAAAAGGAGAGGAGTTGGTGGTCAGTCGCGAGCGTGTAAAAGGTTTTAAAACCTGGCTGGATCGGTGAAAAAATGATAACCGCAAAGCCATGGAGCCCCCAAGGTTTCTGGATCTTACAGGTACAGGTCTGATCCTGGAATGAATGGTAAACCGTTTTGCGGTTTCAATGGTGTTGCATAAATGGTATGGAGATTACATTTTTTCAGTACGCATTGAACTTTTTTCGCCTTTTTATGTCTTTTTATTACGATTGATTGGCAGGTATTGAAAAACTACCTTTCTTTGTACCCGATTTAATACCGATAGTGTTTCGATATAATCTTAGTAATTAGCGGTATTAATCATGGAGATAATAACAATGTGTAAAACACAATTAACTAAATAGACTATGGAAATAGGAAGAAATAAATTTGTGACACTTTCTTATGAGTTGCGAATTAATGGTACTGATGGTGAAGTGGTAGAAAAAACGGATGCTGCAAGTCCTTTGGAGTTTGTGTTCGGTGCCGGTAAAATGCTTGAGATGTTCGAAAACAAATTGGAAGGCTACAAAAAAGGTGATGCTTTTGATTTCGAATTGAAAGCTACTGAAGCATACGGAGAAGTAAATCCTAGTGCGGTTGTGGAGATTCCTAAAAATATTTTTGAGGTTGAAGGTAAAATTGACGAAGAGTTATTGACTGTGGGTAACCAGGTGCCGATGCAAGATGCACACGGTAACCGTTTGATGGGTATCGTTTTGGAAGTAACTGACGAAAAAGTTAAGATGGACTTCAACCACCCATTGGCTGGTGATAACCTGTTCTTCAAAGGGGAGATCGTGGATATCCGTGAAGCTTCTGAAGATGAGTTGATGACTGCTTGTGGTTCCGGCTGTGGCGATAGCGACGGTGGTGGCTGCGGTGGTGGTTGTTCTTGTGGATAATCGACCATTAATAAAAATATAGAGGAGGCCTTTCGAGTGCCTCCTTTTTTTGTATCCAGTGAGGCTGGTTTTACCTTGTGGGTTTCCGGAAATGATAAGCTTCTCTGCATCCCCTTGGGAGATCATTTATAAAGTCGTACTTTTATCGGCCATATAATTACAGATTAAAAATTTTTTAAATAATTATCTTTCTATGTCAAGTAATTCTTTTGGGAGGTTGTTTAAATTAACCTCGTTTGGTGAATCTCACGGTAAGGCTGTTGGTGGTGTAATTGAAGGGGTGATGCCTGGATTGGAGATTGACATGGATTTTATCCAATCGGAATTGAACCGGCGCCGACCCGGACAATCGGCCATTACCACGCCGCGTGATGAAGCAGATCAGGTGGAGTTGCTATCTGGTGTTTTTGAAGGCAAAGCCACCGGTACACCCATTGGCTTTGTCATTTGGAATAAGGATCAGCGTTCAAAGGATTACGGGAATATCAAAGATGTGTACCGTCCCTCTCATGCCGATTATACCTATCAAAGTAAATATGGTATCCGGGATTACCGGGGTGGTGGACGTTCTTCGGCCCGCGAAACCATTGCGCGGGTGGTAGCAGGCGCCTTTGCCAAGTTGATTCTGAAACAACACGATGTCACTGTACAAGCCTTTACCTCCAGTGTGGGTACTTTGCAGTTGGAAAAGTCGTATACAGAATTGGATCTTTCCAAAACTGAGGAAAACATTGTGCGTTGTCCCGATCCGGAAACAGCTGAAAAGATGATTCAATACATTGATGAGGTGCGTCGCGATAAAGATTCCGTGGGAGGCGTTATCTCTTGTGTTGTCAAAGGGGCACCTGTTGGACTGGGTGAACCGGTTTTTGGGAAATTACATGCCGAATTGGGCAGTGCCATGTTGGGTATCAATGCCGTCAAAGGATTTGAATATGGTTTGGGTTTCGGTTCGACAGAATTGAAAGGATCTGAGCACAATGACGAATACTTTATGGAAGGTGATACTGTACGGACGCGGACCAATCGTTCCGGTGGTATTCAAGGGGGTATTTCCAATGGGGAAGACATTTATTTTAATGTGGCTTTTAAACCCATTGCTACCATTTTAAAAGAACAACATACCGTGACCAAAAGTGGGGAAGAGGTAGTGTCCACCACGCAAGGCCGTCATGATCCGTGTGTACTGCCCCGTGCAGTGCCCATTGTGGAAGCCATGGCTGCCATGGTGCTGGTTGATCAGATCTATCTGAATAAGATGTACCGGTAACTAGCCGGATAGATAGTTTGGGAAGATAAACCCACATTTTCGGTAGAAGAGTTATTTACCTGGTAGATGGCTTATCTTTTCAAAAAAATGGATCATCGACAATGTTGATGATCCATTTTTTATGCCAGGATCCTTATCTGCAATGTAGATGTGGTTTCTTTTCATAAAAAAGGGCTTTTATCCATGTCGGCACATATTTTTTTTACCCCAGGGAATAACAACACCGTTTCTACGATTTCTATCCGGCCAGATGTCCAATTGACATTGTCGTTGGAGGTATTTTGCTCCAATCAAGGCAACCGGCGCGCTTTTCGGCGATAACTGAAAAATTGATTATCATTTTTTTATATATATTAGTTGTCTTTAATAAATAGGATAACTGATAAGTATGAAGAAACTCTCATTGCATTGGAAAATTATCATTGGTTTATTGTTAGGTATCGTTTGGGCGGTTTTGTCCGGTTATTTCGGATGGAGTGGTTTCACCGGGAATTGGATTGCTCCCTGGGGTCGCATTTTTATTAACCTGCTTAAATTGATTGCTGTTCCGCTGGTGCTATTTTCCATTATTGGGGGGATTGTTGGCTTGGGTGACCCTAAAAACCTGGGAAAACTGGGGTTACGTACCCTGGGTATTTATCTGTTAACGACGGTGACAGCTATATCTCTTGGGTTACTGATCGTAAATACCGTCCAGCCGGGAAAGTGGATGGCCGATAATGTACGAACAGAAAATCGGATCGCCTATGAGTTATGGGCGCAAAGTGAAGGCCATGCTTTACACGATGATATCTACCTGATTGGTGATGAAACCAAGAAAGGCCTGGTGGCTGAAGTAGCCGATCGGAATGGTTTTGAGTCAGATGAGAGCGTACGTGAACGATTAAAGACAGCGGAAGCACAAAGTGAAAGTGGCCCGTTACAATTTGTGGAAGACATGGTGCCTGAGAATATCTTTGGATCCTTAGCCGATAACGGCAGCATGCTGAAAATTATATTCTTTGCCATTCTTTTTGGCATTGCCATTCTTTTTGTGCCGGCAGATCAATCAAAACCGCTCATTGATGTGGTGAATGCTTTGTCCGAAGTATTTCTTCGAATGGTGGATATTATCATGCAAGGGGCTCCATTTTTTGTGTTTGCCTTGTTGGCGGGTTTAGTGTCAGAGATGGCCGGGGATAATCCCGCAAAGATCTTTGAGCTCTTCAAAGGCTTAACCTGGTATTCCTTATCGGTGATTGGTGGATTGGTATTGATGGCTTTCGTAATTTACCCCACCATTATGAAGTTTTTTGTGTCGGGATTAACCTTTAAGGAATTTCTGAAAGGCATCAGTCCGGCGCAGTTATTAGCTTTCTCCACAAGCTCCAGTGCAGCCACTTTACCGGTTACGCTTGAATGTGTGGAAGAAAATCTGAAAGTCGATCCCAAGGTATCCAGCTTTGTATTACCCATTGGTGCCACTGTAAATATGGATGGAACCAGTCTGTATCAGGCCGTCGCGGTGATCTTTTTAGCCCAGATGCACATGGTAGAGTTGGATTTTATTCAGCAACTAACCATTGTTTTAACAGCCACACTGGCCAGTATCGGTTCAGCGGCTATCCCCAGTGCCGGCTTAGTGATGCTGATGATTGTATTGAGCTCCGTTGGCTTGAACCCCGCCTGGATTGGTATTATCCTGCCCGTCGATCGCATTTTGGACATGATGCGCACCGTGGTTAATGTGACGGGTGATGCCACCGTCGCAACAATCGTTGGAAAGACAGTTAAGGCTGATGAAATGAGTGAGATTGATGAGACGAAATAGGTGCGATTCTAAGAATATTAATAAGGAATGATAGAGTGTTTTACCATTCCTGTATTTTTTGATCGGGAAATCATTTGAGGTTTTACTTGACGAGGATTGATGGGTTATGCTCTTTAGTATGTAATAATTATAACCCGATCATGTTTAAGAAATCAATATTTTTTTCGTGCTTATACCCGAAAAAATAATGATTGTGTATGTATTAGTCACTTGAAATTAGTTATTAAAAATTATAACAGATATAGATGAAATAATTATGAGAAAAACCTTAACCTTTATTTTTATTTGTCAATTTTTGAGCCCTTTATTAGCTCAGCAGAGCCACACAATTCTTCAGTCTCTAGTTGGTGAGAAATATGATCGTACAACTAAGCAATGGAGCAATTCTACTAAGAGGGAATTGCAATATGATGAGTATGGTAATTTGATTGTTTGGGATGATTTTAGATGGAATGTCGAATTAAATTTATGGAATAATAGTGGAAAAAAGGAGTATACTTATAATAGTCAAGGCAAGGAAATTGCTTGTCTGAAATTGACCTGGGATTCATCAAATGAGAAGTGGAACAATAGTGAAATAAGCTATTATGAATATGATGATAGGGGGAATAAGAAGGTGGCCACCAGGTGTGAATGGGAATCAGTTACAAGTAAATGGATAAATACTTCAAAATATGAGTATAAATACTTGTCTGGTTCTGATCAGGTTTCGGAATATAACAGATTTAGTTGGGAGACTAAATCAAATAAGTGGATCAGTTCTTCAAGTGATAGGTATGAGTATATTTATGATGATTCGGGGAATGAGAAAACGTTCATTACTTATTCATTGAGTTCAAGTGATAACAGTTGGATCTGGAGCTATAAGAAAGAAAATGAATATGATGCCAAAGGAAATTTGTTGTCAGATATTTCATATTCCTGGAAAAATGAATTAAATCAATGGATTAGTAATTCTAAAAGTGTGTATACCTATGATTCCAATGGAAATATGATAAGTCAGATTAGACTTAATTGGTTGGACAGTTCAAATCAATGGAGTAATAGCTACAAGAATGAATATGCATATGATGCTGAAGATAATAGAATTCTGCGGAATGATTTAATCTGGGACCGAACAAGTAATCTATGGTATCAGTCTGCTAGGTATACTTATCATTACACCACAATACAGAATACGGGTAGGAGCGAACTTCGCTTTTTGGAATTTCAAGTCTACCCTGTGCCTGCCACAAATCATCTGAATATAATTCTTCCAGATTATGATGGATCTGTAATAATTGAAGTGTTTCACATAAGTGGTAATAAAGTGATAGAGCAAAAGATGGATTGTAATGAGCAGATTCCTGTTGGCCACCTTGAAAGAGGTGTTTATATTATGAAACTAACACAGGGAGAAACTGTAAAAAGTAGTAAGATCATACTAAAATAAGCATTTGCTTATTATGAAGATATTTTCAATGGGGCATACTCTAATAATAACATAAAGAAGAAGGGATGGAAAAAAATTTTTTCATCCCTTTTTTAATTCATTCCCGGGCTCTTCAAAGCGATTTGCGGCACCTCTACTTTCTTCAGGGGTTGACAGAAATAGAAGGTAGAACCTTTGTTTATTTTTGATTCCACCCACATGGTACCATTCAGCACAGCCATTAATCCTTTGGAAATGGTCAAGCCTAAACCAACCCCTTGGTGATGACGCTGTAAGGTTTCATCCCCTTGTCGGAAACGTTCGAAGATCATGGATACTTTTTCAGGCGTAATGCCAAGTCCTGTATCGCGAACAAAGAAGGTAATAGATGGTTGGGTTTCATCGATGAAAAAGCCAATGGTAATTTGCCCACGTGTGGTGAATTTGATGGCATTATTGAGTAAGTTCGAGAATACTTGATAGAGGATGAGTTCATCACTATAGATACAGATGTCTTTATAACCCATTGGGTATTCCGTAACGATCCGTACTTTTTCAAGATTCACTTGTTTCTCAAAGGTGAATTTCATTTGCTCCATAAAAGGATATACCTGAACCGGACCTTCTTTTTTTTCCATAAGGTCGGCTTCCAGTTTGGACAAATTGAGGATGTTACCCAGTAAATCCAACAATACATTTCCGTTTTCTTTGATAATATCCAGGTACTGATGCTTCTCTTTACGGGAAATATCATCATCGCGCAAGAGTTCTGAAAACCCTAGAATGGCATTCATTGGTGTGCGGATTTCATGGCTCATATTGGCCAGAAAGGAGGTTTTCATTTTATCCGATTCCTGTGCTTTGGTTTTTTCTGTTTTGAAACTATTATGTGCATAATAGATCAAGGGAATTTCACATAGAAAGAAAATGAGTGTAACGATATATATATCTGTTAATCGACTGGCTGCATTTGAATAGGGAATAATTAATTCAGGATAGTAGAACTCTAATCCAAATAGAAGGGTCACGTTTACTCCGAAAATCACCGCGATGGGTATGTAAAAACGCCCTGGGGTAATGAACAAGCCCAGTGCAAAGAGTGCTTGAAAAATCAACAACGTTGGTCCTTTTGAGCCTGCATTTAATAACCAAAGTGCATTCAGAATGATAATCGTTACTACTAGAAATGTGAAACGGATTGGTTTGAAGAGTCGTTTGAAACGAGCTGCCCAAAACATGACAGTAAAAATAATGAAGGCACTTGCCGTAAAAAGAATGAGTGATTGATCAAGCCCCAATAGGATATTAAAGATAGAGGCGACCAATGAAACCAGCATTGACAACCCAAGTGTTTTCAAGAAGAATCGTTCATCAAAGGACATTTCTTTTGAAATTAGTCGATCCACCAGTTTTTGAAAATGTATTTTTAGTTTATCCATTTATTCATGCAAAACTCAAATTTACAAAGCCATGTGAATAAATGGAAAAAACAATTACAGGTGTATTAAATTGCTTGATGAAACAACTTATTTTTCATGTAGAGAGTTTTCAGATTTATAATTTAAACTCCCTTGCCTGTTTTTTTAAAGCTATAATTAAGATATCATTGGGAGCTGAACGTAAAATTGCGTCCCTTCATCTGGAGTGGAGTCAAACCAAATGGATCCGCCCAACAGCATTGTTAGGCCTTTGCAAATGGCTAATCCCAATCCGGATCCTTGAATCGGTGATAGTCCATGGGATGATTTTACTTGTTGATAGCGCTCAAAAATAGTTGGTTGAATATCTTCCGGAATACCAATGCCACTATCTTTTACAAAGAAGGTAATAGCGTCTTTATGGAGGGCGTAACCAATTTCAACATATCCTTTGGGTGTGAATTTGACGGCATTAAAGGTCAGGTTAATAAGTATCTGATAGATCAAGTTAGGATCACTCTGAAGTGTTGTGTTATTGGATTGAGCTGGAGATAGCTGCAATCGGATATCATCACGCGATTGAAAATAAGGAATTAACGTATCGTTTACTTGCTTGATGATTTCAATGGGATGAAATACTGAGACAGAAACAGAAGTAATCTTCGCTTCTAACTTTGAAATGTTAATGATGTTGTTGAGTAGGTTCAATAATTGGCGGCCGTTTTGATTAACAATAGCTAAGTACTTCTCATGTTCATCCCGTTCCAGTTCTGAATCCGATAAAAGTTCTGTGAAACCCAATATCGCATTCATAGGGGTCCGTATTTCATGACTTAGATTCGTAATGTAGGATGTTTTAGCAGCATCCGCTTGTTCGGCCTTCTTCTTTCCAGCCTGCATCAATTGGTTGACATAGAATAATGCCGGAACTTCAAATACCAGAAAAAAGAAAGAGATTGTAAGTACATCGATGGAACGATGAAGAGGGGTAGGATAGTTTTGAATAAGATGTGGAATGAATATTTCTAGCGTGTGTAATAGTAGTATGTTTATAACGATAATGGCTACCATATATATGGTTTGTCGATTAGTGGAGTAAAGGGCGATTAAAGGCAAAAGAGCCTGCAGAATAAATATAGTTGCCCCCGCACTCCCTTGCGTATAAAACCAAAGAAGATTCATAGCTATTATTACCAGGCCAAAGAACAGTTTTTTGGATATGGTAAACAGATGTCTGAATCGAGCCAGATAGTACAGAAAAAAAAGAACTCCTTCAGATGCAAAAGCCAGGATTTTTATTTGCATTGGCAGTTCCAGTAAATGATTGGTAATGCAACTTACGCCAACTACCAGCATGGAGAGGTATAGTGTGAATAAGTACACCGTATCTGGTGTAGAATATTTATTTGATTTAAAATGTATAAGTTTTAAAAATCGTTGGTGTAGTTTTACGGCCAATTTAATCATCTTCCCCTCGTATCAATTTCTTCTTCAGAGTTATCTACGGTAGAATTGGGTTTTGGTTTGAAAAATGATGGATTTAATCGGATCTAACGGATTTGTGTTATCGTTCTGGCATAACTAAAAGAAAATTAGTAGTCTGTGTACTGATCCATGGGAATAGATATGGTAAATGTGGTTCCTTTTCCACTTATAGAGGTCACTGCTATTTCACCCTTCAACATTTCAACGTATGCTTTGGTAATACTTAAGCCCAGACCGGTTCCTTCGACATTTAAGTTGTGTTGCTCACGTATTTTATAGAACCGATTAAAGATTTGGTTGAGCTTGTCAGTTTCGATGCCAATGCCATTATCTTCTACTTTAAATATTAGATCCCGCTCAGATGGACAGCAATGCAATGTAACGGAACCTCGAGGTGTGAATTTTAGTGCATTACTTAAGAGATTGGAGATAATCTGAAATAGTTTTGTTTCATCTGTTCGAATGGTGATATGGGCCAGGTCTTTATCTTTACAAATAGTAAATTCAAGCTGTTTGTTGGCAAAATTAGGGGCGTGAATTTGATAAAGCGTATCCATAAATTTGGATAATTGTACCGTAGAAATATTCAACTTTTCCTGACCTGCATCAATGGTCGATAGATGAATAATATTATCAATGATGGCCTGTAATTGTGTTCCGGATTTCATGATGGTGTCAATATAAGCGGTCTGTTCAGCTTCATCCACTCCATTGTACTTCAATAACTCAGAAAACCCGATTACAGCATTAAGAGGCGTGCGTACTTCGTGGGACATATTTTGAAGGAAAGCCGTTTTCAGTCGATCTGATTCTTCAGCTTTTTCTTTTGCTACCAGCAACTTCTCATATAACTCGTAGATCTCCGTATTACGTTCATGAAGTTCCTCATTAATGGTTAAATATTCTTCATTTTGAGCCTGTATTTCATCATTTTTTCCTTTAAGTTCATTGTTTAGGCTGATATATTGAGTAATGTTTCTGAAAATCCCGACATGATACTCAGCTGAAAAATCTTTAACATCACTGAACGATATTTCAAAAGTTTGAGTTTTGCTGCCTGATGAATTAATGCTAAGCATGGTTTTATCCGGAATTTGCTGCAGTTCAATTTGCTTCACTAATTCACGATCGTGAATAAATGTTTTTAAGGGTATGTCTTCTTTAATATCCGGAAAGATAGATTGCAAGGCTTTATTAAAATAAACCAACTCACTATTTTGAGCATGTATGATCATCACCCCATCATCAATGTGGTCAAATACTTTTTTATAGAGTTCCAGCTCATCAATTTTCTTCCGTAATTCCGGGTAATAGGATTTACGGGCAGAATGTTCACCCAGGCCAATGATTTTGCTCTTTAGATTCTGTTTATCCATATGCTTACATTGCCTCTTCAAGAATGACTTCTAAATCACGCTGGATGGCATCTCTTGGGTTGGTAACGATGCAGGGATCATTCAAGGCATTTTTAGCTAAATGGGGTAACAAATCACTACTAACACCTTTCTCTCCAAATCCGCTTTTAATACCTTGTTGTGCAGTAAAATTGCGGACGGCGCTAACAATATCTTTACGCAAATTACCTGTGGGACTTGTTAGATAATCAGAAAAGTAAGGCATAATTTTTTTATACCGATCTTCTACCGTTTTAAAGTTATAGTTGATGGTATGGTGTAACAATATGGAATTACACTCACCATGTGCTAAATCGTAGTACCCCCCTAAGCTATGTGCCATCGCATGAACAGCTCCCAGGCTGGCATTGGAAAAGGCCAAACCTGCTTCCAAACTTCCCATCATCATGTGGAATCGTGCGTCTGTATCAGTTAAGTCTTTCAATACTTTTGGTAAATATTCAACAATCAAGCCAATGGCATTCATGGCCCGGCTATCTGTAATAATAGAATGCCCTGTTGATACAAAGGCTTCAACAGCATGTGTTAAGGCATCAATGCCAGTGCAGGCAGTTAAATAGGGATCCATGGTTTGTGTGACAATGGGATCAATTAATGCCAGGTCGGGTACGATCATTTTACTGATAATGGCAATTTTAATCAGTTTTTGAGAATCGCGAATAATGGCAAATTGCGATACATCAGCAGATGTGCCGGCTGTTGTTGGAATACAAATGATGGGTGGGGTTGGAATGTCAATTTGGTCGACCCCTTCAAATTTCAATATATGATTACTGTTGGAGCAAACAATGCCAATTCCTTTAGCACAGTCAATGACGCTTCCGCCACCAATAGCTAAGATGCCTTCACAGGAATTAGTACAATAGATTTCAGTGCCTTGCATCACTTCTTCATCGCGAGGATTAGGACTCACCTCCATGAATGTGGAGTATTCCAGACCAGAATGATTGAGTTCCATTAAAATGTCATTATACCATGGCATGGAACTCACAATGGGATCAGTAACAACCAATAATCGGCGAATTTGGAAATTTTGAAAATACCGTCCTGCCAATAATCGACTGTCTTTCCCGAATAAAAACTCAGGGGCTACAAATTTCCGGATCTCGGAATAATTCATTGGTCAATGTATTTGTTATCGAGTTGGTTGTAACTCGGATTAATTGCTTGCTTTTTATAACAGTGAAACACAATAAAGAGTTGCACAACTAAACACAAAAGTACAATATCTTTCGTTGGGTGCCGAAATATTCGGTTCAGAACTAAAAAAATCCCGGACCATTAATTATTGATCCGGGAGATAATATGAGTTGTATCGTCTTTATTGCTTGTATAAAGTAGGTTTGAAAGTGAGCATCACCCATGCCCAGTTGTGTGTCGCTTCTTTATCTCCGCCTTTGAGGGCTTCCATGCCGTCAGATGCAAACATGTGTGAATACCCAAAATCAAGGTTTACTTGTTCTTTGTGATTGTAGCCACACCAAAAATCCAGTTCTGTACCTAGCGATTTGTTAACATCGGCATTAATATCTTTATGGGCACTGAAGAAGTGTAGGGCCGCATTGAATTTGACTTTACCAGGCTTGATGTTACCTTTTAGATATATATCATGCAATCCAACGTCATTAATATGATTGCCTACATAAAAGTAATCCATGAAACCATTGAACTTGTGGTTGGTACCGTAAAATGGGGTAAATGAATTGTTTTTTTCTGTTTCGTCATAAGAAGTACCGGATAGTAACTCGTACCCTGCTCCAATGTTTGCTTTTTCACTGGCCTTGTACATGGCATCAATGGAAAAATTCATAGCAGAGAGATCTTTCCCACCGGCATCTTTTCCAAATTGGAAATAAACATTTCCGGCTAATGTAAAGCCTTCCAGTTTCGTTTTTAGGTGACCACCAATAGTTTGGCTATAGCGAATGCCTTGTTCTGTAATGTTGTCATTCTCATCAGTTTCTTTCGTATATGGTTTGCCATTATTCAGAAAAAGAAAACTCCCAGAGTAAGCATCCGTTTTTCGATTTAACCACAGGAACTGCAGGGCTTTATACGCATCCGGACCAGTGTAAATGTTATTGTCTTTGCTTGAGTTGTGATAGGCAATACCCAAATGGGCGCTGATATCACCGGTGTATTTTAGAATGGCCATATCATGGGCGCGAGCTTGCTGAGCCCAACCGACACTACCGAATATCCGATGATCATCATAGGCCACTTCCTGTCGTCCTGCTTTCAAGCTCCAGTTAGTGGACATAAACCATTCGGCCCAGGCTTGATGGATGTAAGATACATTGTTACCATTGGTCGTTAGCTGGCTTTCACTTCCCCAAAAGCGGACATCTTGAAAAACCACTTTGGCCATAAACACCTCGCTTTTGTAATCGAGATTTAAGCGGGTGCGCTGAGTGGTGAGGAATGCCGGATCTTGATCTTCAACGGCCAGGGTTTTATAACCGTGATTGTATTCAGTCCTTGGTCGTAATTCAGCTGAGATTTTAACCTGAGCATAAGTGACTGTGCCCATTAGAAGGGCACAGCAGGTTATAATAACTGATTTGAATTTCATAGATTTTTAATTAGTGGTAACAGTGTAAGTTGCTTCACGTTTCTTACCCTCTTCTTTCCATTTCGGAAGTAACGTTTTCAAGAATTCATTTTTCTCTTCCTGTAATTTATCTTTATCCATGCCTATAAAGGCTTGCGCTTTGGCTTTGGTGGCAATATCCGGATAAGGAATTTCTTCCAGGTGACCCATGGAAGCCAGCAAACGAGACAATTTTAAACGACCTTCCTGGGCAATTGTGATACCGGTAGCGATTACACGGCTGGTTTCAGTGGGGGAGTGGAAGGAGCCCCCGTGACTGGCTGCGGCATAGTCCCAGCGCCATTGGGCATGGCGAATATCCATCAGGATATCTTTCATCTGCGATTCAGTCGCACCATTATCCCACGCAAATTTTGCTTCGACGTGTGCACGTACAATCAGCTCTTCCAACTTGTCCCTGTTGTGAATGATTTGATCCTGACGCTGATAAACGTCGGCAACCAACTTAGCCGTTTCTTCCCGGTGACAGACCTGACAAGAATTAGCAACATTATTCAGTGGGCTTTGGATGTGGTGATCAGTAAATTTTTGGCCTCCTTCACTCTTATATGGCATGTGGCAATCTGCACAGGAAACTCCGCGTTTAGCATGAATACCGGTGAGGTAGACTTCGTAACCCGGGTGCTGGGCCTTCAGCATAGGAGCTTTACTTAACTTATGCGTCCAGTCTTTGAATTCAATTTCATCATAATACTCTTCCATGGCCTCCACAGACATGCCTTTATCCCAGGGGAAAGTCAGGTATGGAACACCTTCAATTTTTTTCTTATTGAAATAATATTCTACGTGACATTGGGCACATACAAGCGAGCGCATTTCCTGGTGAGATGCTTCATTAATGTTCTTACCCATGCGTTCAAATGCTTCTACTAAAGCAGGGCGGGTGATTTTTAGATTCATGGTTTTGGAATCATGACAATCGGCACAACCAATGTTATTCATCACTTCAGCACCTTTTTGATCCCAACTTCCTTTGTAAAATTCGGCAGGACCCATTTCCTTCATCAAACGAGGCACATCCGGGCTTTTGCACGTCCAACAAGTATTGGGCATCGGACTTTTGGTTCCTTCACCTGGTGCACCTGTTCGTAAAGTCTTGTGGATATCTTCCACGGCATGCATGTGACCACGCCCCTGGTTATAGTCTTTTGAGAACCCATAACCTGCCCAAAGCACAACCAGTCGCGGATCTACTTCCAACATGTCAATCATGGCAGCGCCATTGTATTTGCTGGCAAAAGTAGTGTCCTTGGTTTTCATATAGGATTGGTACTCTCTCGGAAAGTTCTGCCCCCAAATCTCATTTCTGGGCTCTGTTGGCTCATGCTTTACTTGTGGGGTATATGCAAAAACAGCTTCCGCACGCCGTTCAATAACCGAGGAAGCTAATAAACCTAAAAGGAATACAATAATAATAGTTACTAGGAAAAGTGCCCAGCCTAGCCAGGGTTTGTCTTTAATTTGTTCTCTGATTGGTTTCATATTGTTTTGGAATTAGGTTTTATTCATTTAGTTCTTTCATCCAGTCCGGAAGAGGACTTTCAGGTACTGGTACACGCGCATGGGGAACACTTGATAAACTGTTCACCCGGCCATGTGGTGTTTCACGGTGACATTCCCAACATTTACGGTCGTCAATATTCATGTGCACATCGGGTTTTGTGGCTAATAATTTATCATCAGTGATTAAGTGGGTATGACAGCGTACACAATTTTGCTGCACGACTTCAGCGCCTTCTTCTTTAATGAAAATGACTTGCGGCTCAGCTCGCATGGTAAATACGGAAGCATGACGAAGGCCATCTTTTGCTTTAAAATAGTATTTATTAACAACGTTGTCATGGGGGATATGGCAATCCACACAAGTGGCCACTTCCCGGTGAGCGCTGTGGTTCCAGGTAGCAAATTGCGGTGCCATAATGTGACAGTTAACGCATGTTTTAGGATCATCTGAAAGATAAGAGTGAGCCCTTGAAACATAGAAAACATAAAACCCCAGACCAAAGAAAATGCCGAAAGCCAAAATGACCGGTAATTTCCAGCTTTCCGGAGGTTTTAAGAAATCGAAGAATTTTTTACGCATAGGATATGGATTTGAAGTTAATAATGGAATTGTAAAATAGTAATAAAATACCTAATAGCCAATACAAAATCCTGCATCTCATTAAATAAGATGCAGGATAAGTGCTATTTAGAACCAATTTAGGTTGGATCCATTTTACAAAGTTTTATTTAACTGTTGATCATTGTTTTTATGTCTTCTTCAACAGTAGAGATACCCCCGATTCCAAAAGTCTCAATTAAAATGTTGGCCACGTTAGGAGACAAGAAAGCTGGCAATGTTGGTCCCAGGTGAATGTTTTTCACACCCAAACTCAGCAATGCTAACAATACAATCACCGCCTTTTGCTCGTACCACGCAATGTTGTACACAATTGGAAGGTCATTGATATCATCTAACCCGAATACCTCTTTTAATTTCAGAGCGGTTACTGCTAAACTGTATGAATCATTACACTGGCCAGCATCCAATACACGAGGAATACCACCAATATCACCCAATGGCAATTTGTTATAACGATATTTTGCACATCCGGCAGTTAAAATCACGGTGTCTTGTGGTAATTCGTTGGCAAAGTCAGTATAGTAGTTACGATCATTCATACGTCCGTCGCAACCAGCCATCACTACAAATTTCTTGATGGCACCTGTTTTTACAGCATCCACAACTTTGTCAGCCAACTGCAATACCTGGTTGTGAGCAAATCCACCAACAATTTCACCTGTTTCAATTTCAGTAGGCGCAGCACATTTCTTAGCATGCTCAATGATTACGGAGAAATCTTTAGCTTGATCATTCACCCGATCAGCAATGTGAGGACAACCGTCAAAACCAGAAGCACCGGTAGTATAAATACGATCCTGGTAAGATGTTTTTGGAGGAACAATACAGTTTGTTGTAAATAATACCGGACCATTAAATGTTTCAAATTCTTTGGTTTGATTCCACCAGGCATTACCATAGTTTCCTACAAAGTGTTCGAATTTCTTGAATTCAGGGTAATAGTGAGCCGGTAACATTTCACTGTGTGTATAAACATCAACACCAGTTCCTTCTGTTTGGATCAACAACTCTTTCAAGTCACGTAAATCATGACCACTCACCAAAATAGCAGGATTGTTACGAACACCTAATTTCACTGAACTAACTTCAGGATGACCGAATGATTCTGTGTTGGCTTTATCTAATAAGGCCATGACATCTACACCAAATTTACCACACTCCAATACTAATCCTACTAAGTCATCAGCAGAAATATCTGTTTTAGTGGTAGCCACCATCGCCTTTGTGACGAATGCATAGATGTCTTTACTGAAGTAACCTAAATTCCAGGCGTGTTCTCCATAGGCAGCCATACCCTTCACACCGTAGGTTAATAATTCTTTCAGAGAGCGAATGTCTTCGTTTTCAATGGACAAAATACCAATTAATAAGCTTTTAGAAAGCATGTCGTTGACATCTTTACCTCTGTATATTGTAGAGTCATGTAAGTGTACTGTTTCGCCAACTTGTGCTT
>Ga0193953_1000545_pt1 | contig 19844 bp, 13 predicted proteins | sample BB_4_MG_FD_140325 | JGI IMG/M metagenome (GOLD analysis project Ga0193953, IMG submission 140325) | Microbial mat bacterial communities from the Broadkill River, Lewes, Delaware, United States - BB_4_MG | ecosystem: Environmental > Aquatic > Freshwater > River > Microbial mats | place: USA... | reverse complement strand
TTTAATATCTGATGGATTAAGGGTATTTAGAGGGTTCGTGGCATAGTCGCTGTTACCTGACATGTTGCTTGTTTCTAATACAATGCCATCTACCACATAAAGTGGAGCATTGGAGGCATTCATTGAACTAATACCTCTTAAGCGAACCGAATTCATAACGCCTGGCTGCCCTGTACCTGTTACGATGGTACCCGGAGAGTTACCTCTCAAAACATCCTGAAACGATGCTACCGGACGATCTTCAATTTTTTTCGCAGATACCACTGCTGCAGAACCAGTATAGGCTTCTTTGGTAATGGTACCGTAACCGGTTACAATTACTTCTCCCAAATCTGTTGTTTCATCCATTAAAGTTATATTAATGGAAGTGCGTTCAGTAACAGGTACTTCTTGAGTTTCAAAGCCAATAAAGCTAAACACTAAAATAGCAGCATCATCTGGTACATTTATGGTGTATTCACCATCAATGCTGGTGATGGTTCCTTGGGTGGTTCCTTTGATATATACAGATACACCAGGTAGTGGTTCACCATTTTTATCAGTGATGACACCTGTTACTATTTTTTCTTGTTGAGCAACAGTTGCATTTTCAGTACTTGTCTTCATGATGGCCACAAAGTTGTCCATCACCTTGAAAGTTAGGTTGCTGCTTTGTAACAGGTCATCTAAAATCTCAACTAACTCTTCGTCTTTGTAACTGACTGAATAAGTTTTTGAATGGTCAATGTCTTCACTTTTGTAATAAAAAGAGACATCAGATTCTTTTTCAATTTTACTTAACACATCAATCAACTTGGCATTACGAACGGCGATGTTAAATTTTTGCTTTTGAGAGTATACTCCGGCAGATACATTAAGTAATAATACGAAACTAAAGATGAAGGATAACTTCATAATCATAAATGCTTTAGATATTCCCCTGTTGCGAGGAATATAGTCACGCTTTTTTTTCATAAATTTGTATTTAGGTTTGTTATTGCCTTATGGAGGCATAATTATTATCAGGCTGGTAATGTGGGCGCATTATCAGCCTTTTTTGTTATGTTCTTCTTATTGGCTATTCGCCGTTGTTCTTCATGATATTTTTGTTTTTCCAGTGTGGGCGCACTGTTCGGATTAATAAATATAAATTGTTGTTTTTTCGTTGGATTTATTTTCAATGCGATAATTGATATTCGAGAGCATGTGGAACATTTCCAGGATCTTTTCAACCGGATAATCCTTTAAGGCTCTTCCGGATAATTTTTTCTCTTTCAGATTTTCTTTTTCAAAGATGATGGTGACATTGTAAAAGCGCTCCAATTTAGGCGCAATACTTGATAGGGTTTCATCCTTAAATACCAGGATTCCTTCCTTCCAAACCCCTGCTATTTCGCCATCTACCTGTTCAAAGTGCAATTGGCGACTGCTTGTGTTGTAGGTTACCTGATCACCAGGCTCAAGGATGGCCAAGTGTTGTTGGTGCTGATCCAATAATTGGACGGATCCTTCTACTAAAGTCGTCGTGATATAGTCGCCCGGATATGCATGTAGGTTAAATGAAGTACCCAGTACCTTAATACCGGGGCCTTGTTGGGTGCTTACGATAAATGGGCGCAATGAATCCTTTGTGACTTCAAAAAAGGCTTCACCCGATAATTTTAGTTGTCGTTCATCTGAATTTGTTAATCCATCAATCACCTCTAGTTTACTTTCACTGTTTAACCACACTGCTGTACCATCTGGTAGTGTCGCTTTAGCTGTTTGGCCTGTGGCGGTTTCAAAAAGAATCGATGGAGGCGCGTCATCTGAAGTTGTTGACTTGTTTGATAGAGTGAAGACAGACCAGGTTGCCATCATCGAAATCACAAATACGGCTGCATATTTTATCCAGCTAGATAGGATGCGTTTCGATTTTGGTTTTTCCATATAGGTATCTCTGAACTGTTTAAATTTTTTATCAACTTGCTGTTCTGAAAAATGATTTTCAGCCGCTGAAAGTGACCAGGCACTTTTTATTTTTAAATAGTGCGCCTTGTGAGTTGGCGAACCCTCAACCTCTTTCGTTACCTCCTCACTCTCTTTATGAGATAGTTGGTTCAAAATGAGTTTCCAAATCGTGCTTTTGTTCATAGTGCCTTTCTTCTTTCTGTCACTTAAGACAGGTAGCATTTAAGTTACCCTATATAAAATTTAAAAAAAATATTTAATCCCTCTTGAATGACTATTCTGGATGCTGTAAATGGGCAGATAAAGAGGTGGTTAAGCTTGGTGGTAAAGGGAATGTTTTTTAGAAAATATTCAGAATGATGCATAAGGTGAGGTAATCATGAAGATGCGTTTTTAGTAATTTAAGCGCTCGTGTCATGTTGCCTTCCACAGCTTTCACGGTGATGTTCATTTCTTGTGCAATGTCTTTGTTTTTTAAACCTTTAAACCGACTGAGTTCAAATACGCGTCTGCATTGGGGTGTCATCAGTTCCAGAGCTTTATGTAAGAGTGATTCAATCTCGTTAAAGGTCACTTCCGATATCTCAAGTTCTTTTAAAACCGCCAGATCCAAAGCCTGACGTTGGTGGTTAACGTATTTGTGTTTATTATTTTCTTTGTCGAGGAAGTTCAGGCACTTGTTTTTGATGGTGTTGTATAGCCATGCCCGTACTGATGATTCACTGTTTCCATTGAAATTTTCACGATTGAGCCAAAATGCTAAAAAAGTTTCTTGCACCATGTTTTCTGCATCTCCATCTTCTTTCATGTATTGGATTGCAAAAAAGAACAGTGGGTTATAATAGCTTTTATAGAGTTTTTCAAAAGCGAGGTTATTTCCCTGTTTTATAGAGGATATGTCATTAACGAGTGTTTGGAGCATCTGGAAAAATCTGCACCAAGATAAATAATCTTTCTCAATGAAAGGGTAGATTTATCCCTCAAAAAATGACACTTATCATGAAAACGTTACTTAGAATGAAAAGTCCAGACCTAGTTTAAATGCCCAATTATCAATTGCTTTAGGTAGTTGATAAGGGCCGTATCGATAATGAACAGAAAATCCGTATTGAAATAGAAAATTGGAGAACAGATTTTTAAAATATACACCCGATTCGTAAAATCCTTTTTCAAATGATTGTACCCCTTCTGCAGCATTTCCCCATCCCAGGTTGGTGCTTAATACTATTTCGGGTTTGAAGCTTTGGTTTTTATTCAGAAACAGGGGTATTCCATGGCGAAGATATAGGGCTGAGAATTCCGATGCGGCAAACTCATTCAGGCGCATCGTGGCAAATGTGTAGGGTATGTGCAATGTGAATGACTTATAGGAACCCAGCGAGCTGTATAATAGAGTGCCGGGGAATTCACCATATAACTTAGCACCCTGTAGACGAAAGATGGTGTACATGGCCGAAGGATAATGAATCTCCTGTTCGTATTGACCTTCTAACCGTTGATAACTTCCTTTTGTACTATTTTCCCATTCACCAAACGCCGCATTGATCCACAATTTAGGCCATTTAGTTCCTTCTGACAGGCGCCCCAGTGGTGTTTGAGTAAAGGTCTCTTTATGGGCCCATTTCAGTTTTATTTCACCTTCTAAATGCGAATAAGCGGAAGCGATGGTGGTATTGGATAGGAACCGATAAGGTATTTGTGGCGTGATGTCGGCTGATTTGAAAGTCATTTCTGTCTTGAAATATTGCAACCATCGAAATTGAGTACCTATTTTCAGTTCCTGGGTGTGGTCCATTGTTTCAGTCAGAAATCCCTTAAAAGTCTCACTGGAGCGTTTGTCAATACCATCCAGAAAAGAGATGGATCCGGTGGCATTTAAATCATCTTTCCATGAAAACATAAATTTATTTTCAGGATTTGAGAAAGGGGTAATATCCAATGAAGCACCGTATTTTGTGTCTTTATCTTTAAAGCCATAAACCAGGTATCCACCTGTCATAAAGTATTTAGACATCTTGGGACTTGTGTACAAGCCCAGACCTGCTTTAAATCCTTCGTAGGAATTGAAATTGAGTAATCGCCGGATATCTAATTGGAGATTACCCATGGGAATATATCCGGACACCATCGATAGCTGAAAGTTAACCAAGGCATCCAAGGGATACTTTCTACCAAGGCTATCCAATAAGTGGTAGGTCATTGAATCTTTGGCCGATAAGGGTTCATACCGATAGGTGCCGACATCAGGTGAATGGTGTGCCATACTGGCATCTTCAAATTTTACATTGTTAAATTCCTTGGGGTCGAGTTCGACATCAGTGTTGATAGCTGTGACGTAACTCTTACCTTTACCAATCATTGGGTAAGGATCGCTACCGCTGGTATTTCCAAAATTCAAACTACTCTCTAACTGATTTGGGAACCATAACCCCTCTTCATTGGGTGAGTAATTTTGCCGGATGAATAATGTGACATCCTTAGTACCCCCTGCTGTTTGAGCCGATACCGTTTGAATGGCCCAACTGGGCCCGTGTACGTGAAAGGAACCTTGAATGCCCCTGAAGTTCTTCGCTTTTTTCGGTTGGTAGGAAATATAGAAGAGACTATCTCCTTTTTCGGAGATAATGGTGTCTTGCAGCGTAAAAGTGTATGATGAAAGACCGGGTTTTGAAGCCGGGTTCAAATAATCAACGCCTAATAAGGAGATGTATTTATCGTAGAAGCCAAAGGGCTGTAATAGTGCTGGGAGTGACGATAAAAATGTGTTTTTTAAACCACTTACACGACCCGATATCAACCGCTCTTTATCTTTCCCTTTTTCAAGATGTTTTTTTTCCGAAACAGACTCGAATAGCATCATGTAGCTGTTTGGCTCCAATCCAAGTTTCTCCATAAGTTCAGGAAGAACTTCAGCTTCTATATCTTCCGGTATATCATAACCAACGGTCATTTTATGGTACAGAATACACGTGTAGGCATCGTATAGAGACGGATTATATCGGTCGGCATTGGCAATTACTTGCCGCATGATTCGTAAAGCCGGGTTTTCACCAGGAGTAACAGCGATTTCATTTAGCTGAAAATTAACGGGAACTAATTCTATGGTTGAAGAACTTGCAAGGTTGATTACCTGAACAGTGGTTGACTCATAGCCCAGGCAGCTAAATGTTAGTTGTTTGGGAGTGGGTGTCGCCTCCACTAAAAATTTACCATTTATATCAGAAATGGTACCTTGATATTGTCCATAAGTAATATTGGCAAAAGCAATGGGGGTTTTCGTGGTTTTATCAATAATGGTTCCTTCAATCTGCTGGGCAAATGCAGATACATGAATTACCGAAAACAGCAAAATAAGAAGAATTGATGCCGATGTACTTTTTTTACATACGTGCTGAGAGTTATTCATCAGAGTAGGTTAAGTGTTTTAGGATGTTGTGGTATTGATGGCGAAAATAGCAAAAAAAAAGAGCCGCACGAACGGCGACTCTAATTTGTTTAGTATTTTTTATTATGACCAAAAGCCGGATTTTAGTCGGGTAATTTCCTTGGGTGTTAATTCGCGGTATTTACCTCTTGGAATCCCCTGTTTTGTTAATCCTGCAAAAAAGACACGATCCAGTTTAATTACTTTATAGCCTAAATGCTCAAACATACGTCTTACAATGCGGTTTCTTCCGGAATGAATTTCAACACCTACTTGTGTTTTATCCTCTTTTTCAACGTAGCTAATAGCATCGGCATGAATGTCGCCATCTTCTAAGCTAACGCCATTGGCTAATTGATCAAGGTGACGGGCCGTAATCGCTTTATCCAAAAAGACATGGTATATCTTTTTAGCTTTATGCTTGGGATGGGTTAATTTTTTGGCTAAATCACCATCGTTGGTAAATAAAATTAAACCGGTTGTAGCCTTATCTAATCGACCAACCGGATAAATACGTTGCGGACAAGCCTCTTTTAAGATATCCATGACCGTCATTTTGGCGTGTGGATCATCCAATGTGGTTACCACATCTTTGGGTTTGTTCAATAGAATATAGACCTTTTTCTCAGCATTCAGACGCTCGTCTTTGTAGCGCACATCATCTTGAATAGAAACTTTGGTTCCCATTTCAGTCACTACTTTCCCATTGACCGTAATCTCGCCATTCTTTATCAGTTCGTCAGCGTCGCGTCGGCTGCAGACTCCGGCATTGGATACATAGCGGTTAAGGCGCATGCTTTCGGTCTGCACACTTTTGTCAGCAGTCCCTTTCTTGTTCCCTTTTTTCTCGAAACGGGGTTTCTCTGAAGCCTGTGCTTCGTTGAAGTCATCTTTCCCTTCCAATTGAGATCTGCGTTTAATGATTGGTGCAGATTTTCCACCTCTTCTATTCTCATCCCGACCATGTCCGGATTTATTTTTATTATAACGCCCCGTTTTCATACCTTCTTACTAATGAATTTGAATTCGCAAAGTTGATAAAAATTAACCTGATTTGTTTCAGCTTTTTGTAAAAAATAAAGAGGTACATTTATTTCATGGTGTATTAAATTGTCTTTTTTGTGTTTCGAAATGAAATGAAATGTAAAAATACGATAAGTTAGCCTAATAAAAATGAAACGAAAATAAAGTTGCGAAATTTTTAAAAAATGCCCAATTTTGCCAACTTACTAATCTGACAAGTACTATGACATTAATTAAATCGATATCGGGAATACGTGGAACAATAGGTGGAAAATCAGGTGATGGACTATCTCCATTAGATGTGGTTAAATTTACTTCAGCCTATGGTCAGTGGGTGAAACAGCGCCATTCCGGAAGGGTTAAAGTGGTGGTTGGCCGTGATGCCCGTATGTCCGGAGAAATGGTTAATAACCTCGTTGTTGGAAGTCTGCAGGGAGTAGGAATTGATGTCGTAAATATCGGTTTGGCCACAACGCCAACTACTGAAATTGCTGTTACAGAGGAAAATGCCCAGGGAGGCATTATCTTAACAGCCAGTCATAATCCACGTCAGTGGAATGCATTGAAGCTTTTGAATGAAAAAGGTGAGTTTTTGACTGCAGCTGATGGAGCACTTGTGTTAAAAATTGCCGAAGAGGATGGCGTTGAGTTTGCAGCGGTTGATGACTTGGGAAAGGTTAAAGAGAACGATTCATATACTGATTTGCACATTCAGCATGTGCTGGATCTTGAAATGGTGGATGTGGAAGCTATTCGCAAAGCTAATTTCACTGTGGCAATCGACTGTGTGAACAGTGTTGGTGGTGTGGCAATTCCAGCTTTATTGAAAGCTTTAGGCGTGAATAATGTAATTGGATTATACACCGAACCTAATGGGGAGTTTCCTCATAATCCGGAACCTTTGCCTGAGCATTTAACGGAAATATCAAGTGTGATTAAAGAGAAAAAGGCTGATGTCGGATTTGTTGTTGATCCGGATGTTGACCGTTTGGCGATTATCAGCGAAGACGGATCCATGTTTGGGGAAGAGTATACATTGGTGGCCGTAGCAGATTATCTATTACCTCACAAAGTCGGAAATACGGTATCTAATATGTCATCTTCACGTGCATTGAGTGATGTGACTCGTAATTACGGGGGTAATTATTCTACAGCAGCTGTTGGAGAAGTGAATGTGGTTGCCAAAATGAAAGAAACCGATGCGCTTATTGGTGGCGAAGGCAATGGGGGAGTGATCTATCCTGAAAGTCACTATGGCCGTGACGCATTAGTGGGCATTGGTTTATTCCTGAGTCACCTGGCTATTTGTGGAATGAAATGTTCGGATTTGAGGGCTAAATACCCGGAGTATCATATTTCGAAGAATAAAATTGAGCTGACACCGGACATTGATGTTGACGCCATATTAGCAGCGATTAAGGAAAAGTATCAAAATGAAGATGTTAATGATAGCGACGGCCTTAAAATTGATTTTCCTGAGAAATGGGTACAATTGCGGAAGTCTAATACGGAACCGATCATACGTATCTATGCAGAAGGCAAAACAATGGAAATTGCCCGGCAATTGGCAGAATCCATCATAAAAGAAATACAGGCTATGGTCTAAAAGTATTATTTGTATACAATATAAAAAGGGGTTCGTACAGGTTGCGAATCCTTTTTTTGTATGTAAAAATTATATTTTTTTTGTTAATATAGCGCCGCGTAATATCAGATAACTATAGAAATCATGATTCAATTGAACCATCCATTAGTAAAATGGGGGATCCCTGCAATTAGCATTGTCCTTATAATCGTTTTTTTCAGCCGTATGGCTATGGATGGTGAGGCGCAGTATCTCTCTTCTTTTGTAAAGCGAGGCGAATTTGTATCGGTTGTTTATTCAACGGGGCAACTTCAAGCGGAGAATTCTGAATCGATAAATGTTCCCAAAGAGTTGGGAAGCCGTCGATTGGGAATATATGAAATTAAAGTGACCAACATTGTTGAAGAAGGAACCGTGGTTGATTCCGGTGGTTATGTGGCTACTTTAGATTATGGTACTGTTGAGGAATTGCGTTCCAAGGCGGATGAAGAGTGGGAGAAAGCATTGAATGCGTATGAGGATGCTAAGATTGATACCAATATGAATCTTAGTAACTTGCGGGATGAGTTGCTCAATGGACAAGTGGAGTTGGAGGAAAAACAATTGATACTGGATCAATCGGTGTATGAATCACCTGCCGTGAAGCGGCAGGCACAATTGGATGTGGAGCGGGCCCAGCGCGATCTGGAGCAAAAAGAACGAAATTATGCGCTCAAGAAGAAACAGGATGACTATAAAGTATATCGGGCCAGGGAACAGGCAAAGACAGAAAAGGGAAAATTGGATGATATTGATAAGCTGTTTGATGCCCTTGAAGTGAAAGCCCCAAAACCAGGGATGGTCATCTATAGTTTTGATCGCTTTGGAAAAAAAATAAAAGCCGGGTCTACGGTGAGTCGATGGATGCCTAAAATAGCAGAATTACCCGATTTAAGTTCCATGATTTCAAAAACGTTTATCAATGAAATCGATGTTTCTAAAATTAAAACCGGGCAAAAAGTGAAAGTCGGCATTGATGCTTTTCCTGAAAAACATTTTGAGGGTGAAATCATCACAGTGGCTAATATCGGTCAGGTAATCCCGGGTGGCGACTCCAAGGTGTTTGAAGTGACGGTAAAGATACATGGATCTGATCCGGAGTTGCGACCTGCCATGACAACCAGTAATAAGATAACCACAGATATATTGACGGATGTCCTGTTCATCCCCTTAGAAACCGTCTTTGCCAACGATTCATTGCAATTTGTTTACGTGAAAGAGCGGCGTAGCATACGGAAACAAATTGTTGATTTGGGAAGTGAAAATGAAAATCATGTTACTGTTTTAGCTGGTCTCGCAGAAGGTGAAGAGTTGTTGATGAATATTCCAGCTGATGAACAAACTCTGGAATTGGTTGGAACTGAAATTTATGAGCTTATTCAAAAGCGGAAACTGGAAGAGCTGACAAAGCTAAAAAATTCGGTTTCGAAAAATGAGGTTGACATTCATCTTGAAGATCAGCCTGGAGTAAACGATCATGTGGTATCGATTAAAACAGCACAATAATGAGTAGGATAAATAATCCGAAAGCCATCTACAGACGTTATCTGCATGATGTCGTGATTGCCATGGAAGCCATACTGGCCAATAAAATGAAGTCATTCCTGACGGCATTGGGAATTATGTTTGGCGTTGCTGCAGTGATTAGTATGCTGGCTATTGGTAAAGGCGCTCAGCAGGAAGTGATGGAGCAAATTAAGTTGGTGGGTGTCAATAATATCATTATCTCACCCAATAGCCAATCTTTGTTGTCTCCGGAAACCGGAGGACAAAGTAATAATGGAGATGGGAATTCAAAACAGCGCTTTTCAAGAGGATTAACCTTGTTGGATGCACAGTCTATTCAGGAAACCATTCCTTCAGTCAATAAAGTGAGTCCGGTGGTTTCATTAAGCTATTATGCCATCAAGCAAGGGAAGAGTTACCCGGTTGTACTGGAAGGTGTTGCAGCTGATTATTTTGAGTTGTTGAACATCGGATTAAGCGAGGGGAAGATTTTCAGTGAAGAACAAACCGATAAAGGTGTGCCAGTGTGCGTGATTGGTGATAATATTCGCGCACGTTTTTTTAATCAGGATGACCCAATCGGTCAATACCTAAAATGTGGACAAGTTTGGTTAAAGGTGATTGGTGTGATTGAGCCCCGCGACTTTACTGCTTCCGCCTCTGATGAGATGGGCATTAGCAGTAGCGACAATACCATAATTATTCCGGTTAAAACCATGTTATTACGTTTCAAAGATCGCTCTGCCATTCAGCCCGAAACCATGGATAATATGGCCGGCGGTGGGATGGTTTTTTTTATGGGCGGTGGTAATGAGGATGAACCGACCCAAAGTAAAACCACTGAGCGACGTGACCAGTTGGATAAGATTATTGTTCAGGTGAAAGAAACGGAGCAATTATCAGTCACCGCCGATGTCATCAAACGCTTAATGTTACGCCGACATTCTGAAATATACGATTTTGAAGTTACCGTACCTGAATTATTATTGAAGCAGCAACAAAAAACCAACGAAATATTCAATATCGTTCTGGGAGCCATTGCAGGTATCTCGCTTATTGTTGGAGGTATCGGTATTATGAATATTATGTTGGCCTCAGTATGGGAACGCATCCGTGAGATTGGAACACGTCAGGCGATTGGGGCATCACGTAAAGACATAGTTGTTCAGTTTTTGGCGGAGTCAACATTGATTAGTGTTACCGGTGGAATAATAGGAGTCATAATAGGTGTATTGTTGGCACATCTTATTGAGATTACTGCCGATATTAAAACCATTGTATCGCTTTTCTCAGTATTAATTGCCTTTTGCGTGTCAGCTACCGTAGGAATCGTTTTTGGATATATTCCGGCTAAGCGTGCAGCGAGTCAGGATCCAGTTGAGTCACTAAGACAATAAGTAGATATTGATCAAAAAAAGTAAATAGACAGGCTTTATCTAAAATGGAAGATCTGTTTAAAAGTTAATTAGATGAAAAAATATACAATTCTTATATTTATTAGTTGTCTTTTTTTTATTGAATCATTTGCTCAAAAAAATGAAACAGGGAAAGATGTAGTCGTAAAAATGACATTGTCTGAAGTGATTGATATGGCTCATGCGCAGTCATTGGCCAGCTTCAAGGCAAAGAATATGTATTTAGTGCGGTATTGGGAGTTTCGGAGTTACAAAGCTTCACGTTTACCCAGTTTAAACCTGAGTGCCACACCTATTAGTTACAATCAAACGGTGAGCCGACAGTTTGATCCGGAAACGGAAGAATATAAGTTTTACAATACGGATGAGTTGGCGTCTAATTTGGGGTTGTATTTAAAGCAAAACATTACCTGGACGGGTGCTGAATTGCGTTTAAACTCCAATGCCAATGGCCTGAAAAATATGGGTAATGATGAGGTGACCTACAATTCCGTGCCGTTTGAAATTTCAGTAGAACAACCTTTAGATGGGTATAATGAGTTCAAGTGGCAGTCAAAAATCGCTCCTCTTCAGTTTGAAAAAGCGAAAAAACAGTTTTTGGTGGAGATGGAAAATATGGCCATGTCCGCAACTGGGTTGTTTTTTAATCTGGCTTCCCGGGAAATAAATTTGAAAATAGCAGAAACCAACTATAACAATGCGGATACCTTATTGCGGATTGGGCGAGGGCGGTTTGAAATAGGAACGGTCACCCAGGATGAATTACTGGATTTGGAACTGAGCCTTCTTAATTCTAATATGCGTGTTACCAAGGCTACAATTGGATTGCGTCAGGCACGTGCGCGGTTGAACTCCTATTTGAGTTTGGATAAAAATGTGGTGATTCAATGTATCATCCCCGATCAAATACCTGCTTTTACAGTAGATGTGGATGAGGCCATGCGGCATATGCAAGAGAATAATCCCCAGATGCTTGGCTTCGATGAACAGATGTTGCTGGCGAATCAGGATGTATCAAGAACACGTGCCAATAGTGGCATGCAAGCTTTTGTGAATGCCAATTTAGGTATTAATAAGAAAGCTGATGAATTCAAAGAGCTTTACAATCCACCATTTGGCGATGAGAAGGGGGTTTCTGTAGGCATTAGTATGCCCATTCTGGACTGGGGTGAACGACGTGGAAAAATACAAATGTCTAAAGCCAGCCGCGATGAGACGGAAGCCCAGGTAAAACAAGACCGGATTGATTTGGAACAAAGTGTGATTACTCAAATATTAGAGTTTAATGTTCAGAAGGAACAGGTGAAAATAGCTGCAAAGGCCGATACCATTGCTCAATTGGGATATGATGTTACCAAGCAGCGTTTCATGATTGATAAAGTGGATGTAATAAAGTTGAATTCGGCACGTAATTCATTGGATCAATCGCGGATGGAGTATATCAATGCCTTGGAAACTTATTGGAGTGGCTATTATAATATACGGAAAATCACGCTTTTTGATTTTGAAGGTAAGCAGTCACTTATAACCGAATTAGATCAATTAATCGAGAAATAAAGCAATTGATTATGCATACAAATAAACGTTGGATTGGAGGTATTGCATTGGTGCTTGTTATTGGTTTATTGATTTGGAGGCCATGGAGTACTTCAGATGCTAACCAACAATCGGCCATGGTGACCAGGGGCGTATTTGAAACCTATATCTCAGCAGTAGGCGAATTGCAGGCGCAAAAAGCCTTGGATATTACGGTGCCGGAGGTAAGTTTCCGCCGCGAAATTGATATTTGGGCCATCAAAATTATGAATATCGTTGAGGAAGGTAAGATTGTTAAAAAAGGGGATCATGTAGCCACTCTTGAGCCTACCGAAGTGGAAGAAAATCTGGTTAATGTCAATCAGCGATTAGATCAATTGTATAATAGTTTAGAAGATGCCAAATTAGATTCCAGTTTAACCTTGTCAGAAGCGCGGAATGGTATTCAACGGGCGTATGATCAAATGCTGGATCAAGAAATTAAAGTGGAGCAATCCATATATGAATCAAAAGCCGTTCAAAGGCAGGCCAGGATTGGATTAGAAAAGGCGGAACGTGCGTTAGCTAAATCCAGACGTGATCTGGATACACGGCGACGTAAATTAAATATGCAGATTGGACGATACGAGGATAAAGTGAAGCGTCGTGAATTTGAAAAAAGCTTATTGGAACAGCTGCGAAGTGAATTAAGTATTACAGCACCTGCCGATGGGATGGTAGTGTATGGGGTAGGTTACAATGGACAGAAAGTGAAGGTGGGTTCCAGGGTAGGGCGATGGGCACCTCTGATTGCCACTTTACCTGATTTAAATTCCCTGGTTTCTGAAATGTTTGTCAAAGAGATTGATATTGCCAAGGTACAGATCGGGCAAAAAGTACGGATGAAAATTGATGCCTTCCCGAATAAAGAGTACTTAGGAGAGATAATAAATATTGCGAATATCGGACAGGAAATACCGGGAGAGTTTCAGAATGGGTTTAAAGTGTTGGTTAAACTCGCCTCATTTACAGATGCTTTATTGCCCGGGATGACAACTTCCAATCAGGTAGTAACCGGTTCCTGGGAAGATGCTTTATGCGTTCCCAAGGAAGCAGTCTATGGTAGTGATTCGATTAGATATGTAGTAAGGAAGCTTGGACTTAAAACGGTACGCCAACAAGTTATTTTAGGTGGTGAGAATGAAGAGGCCATTCGTATTGCAGAAGGACTTAAAGAAAATCAAAGGGTCTTGTTGGATAAAAGTATTGATCATCGAAAATTAGATTTAATTGCTTTGGATTAGAATTTACAACCTGTTCAAAAGGGTGTGATAGTCTGAACTTCTAATCGGTAGACTATTATTTTGTAGTGAAACTAAACCGATTGGTCTGTTTTTTTAGACTGTGAAATTTTGACAGCATCTAATGTCTGACTTCTTATACACACCAATGTATTTGTTTTTTGTGTCTGATTGAAATAGAGTAGTTAGCCAGTGACTGATGGAATGCTTTTTAATGTCATCATTTTGGGACTTTTCATTTTAACTTTGCTTGACATTTACGTCCTTTTTTCTCCTCGCTGTTGATGGCGCTAATTTGTTATAAAAGAGTTTTTTCTGCAATTAAACAAAACGCATAATCAGTTGTTTTTTAACGGTAGAAGTGATGAAATCTAAAGGAATGTTAAATATTACGGAAATATTTCAGTAATCTCAATCGCTTCTTTATATTTGTGGCCATTAGGACGGATATACTTTTATATTCCTCGTAATAGCCAGAATATTTGATAAAATTGTAATAAAATAATTGATTGTATTTAACGTTAATTAATGCCTTGATTTTATGAAAGTAACAGTTGTAGGAGCCGGAAATGTAGGAGCGACATGTGCAGATGTGCTAGCCTATCGCGAAATCGCCAATGAAGTGATTTTAGTGGATATTAAAGAAGGTGTAGCAGAAGGTAAAGCATTGGATATATGGCAAAAAGCACCTATTAATTTGTATGATACAAGAACAGTTGGTGTGACCAATGATTATGCTAAAACAGCTGGTTCTGATGTAGTGGTGATTACTTCGGGTTTACCTCGTAAGCCGGGAATGACACGTGATGATTTGATTGAGACTAACGCAGGAATTGTTAAGAGTGTTACAGAACAAGTGATCAAGTATTCTCCTGAGGCGATCATTATCGTGGTTTCCAATCCTTTGGATGTTATGACTTATCAGGCGCATATTTCTTCAAAATTACCACGTACGAAAGTAATTGGTATGGCCGGTATTTTGGATACAGCTCGTTACCGTGCTTTCCTGGCAGAAGAATTGAATGTATCTCCTAAAGATATTCAGGCTGTCTTAATGGGGGGACATGGCGATACAATGGTGCCACTTCCACGTTATACAACTGTTGGAGGTATTCCGGTTACTGAATTAATTGACGAAGAAAAGTTAAATGCAATTATTGAGCGCACTAAATTTGGTGGTGGTGAATTAGTAAAATTGATGGGTACATCAGCTTGGTATGCACCAGGTTCGGCCGCCGCTCAAATGGTAGAGGCTATTTTACGCGACCAGCGCCGTGTTTTCCCGGTTTGTATTAAACTGGATGGTGAATATGGCATCAATGACTGTTATCTGGGAGTTCCTGTAATTCTTGGTAAAAATGGAATTGAGAAAGTAATTGAGCTGGATCTGAACGATGATGAAAAAGCATTGTTGGAAAGCAGTCGTATTCATGTTCGTGAAGTAATGGAAGTATTGGAAAAATTGGGATAACAATACACTAAAAGATATTACTTTACAATAAAGAATAAATGGTGGAAATCCTGTCCGTGAGGGCAGGATTTTTTTGTTCGAATCTGAACACAACTTTGTGCAGATCCGTTCATGTTTGTACGTGGTAAGAGCTGTTGTTTGTGGTGTAAGTAGCACTAAGTGAGTATTGTGGGTTGTTTGGTATGATTGGTGATATTATCTAATCGAATTAAACAACGGAGGGTTAAGTGATGAAAGCACATGCAGAACATACCGACAGACATTATAGATTAAGTTCCATCTTGTTTGGAATTATTGTATCGATCTTTATTTTTGGCGTGTTTTTCAATTTTATTCAAAATCGTCAGGAAGTCTATTCTTATCCGGGTGTTTCATCCCTTATTGGTCAAAAAGTGATTAAGCCAGTTGCAGCTCCCGTTACCGATGTTTTTTCAATTGATCTGAAAGAGCTTTTAACTGAAGCAGTGGAGGTGCCTTTAGTGGTTGATGCCTGGATGGCTGACGCTTCAGAATGGACGTTGGCTGCCGATGCTGGTGTTTTGGATTTACTTAGTGTCGAGGTGGTTGAAGCGCCGTTGCAGTTAGAGAGTTGGATGTTAAATGCAGATAGCTGGGGAGCTATTGATGCTGTTCCAAGTGCTGTCATTGAGCCGGAAGTTGCTTTGGAAAACTGGATGTTGGATGCGAGTATGTGGGCAATGGGTGAAGCAGCTATGTCAGAGGCAACAGCTGATTTTGTAGAAAATGAAATTGCTTTAGAAAGTTGGATGTTGAATGCTGATTTTGTCGCTGTAAGTGAGCTTGTTGGTTTGGGTGAATTGGTTGAGGCTGAGTTGGCAATTGAAAGTTGGATGCTTAATTCGTCAGCGTGGAGTCTTAATTCAAGCCAGGTAAACGAAGCAAGTTTTGTTGAAGAAGAGGTAGAATTGGAAGCCTGGATGTTGAATACCTCTGAATGGTCAGTATTGGAAGGTCTGGATTTTGCGAAGAAATAGTTAAGTGGGAATCCAATAGAATGGGTGTTAAAAATAGAAAAATGCGTTACAGTTGTTTAAATAGAATTTCAGTAGTCTTGGTTATAATATCCATGAGCCTGGTGTTGTCAGGCTGTTTGGATATTAGGCGATCAGCTATGTTGAAAGGCAGTTTAACAACTACTAGTCAGTTTCGGAAAGTTGATTCCTTTGATCAGCTTAATATATGTGGCCATTTTAGTGTTAATTTAGTAGCGAGTGAATCGCCTTATGTGAAAGTGAAGGCCAATCAAAAAGATCCCGATATTATTTATTCGGAAGTTAAAGACAGAGTCTTAGTCATTAGCTGTGCAGATACGGGAAAAAAGAAATCGTTGAGGGATAAGCCCGAACTGGAAGTAGGTTACAAACAGTTGCAACGCCTGGATTTGAATGGAGTTATTGACCTGGTAGCCTCTCAATCGATTGAATTTGATACCATGTCGATCATGATCAATGGCATGGCAAGTCTTGATGCCAAATTAGAGGGGCACTTATTAAAGGCTGATTTCAATGGCCCTGTTTCTGTTGCATTAAAAGGAAATGTAGACCAGGCAACAATCACCATGCCTGGAGCTGGTGTTGTTGATGCTGAAGAGCTTATTTCAAATACTGTTTATTTCGCTATGCTGGGTGCTGGGAAGGCGGATATTTATGCCCGTGAAGAATTAAAAGTTAAAATTATGGGTGCCGGAATTGTGCGGTATCACGGGCAACCTGAAAGTGTTTCGTCCAATATTGGTGGAATTGGGCGATTAACAAAAGTAAATGTCCGATAATCTTGTTATTTTTAGTCTGTTATAATGATCCTCAAAAGGGCTGTTGTTCGATGCAACAGCCCTTTTATTATAATTGATCTGATGGCTTTTTAGGCTCAGTTAATTTGGTATACCCAAAGTATAAAAAAAATGATTGATAAAGCATTTTGATTAAACCGGTATTATCCAGGATTATTTGACTTGACTTCTTCCTTGTGTAAGACGAATCGTTTGTAGTAGGAAATGATAAGGGTGGTTAAGGGCAACGCCAATAGCATACCTAATAAACCCATTATACTTCCCCATATGGATAATGCTAAAAGAACAATTGCTGGATTTAGTCCATAGGCTTTACCTAAAATACGTGGAGTTAATATTGTTTCCTGTATGATTTGTACAACGGCCAATACAATTATCACAAGTAGTGCAATGTGCCAAAAACTCTCATGTGTTTCCATGGCTTTTAACAGGGCGAGTAGCAGAGCTGGAAGAATACCAATGATTTGCAAATAGGGAACTATATTTAGGGCACCAATAAATAGTCCGGTGATGATTGCCATGGGCAGACCTATGATTTTAAAACCAATAGCTAATAGTATACCTACAATCAACGCAATGAGTCCTTGTGATCTAAAATAGGTGTTCATAGCCATTTTTAAATCTTCCACAATATCAATCGTTATAGAGCGATATCTATCAGGCATTAAGGCTGACCAGGATTGACTGAGTTTTTCAAAATCTAAAAGGATAAATATGGTATACAGAAAGATCACCAACATACCAATAAAACCAATCAGTAGATTTAAGGAGCCAGAGAAAAGGTTCCAAAAACCGGGTAGTATTTTCTTGGCAGCCTTACTGATATTTTCAATATTCAAGTAGGAGACAAGGTCGGATTCCTGTATGAAATCACGGATGATTTGTTCGGATTCCCCTGGCAAAATGTCACGATAATTCACAGATTGAATGTACAATCGAATAAGCTGAACCATCTTGTTCATTTCCAGAATAAAAGCAGGAATTAGGAACCAAAGGATAAAAAAGACCAGTGAACTCACCAGGAAAACGGTTGTCATAACGGCCAGACCTCTATGTCGAACACGTATTTTATTTTGTATAAAGGTAACAACTGGATTTAACAGGTATGCCAGAAAAATGGCAATCACAAATGGCCCTAATACATGCTTCAAATGATTTATAATGTAAAGAACACCAACAAAGATTAAAGTACTTAAAATCATCCTGACAACACGGTCGAAAGTGTAAGGACGTGGGCTGTTTGATTGCATGTTTGGTTAATTTTATGGCGCAAGATAGCTAAAAAACTAAATTGAAAAGTTTGTTTGTTTAAAATAAAAATTTACATTATTCGTTCATTTTTAATGAATCTTTATCAAATTTACTGCGTATTCAATATTGTTAAAAAGTGTAAAATAAATACAATAAAATGTGAAAAAATGTATTGTATTTTTGGAGGTCTTTTATTAATTTGCATATAAGCAAAGTGTTTCATCTTTCCGTTGACTTCCAGGGAATGCGTTGAATTCAGTTGTAAATCAGAGAATTGAGGAAATATTATGAAGTGGGTGATTAGAGTCATAGGGTTGTTATTGAGTGTCTTAAGCTTTCAGGCTTGTGAAAGGGAGTTTGTGTTTCGTGGTGGAGAAGATGGGCTGGCTTTTTCGACTGATACTGTCATGTTTGATACTATTTTTACATCCATTGGTTCAACCACAAAAAGTTTTTTAGTTTATAACCCCTATAGTGAAGATCTTTCAATTGAAGGCATTCAATTGGCTGGTGGAGATGAATCGGATTTTCGTTTAAACATCAATGGCTACTCTGAAAATGAATTGATGGATGTTCGGGTTCGCTCCAAGGATAGCTTGTTTATTTTTGTGGAAGTAACCATTGATCCGGTAGGAAGTAATACACCCTATGTCGTTACGGATTCCATTCTGTTTTATACCAGTCAGAAAATGCAGGCCGTAAAGTTGGTAGCTTATGGTCAGGATGTAGTGTTGATGCGTAAGAAAGTTTTAAAATCCCAAACACTAACCAGTGATAAGCCCTATTTAATCTACGATTATGTCATGGTGGATACGGCAGAAACGGTGTCGATTGATCCCGGAGCCAGACTCTATTTCTATAAGGATGCCAGCATGGTGGTACATGGTTCATTGGAAGTGAATGGCACTCTGGAGGAACCTGTTGTATTCACTGGTCATCGGCAGGAAGAGTGGTATGCAGATAAGCCTGGTCAATGGGGATATATTCATTTAATGCCCAAGTCGGGGCAATCAAAACTGAATCATGCCATTATAAAAAATGGATTGATGGGAATATTAGCTGATTCAGTGGGAACCGGAGAAAGCGGAGCACTTAAGATAAATAATTGTCGCATAGAACATACAAGTACATATGGGTTATTAACTCAAACTTCTAAGGTAGATGTGACCAATACTGTGTTTGGTGATTGTGGGAAAAATGCAGTAGCACTAACTGTTGGTGGGGAGTATTCATTCACTCACTGTACGTTTGCCAATTATTTTGAATGGGCCATTCGAACCTCTCCTACTATTTTTCTCAATAACTATTTTATCGATGAAAGCGAAAATAAGCAAGTTGTTCCATTAAAGAAAGCTGATTTTCTAAACTGCATCATTCATGGACGTAATCCGAATGAATTAGGTTTTGATATTGAGCTCCGTGAAGGTGAGTTTGCTAAAACGGATGCCATGTATATGTTTGATCATGCTTTGATCAGGTTAGCTGATGATTTTGATATTTCTGATAACAACCATTTTAGAAATATCATTACCGATGAAAAACCATCTTTCATCAATATAGATGAATATAACTACC
>Ga0193953_1000543_pt1 | contig 19970 bp, 28 predicted proteins | sample BB_4_MG_FD_140325 | JGI IMG/M metagenome (GOLD analysis project Ga0193953, IMG submission 140325) | Microbial mat bacterial communities from the Broadkill River, Lewes, Delaware, United States - BB_4_MG | ecosystem: Environmental > Aquatic > Freshwater > River > Microbial mats | place: USA... | reverse complement strand
TTTCGTTCTTCACCAACTTTTACCATAATGTTACCGTCCTTCATATTGTTATTGTTAATATTAATCTGTTGAGTGCCTCATTCATACACCCAACAGGCTAGCATTAACTAGCCAACCCGCTAAAAGGGAAGATCCTTAATGTCCGCAGATGATGCCTTAGAAGTATCAGTGTTTACAGAACCTTCGCTCTTTTTTCCATTAGGTAAGAAAGAGAACGATTCTAATACTACACCAGTGTAGTATTTAGTATCTTCACCTTCACCAACCTTACGAGTTTGTAATCTACCTTCGAAATATTGCATGTCACCTTTATGCATGTATTGCATAATAGTTTCACCCATTTTCCCGAAAGCTGTGAAATTCACAAATTCAGTTTCTTCTTGTTTTTCACCTTCTTTGTTTTTCCATGTTCGACTAGTCGCTACAGAAAATCTGTATACGTCGTTGTCACCAACTTTTTCAACGTCCTTTGTTAGACGTCCGATAATTTGTACTTTGTTCAACATCTTGTTTCTCGTTATATAATAAGATGTCACTGCCCATCACCGCAATACCTAAACGGTGCTCATTCATGGGCAGTAGCCCCTCATTATGTAAAAAATCTGTCCTATTTTAATATTTGGTGATTAGGGCAAAGATTTGCACTTTGCATGTAGGGGAACCCTCCATCGGGAGCCCTACTTTACCTTTGAGTTTTTCACACCTACTTCAAGTGTTTCTGCTGATTAATACATATTCCACTCTTTTTGGAATGTCCATTTCTGGCAAAGAATTACTTCGGATATCACCCCGTTTCACCCTTGTAAGGTACTTATGCGTCTACCTTTTCCGCCACCTAATCATATTTGGTCAGTTTTACATCGTGACCAAGGATGGGTGGCATATTTGTTTTAGAGTCTGGTGTACAGCCAGTTCTCAACGATTGCGACTTTCGCTCACCTGCGCTTCATCAACCACAACAGTTTTAAGTCTTATTGAGGACTATCGTTTATTCAAACTCTGGTGGTGAAACATCTAATGTCTCAACCTTAACTGTTTTCTTTTCAGCTTCCCAGTTTTCACTTTCTTCATAAGTTCCAGCAAACAGTTCTTGAAATGAACCTCTTAAACCTTGTGCTTCAGCAACCTTTTTAATCATTGTAGCAGGTTTCTGTATCCATACCCCGAATGGTTGCTTATATTCACCATACTCAACATAATTAAACGCTGGTAACTTAGCGCCTTTCCTTTGTACGATACAATATGCACCAACCAAAGAACCACGGTCTTTTAAATTGTATTTATGCTTAACCTTACCATCAGTAAACTCAAATTCATCATTATCATACACTGCATCTACAGTATGATGTTCGTAATCCTTATGTGTTTGTGCACTCTTTCTATACCCATCACGTCCAATAAAGATATTAGCCGGTTTACTACCGTACTTAACAGCCCAAATCTCTCGTAAGAAAGGATTTAAACCAGTAGCACGACCAATCTCAACGAATGTTTTGAATTCCCCCGTCGTTAGCGTTGCATTCTGTCCTTGCAAATATGTCCATATCTCTTTATGCCTAGATTCATTCCATATGCTCAATGCTTTGTTTTCTTCACTCATAATTTTTTAGTTACTTATAATGTAATTCCATTCTATCGTATTGCAATTATAATGTCAATAGCAATTTATATAAAAAGAAAAGCCCCGTTAAGGGCTAATCTAAGGGCGTTTCACTATGAAAAGAAACATTACTCACTATACACGTTTTCATATTTATTATCAACACAATTAGGATGTTTAATACACATGTTCTTAAACGCGTCTCTACACATTACATTGTTCAGGTCTATATGTATGTTAGCTACTAGTGAATTTACCTCATAATAAACCTCCATACGTTCTGTATCTGATAAGTAATTGTAGTTTTCTAGTCTGTATACTATTTCTTTTGCTTTCATTATAAGTTTTTTAATCTATTAAGTACTGCAGAACGTTGCTCCCTGTCTTCTAAGTTAATATCTTGGTTTAGAAACATAGATGTGCAAGCAGCCCACGCATTAATCTTGTGATAACCACTGATTTCATGCCAGTGCAAGATGTTGTCTATAGTTGTGTCTATTGTTCCTTGATCACAGAACCCTTCTAAGAAGTTGTTCTCAATAGCTTGCATAGCACGAGCCTTTCTTTGGGCGTTTCTAGCGTCTTGCTTCTTTACTTCGACTATATCGTTGATTCGAGCCAGTACATTGTCTGAAATCGCCATTATTTGCCCCTCGTGGTAGACTCTGATTATATCAGTGCCTTCTTCAATGTCTATGTGTAGATTGTGAACCAAGTATTGTAGTTCTTTACTCATTTTACTTGAGATTTCACCTTTAATGTCTGCGATGATAAGTTTTCTACCTTCTTCATCTGCGACAACACCATACATTTTATGTGCTTGCCCCATTGTTAGAGCTTGCAGCCCTGTGTTCAACTCATCCCAGTTCTCAAGATTTTTTAGTAAGTCTTGTTTGTTTTTAGGAAACCCGTATTCACCCCGTCTAACCAAATCAATACTTGATTCTTGAATTGGTTTGATCATGTTTTCTAGTTTATCACTCATATTATTTGTTTAAATTTTTTATAGTATTCCATACACCGTGCTCAACCTCTTGCCTAATATTGTCTAAGTCTAATCTGTTAAGCAACTCTTTAAGTATCTTAGCTTCTCTTATAGTTAGAACTAAATCGTCCGCTCCAGCCCCTATAGTTACCTGATGCCCACCATCTAGCTTTAACTTAGGTTCAGCTGCTAACATTGCCAACTCTCCAACAGCTCCACCGTCTGACTCACCTCTATAATCTGCTAGAACAACTCTTACAATAAGTGCTCTAACATGTGCATCATTTAGATCTAATTGTCCAGCTGGTATTTGTAATGCTTCTAAATCATACGGAAGCATGTACTTGTCTTGATCATTCAGCTTATCGTAGTTCTCAAGGTCTTGCATAACCTTTGTTTCTTTTGGTTGTCTCATAGTTTTATTTGTTAATTAGTTATAACCGTTCCATTTAATTCTAAAGTGTGTAAAACCTCAGCTTCTAATTCACGTCTGATCTCATCACAATCTAGGTCAGATGGGTGCTCTATCTTTCCCTGTGCCATGTATAAGGCTTTTAAGATATGTTGATCTTTTTCATCCTCATCATACCTATCATGTAACCTTGCTTTTAATATTTCTAACATTGTTATTTAGTTAAGTTTTTTAAAGCCTCTTCTGCTTCTTCATGTGTGTGGTAGTAGTTTGAAGTAAAGTGCCTAAAGTCGTCTGAATGATTACCAAGCTCCTTCCACGAACCAACATCCCCACTATCTGAAACAAAATAATACATTTCTCCATCATTCACCCTTTGTGTCCTGTTTGGCTGTTTGGTTACCAAATGTTTTACGCCGTCTATTGTGATTGACATAGGTTCTTCCATTAAACCTGCGCAATCAACTAGAACACCTTTATTAAATGTATTCATTTCATACTCTATGTCATTTACATCCATCTTGTCACACCTCTCAGCCAACTCATCTAGCATTTCAAAGATCGCTTCAAACTTTAATTTGTAAGGGTCGTACTCTACAACCCCACCTGTACTGCCAACGTATATTTCAGTTGTTTTTTCATCTATCCTTTCTTGTACTTTCTTCATATTATTAAATTAAATATCTTTATTTAGTCCCTCTTTCGTTATCCAGTCATAACCCGCTATCTCTGCAGCGTTAGCATCTGAGTTCTCTTTCATCTTCCTAAGGTTTAGAACTTCTAGAATGAACATTCTAAACTCTTCTCTTTGTAGATCCTCTTTCCTTATCGGCATAGTTTCCTGTAACTCCTCTCCTAGAATAAACTGGTCTACCATGTCCAACATCTCCCAGTTCTTTAATCTTGTTTTTTTATTCATAGTGTTTAAGTTAAATTATATGCCACTCTTTCCATTCGTCACACTCAGCAACCAATTCAATGATTGCTACAACCACTACTGCAACTAGTAAGATAATCATATTATTTGTGGTTAATTATAGTCCATTCACCGATCAACTCTTCACTCTCAATATCATCATTATCAACCTCCATCACTTCGCTAGGTTCATCATATTCTACACATCGTCCTGTTTCTTCAACACCCTCATCATGTTTCATTTCCATATAAGCACCGAAATCAACCGCTGAATCATACGCCTCGTCATCGTCTAGCCCGTCTACGTTAATCGTGTAAACAGCTTCTTCCTCGTTAGCTCTTTCGTCTTCATGTGTACCGTTGGGTAATGCAGACCATGATGGAGTCCATGTAGTTACCGTCACTTTGATTGCTTTTGTTTTCATAATTGTTTGGTTACTTCTAATGTGTCTACATTGTATCGTATTGATTTTATGATGTCAATACTATTATTACACTTTACCAACCAAAAGATAGAAAGCTATTATGAATGGTACTGTAGCTATAGCGAACAACTTAATTATTGCGATAAACTCTTCTTTGTCGTATTTGTTCATATTATTTAATTAATTTACAATACCCGATCCTTGGAGTATCAACCATTGACCTAAGATCTTTGTTCCATTTGAATACCCATTTCTTTCTGAAGCCCCTTTTTATCAAAACCTCACCCTCTGTTTCCTCAATAACTGTGTACGTTTTTGTGGGATAATACCCCTTATACATCTTATGTTTAAACAGAACAACTTTTAAACCTTTCCACGTCATATTATTTAATTAATTGATATAAACTCTCGATCGTTTCGTCTGTCTGATCGTCTAATGTGGCTGTTTGTCCGTCTTTAGTGGTTAGTTTCCAGTCGCAAAAATATCTATATTCCTCTCTACCAGATGAGGGAGATGAATCATATATAGACAAATATTCGTCATCAGTAGAAAATCGTACGTCATCCGTCATTCTATTTGCCAACGCCTGCATTATTCTGCTTAGGGTGATATAATGATTGTGAGTAGCTACGCCAGTGTATTCATTTACAATCTCTTCCTCAAACCGCAAACACTCCTCATAAGGCAAATCATGTATCAACTCTATTACTCGCCTAGTTAGTTTTTCTTTTGTTGTCATTGTTTATTTGTTTAAGTGTTGATTATATAACCCCCTTGTAATCCCTACTGTTTATATATTTATTATAAGCAATAGTAACATTATACAACCACGTGTCAGCATTATCATTTCCCGTCCATTTAACCGCCATTGCTCTTGTAGGGAATCCACCATAGCTTTTTTGCCATATTCTTTTAAAGTCTGCTATAGATTCTTCTTTAGAACTATACGTTTTTAAAGTCCTTACACCATTAGGCCAATACATGATCCCAAACCCATTCAGCTTAGATACGCCAGACCCTTTAGTGAAGTTTCCAGTCTCTGCTACTGCTACTGCATAAGCCAACGCGTCTATATCAAACTCTACTTCTTGGTTCATAGCATCCACAGCTTCTTTTTGTTCTTCTATAGTTACAACCGCCTTAGGCTGTGCACACTCATTCTTGCTCTTAGCGACTAATCTGTCTAGGTCACTGTTAGACAACACATCATCTCCTGAATAGTGGTCTTCTAGCTTATCACTTACTAACGCTTGCTCTGCCATACAGTGCTCATATTGAGCGATTTGAAGACGTTGAGCTGTCTCTCTATACAATTGTTCATGTTCGAATCTATCGCTCCCATCTGCTAACGCCATGAATGTAAATGTAGTTCCTATCCCTGTACATAATACACCTATAGCAATGTTTTTAATGTTTTCTTTTGTAATTTTCATAGTTTTTGTTTTTAATAATTATTTGATGTTACAATATATAACCACCCTAATCCTAAAGATAGAGACCCAGCAGACGTATCCTTAGCTAAGAAGTATATTCCTGCACAGATAATCCATATCCACCCCGCAAACACTAATGCTTTTTTCATAGTTTTTTTGTTATTAATTAAAGGCGGAATGTTTCGTCCGCCACCTTTTCGGTAATATATTCGTGAGATAACTCACTTTAATGTATTAATGCTTCCATTTTTTTCTATTAAATCTACCTTATCTAAAGATGACTCATTACTGCTCAACCTATACTTCAACATTCGCAATGTATCAAGCAGAGACCTTGCATTCACCCTCAAATCATCGTTCCAATAGAGATTAATAACTTCTTTTAGCTGAAATGTGTTTAGGAATATAAAGCAGACTTTCTTAGGATTTTTTTTGGTTATTGTATTTATAGGAAAACCTAATGAAACTAAAGCGGCTGCAATATTGATATCGAAAGTTATAAACAACTTGTCTTTATTGTTACCATTCTCTATTTCTTCACTTGTACAATTCTCGAAACACTCCGAGCATTTACCGTGTCCATTACTATCTGGTTGCAATACTTCAGCACCGCAACAATTTGATATTTTCATAATTTTATTTGTTATGTTCTTTGTTTATTAAATCTCACCTTGTAACCTTCTTTCTTTAACAATACCTTTAAACCATTTAAATCATTGTCCTTGCATCTTATAATGTGATTTAAAGAATCAATCTTGTCTTGTAACTTTCTTATTTGTTTTTGCTTATCCATGTTTATTTATATTATGCTAAAAAATGCTGTTGTAACCATGTAAATCATCACTAATGCCCCTAAGACCGCAAGTAATGGATTATCACCTTTCCGATTATTGTGAAGCGTTATATACACCCCAGATATAATCGCTCCTAATGCTACCGCATTAAATAATACCAAATTATTAATCATCATTATTTTGCTAAGTTATATGTTAAAAATCTGTCCTGTAAATTATCTACCATTTGCTTCTGATCATCTTCACAAATAGTCTTAGCGATCTCAAGACATGTTACAAGCATTTCTGCTTCACTTCTCGTAAATTCCATAGTTTGTTTGTTATTTATAATGTATCTAAAGTATAGCGTATTGATTTTATAATGTCAATACTTATTTTAATATATAAACAAAAAGAGCTTCGTTAGAAGCCCTCATGCACATTATAAAGCAACAAATAAAGTCGTTTATGTTTTAATTTTAATTGTTTATTCTATCTTTTGCAATATTAAAGTATTTCTCATCTAACTCTATTCCTATAAAATCCCTGTTTGTGTTTTTACATGCAACGCCTGTTGAACCAGAGCCCATTGTAAGGTCAACAACCAAATCACCTTCATTGCTAAAAGTCTTTATTAAATCTTCTAATAGTAATACTGGCTTTTGTGTTGGGTGGTGTCCTGTGTAGTCTTTTTTGTATTTCAATATATTGCTTTTGTATTTTTTACCTTCCCATAAATTAAAGGTGCTTTTTGTTTCTTCTTTAAACTTATTTTCTTGTTCTTTTAATATTTCGTATTTTAAAAAGCCTTCCATTTTGTCAATATTATACATTTCAATCATTTGTAAATATGTTTTTTCTGTACACAAATGAACTTGAAAACTGTTCCTACCAAGCAATAAATGAAAAGCACCTTGATGCCCCATTTCTTTAAATATATCTTTCTTTGGTTTTCCTATGTATTCAATTAATAAATCAGCGTAATCATAAACAGGGTGTTTTAAATCCGTATCATATATTTTACTAAAAACTAAAATATCTTCCATGTAACTCACAGGTGCTTTATTAGCAACTAAACAGTTTGCAAAGTGCATCTTGTCCCAATACATATTATAACAATGCGGTAAGTTTGGAATAGCTTTACCTATCAACTCAGTCGTAAAAGGCTGGTTGGCTGTTAAAACCATTTTACCGTTTTTTCTAAGTATCCTATTAGCAATCTGCATTATTTTGTCGGTGTCAATTACAACATCCCAATTTGAATGACTAAGGTGTTTATATTTCTCCATATTCCCACCCATACCTTTAATAGTTCCATAAGGTAAATCAGTCAATATTAAATCAACGCTACCACTTTCTATTTTATCACTTTCAATCAAGCAATCACCTTTTATTAATCTCATATTTTTATTTTTATTAGTTTTTTTTGTGTTTCCTGTCAACTATAAGCTTGGCATCTAGTAAGTTAGATATCTCGTCAAACTTAGCGTCACGATCTTCTTTCGTGTTAAATTTCCATATAATCTCGTTACCGTCGCCAGTCCAGAAGTCTATACTAAAGTGAGGTGAGCTTACATGATAGTTAGACGAGTTAACGTGGTTGGTCATACCAACACACTCCACAACGTTTAGATTCACCAACTCCTGTTTACCGTTCCATTTTCTTTTTATCCACATATTGTTTTATTTAATTAATTCTATTTGTTTTTCCAAACCCTCCTTTTCAGAAAGGTAATGTTTTCTAACCACATCATAAACCTTACTTACGAGTTCCTTGTCTGTTTTTATATCAAGGGTCAAAGTGTAACCATCACAAGACATTTTAACCTCAGAATATTTATTGCCAGATATTGAATCCAACATACAAATACTGTCCTCCACGTTTTCATGATACATAAGTATGTCTCTAGCCTTACTAATATTCTCTTTTTTCATATTTATTGTTATTAATTAATATTAAGTTTACTTATATCCACACTAGATAAACCTTTTTGGTTTCTTGCGTACTCTTCTTCGTCTGTATATGGTGCATCAATTATTGAATAATACTTTGCAAGCCCTCTCCCATCTTTCCTTTCCAATACCAAACCCTTCTCATTTGCCATTTCCTCAACAATAATCAACAACTTGTCCAAATTATGAGTACTGTTCTGGTTGTTCCCTATCCCCAAAACATTCCTAATTTCACCTTTAGATACACCAGGATTATTATATATGTACTCATAGGCTTCATCATGCAATGGTTGAGTTTTGTCTTTTAAAAACTTTTGAAACTGATCACCCCAATGCTCAGTTAACATAACAGCAACCTCATAATCCTCAACACGAATACACAACTCCTCAGGATGCTCTATAAGTGCCACACATGCAGCCAACCTTAAAGCTTTCCAGAACCTATCTATAATCTCAGCCTCTAAAACCTTATTCCCTGCCCTTCTAGCAAACCTAGTACAAACATTTCTATAATCGTTCATCTTAATCTTAACATCATCGCCAACAGGCATAGTTTTATACTGTTTATAAATCCCGTTAAAGCCACTCAACTTAACAGCTTCATAAGCATTCATAAATATATCTTCAACATCTGGACGTAATAAAGCTGCCTCTATAGCATTATAATTTAATTCTTCAATAGTTAACTCAGCTCTTTGATGCTTTGTGTCAAAAAATACATAAGACCTTTTAGCCATCCCAGATTCAAGAATATAAATGAGGTTCTGCATAAGCCTTGCATCCTCTTTTAATCCAGTAGATACACCATGTAAAAACATCGTCATTGGTACACCATCTACATTTGAACGTCTTTGATACAACACAGACTCAGTCTTAGAATTCCCTTTAGGAAACACGTCTTTTAAGATTGACAATATATCTTTAATGTTCGAATCTTTCCGAGAAAATAAGTCCATTAACTCAGAATGTTCAAAATGTAATGAACCAAAACCTGCGTCTGCCATACCCTTCCTGTCTATATACATTCCTTGCACCGTACCACCAGAATACGTATTCCTCCATTTAACAGGCTTGTTATTGTCCTTATAATCATCCTTAGCATCCTTATCCTTATTGCTAATCTTGGCCAAGCCATCCTTATATCTAGCTTCAGCATGCTCTATATACGAATCTTTAACATCCCTCTGTTTCTCAAGTGGTAACTTGTTTACATCTGCTATCGTTCTAATAACTTCATCCTTGTAAGCACCAGATTTTGCGAAGTTCATAAAATACAAACTTGCTGGCTCAAGCCCTTTCATACCATCTATATAAACCCTGTTCCAACACAAATACCTTGATGCCTGTTCGTAAATTGCACCAATTGTAGCATGTAATGGGTTAGACTTGTCATTCACGTAACCAAGATACTCTAATACCTTCTTGGTGTTTACTGGTAATATCCCGATAATATCTATGTCTTTCATTTGATTGAGGTTAAGTATTAAGACAACAAAAAAAGACAAAAGTGTAAGCTCCTACTTCCTACCAAAAAATGAAAATTGCAATGATCACTTAGATGTAGGAGTACACACTTCTGTCCTTTAATAATTGTATTCATGTTTTGGTTATTATTAATCATTGCACTTACATTATATCCAAACACTAAAAAAATGTAAACACCAAAATCAGTCCAGTTTACTTTCTTACTTTCTTACTTTCTTACCTTACTGTTTTGATATATATCTTTATAACCTTTCTAAAAAATAGGTGTGTTTTTACTTAAAATGTGTGATATAATAAAGGGATATGGCGTTTTTTTATATATATAATAATAATATATCAGTAATAAAGTAATAATATAATATATATATACTATATACAGCTTGCCTTAGCCAAAGTTTACTTTCTTAATCCACAAATAAAGTAAATAAAGTAAAATAAGAATATCTATATTCTACTTTTTGACGCTAAACAAGAATAAGAGTATAATTTAACCAACTAGAAAAGCTGAGCTACCTATAGCAAAACCCATTTAATAGGGTTTTGTGTCTAATTTTATGTTGGCTGTGTACAACAATACAGGTAATTTATACAAAGATTTAAACCTATGTACAAAAAAACACCCGTTAAGGTGTTTCAAAATGTAAGCCGTCTAGCTTGCTGTTATTTTACTTTAACTTTACCTACCTTGTAAATACCTTGTGAGAATGCGTATGCAGTACCACCAATAGCTATGAAGTCTATGATTTGTTTCTCAAATCCATAGTTAGCTACTATCGCTATTAGAAGTGCAAACGATGCTGGCACTATCTTTGATATAAGCTTAATGTGCTTTTTACCAACCGACCTTTTAATTAGGTCAATTATGATTGTTGACATAACGCCAATCGCTGCAACTACCTCTGGTGTTTCTAGAATGTCCATAGTTTTTTATGTTAAATTATTAATTCTTTCTTTTGCTATATTAAAATACTTTTCGTCTAATTCAATTCCAATAAAGTCCCTATTTGTGTTCTTACATGCCACCCCTGTAGTTCCACTACCCATTGTGAAATCTAAAACTGTCTCTCCTTTATTAGTGTAGGTTTTTATTAGGTACTCCATAAGTGCTACGGGTTTTTGTGTTGGGTGAAAACCATTTTCGTTCTTAATCTCTATTTGCTCTGTTGGATACCCTTGGAATTCTGATATATTTTCATCATTATGTTTGCCATAGCAATTACTCCCCTCAGTAGTTGATTTTCTGCTCTTTTTTCGTGGATTATACACAAGCCCCTGAGGACTATATATTGAGTGATGGGCATTGAATATGCAAATATCTTCAAGCTTTTTCATTGGTCTTTTTTTTGCATTAAGGTGACCCGTTGGGCTTATTTTATTCCACTTCCAGTCATACTTATAATTCTTAATGTTTGACATCCTTAAAGCACTACTAAAAGGTTCTGAACCAGTCAACACAATAGCACCATTAGGTTTTATGAGTTTGTTTAATCTTTCCCACATCTCATCAAAAGGAATAACACTATCCCACTTACAAGCAGTTGTACCATATGGTGGGTCTGTAATTATTGCATCCACAACTATACCTTCTTCAATAAGCTTATCCATAACCTCCAAGCAATCACCCTTTATTAGTCTCATGTATTAGTTATTAAAATTCTTTATATATTCATCCATTTTTTCGTTCTCAACTTGTATAGTGTAATACTTCTTTCTCTTAGCTGGTGTTGCGTTAAAGTACCCAGTCTTATACGCAACGTAGGCGTCCTTTATCTCCGATTCTAGAGGTGGTACGCTAAATTTGGTAATAATACCTGACTTTTTACACCACGCGACTATTTCGGGGTCTTTTGATGGTTGGTGTGATTCTTCTTCTTTTATCATTGCTGGTATCCATACCATCGGGTCAGCGTAGTATTCTTTAACCTTACTTTGCGACCAGTATTTTGTGTAGTCTGTCCATCTGCCAAGTTTCTTTTTAATAATATCAAAATGTAAATGACTAGACCAGTCACCACCAGTATTGCCGATAGTGCCTATAGCAGTTCCTTCATCAATAGTATCGCCAACTGATACATATATTTCATTTAAGTGCGCTGAACGTGTCCATATACCATAGTTTTCGTGGTATATGATTACAAGGTTACCCCAACCTGAACCTGTGTTCTGTGCGTATACAACCTCACCTTTAGTTATCGCTCTTACTGGTAAACCAAAATCTGATTCGCCACTTTTGTAGTTAAAGTCTTTACCACTATGCAGCGTACTAAACCCTACATAATCCAAAAACTCCCAACCGTTATTATTTGTTTCAAAGTCTACTGGATACCTCATAATTATTTAGTTACTAATACTGACTTAATAAATCTACCACCACCAAAGATACCGTAAAGATCTTTGAAAGTTATCCATCGTCTTGATTTACCTTCACCCCAGCTATTGGCTATTAAGAACAACTCCTTATCCCTATCGAATCCGGCGATAACAACAGCGTGCGCCTTATCGTTACCTTTAATTCTAGACCTCTTGTAAGGAAACACACCTGATAATATACCTTTACGCTCTTTTAATAAACTAGTGTTCTTATTGTATCTCAACGTTGCTACACATGGACTAATTGCGTGTATTTTATTACACATAACATCTGCAAAAGCTTTATAATTTGGATGCCTACCCATTTTAGACACTCCAACAGCTTTTACATTTCTACCATCAATGGTTTTAAAACCTTTGTCTTCGGCAACTCTAGTTAACTTAGCGAGCCTGAACTTAGTCTTCTCAATATTAAGGTCTTTGTATTCCTTATCGTACAGGAAGTCTGTCTTTACACCTGTTTGGTTTTCAACAGCTTCAGCCATCGCGCCTAAAAAAGCGTACACAGTACAAGAACCACCGCTTTGTTTTAAATATCTTCTAAAACGATATTCCATATAATCACATATAGTCATAGTATGTTTGTTATGTTGGTTAGATTATACTCTTAGTTTTTACATTTGACAAATTTTACAAATGGGTGTATACGTGAATTACATTATAAATAACAAAAATATTATGTTAGAAATTGCATTAGGAATTGCGTTAGGCTATTTAATAATAGCACTGTTCCCGTTTTTACTGGTTTTAATACTAAAATCTATACCATATATCTTATGGGGCGCACTCATACTTGCGGCTATATTCCTTATAGCTATGGTTTTTATAGAACTAACGCTGCCACAGTTTTTGGGAGTGTTAAGTGTGGCGCTAATGTTTTTATATATGCTACTTAACAGGAAATAAAAAACGCCTCTGTGTGAGGCGCTTTTAAAATGTCTATTGTTTTTCTCTTAACCCACCAACTACACTAGATGCCCCACCAATTAATCCAGACAAGAACTTGTTTTTACTTATAGCTTCTCCGGCTATAGGAATTCTACTTGCTACCTTACCAAGGGGTGTCCTTGTTTTCGGCATAGGCTGCTTAGCTTTACTGGCTAGAGTTTTCATGACGTCGACAGACTTCGTAACATCCCTTAACCTTCCCGCTTCTCTTTTTATAGCTTGTTGAGGTGTTTCAGCTGTTAGTTTCTCTAACGCTTGTCCAGCTTTTTTCACAACACCTGTTGGCATTATCTCTTCTGGTTTTATCCCAGCCCTAACTTGCTCTTTAAAACTAGTTACTTGTGGAGTACCAAATTTTGCCTCTAATGCCTCCCCAAACGCAGCAAGCTTTTTAGGGCTTGATTTTGGCTTGTAACCAAGATTTTTAGCAGTACTTTCTAAAAGGTTTAATGCGCTTGTTGTTTTTGCACTTGATTTACCTAGGCTTCTTCTAGAAAATTCACCTAATTGACGTAGGTTGCTTGGCAGCTCATCAATACTTTTTTTATAACCAGTTGACTTTAATATATCTTTAAAATTTTGCCTAGTTATGGCGTATTGCTGATTAACCTTACCAAAGTTGCTGTCTAAAGCGCTGATTGGTTTTCCCAAGTCTGAACGTAGATTTTCAACCGTTGATGTGAAGAAACTTGGTAAGTTTGCATCTCTGTTTTTAGTTAGATCGAACAATTCACCGCTTCGAGCATCAACCTGTTTTACAGTTTTATTTACAACATTACCTTTTTTGTCAGTAGCCCAGTTAAAGAAATCCTTAACTTGGTTTTGAACAGTTGTGTTATTACGTAACCTAGATTCACTAAAATCAAATATATTCCCTTTCTTTGTTTTTTTAATACCAACTCCATAATCTTCTAGCCTATTTTTTAAATTATTAACAGCATCGTTTATATCAACCTTTTTGTTAGATATTTTTTTTATAATACTACCCTTTTCTTTACCAAGCTCTTTCATGTTTTTAAAAACATACTCCATTTGTTTCCCAACCTCTTCACCAACAATGTCGCTAGGTAATTCATCTGGTGTAAGCTTCTTAGTGTTTTCTTCAACTAGATCAACCATTCTGGTGAAAAATTGTCTTTCCCCTGGTGTAGCACCTACAAGCTCACTTGTTAACTTTACTTCACCAAAATCATCAAGACTCTTATTCACTAATGATTCAGCCTTCTTATATTGGTTTTTAACAATGTTAAGAGCTTCTTTTTCATTTACGGCAATTAAATTTAAAGCGTCATCAGCCTTTGCACGCGCTACAGATTTTAACGGCGCTTTTGCTTTTGTCGCACCTGCAACCATTAATACAGGCATCAAAGCATCAAATACCAATTTATTTCTTTCTTTTGTTTCTTCTGGTAAAGCATCCCACCACTTTTTAATACCACCACTGGCATTTTCTAAAGTACTGTCTATATCAGCCTGCATCTCAACAATATTATCCTCACCTATCAGTTTTCTAAGCCCAGATTGAACCGGAGCTGTTATAGCTTCCATTGCGCCAACTGTTGCACCAACTGCTGGAGCTATAGCTTTTTCTTCAACAAATTCTGCTGCTTCAACAACTGGTTTTCCCACAACCCTAATACCTTCGGCCACATAATCCATTAAGCCAGCCTTACCCATCTGTTTTAGCTTTTCAAATGAAGTTTTTTCTGGCTGCAATTCTTCATACTTGTCAACAATCTTTGCAAATTCTTCAAAATCACTAATACCACCATTCTGGAAAGACTCAAACGCAGATAAGGCCTCATCAATCTCGTCATTTGAACGTCCAGCCTTTATCATAGTAGTTGCAAGATCTTTACTTTTTCCAGTTAAACCACTTTCTGTGACATTTTGATCAGTAGAGGCTTTGCTGTTGTTTTTCAACCTAAAACTATCTAATGCTGTTTTTACCTCTTCATTTGTAGCACCTTGATTGAATAAGTTAGTTACAAAGTCTTGTTCTTCTTGTGTTAATCTCATTTAATTATTGGTTAAGTTGTTGTCTTAATGCTTCTATGTCATTCATGTCACTTTCATACGTATACACTTGTTCAGTATCTTGAGGTTTATAATCATAATATTTATTAACCTCTGTTGTTAAAACATCATCACTCCTTAAATCGCTATATAGGGAGTTGATCACTTTAATATTTGCTTCAGTCTCTTTCTCTGCTTTTTTAATCCAATCATCATACACGTTAACAACGTCTTGCGGACTAACAAATGTTAAACTTTTCGCAATGTTTGATGGAGCACTGTGAGCTTGAGGTAATGCACCTTCTATCAATGCCATATCTGGACCAGTTAAAGCCCCAAGCCCTTTAATATCTTTCCACGTTGTTGATATTTCTTTATGTATCGCTTCCATTAATTGTTTATCACCACCAACATATTCAAAACCGTTTTTAGCAACAAGGTCTCTATATTGTTTCATCTTAGGCAATATCTCTGTTTCCATTTTTAACGCCTTAACGTAATCATTAGTCACAAAATCATCCTTCATCTTTTTGTAAGCTATCGGGTCGTAATCAGCCAAAGACACTTCACCTCGCGACCTTTGACCATTAAATATAGAAGCGTTGTTCATAAACTCTTGTTGTTTCATATCTTTTTGGTATTGGCTTATACCGCTGAATGTTGGCATTTTACCAGTTGTAAGATAATCATAATATTGCTTCATTTCCCCACTAGAGAACTGTTTAGCTGGAGCTTCTGAAGTTCCAATTGATTCCTCAACAGCTGGTCGAGAAACCTCCTCCTGTTGTCCCGTCATAGCACCAAACATTGTAGATAAAAATGGAGCTTTCTCGCTTGCAATGTTTCTAGCACCTTGTTGCAGTGTTTGTCGTGCTCCAGCCACACCACCTTCTGGTCTAACATACCCCATAACCTTGGGATCGTTTATATTTAATGTTCGACCATAAGTAATTCTGCCAGGAGTGTAATTTGCTTCTTCAAGTGTCATGTTTCCATTTGCATCAATACCTCTAACAATTGCAGAATGTCCGTAAGGACCTTCCTTTGTATGGATCGCATCTCCAACTCTAATTTGTGATGTATCAAACCCACCAATTCCTTGCTGTTCAGCTTGCAATAAACCTTGTCTTCGTCCTTCTATAGAATATGCCCCGTAAGGTATATTAGGGACATTATCACGTGCAAACAATGCACAGTTGTCAGCATGTTCTCTTTTAGCACCACTGTATTGATCAGTTATATCAACCCTTTCTCCAGTATAAGATGTAGGTGCTGAAGAGTATTCACCGTACTGATTATACTGTGGCATATAAGAACTCCCACTAGTTCCTAGCGGCATTATATTAGTAGGATTATTAGGGTCATAAAAATATATCTCTCCTGTATATGGGTTTGTAACGGTCTTATATGTTATCCCATCAGTTTTTGTTGCTATTGGCATTCCATCTGCATCTGTTAATACAGGCGCACCAGTTTCATCCGCCAAAAACCCCAACTGTTCTGACATGTATTTATCAACCGTTCTACCCTCAATACTATTACTTGGCATACTTGCCATAATATTATCAATAGCTTCACTTGTAGACACTTGATTAGCCACGTTCATTTCAGCGACAGCTTGCGCAGTTGATACAGCCATTTCAGTAGCTGCCATTTTCATGCTGTTGATTTGACTTCGTATTCCGTCTAAAGCTTCACCACTTGCACCCGCCAATTGCATTTCATATGCTCGTTTTTCAGCTTCTTTAGTTTGTTCTAGTAAATCTATTTGTGTGTTAACGTCTTTTTGAATCTCATCAACCTTTTCCATATTAGCTGTACTTCTACCAAATCCACTAAATGACATTGAACGTCTCATTTCCTCTTTTCTAGCTTCACCAGCTTCACGTGCTTTATCCATTTGAATACCGTACTCAGTCTCAAGTTTAGTTGAATAATCCGCAAGTTTCTTTTCATTCTCTGTCATCATTCTTGCTTCTTCTTCTTTAAATCTAGCTTCTTCAGCTGATATTTGACTTTGTAACTCATCACCAGCTGCAGTAATAGCACTTGTATCTGTTTGAGGTAGCTTAGATTTAATCATAAATCTTAATTCTTCATCATCTAGTTCTGGATACCCACCTTGTGCCCTGATTTGCTTAGCCGTTATATCAATAAGTCTGTCTTGATCACTTTGTGGTTTGTATGCAGCAACTCCTGTATCAGCAGCTGAAATAGTTTTAACTGGTTCTTCTGGTGTTGCAACTGTTGGTTCTGGTAAAGGTGTAGCTTCAAACCTTAACCTGTCACCTTGCGTTTGTTCAGTTACAGGTGTTGTCTTTTGATCTTCTGGTAAAGTAAACGCTGCTGTCATGCTTGGCGTTTGCCCCATAACAGATGTAGTAGTCTTTGGTTGTGCAGATGTTGCCTGTGCTTGAGCTTTATCCATAGCACTACCAACCTTGCTAACAGCACCTTTGACAGCGCCTGTTGCAGCTTTTGCAACGTCTTTAATTTGACTAGGCAGTTGACTAGTCGCTTGGGTAGCCGGTTGACTAACCGGAGCTTGTTTAGATTGCCAATCTTTGTAAGCATCAGCGGTAAACTTACCACCTGAAGCCATGATTTCCTTCTTGGCTCGTTGCCTTTCTTTTAGTGTTCCTAATGCCATTTTATTTTAAGTTAAGTTTTTATTTATAAACGTCTACAAACATTGAATATACATTTCCTGTTGCATATGAATCATCACAACTCATGCTTAGGTTTACATGTGTACTAGTAACACTTGATACAGTAACCCATATTCTGTCGAAAGAATTAGTTCCACTATCCCAGAAATGAACAGTTGCAAGTCTTACGTCTGTACCAGACACTGGTGTGTTTGTTGTACTAACAGCTTCGGTTCCTATCCATGAACACGCTTCGTCAGTACCGTCCCAGTAACCAGTTGCATGATGAGGAAATTCTCTTGATGCTCCATCATTATCCACATCAAATCTAAGTCTTAAACTTGTAGGAACAGCCCCTAGGTTATGTGGTATGCTAATACTTCCTGTTGCAGAAGTTCCAGCATATACACCGTGTCCAATATTTAAACTTACTGACTGGCTAGCTCCTATATATATTGATGTTGTGCTAATTGCTACACCGATTTGTATACCTGTACCACCTGTTGTTATTGCCCCGTTTGTACCTACGTTATAAGTAGCTCCATCTGTTAATCCTGTAAATCCATCAATTTGTCCTGAAGATTTCATTGTTGCGTTTTCTCCTGAAGCTTTGTCTGATTCTGAGAACCCATCAAACCTATTAGTGATGTAGTTAGAGCTGTCTGATAAATACATTAAACCACCTTGTGTTTTAATTTCACCAGTTACTTCAAAATATAAATCACCTATATCAACACTCCATGTAGAACCACTATCGCTTGATGTTTTACCAGCACCATCTGAATATACATCAGTATCTTGATACATTATAGAATAATAGTTGCTTCCATCAGCAGTAGCACCACCTTTTACAACTAAAACATATGATGTTAATTGATCTGTTATCGCATAACTAAATGTAAATGTAACATTCCCACCAGACTCTGAACCAGTAGCGTTAGCTAAACTTCCACCTGTTGGCTCACCTGATCCATTATCTAAATATAAATCTGCTATTAAATCAGATGGAGAACCAAATACACCTGCTTTTAACACAATCTCTGTTAAAGTACCAACTTTAGAAAACTTGAATCCTTGTAAGATCCTTGCAGTTGCTGAGTCTATGTCAAATGTTGAGTTTTGTACTAATTGAGAGAATTCAGCGTCTATTGTTGAATCTTCTTCATCACCACCTATAAATACAGCCTTAGGAGTGCTTGAACCATCAATTGATTCCCCAGCTGTTGCCGTAACAACACCAAGCCCTGTATGTGAATGTAAAGCATCTGCAACACTTCCATCTGTTAACGTATCTAAATTAGCCGCTGTAACTGTAGCGCCTGTATCTTTTAATACTTCTATAAGTTCCTTATCAATTGCACCACTAGCTTTAGTTTTAGGTATATATCCAGCTGCTGCTACTGCAGTGTCTGTAAATACTCCATTTGCTGGTGTCATTACTATTTTAGCTCCTGTTGTTCCTGTATCAGACCCTGCTAATGCTTCAGCTGTTGTTGCTATTTCAACTTTACCAGCTACTGTTTCACTAGCATTTGGGAATGTTCCACCAGATGATCTTTCAATCCATTCACCAGCTAAATAATCGTATGCTAAACCTGTATCTGTTAGATAAGATTGCATACCGTTACTTGGTGTGGGAATTGCTGCACTCCTTGCTGCTGCATTAGCGTATACATCATTAGGCAATCCTAACTGATCAGCCTTACTATTCACCGAATCAGATATTTCTTGCCAGAAAGCGTAGTTATCTGAAATGATAATTTGTGAACCACTTGCATGTTCTTGTAATGATCCTGTATCCCCTTTATATAAAGGTTGTGCCCTACCAGCAGCTTTCACTGTTAATGTTAACGTAGAAGCATCATAGTCTTCTATAATAACCAGCTCTGCGTTTGTTTTCCCTGGATTAATTATTGCCCTACATGGTGTACTTGTAGGTAAATACTTAGGAGCTTCTTTTACTTGTATTGTGAGCTCTGCAGCATCTTTTGCTAACCTACCTGTT
>Ga0193953_1000542_pt1 | contig 20011 bp, 17 predicted proteins | sample BB_4_MG_FD_140325 | JGI IMG/M metagenome (GOLD analysis project Ga0193953, IMG submission 140325) | Microbial mat bacterial communities from the Broadkill River, Lewes, Delaware, United States - BB_4_MG | ecosystem: Environmental > Aquatic > Freshwater > River > Microbial mats | place: USA... | reverse complement strand
CCTGCCACCCCGACAAAAAAAAGTTCATTTTTTATTAAAAATTTCTTGCAAGTTAAACAAAAAACAATTTAATTTGCACTCGCAAAAAGCCGATGTAGCTCAGCTGGCTAGAGCAGCTGATTTGTAATCAGCAGGTCGTGGGTTCGAGTCCCTCCATCGGCTCAAAAAAGCCTCTTCAAATTGAAGAGGCTTTTTTATTTTCTTTACTTTCATTTGTTTCTAATTTTTTACCACTTCTTAAACAGTCAACTTTGCTATTTTCTAATTATTAAAATAAACTTATTTTAAGTTTTAATAGCTTTCTGGACAAAAACCTAACTTTTAAAATATCAATACTTTATATAGTTTATTTCTAAACTAACGGTAACTAATATTTTTTTGTATCTTTCAAATAACTAACAAAAACTCAACTTTATGATTAACCAACTAAACTCACTATTATTAAAACTAAATGCGAACACAAGCACAGGCTACGCATTGATTAGAATTTTTTTAGGACTTGCGCTAACAATAAGAGGATGGATGATTCTATTAAATCCTAATTCACTCATAGAATTAGGTGTTGAACGAGAATATTTCATTTGGGTTACATTAGTTGGGATAACCCATTTAGCCGGTGGTTTACTTTTATTTTTTGGTTTTTTAACCCGCATAGGAGCTTTAATTCAAATTCCTATTTTGGTTAGTGCTATTTTTTACGTTCATGTTCACACTCAATTAATGATGGGTGGACAATCATTAGAACTAGCCGTTTTGGTGCTTTTTCTTCTTTGTATTTATTTTATTTATGGCTCAGGGAAATTATCCTTAAACAGTTATGCTGCAAACAGAAAATCTAATTTTTAAATTAAGACTACATTTTCAAATAAATAAACAAAAGAGAATAAAGCATAATTATTAAAAAAAATAAAATCTTTTTCAATAGTATATATTCATTAAATTTGCATTAAAATCTTAACTATACTTATAAAATGCTAATTATTGGAATTGCCGGCGGAACGGGAAGTGGAAAAACTACGGTTGTAAATCAAATTTTAAATGAGTTACCTGCAGATGAAGTTTGTGTTATTTCACAAGATTCATATTATAACGCAACAGAGAATTTGACTTATGATGAACGAAAAAAAATAAATTTTGATCATCCAAAAGCAATTGATTTTGATTTACTTGTTGAACATCTTAATCTATTAAAAAAAGGAGAGATTATTGAGCAACCTATTTATTCTTTTATTACACATAACAGAACACAGGATGCGGTAATAACACACCCTAGAAAAGTTGTTATTGTTGAAGGAATTTTAATTTTTAACAGCAAAGAATTAAGAGACTTATTTGACATTAAAATATTTGTTCATGCTGACACCGATGAAAGACTGATAAGACGTGTTAGACGCGATATTCAAGAACGAGGAAGAGATGTAAATGAGGTTCTAACAAGGTATCAAACCACGCTAAAACCAATGCATCAACAATTTATTGAGCCAACTAAAAACTATGCTGATATCATTATTCCTAATGATAGATACAACACAGTTGCAGTTGACATCGTAAGAACCGTTATCAGCAACAAATTATAATCCATGACTTTTAAACAATTCAAAAATAAACCAATAGTAAAATTTACCACTAACAAATATGTTATTGTATTATCGATATTTATTATTTGGATGGTTTTTTTTGATGAAAATTCTTTTGTAAATCACCTTGAATTTGACAAAGAGATTGAAAAACTTAACAACGAAAAAGAATATTTGAAATCTGAAATTAAGAAGGATAAGGAATTGATTAAAAAATTAGACAATCAAGAGCAATTAGAAAAATTTGCAAGAGAAGAATATAACATGAAAAAGGAAAATGAAGAAATTTATTTAATTGAATATGACACTTTAAAGTAAAGAACTTTATTGAAAAACAATAGGCTTCCTAGCAATATTCCAATTATAATTTCTAAGTTTTGTTTAATTTAGTATTGATATGACTGACTTTATAACCCAAGATTTTGAACCTAGCTCTGCGGCAGCCTGGAAACAGAAAATTCAGTTTGAACTAGATGGTGCTGATTACAACGAAAACCTTCTAACTAAAACTAATGAAGGCATAACCATTAAGCCTTTTTATCATCTAGATAATTTTGAAAAACTCAACATTCCCGAATCTAATAGTGACTTTAAAATTTGCCAGAATATCACTATCACAACTACAAATGAAGCCAATAAAAAAGCTATAGACGCTACAAATAACGGAGCGAATGCTTTAAAATTCAGTTCAACTAAACCTTTTAATTTCAATGAACTTTTTGATTGTTTACTAAATAAAAATATTGAATTCCACCTTCAACTAGAATTTTTAAATGAAAATTTTATTAATAAAATTTCTACTTATTTAAAAAACGAAACTATATTTTTCAATATTGATATTCTTGGAAAATTAGCAAAAACTGGAAACTGGTATAACTCGCTAGACAAAGATTTCAAGATTTTAGAAAACATTATTTCAAAAAATAGTGAAAACAATATTTTAAGCGTAGACGTATCTTTATACCAAAATGCTGGTGCAAATACAGTTCAACAAGTTGCTTATGCCTTAGCACATGCCAATGAATATTTAACAAAATTTGGAGGAAAAATAGCTAATCATATTCAGTTTAATTTCGCAATAGGAAGTAATTATTTTTTTGAAATTTCAAAAATAAGAGCATTTAGGTATTTATTCAATTTAGTCCTTAAAACATACAACATACAAGTCACCCCTATCATTTTTGCAGAACCTAGCTTTCGCAACAAAACCATATATGATTTTAATGTAAATATTCTTCGATCAGCTACAGAATGCATGAGTGCTATTCTAGGAGGAGTGAATACTATTTCTAATTTCTCATATGATCACATTTTTCATAATGAAAATGAATTTGGAGAACGAATCGCTCGAAATCAATTACTTATTTTAAAAGAAGAGTGCAATTTTAAACATACCCAATTCATCCCAACCAATTCTTATTATATTGAGAGTATAACAAAACAAATTACTGAAAAAGCATTAGACATTTTTAAAGAAATTGAGGCTAGTGGTGGTTTTTTAAAACACCTTAAAAAAGGCACCATACAACGAAAAATAGTAGAAAACGCGAAAAAAGAGCAACAACAGTTTTACAAAGGCGATATTGTTTTGTTAGGCACTAACAAATATCCTAATAAACAAGACAAAATGAAGGGTGAATTACAGAAAAACCCTTTTCTTAAACACAATCCAAAAAAAACATTAATTATTCCTATTATACCAAAACGGTTAGCTGAAAAATTGGAACTAAAAAGGTTGAAAGATGAAGCGTAAAGATTTTTCACATTTGAAAATAGAGAGTCAAAATAAGAAAGATTTTAATTTTGACCATGAAAATTACATTGCGGGAATTGCTCCAAATTTAAGAGGTCCTTACTCAACAATGTATGTACGTCGACCTTGGACAATTAGACAATATGCCGGATTTTCAACTGCAGAAGAATCAAATGCATTTTATAAGAGAAATTTAGCTGCGGGACAAAAAGGACTTTCTATTGCTTTTGATTTAGCTACACACCGCGGATATGACTCTGATCATGAACGAGTGCAAGGCGATGTTGGAAAAGCTGGTGTAGCAATAGATTCTGTTGAAGATATGAAAATACTCTTCAATGAAATTCCTTTAGATAAAATGTCGGTTTCAATGACCATGAATGGAGCTGTATTGCCAATTTTAGCATTCTATATTGTAGCAGGTTTAGAGCAAGGAGTTGACACAAAAACCCTATCAGGAACTATTCAAAATGATATTTTAAAGGAGTTCATGGTACGAAACACTTACATCTACCCACCTAGCCCTTCCATGAAAATTATAGCTGATATCTTTGAATATACCAGTAAAAATATGCCGAAATTTAATTCAATTTCAATTTCAGGCTATCATATGCAGGAAGCTGGAGCTACACCTGAAATAGAATTGGCTTACACCTTAGCAGACGGATTAGAATATCTAAAAACAGGAATAGCAAGCGGAATGAGTATCGACTCATTTGCTCCTCGATTGTCATTTTTCTGGGCAATTGGAATGGATCATTTTAGTGAAATTGCAAAAATGAGAGCCGCCAGAATGCTATGGGCTAAACTTGTAAAACAATTCAATCCTAAAAATCAAAAATCATTAGCACTCCGAACTCACAGCCAAACCAGCGGATGGAGTTTAACGGAACAAGATCCTTTTAACAATATTACCCGAACTTCAATTGAGGCAATGGCAGCTGCATTTGGAGGAACTCAAAGTTTACATACAAACGCTTTAGACGAAGCAATTGCATTACCTACTGATTTTTCTGCACGAATTGCAAGAAACACACAATTGTACTTACAGGAAGAAACTCAAATAACAAAAACAGTAGATCCTTGGGCTGGCTCTACTATCGTTGAAAAACGAACCGAAGAAATAGCAAATGAAGCTTGGAAATTAATTGAAGAAATAGAGACACTTGGTGGAATGACCAAAGCCATTGAAAAAGGAATTCCAAAATTAAGAATTGAAGCAGCAGCAGCAATTAAGCAAGCTAAAATAGACAGCAACCAAGATACCATAATAGGTGTTAATAAATATAAACTTGAAAAAGAAGAGCCTCTTGAAATATTAGAAGTTGACAATACCAAAGTAAGAGATTCTCAAATTGAAAGACTAAACGAACTAAAAGAAACCAGAAATTCAGAAGAGGTTAGAATTGCATTAACCAATTTAACTAAATGTGCCAAAACCAATAATGGAAATTTATTAGAATTAGCCGTAATTGCAGCGAAAGAAAGAGCTACTTTAGGAGAAATATCTAATGCCCTTGAAGAAGTTTTTGGAAGATACAAAGCAACCATTAAATCAATTTCAGGCGTGTATAGTAAAGAAATAAAAGATGATAGCGAATTTAAAAAAGCTCAATATTTAGCTGATAAATTTTCTAAACTAGAAGGTAGAAGACCTCGAATAATGATTGCGAAACTTGGTCAAGATGGACATGATCGAGGTGCTAAAGTGGTAGCAACTGGTTACGCCGACTTAGGCTTTGATGTTGATATTGGCCCTTTATTTCAAACTCCAAATGAAGCCGTTAAACAAGCAATAGAGAATGATGTACATATTTTGGGAATTTCATCTTTAGCGGCGGGTCACAAAACATTAATTCCTCAAGTAATTGAAGCTTTAAAAAATTACGGAAGAGAAGATATTTTAGTAATTATTGGCGGTGTAATTCCAATGCAAGATTATGATTATTTATATGAAAATGGTGTTGCTGGTATATTTGGACCTGGCACAAAAATTTCATCTGCTGCAATAGAACTCTTAACAATCCTCATTAAAGGAACTGAAGAAAGCTAAAACCTTATTTATTTTAAAACATCCTGAAATTCTGCGTTCACAACTTTTGCCAAAGTTTCTGGGTCAATTTCTATATGCATACCTAATTTTCCAGCACTAACAATGATTCCATCTAGTTTATTAGAACTTAAATCAATAAAGGTTTTAAATAATTTTTTCATACCAACTGGAGAACAGCCTCCTTTAACATAACCTGTTAGGTTTAATAAATTTTTAACCGGAATCATTTCAATCTTTTTTTCATTAGTGACAAGAGCTGCCTTTTTCAAATCCAATGCTCCAGAAACTGGAATTACAAAAACATAAAACTCTTTACTATTTCCTTGGGTTATTAATGTTTTAAAAACAATTGAAGGTTCTTTGCCATTTTTTAACGCTGCTGATATTCCATCATTTTTCCCATCAGAAGTATCATAACTATAAACTATATAGTCAACTTTACCTCTATCTAAAATACGCAAAGCATTTGTTTTTTTAATCTTCGACATTCCTAAATTGTAAAACTATTTTAAAAGACAAACCTAATAATTTAAACTCAATTTTTTTAGCATTACCAAAAAACCCTGCAACGGATCTTTAGAATCTATTGCAGGGTCTACTATTAAAAAAACTATGTAAATACTAATTGTATTCGAGGTAATTAAAAATTAATTTGAACTCTTGCATTTAAGATTCCAATTTTGTCATCTAATGGGTGTTTGATATTATCAACATCCATTAAACTATAATTTAAACGGAACATAATATTATTACTTAAATAGTAGTTAACTGCAGCACTAATTGTTTGAGCTTCACCACCAGCAATACTTTTGTTTCCTGCACCACCTAAAGCAGCACCTTCATCAGCAGGTCCAAAAGAACCATTAAAGTAAGTACCATCAATATCATTTAAATTAGTATTGTCATAACGTACAAGGAATTCATATGATCCAGATTTTGGTCTGTTAACATAAGCCGTGGAAGAATTATATGAATAAGAATCTCCTAATAAGAAACCAGCCTGAACGTAATATGCTTCAGTAGTAATATCTCTCATTTCACCATACCAATCTGCATAATCTTGAGGTGTTGTTGGCCAAGCATAAGTTACATAATATAAAGGACCATCATTCATTAACATTGTAACGTAATCTTTATCTCTTGTTACATTTGATCTCGTATACTCACCTTGAAAAAGGAAAGATTTTGATAAAACAAGAGTTTGAAAATTATACTTCATTTCATTTATAGCTCCTTTTATATCAGCATTTAAAAATTTGTTTTCAGGACCTGCAGTTAATAAAACTTCTCTATTATAGTCATCATCATTAAAGCTTTCACTAAATCCGTTTGCTTCAGGTTTACGGTACGAAAACGAAGCTCCAACTTGAACAGTTACGTTCTCATTAACTATTGGCGTATAAGCTAATTTAGTAGTTGTACTATATCCTTGATCTCCTTTATTATGATTGTCAATACTTCCAGCAAATAAACCCGTAGACGCATATAATTTATCAGTATAATAAGTATACCCAATACCTAAGCTTCTTCCAATTCCAAAAGCTTGAGAAGTGTTTGAAGCTCCAATAAAACGAAGATCTTTACTTGATGCAGCTGTTTCAATTCCAAATGGCTCAAAAAAGTTACCCATTGTGAAAACACTATTTACAGACTGATGATATCTTAAAAAAGCATCTTTAATTTTCAACTCATCATTACCAAAACTCACATTAATTTTAGCATCCCATTTTCCCCATTTCACAGCAGTTCCTAAACGAACATCGTTAATAGAAACATCAGAACTTAAATCTGTAACATCATCAAAATAATGTGTACCGTCCATGTAAATTCTTCCGTTAAATTTCACTTGATAATCTTTCTCTGAAGAAGTTAATAAAATTCCTCCTTTGTTAGATTCAACTGATAATTGGTTTTCCTGACCAATCGCATTCGTTACAACTAACCCTAATGCTAGTAATGTAAAATATATTTTTTTCATCATATCTTTATTTTAATAATGATTAATTATTAGTACCCTAATTCGTTTAAAACTTCTTGAGCTGTTTTACCTGTACCTCTATTGTAGTATTTTAATGATAAATCTGTAAGGTTAGTAAAACCTCCATCAATAAACATATTTTTGTTTACGTCATAATTAAAATCACCACTTACTTCACGATTTGGGTTGTCAAAACGAGATTCACCTCCGTAGAAATAATCACCATTATATTTTCTTAATTGATCTTCAGTATCAAAGGAATAAGCATGAACAATCATACCAGCTCTATGATACATTTCATTCATCCAAGGTTTTGATAAATCATCATATTTATTAGGTTTTCCAGCAATTGAAGGCCCTGCAATATGACAGTTGTTTTCAACTGAAAAATTGATAAACTCAGCTAATGATTCTAAAGTATTACTTGGACGAACATATCCAGCACTTTCATCTAACCAAAGCAACATACATTTTGGCACTCCAGGTAATGACTGTTCTAATTTTACAATTGATTCTCTTGAAAAAGACTGTAAAATAAAACGACCATTAGTATAAGCTACCTTTCCTTCATCTCCTGCTGGGGCCACAGCTAATGTTGCAGGACTATTGATATTCCAACCTTTTTCAGTTAAAAAATCAGCTAAATCCTGCTCCATCCCTCCAAATAAATAAGGTTCTTTTGTTTCAGCATAAATTCCTGGACGATTTCCATTATCTTGTGGGTCAATTTCCATTTCATAAAGTCCTTCCCAAGCTGGACCATCATTTAATTTCACTGGCTCACCATTAACATCTCTTTTAATACGGTAACCTTGCGCAATTTTTAATACCTCTTCAAGAGTACATATTTTTTGATTTTCAAAAGATGCTCTTGCATTTTCAGGCACAGCAACATTAAACCAGCTTCCAGCATCTAATGCACGAAGTTCAGCCAATGTAAAAGCACTTACAGGTAAATCTTCTTTTCCAGGTAAAATACTTTCAATGTTTGAAGTACGACGTAAATTGTTATCATGCAAGGCCAATAAAAAACCATCTTTTGTTCTTTGTAGGTCAATCTCTAAATAATCAGCTCCCATGTTACGAGCCCATCTAAATGCAGCTTCTGTTTCTTCTGGAGCCCAAAAAGTAGATCCTCTATGTGCTATAACAGCATCACTTTTTACATAATCTCTGACAGCTTGTGCTTCGGCACTTAATTCCAATAATGGGATTTCTTGATAATAATTAAAAGGATTATAGTCTGCTGTGTCATTTTCACACCCTACAAATCCAAGACTTAGCAAAACTAAAGCACCTGCTAAGGCTTTTTTGAAATTTAGTTTATTCATTTAATTTAGTTTAAGATTAATTAATATTTAATGTTCTATTTTTAAATAGCTTTTTTATTTTCTGAAGTAATTATTTATTTTTAGACATGAATTCCATTATGTCCTCGAGTTTCCTGAAGCCAGGAGTAAGCAATTAATAAAATTGCTATAACACAAGAAGCTAATAATACCATGAATCCACCAGACCATCCATAGGCATCAACCACCGCTCCCATTGCTATATTAGCGAACAATGCACCTCCAAGATATCCGAAGAGTCCTGTTAAACCTGCTGCAGTACCTGCCGCTTTTTTAGGAACTAAATCCAACGCATGAACACCAATTAGCATTACTGGTCCATAGATTAAAAACCCAATACAAATAAGCGCAATTGAATTTGCAAGAATAGATTGGCTAGTCCAGTACATGTAAACAGAGACCATAACTAAGATCATATAAATTATACTTACTGGAGCTCGTTTACCTTTAAATACTTTATCGCTTAAATATCCGCAAAGTAAAGTTCCTGGTATTCCAGCCCATTCATAAGCAAAATATGCCCATCCTGATTCTTTTATTGAAAAACCTTTACTTTCTTCTAAATACAAAGGTGCCCAATCTAATACACCATAGCGCACTAGATAAACAAACGCATTTGCAAATGCTATTGACCACAATAATTTGTTTTTAAAAATATATTTAAAGAAAATTTCTTTTGCTGTCATTTCCTTTTCAAATTCATTTGAATATGAATCAGGATAATCATTTTTATATGCTTCAATATTTGGAAGACCACAAGATTGTGGAGTATCTCTAACCAAAAACCACGTAATAACGGCTACTCCTAAAGCTATAAAACCTGGGAAATATAGTTTTGCATGCCAATCAGCAAAAATAGCAAAACCCAATATTGCTAAAGGCCCAATTATTCCACCTCCAACATTATGGGCTACATTCCATAAAGACATTTTAGTTCCACGCTCACGAATTGAGAACCAATGTACCATTACCCTTCCACAAGGAGGCCATCCCATTCCTTGAAACCAACCATTTAGAATAAGTAGCACAAACATAATTCCAATAGAGCCAGTTGCTGCAGGTAATATTCCCATTAAAATCATGGTTAACGCTGAAAGAACCAGTCCTGTTGTTAAGAAATACCTTGCATTGCTTCTATCTGAAACATTTCCCATTATGAATTTACTTAAACCATACGCTATTGAGACCCCTGAAAGTGCAAATCCAAGTTCTGTTTTAGAATATCCAAGATTTATTAAATCAGGCATTGCTAAAGAAAACACCTTTCTAACAAGGTAATACCCGGCATAACCTAAAAATATTCCAACAAAAACTTTAAATCTTAAACTCTTATATGAAGCATCAATTTTGTCTTCTGCAATCAATTCTTTATGAGCTGCTGGCTTAAATATATTCATCATGATAATTAATTTAATATATAATTTGATGTTACTTTATTATAACTTTCAACTTGTTCCTTTTGCCAAGCATCATCCATACCTAACTCTTTAGCAATAATTTCAGCTACTACCGGAGCCATACGCATACTTTCCTTTGCATCTAACAACTGACATCTGGTTCTTCGTGCCAATACATCTTCAACAGTACGAGCCATTTCGTTTCTCACAGCCCAAACCACCTGTGCTCTTATCACCTTTAAAGAATCACTTATTGATTCATCTAAACCTTCAATTCTAGATAATTTCAATATTTCTTCTTCATCACTTCCATAAAAATATAAAGGGTTTGTACGATCAACATTTTCTTTATATCCGTGTATTTTTAAATGTTTCGTTTTAGTTGGAATATTTGCCCAACCATTATTTTTTTCAGTTTTATCAACTAAATCCTCACCCATTTTTCTATACGTGGTCCATTTTCCGCCAACCATAGTTAACAAACCGGATTTAGATTCAAAGATTTTATGACTTCTAGAAATTTCCTTTGTTTTTTTACCTTCACCTTTAGAAGCGGCTAAAGGTCTCAATCCGGCAAATACACTTAAAACATCACTCCTTTTAGGTGCCTTTGTTAAATATCTTGATGCAGTATTTAAAATAAATTCAATTTCTTCTTCTAAAGCAATTGGCTCTAAAGACTCTTTCTCTATTGGCGTATCAGTAGTACCAACAACAACTCTATTATGCCAAGGAACTAAAAACAATACTCTCCCATCATCTGTTTTAGGAATCATAATTGCATCATTGTCTGGTAAAAATGATTTATCCAATACTAAATGAACACCTTGACTTGGTGCAATAGTTTTCTCAGCATTTGGAGAATCCATTTTTAAAACATCATCAGCAAAAACACCAGTAGCATTAACAATTTGCTTTCCTTTTATAACGTATTCTTTATTTGATTCTTCATCCTTAAACTTAACTCCGGTAACTTTTCCTTCATTATTTTTCGTTAATCCAAAAACAGAACAGTAATTTAAAACGATAGCTCCCATTTCTTCAGAAGATTGTAGTGTATTTATAGCCAATCGAGTATCATCAAATTGTCCATCATGATACACAACACCTGCTGAAATCTTTTCAGGATTAATAGTTGAAATTCTTTTTAATGTTTTAGTTTTTGAAATTCGTTTAGACCTACCCAAACTTAATTTTCCCGCTAAAAGGTCATACAATGTAAGCCCCACAGTGTATTGAAGCTCATCAAATAAGCCATGTGTAGGAATAATAAAAGATTGATTTTTTACTAAGTGTGGTGCATTTTGATTTAACAACCCTCTTTCAACTACGGCCTCTCTAACCAGTCCAACATCACCTTGTGCTAAATAACGTACCCCTCCATGCACTAATTTGGTACTTTTACTTGAGGTAGATTTAGTAAAATCAGATTTTTCTAATAGCACTACTGAATATCCACGGGCAGATGCTTCTAACGCTATACCAATTCCTGTTGCTCCTCCTCCAATTATAATAAAATCATAAGTATTGAGTTTATTACTCACTCTTTCGAGCATTTCGATTCTCTTCATCACGGCTTTAAATAAGATTATATTTTTGACTTTCCGGATGACAAAACTATAACAAATCGAAACACTACGTAAGTTTTTTTTTATTTTTATTAAAAAAGAATGACATTTATCATAAACTCACTATTTTAATAACAACTTACTAAACTCTCCTCCCTTCAACCTTTTCAACTCAACAATTTGTAGTGCACACCATTAGAACTATAAAAAAATAATTCTCAAACATAACAAGCAATTTTAAAACTCAAAGAATAAATTCTAAAAAAGCACAATACACTTAAAAAAAGATGTGAAAAAACCTAAAAACTACATTTAAACAATAAAATAAAAACAATTAACAAGAAACGAAACCGCACAAAAAAAAACCCTGCAATAGTACATCTTAAACTATTACAGGGTTTACTACTAAAAAAACTATGTAAATACTAATTGTATTCTAGGTAATTAAAACAGCGATACTGCCAACTGAACTCTTGCTATTTTTAACGAAGGATTCCATAAAGTTGTTGCAGATACAGGGATACCTAAACCTGCTAATTTAACAGTTTTAGACGCTGTAAACCCAATATTAACTAGGTCAAAATTTTCTTGACCATCACCATACAAGTGTGTGTCTCCGTTTAAAGAAAAACCACCTCCAACAAATGCGTTTAAGTTCACATCTGAATTTCTAATTAATGGGTAAGAAACTTGCACATATGTAGAATAACGTTGTTCAAGATCTCCATCATTCAATTGAGAATCTCCTTTACCAAATAATAAAACATCTGCTTCTAAAGTTAATGGGAATTCCTCTCCAAAATTATAAGAAGTTCTTAAATCTAATAAATGACCTGTTGTTTCCTTATCATAATCCCAAACATCAACATTTGTAGCTCCTCTTGTATTAAATAAATCCCATAAACCAATAGAGAACCCATTTGCAGCAAACTGCATATAATAATTCACCTCTTTGTAGTGAGTTCCATCATTATCATTTGAAAAAGACATCCCCCCCCAAAATCCAGTTGTAAAACTTCCAGACTCGTTTAATTTAAGAGTAGTAATAACTCCAACCATAGGCTTATCTGTAATTACCAAACCTCTCCATAAATGATTTGTTTGTAAACTTGATGAAAAACTTAATGGACTTTTCTTCACTTCAATATCCTGAGCAGTTCCAACTTGAACCGAGCACACTACTACTAATATTATTAATAATATTTTCTTCATTTTCTTCGTTTTAATCTTATTATTTAATTTTATTTTAAAATAAAGCAACGTACAATAATGCTGCTATAACAGTTCCAATAATTGGTCCCACTACAGGAATCCAAGAATAACTCCAGTCACTTCCACCTTTTACAGGTAAAATTGCATGCATAATTCTAGGCCCTAAATCACGAGCTGGATTGATAGCATAACCAGTAGTTCCTCCTAATGAAAGTCCAATTACCCATACTAACAACGCAACAGGCAACGCCCCTAATGATCCTAACCCAACATTTGCACCTGCATCAGCAGCTATTTCAATTGATGGTCCAGCGATATAAAATATTACAAACATTAAAGCAAATGTTCCAATAATCTCACTTACCATATTTGAAAAAGTATTTCTAATTGCTGGTCCTGTACTGAAACAAGCTAATTTTCCACCTTCATCTTCAGTTGCTTTAAAGTGATCTTTATACATTAACCACACTAAAAACGCACCTACCATTGCACCTATCATTTCTCCTGCAATATATTCTGGAACTAAACTCCAAGATAATTTTCCTGCTACCGCTAAACCAACCGTTACCGCTGGATTTAAATGCGCACCACTATAAGGCCCTGCTACAATTACACCTACAAACACCGCTAAAGCCCATCCTGTAGTAATAACAATCCATCCAGAATTGTTACCTTTTGTTCCATTTAAAACAACATTAGCTACCACTCCATTTCCTAATAAAATAAGGAACATTGTACCTAATATCTCTGCTATTAAAATTGATGACATAATCTATTTGTTTTTTAATTAATTATTGCTATTTATTCTTCTATCCAATTTTGAGCGCATTTTACTGCTTTATGCCAATACTTCAACATATCTTCAACTTTTGCATCATCTGCAATAGGCTCAAACTCCTTATCTACAATCCATTGAGATTGAATATCATCTACACTTTTCCAGTAACCAACAGCTAAACCAGCTAAATAAGCAGCTCCTAAAGCAGTAGTTTCTAAAGTTTTTGGACGTAATATTTTAAATCCGAATAAATCAGATTGAATTTGCATTAATAAATTACTTGCCGCAGCTCCACCATCAACTCTTAATTCAATACTTTTCTCACCAGAATCAGCTTCCATGGCTTTTACTATATCATAAACTTGGAATGCAATTCCTTCAAGTGTAGCACGTGCAATATGAGCATCTGTAGTACCACGAGTAATACCAACAATAGCACCACGAGCATACTGATCCCAATAAGGCGCTCCCATACCAGTCATTGCAGGCACAAAATAAACACCTCCATTATCTTCAACTGTTTCAGCTAAATGATTAATTCCAGGGGCAGTTTTAACTATTTTTGCTCCATCACGCAACCATTGTACTGCTGCTCCACCAACAAATACACTTCCCTCTAAAGCATAAGTAGTTTTTCCATCAATTTTCCAACCAATAGTTGTTAGTAAATTATTTTCAGAATAAACCGCCTTCTCTCCTGTATTCATTAATAAGAAACAACCTGTTCCGTATGTGTTTTTAACCATACCTGGTTTTGTACACATTTGACCAAATAATGCCGCTTGTTGATCCCCAGCAATACCAGCAATTGGAATTTTTGTTGAAAATAACGTAGTTGCTGTTTCACCGTAAATTTCACTACTTTCTTTTACAGTTGGTAAAATTGCTTTTGGTATATTAAATAATTCTAATAAATCTGTATCCCACTCTAAAGTGTGAATGTTCAATAACATTGTTCTACTTGCATTAGAAACATCTGTTATAAACATATTTCCTCTAGTAAGTTTCCACACTAACCAAGTATCAACTGTACCAAAGCATAATTTTCCTGCTTCAGCTTTTTCTCTTGCTCCTTCAACATTGTCAAGAATCCATTTTAATTTAGTTGCAGAAAAATATGCATCTAACACTAAACCTGTTTTCTTTTTGATCATATCAATATGACCTGCATCCTTCAATTCATCACAATATTTTGCAGTTCTTCTATCTTGCCAAACAATTGCATTATAAATTGGTTCGCTAGTTTCACGATCCCAAACTATTGTCGTTTCTCTTTGGTTGGTAATTCCAATTGCAGCAATTCCTTCTCCGTTTACACCTTCTTGTGCAACAACCTCAGCAGCAACTGATATTTGTGAAGACCAAATTTCATTAGGGTCATGTTCTACCCATCCCGGTTTTGGGAAAATTTGTTCAAAAGGCTTTTGAGATACCTTTACAATTTCTCCATTGTGATTGAATAAAATCGCTCTTGAAGACGTAGTCCCTTGATCAAGGGCTAAAATTAATTTGTTTTCCATTGTATTAGATTTGGTAATTATTGGTTAATATTAGTTTTTAAGTACTTACAAAATATAATTTGAGGTTACTTTTTCATAATTGCTAATTTGTTGCTCTTCCCATGCTTTATCATAACCCAATTCCTGAGCCATAATTTCAGCCACCTTTGGAGCCATCTTAATACTTTCTCTAGCGTCTAATAATTGACATCTTGTACGACGTGCTAAAACATCTTCAACTGTTCTAGCCATTTCATTTCTAACTGACCATACTACTTGTGCTTTTATTACTTTTAAAGAAGAACTAATTGTCTCACTCATTCCCTCTTCTTTAGATAATTTTACAATTTTTTCTTCATCACTTCCATAAAAATATAGCGGATTACTATGATCAACATTTTCTTTATATCCGTGAATTTTCAAATGAGTTGTTTTTGATGGAATATTAAACCATCCATGGTTTTTTTCAGTTTTATCAACTAAATCTTCACCCATTTTTCTATATGTAGTCCATTTCCCACCTACCATTGTAAGTAACCCAGACTCTGTTTCAAATATTTTATGACTTCTTGAAATCTCTTTCGTTTTCTTTCCTTTCCCTTTTGAAGCTGCCAACGGTCTTAAACCTGCAAAAACACTTAACACATCGCTTCTTTTAGGAGCTTTTGTTAAATACCTTGCTGCTGTATTTAAAATAAACTCAATTTCCTGCTCTAAAGCAATTGGCTCCAACGATTCCTTTTCAATAGGAGTATCTGTAGTACCAACAACAACTCTTCCATGCCAAGGTACAAGGAATAAAACTCTACCATCATCGGTTTTCGGAATCATAATAGCATCATTATCCGGTAAAAATGATTTATCTAATACTAAATGCACTCCTTGACTTGGCGCAATTGTTTTTTCAGCATTAGGCGTATCCATTTTCAAAACATCATCTGCAAACACACCTGTTGCGTTTACAACTTGCTTTCCTTTTATTTCGTATGTTCTTTTTGACTCTTCATCAACAAACCTTACTCCAGATGCTTTACCTTCACCATCTTTAAGCAATCCTTCTACTGAACAATAATTAATAACTATCGCACCCATTTCTTCAGCCGATTGCAAAGTATTTATCGCTAATCTTGAATCATCAAACTGCCCATCATGGTAAACAACTCCTGCAGAAATTTTTTCAGAATTTATTGTAGAGATACGCTTTAATGTTTTAGATTTTGAAATCCTTTTAGATCTACCTAAACTATATTTTCCAGCAAGTAAATCATACATAGTTAAACCAACTGTGTATTGAAGCTCATCATACAATCCATGCGTAGGTATTATAAATGACTGATTTTTCACTAAATGCGGAGCATTTTGAGTCAACAAACCTCTTTCAACTACTGCCTCTCTTACCAAACCTACATCTCCCTGTGCTAAATATCTAACTCCACCATGAACAAGCTTTGTACTTTTACTTGATGTTGACTTTGTAAAATCTGATTTTTCTAACAACACAACTGAATATCCTCTTGCTGATGCCTCTAACGCTATACCAATTCCAGTAGCTCCTCCTCCTATAATAATGAAATCATATTCTTTAGTTCCTTCACTTATTCTACTTATCATTTCACTTCTCTTCATGACCCTATTTTTAACGGTAATTTAATTTTTATGTAACTATTATTACCCAAACTTAAAACAAAACGAAAGAATACGAAAGCTTTTTTTTATTTTTTTTGAAAAAGACTGACAAATGTCATAACAATAAGATTAAAATATCCTTTTTTATCACATTTTTCATAAAACACACCTTTAAAAAAACACTTTTTCCTTTTTAACAACATTACAACATCATATACCAAACTGAAATACAACATCGTACACCTAAACAGTATAATTATATAGAAAAAAACAAATAAAAATTAAAAGGAAGATTATACATTAATATGTATCTTTGCACTATAAAAAAAATTAAAATGCTATTAAATATTGTTGATCGACATAAATTAATATTAGATAAATTAGATGAGAATGGATTTGTTACTGTAAATGAGCTTAGTCAAGAGTTCAATGTTTCGGTTGTAACAATTCGAAAGGATCTGAAATTACTAGAAGAAAGAAATTTATTATACAGATCACACGGTAGAGCTGTCCCAGCAAATCCATATATTACAGAACACCATGTTAATGTAAAAGAAAAAATTAACCGCAAAGAAAAAAATAGGATTGCTATTGAAGCAGGATTAAAGCTTGTTCCAAACGATAGTATAATTATTGCTTCGGGTACTTCAGTTATTGAATTTGCCCGTCACATTAAACCTGTAGAAGGATTAACCGTTTTAACTGCATCATTAAACACCTCATTGATACTAGCAGAAAACCCTAATATCGATGTTATTCAATTAGGAGGAATGGTTAGACCTAGCTCTTCTTCCGTTATAGGATCAATTGGAGAAAAAATGCTAAGTGAATTTAATTGTACAAAATTATTTTTAGGTGTTGATGGTATTGACCTAGACTACGGTTTAACAACAACCAACTCTAATGAAGCTTCATTAAACAAAGCAATGATTAAGGCAGCGCAAAAAATTATAGTTTTAGCAGATTCCTCAAAATTCGGAAGAAAAGGCTTTGGAAGAATTTGCGGACTAGAAGAAGTTGATCAAATTATTACAGATACTGGTATTGATGAAAAAACAAAAGCTAGATTAATTGAATTAGGCATTCATGTAACTGTAGTTTAAGAACTAATAATTTAAAAACAAAAAAAAGACTTTTTCTAGCGAAAGGTCTTTTTTTTTTATGAAAAACATTTAATCTTGTAAAGCAAACACTCGCTTTAACAAATCAGAAGTACGACTTGAAACTTTCAATCTAATTTCTCTTTCTTCTACTTCTACCATTGTATAAACCCCTTTTAAAGCTTCCCCAGTAACATAATCGGTTAAATTGGTATTTACATCATTTGTTAAAGGTAAATTATTATACTTTGTAATTAAGTTCGTCCAAATTTTATCAGCTCCAACCTTTTGAAAAGAACTATTAATAATTGGACTAAATTTTTGATACAAAGCTTCTGTTGTTGACTCTCTCAAATAATTTGTTGCTGCATTCTTATCTCCTAACAAAATATTTTTAGCATCAACAAAAGACATACCCTTTATTGCATCAACAAAAATTGGAATAGCTTCACCTACTGCATCTTCAGCCGCTCTATTCAAAACCTTCAATCCTTCATCTGCTAATTTTGACAATCCAATTTTACGCAAAGTATTATCAACCTTTTGTAATTCTTCTGGCAATAAAATTTTAACTAGTTCATTTTTAAAAAAACCATTCTCAAGAGCTAAAGTATTTACTTGGTTTGTTATACCATTGTTTAAAGCCTCCTTTAAACCTCCAGCTATTTGACTATTTGAAATACCACCACTTGGTAATTGATTAACGACTTGTTGCAATTCGGAACATGCTGTTAATTGAAAAATAGCAATCAATAAAAATAATTTCTTCTTCATAATATATATTGTTATTAGTTAATATACTGCTTTTTATTTCTTAAATGTATCCGTTTTTTTATCATAATCATAAGGACAATGCTTACAACCATTTTTACAACAATATCCTCTTTTTAAATGATATTGCTCTGTAAAAACACGAAATCCCTGTTCATTTGTATAAAAATCACCTTCTTCTAGCGTAGTTGGTTTACTATATTCCATTCGACAAAATTAAAATAAATTATTCTCAATAATACTCAATTCAAAATTAAAAAGAACACTTAACTTGAAAGAACAAGATTAAATATTCTTAAAAAATCCTTCAAAATATATTTAAAATACATAACTTTAATACTTGAACTCCACATTTACAACCTCTTACCCTTTTTAATAATAAAACAATAACAATCTAAAATCATATTATTATGAAAGAAAAAAAGAGAATAAAAACAGCTGCCGGAGCGCCAATTAATCATTACGAAGATTCTCAAAGTGTAGGCAGTAGAGGCCCATTATTACTTCAGGATTATTTCTTACATGAAAAACTTGCACATTTTAACAGAGAAAGAATTCCTGAAAGAATTGTACATGCTAAAGGTTCTGGCGCCTATGGTACTTTTACAGTTACCCATGATATCACAAATTTTACTAGAGCTAAAATATTTTCAGAAATTGGCAAAAAGACAAAGGTTTTTACAAGATTTTCAACAGTAGGTGGAGAAAAAGGTTCTGCGGATACAGAGCGCGACCCTAGGGGTTTTGCAGTAAAATTTTACACTGAAGATGGTAATTGGGACTTGGTTGGAAATAATACGCCTGTATTTTTTATAAAGGATCCTAAAAAATTCCCTGATTTTATCCATACACAAAAAAGAGATCCATATACCAATTGTAAATCACCTACAATGATGTGGGATTACTGGTCTTTAAACCCAGAAAGCTTACATCAGGTATTAATACTTATGTCAGACAGAGGAACCCCAATAGGATATCGATTTATGAATGGCTATGGAAGCCATACCTTTTCATTAATTAACAATAAAAATGTAAGAGTTTATGTTAAATTCCATTACAAAACCATGCAAGGAATTAAAACATTTACTGATGCAGAGGCTGCTGAATTAAAATCTAAAGATCCAGACTTTTCTCAGAGAGATTTAGTTGAAGCTATTGATAATGGACATTTCCCTAAATACAAACTAAAAATTCAGGTAATGACTTTTGATCAAGCCAAAAAATTTAAATGGAATCCATTTGATTTAACAAAGGTTTGGCCACATGCTGATTTTCCATTACAAGATGTTGGGACCATAGAGCTTAATGAAAATCCAGATAATTATTTTGCACATGTAGAGCAATCTGCAT
>Ga0193953_1000541_pt1 | contig 20013 bp, 9 predicted proteins | sample BB_4_MG_FD_140325 | JGI IMG/M metagenome (GOLD analysis project Ga0193953, IMG submission 140325) | Microbial mat bacterial communities from the Broadkill River, Lewes, Delaware, United States - BB_4_MG | ecosystem: Environmental > Aquatic > Freshwater > River > Microbial mats | place: USA... | reverse complement strand
CAAAGTGGGGGAGGCCACCATGGCCGACAGCGCCGTCTCGGCCCGCATCCCCGAGGCATAAAGCCCGCGGCCAATGGGGGCGGCGCAATTGGCGCAGACCCCCAGCGGCGCGCCCAGAAACAGCCCCAGCACGGAATTGGCAAAGCCGCTCGCGAGGCTGCGGCGGCGCAGATAACCCAGCGTGGTCATAAAGGCGGCCGCAAAGAGGATGCCAAATGTCATCCCCTTCTTATTGGTATTGATCCAGTTCAGGGTGGAATAAAACACCCTCTCCGGGATGCTCATGGCCTCGGTTAGCGGGTATTTTGCCTCAAAGCTCAAGGGATCCTCAAGTTGGATCGCCCCCGACATCATCAGCTTTTCATTCAGCGCCGGATAGCGTGAGCCGGTCCAGAACAGCACACAGAGCAGCGCCAGAAGCAGCAACATCAGCCCAAAGCGGGTGCCAAAACGAATGCCAAGCTGCCTGTGCAGCGCAGCGATGATGCCCCGATCAGAGGTGTCAGGCTGAGGGTTTGCACTCATGGGGTCTCTCTTTAATATTTATCGGTCGGGCGCGGCGGCAGGTCATCCTGCTACGATCTGTCCCCCTCAGGTCCCTTTGGGGCCCCTGTTTTGCCATGGGGGGCCCCCCCAAAAGCCCGCGCCCAATGGCGCCTTCCGGGGTGCGAAGCGCCCCCCCCCCCCCCGGAAGGCGCGCGCTGAGACGGCTACAGGAATACAGAGGGCGGGACACAGAGGAGGGCCCGTAGCCCCCCTCTTGGGTCGGGCGCGTTCAGCCTTCGTTCAGGCGGGTTTCCAGCTCTGAAATCCGGCTGTTCAGCTGTTCGATATAGATATGTGCGGTTTCCAGCTCGTTCAGCATCCGCAGCATCTTTTCCGAAACATTGACCGCGATATTCGGACCGGTTGGGCCCACCGCTGGCAGGTGCTTGTTGGCCCACATCTCGGCGGCGTGATCCTCGATCGAGGGCACCTGATAGGCCTCGGGGTCAAAAACCGCGTCACAGGGGTCGACCGCAGTACAGGCGCCGCCACCGCCGGTGGTGATCAGATGGCCGGGAATGGTGATATTGCCCGTCTGGTCCACCAGCAGTTCGGCAGCGCCGGTGCCATCAAACGACAGGCGGAAGGTGCCGCCCATGGGGGCCAGCGCCGCTACTATCTGCGCATTCGCGACCTCTCGAACTAGGCGTTTGTGTCACAGAGTGAGAATTTTCACGCTAATTTTCGCTTAAAAACCATTCGTCAAGCAATTCAGCTCTATGCCTTGCGTTGAAATTTTCGTCCAGCTCGCATAGAGTAATTCTAACGAACGTTCCAAAGGAGATTTGGATTTTGAAAGAGATTCTTGCAGCCCTGCTTTTGACAGCAGCAACCTCCACAGCTGCTTTTGCCGTCGATGATGCACTCGATGATACCGCCGCAATTGACCCAACCGTCACCAACGAAGACGGCACAACCGGTACAACCACAACCACCACAGAAGACTAGCGCGTAATTCTGCCGACTTCTGGATCTGACTGCGCGGTCCCCTGTCCGGGTCTGGTACCGAAGTTTGATTTGGCTAGAGATATTCAAAAGGCGGGCCTCTTGACGGCCCGCCTTTTGCTGTCTTCGGTCGGGGTCAGTGGATCGCGCAGCCTTTTGCAGACGGTGGCCCCAAAGCACCGCCACCTGGGCCCGCAAGCCTGCAGGATCTTGCCTGTCTGGCGCAGATACCAGGCGCGGCTCTGGCGCTGCCCGGCACCTGCTTTATGCTACAGGCAAAGGCTTAGGACCTGGTGACAGTGACACTGGCTGCGGTAACACCAGCCACAATAATGCTGGCCACAATACCGCCGGCCAAAGCGAGCAAACATTTATGGGACATATTTAAATGCGCAAATTATTTGGCACGGACGGGGTCCGGGGTACCGCCAACATCCATCCAATGACCGCCGATATGGCGCTGCGCATCGGTGCCGCCGTGGGGCGGTATTTTCGCCGCGAGGCGGGGGGCGTCCACCGGGTGGTGATCGGCAAGGATACCCGCCTGTCAGGCTATATGTTTGAAAACGCGCTGACAGCCGGGCTGACCTCAACAGGGATGAACGTGCTTTTGCTGGGACCGGTGCCAACCCCCGCCGTGGGGCTGATGACCCGCTCCATGCGCGCCGACCTGGGCGTGATGATCTCTGCCAGCCACAACCCGGCCGAAGACAATGGCATCAAGTTCTTCGGCCCTGACGGCTTCAAGCTGTCGGATCAGGCGGAGATGGAAATCGAAGCCCTGCTCGCGGCCGGTGTGGAGCCTGCGCAGGCGCAGCACATCGGCCATGCCAAACGCATCGATGATGCCCGGTTCCGCTATGGCGAGCGGGTCAAATCCTCGCTGCCGCGGGACATTCGCCTCGACGGGCTCAAGGTGGTGCTGGACTGTGCCAATGGCGCCGCCCACCGCACCGCGCCCGAGGTGCTCTGGGAGCTGGGCGCCGAGGTGGTGCCTCTGGGCGTCTCCCCCAATGGACGAAATATCAATCTCGGCTGCGGCTCGACCCAGCCACAAACCGCCGCCGAAGCGGTGGTGGCCCATGGCGCCGATGTGGGTATCTGTCTGGATGGCGACGCCGACCGGGTGATCATGATCGACGAGACCGGCAGCGTCGCCGATGGGGATCAGCTGATGGCCCTGCTGGCTGGCCGCTGGGCCAAGGCCGGAACCCTGACGGGCAATGCCCTGGTTGCCACGGTGATGTCCAACCTCGGTCTCGAACGTCACCTTGCAGACCAGGGGCTGCGGCTGGAACGCACCGCTGTGGGCGACCGCTATGTGGTGGAACGGATGCGGGCCGGCGGTTTCAACCTGGGCGGTGAACAGTCCGGCCATATCGTGATGAGCGATCACGCCACCACCGGCGACGGGTTGATGGCCGGGCTGCATATGCTCGCCGCCATGGTCGAAACCGGCAAACCTGCCTCAGATCTGCTCACCCAGTTCACCCCGGTGCCACAGCTGCTGCAAAACGTGCGCTTTGCGGCCGGCCAGACCCCGCTGGACAGCCCACCAGTGCAGGCCGCAATCCGCGACGCCGAAGCCGCACTCGAGGGCAAGGGCCGCCTGTTGATCCGCAAATCCGGCACCGAGCCACTGATCAGGGTGATGGCCGAATGCGAAAACGAGCCCCTCCTCAACGCCACCGTAACCGAGGTGGCCGCCGCCGTTGAGGCCGCAACCAGCTGACCCCAGGGCCGCATCAGGGCCGAAGCTGCCAGATTTCATCTTACCCAAAATACCTCGGGGGAGGCCCAAAAGGGCCGGGGGCAGCGCCCCATTTTTACCAAGATCCAAAACGGAAGAACGCCGCTAAGGAGAGCTCCTCAGCGGCGTTTTTTTATTTATAAACAGACCATTGCCCTTACGCTTTGGGGCGCCGGGGTTTGGCGCCGCCGCCCTTGGCGGCTTTGGCTTCTGCTGTGCGGGCGCGGTTCTTTTTGCTGCTGGCCTTGCCTTTGGGCGGCGGTGGGCCTTTGGGGCCGCTGCGTTTTGCGCCGGGTTTGCCGCCCTCTTTGCGCCAGCTCTTGCCGGGATCGCCCGCGCCCGCGCGATAGCTCGGCTTGCTCTCTGCCTTTGCCGCTGGTTTGGCTGCCTGTTTGGTCGCCGGTTTTGCAGTGGGCTTGCTGCGTGGGCTGACTTCGCTCACCACCGCATTGGGTTCACGCGGGGCTGCCGCCTTGTGCCGCGGCCGTTCCGACCGTTCTTTACGTTCGGGACGCTCAAACCGATCGCCCCCAGAACGCTCACCGCGCGGCTTGTCGCCGCCCTTGTCACCGCCATAGGGTTTCTTGTCCTTGTAGCCGCCCTCGCGGGGGCCGCCCTCGCGCTTACCTTGGTAGCCACCAGATTTACCGGGACCAGATTTGCCGGGGCCAGAGGGACGCCCCCCAGGACGGCCAGCAGGCAGATTGGGCGGACTGGCCAGCTGGGTCACCTTGGTGCCGTCATCCAGCACCATCTCGGACCCCATGGATTTCAGAAAGCCCGCGACCTGGGCCTCACGAATCTCGGCAAAGCTTTCGTCCTGCTGGATCCGAATCGCACCGATATCGCTTTTGGTGATATCCCCGGCGCGGCACAGCATTGGCAGCAGGCGGCGCGGATCGGCGCCCTTGTCGCGGCCGGTGTCCAGCGAGAACCAGGTACTGGGGCCAAAGGGCGCCCGCGGCTCGGGCTTGGCATTGGCCGCCGACAGCTCTTCTGGTGCCGAGCGACCGGCATTCCACAGCCGCAGATAGGCTGCGGCCAGCTGTTGCGGCGAAAACTCTTCGGCCAGCTTGGCCACCATGGGTTCTTCACTCGCCGCCGGTGCCTCGCTCCAGGCGGGATCTGCCAGCATGCGCTCGCCGTCCCGTTCCTTGATCATCTCCGCCGAGGGCGCAGTGTCCCAGGTGGCGGTGAGCTTGGCCATCTTCAGCAGGCGCTCGGCCTTGCGGGTGGATTTGGGTGGCACCACCAGGGCGCTGACGCCCTTGCGTCCCGCCCGGCCGGTCCGGCCCGAACGGTGCAACAGGGTTTCGTGGCTGTTGGGCAGCTCGGCGTGTACCACCAGATCCAGGTTCGGCAGGTCAATACCGCGCGCCGCCACATCCGTCGCCACGCAGACCCGGGCACGGCCATCGCGCATCGCCTGCAGCGCATGGCTCCGCTCAGCCTGGGACAGCTCACCGGACAGGGCCACCACCGAAAAGCCACGGTTGGACAGCCGGCTCAGCAGCCGGTTGACCATGGCGCGAGTGTTGCAGAACACAATGGCATTGGGCGATTCAAAATAGCGCAACACATTGATAATGGCGTTTTCATCATCGCGCGCAGCGACAGACATCGCCTGATATTCGATATCGCTGTGCTGGCTTTTTTCCGCCACGGTCGAGATCCGCTGGGCATCGCGCTGATAGCTTTTAGCCAGGCCTGCAATGGCCGGCGGCACGGTGGCTGAGAACAGCAATGTCTGACGCTCATCGGGGCTTTCGCCCAGAATGAATTCCAGATCTTCGCGAAAGCCCAGATCCAGCATCTCATCGGCTTCGTCCAGCACCACGGCGCGCAGATCAGACAGGTCAATGGAGCCGCGCATGATATGGTCGCGCAGACGCCCGGGCGTCGCCACCACGATATGGGCACCGCGGTCCAGCGCACGACGCTCATCGCGCATATCCATGCCGCCCACACAGGAGGCCATCACCGCGCCGGCCTCACCATACAGCCAGGCCAGTTCCCGCTTGACCTGCATCGCCAGCTCGCGGGTTGGGGCAATCACCAGCGCCAGTGGCGTCGCGGCGGGAGCAAATTTATCCTCTGCGCCCAGAATTGTATCGGCAATGGCCAGGCCAAACCCGACGGTCTTACCCGACCCGGTCTGCGCCGAAACCAGAAGGTCGACCCCGGCAAGGGCAGGATCAGAGACCGCCTCCTGTACAGGGGTCAAAGAGGAATATCCACGGCGCTCAAGCGCCAGAGCTAATGTCTGTTTCAAGATGATCTGCTTTTCTATTGGGGCGGGAGGCCAAACCAGGTCTGCCGCTCGAAAGGCCAAGGCCCCGGCAGCAATTGGCCGCGTATAGGCCATTCATGCGCCCATGTATAGTCATCTCTGGGGATCTCTGGCTGCAGCCAATGACCCAGGCCCAGCTTTGCCCGGCAGAGGCCGCAGACTGGGCTGCAAACTGGCGCACAGACTGGAGCGCTGCTGCCAGCTCCGGGGCGGCACTGTAGGGCCCAGAGCAGGGGTTTATGCCTGATCCTTTATGTCAATTTTTACATTTTCAAACGCTAAACCAGCCCCCCAAGAGGCGCGTTTCTCCCCCCTTCCATACGCTCATTTAACGATCTGTTGTCACACTCCGCCTGCAGATTATCACACCAAAGCCCCCTTCCATGTGGGGTATTCGCTTTCTGACTGCTGCCCTCACTGGTTCGCCGACGGGGGGAAGTAGTGCCACGCACAAAGGCCAGGCCACCCACAGGGACCAGGTCAAACCAGGGACAGGGCTCCGCAAAGAAATGAATTTTTTTGCCAATACATCTTTCCGCACCCGCCTGTTGCTCAGCATGCTGGTCCCGGTTTTCCTGATTCAATGTTTCAGCATTGCCCATGAAATTCTGGATCACAGGGACGTCTTTATGAGTGCCCTGGAGAAAGAGCGCGATCTGGTGCTGCGGTTTGCCGCTGCGGCCCTGGCACAGCCAATGCAGTATGAGGATCCGGCCCAGATCCAAAATCTGGTCGAGATTATCCTGCGCGAAGATCGGGTGGCGCAGATGCAGATTTTTGACACCAGCGGCACCCAGATTTTTGCCCAGACAAACCCGGCCTATAGTCCCGCAGCCGATGACCTGCGCGCCAGTCAGAAGATTGTCTATACCGGTTCCGGTCAGCCGCGGGATCTGGGACATCTGGAAATCATCCTCCCCACCTCGGTCATCGCCGAGCCCCTGCGCAACGCCATTCTCAGCCACCTGGCGCTTTCCAGCTTCGTGCTGGTGATCATTACCATTGTCATCTTCCTGGCCCTGTCGCGCCTGTCGCGGCCGGTGGCGGCGATCATCAAGACGCTGTCAGCCATGCGCAATGATACTTTTGATGGCACCGTCCCCGGATTGGAGCGCCGCGATGAAATCGGCCTGATGGCCCAGGCGCTGCACCAGCTGCACGAAAAAACACATGAGATCGCCGAGCTGCGCGCCCAGGATGACGAAAGCGTGCGCCGCGAGCACAAACGCATTCGCCGGGCGCTGCAATCCACCCGTGACGGGGTGCTTCTGGCCGATGAAACCGGCGAGGTGGTGCTGTGTAACCCCAATGGCGAGCTGTTCTTTGGCGATGCCCAGGTGGGGCGGCAGCTGAATCTGAAATCCTGGTTGCCGCCAGAGCTGGCCGAGCAGGCCACCACCCATATCAAAAACAACGAGAGCTTTGCCTTTGAGGCCACCACCACCCATAACCTGTCGGGGCATGTGCTCAATCTTTTGGTGCGCGGCGGCCCCATCCGCGACGAGCACGGGCTGTATCTGGGCGCGATGCTGCTGGCCTCGGATCATTCGGATCAGGCCCGCCAGGCCGAGCGCGTCCGGTTCCTGGCCGAACATGACAGTCTCACCGGACTGCCCAATCGGCGGTTGATGGAGCAGACCCTGGCAACCTGGCTGCAGCAGGGCGAGGAGGTCTCGATCCTGTTGGCGGATCTCGATCATTTCAAACAGATCAACGACACCCTCGGCCATCCGGCAGGGGATGCGCTGTTGCGGGTGGTGGCGCATCGGTTTGAATCCTGCGCCAATACCTATGTGATGGCGTCCCGGCTGGGGGGCGACGAATTTTCCATTCTGGTCAAGGGCGCCGACAGCCTGACCCGGATGACCAATATCGCCAACCGCCTGGTGGCAGAGATGGCCCAGCCCCAGGAGGTCAGCGGCCAGGTGCTGCATACCGGCATGTCTGCGGGCATCGCCACCCTGTCGGGGCCGCTGTCCGAGCCCTCGGAAGGCATCCGCCGGGCGGATCTGGCGCTCTATGAGGCCAAGCGGGGTGGCCGCGGCATGGTCGAGGTGTTCCACGAGGATCTGGAAACCGAAATCAAACGCAAAAGCCTGCTGGAAAGCGAGCTGCGCCAGGCCTTGACCCAGGGCGACCTGCGGCCGGTGTTCCAGATGCAGACCGATCTGAGCACCGGCGAGGTGATCGGCTTTGAAACCCTGGCGCGCTGGCACCACCGCCAGCTGGGCACAATTTCCCCGGCCGAATTCATTCCCATCGCCGAAGACTGCGGGCTGATCCGCGAGCTCACCTATCAGATGATGACCCAGGCCTTTCTGGCCGCCGCGCGCTGGCATGATGCCGGCTTTCAGGGGCGGGTTGCGGTCAACCTGTCGCCAAAATTGTTCGGCGCCCAGGTGGATGAATTTGTCAATGACTGCCTGTTTGAGACCAACTGCCCGGCCGAGGCGATCGAGGCCGAGATCACCGAAACCGTGGTGCTGGCCAGCGGCCAATCCGCCCTGCGCGAGATCCAGGCGCTGCAAGAGCTGGGCATCACCGTGGCGCTGGATGATTTTGGCATGGGCTATTCCTCGCTCAGCTATCTGCAGAAATTCCCGGTCGACAAGATCAAGGTGGATGCGGCTTTTGTCTCTAAACTGCCGGAATCCGAGGAAACCCGCGCCATTGTTGGTGCCATTGCCGAATTGGGCCATGCCCTGGGCATGCGGGTCACCGGCGAGGGTGCCGAAACCGACGAACACCGCCAGCTGCTGAAAGCCTGCGGCGTCGACTATCTGCAGGGCTATTTTGACGGCCCGCCTCTGGCCGAGCGCGCCGCCACCGAACGGCTGTTCCCGGGCCAGGGGCTGCATATGACGATCCAGGGCTAATGCCCCAGGATGGGTAACCGGCAGCCTCGGGCGGCCTATTCGGTAGCCTGTCAGGCGGCGTCTTCGCCTTCTCCCATAAACAGCTTCTGGATGTCGACAAACATGCTGGCCCCCAACAAGGCCTGCACCGCAGCCCAGGGGGCCGGCGCGGAGACAATGTCATCATAAAGCGTGCGCGAGACCTGAAAGTCATTCAGATGTTTCTCGCTGTCCGCGCGGATCCAGGCCAGATCCAGCATATCCTGGCGCAGCCCCAGCAGACGCAGGTCCACCCCCTCGGCCAGCGGCGCCTCCGGCAGGCTGCGCAGCAGATCCAGCTTCGCCACCTCCCAGAGCACATCATCAAAGCCAATCTCCTGCAGCACCAGTTTTTCACGCAGGGCCGGCCAGCCAAAGACCAGCCGCTGCTGCAGCCCCTGGCCAACGCTTTGCGCCGCCGCCGGCGCCTGGGACCCATAGCTCAGATCAAACACCGCCTGTTTGTCCGTTGCGATCTCCAGGTGATCGCGCAAATTCCGGGCGGGCAGAGCGGCAATCCACTGACCCCGCCCCACATCAAGATAATTGAAATCCGGCTCCAGGCGGAATGCATGGGCGCAGGCGCTACAGCTTACGGTCTGAAAGCTGCTCTCGAGGATCTCATCGCGCAGATCAGAGCGGCGGTCAGCATTGACGCTGCCCACCGCCTCATAGGTAAAAACCTCTGCGCATTCAGGGCAGGTTAGAGACATTGGAACAAAAAGTGACATCGTTAATTTCCCTTCACACCAGCTTTGCCAACCATTGGACAGCCGGATGCTGATCTTTCAGTTTCTTGCTGTGATACGCGGCATAGAGTTCTGAGAACCACTCTCCCGGGGCGCGGAATTGATAGCCGGTGATGGCCTGTTTGCGGGCGGCAAAAGCATAGCTGTTCCAGGAACCGGTGTCATAGCTTTCATGGTAGACCCGGCCACCGATATTGAGCTTACCGGCAATGGCGGCACTGCCCCAGGGGTTATTGCCCGCCCGCGCCATATCCACATGGGCGCAGGCCTGGCGGCGGCGCTGCTCCCAGACCTCCGGGTCCACATTTGCCGGGCACTCCGGCAGCGCCGGAGCAGTGGCGGCATCGCTGATATACTGCGCCACATAGGTGGCATCAAAATCGTAATGCCCCGCGATGGCATCGGCCACCGGTTTGATATTGCCCCCATGTTCCTGCCAGTCGCCATAGGCGGCATTGCCTGCCACCCCGGTCATAAAGCTGCGCTGATCATCCACCGCATGACCGGCCTCATGCAGGGTGTTCCAGGAGAAGAAATCCACCTGCTCCTGATCCGCCGGTTCGCAGTCGGCATCGACCACCCCCACCTCATGGGGGCGGCCAAAGCCATAGGCCGCGCTGAGATTGGCATTGCCCTCGCGCATCAGCACCTCTTTGTCGCCGCCAGAATAGAGCGACCCCTTCTGGGTCTCGACCATCTCATAGCCGACAATCGCCATGGACTGGTTGTCGCGGGTATCCTGCGGCGGCAAGATCGACATCACCTCATAGAGACGGCGGATATTGGGGCCCTTCTTGGCATCCGCCGCCACCAGGTTGCCCGCCGCATGAATATCGCGGTCATTGCCGGCAGCATCCGTGTCAGAGGCATCCCTGTACAGGTTCAGCTTGCAGCCATATCTGGCCTCAAAGGCCACCTTGAGCAGCCGCCGCTGCGCTGAGCCATCCAGCCCCTTGATCATCTCATCAAGCTGGGCATCGCCGCCGGGGCGGTCGATGATGGCTTTGATCTCGGCCGGATCCGGCGGTTGGTTGGCGGCCATCTTGTCCTTGACCTTGGCATCCAGCGCCAGGGCCTGGGCGGTTTTGACATGGGCTTCGCCCGTGTCGTGGTCGCGGCCTTCGGCGGCCTGGCGCGCCTGGGCCACAGCGCCTGCCAGCTGTTCCAGATCCTCGCGGATGACATAGCGATGGGCGCTGCCCAGCAAGGCCTTGTGCGTGGCCTCCAGCCCGTCGCAGTCCTGCACCAGCTGGTCATGGCGCGCCGCCATCAACAGCAGCGCGTGGTGCTTGTCCATCACCGCCTCGATGGCAGCGCTGGCTGCGACCAGATCGCCGCCAGCCCGGGCCGCTTTCAGCGCCGCAGCAACCTCTGCCGTCAGCGCAGCGGCATCCTCCTGAATGATGCTGTATTTGACAAAGGGCGCGGTCTTTGCGGTGATGCGGCTGCTCACCCGGCTGGCCAGTTCGCCCAGCTGTTGGTGGTGGCTGATCTCCAGCTGCAGCTCTTCGCAGGCGGTCAGCGCCGCAGGAATCGCCTGTTTGACTGCATCAGGCTCTGTTTTGAGCTGTGCCTCCAGAGCCTCGACCTGGGATTTGGCACCGCCAAGCTGAGCAGCATACTGAGCCTCCGCCTCGGCGCTGAGCTGGTCAAAGACCGCGCGCACCGCCGCAACCGCCTTGGTGAGCCCGGCGGTATCCTCCTCCGCAAGGCCGCTCAGGTCGTCGCCGATCCCAGCCAGAGCCGCGTTGTTCTGTGCTGCCGCCAGGGCCGCAACGCAGTCCTGTGGCAGCACATCCACCAGCGCCTTGGCCTGGCCCAGGTTGCCCTTGGCGGCCAGCTCCAGCGCATTGGCATATTTGCCCTCAAGCCGGGCAATCATCGGCGCGATCAGGCGCTCGTTTTCCGGGGTCTTCACCGCCGCGATCCTGGTCTCGGCCTCGGCGCGGGCCACCTCAAACACCAGATAGGTCTTGGCGGCGTCAATCACCGGCTGACACCCCGTGGCCAACCCCTCCATCGTCAGGGCAGCGGTGTCAAAGGCACGGGTCGGCACCGCCGTTGTGCCATGGACGGCGCTGTAGCGCTGACGCAAGCCAGCCGCCTGGGCGGTGAGCGCCGCATTTGACGCCACCTTGGCGGTCTCCGCCTCGGCCTCGATGACCTTGGTCTCCGCCGCCTGGCGCTTGGGCTCGTAGGCGGTGCGGGCCAGCAGCAGCGCCTTGCCCCGATCAATGGCAAAGGAATCGTCATTGGTCACCTTGGCGGCGGCCTTAAAGGCCCGCTGCTGCAGCAAAGCGGCGATCTTTACCTTGGCGGCGGCGATCTCGTCCCGCTCTTTCTGCAGCAGTGGATCGCCTGCGATATTGACCTCATCGTCATAGATCCACTGCTGGCGGCGCTTGATGGCGGTGACATAATCGGCGCGGCTGGCCTCATAGGCCTGGGCCCGTTTCACATCCGCCTTCAGCTTGGCCAGGCTGGCCGCATGTTTGCCTGCGGCCCAGTCGCTGTCAAAGGCGCTGGCAAATCCGGTCACCTTGTCGATCTCGATCTGCAGGCTTTCCTTGGCATCAATTGGGTTGGTAAAGCCCAGTGCCCGGTCGCGGCTGCGAATAAGACGGCGCTTGGCGTCCCCGAGCAGGACCTTAAGCGGCTTGGCCTCGGCATAAAGCGCCAGTTTCTTGCGCGCAGCGGCCACCGCCGTCTGGGCCTCATTGACCTTTGCCAACCCGGTGCCAAAATCCAGACCCGGCGCCTTGACCGCGTCGTCTGCGGCCGTCAGCAGCGCCGTGATGGCCAGAAGATCACTGTCCAGGCAGGCATCATTGGCGGCACTGCCGTCTTTCAATTCGGTCTCGACTGCGGGCCGGATGGCGGCGCGCTGACTGGTGAAACTGGCCTTGCAGGCCACCCGCTCCAGCACCCCTTCGAGCTGGGTGATCGCAGCCCCCAGATGGGCGCGCACCTGGTCCAGATCGGGGCTGCCCCCCATGGAGGCCGTGCGGCCCTTCTGGGCCTCGGCCGCCGCCGCAGCGCGCAGGGTGGCAAAGCTGCCGTCATCCTTGCCCTCGACATAGCTGGCCAGGGCCTCGTAGTTCTTGAAGGCGGCCACCACGTCCTTATCCACCGCAGCCAGCACATCGTCCTTTTTCAGCGCGGCCATCTCGGCGCGCATCTCGATCAGGCTCTGGGCCACATCGGCGGCGCCATCCCCGGCGGTGATACTGTCCAGTGCGCTTTTGTAATCCCCCCCCGCGCCCTGGGTCGCAGCCTGACGCAGATAGAGATCACAAGAGGCCAGCTCTTCCACCGCCGCAGCAGCCTGCGGTTCCTTGCGCAGCGCAACCAAGCGGGCCTCCAGCGCGTCGCGCTTGGGCTTATGGGCCAGATAGTCATCGGCACGCTGCTTATAGGCGGGCCACTCCGCCTGGCTGGCGGCCAGAATACGGGCAGCGCCGTCAAATTTACGCTGGCCTGCCGCCGTTGTCGCAGCGGCGGCATCCGCCTCCATCCGGGTGATCACATCGGAGATCCCCGCCTTGCCGGCATGGGCCTTGAAGTCCCCAAGCTTGGCATCAAAAACCCCGCGCAGAGCCACATAGGCCTTGGCCTTGTCCCCCCGGTTCTGCAGATCGCCGGCCTCACGCTCGGCCAGTTCCAGAGCCTCGGCCGCTTTCACCAGATCCGGCTGCACCCCGGGCTGATTGGCCGCCAGCGCCGCCTGGCAGCGGGCAATACCGCTGCTCAGCAGCGCCTTCACATTGGCCGGGTAGGAGTTGAAATAGGTGAGATAGGTCTGCATCGCCTGCAACAGGCCCTGTTGCTGAACCCAGCCTGCGGCCGCCGGATCCCCGTCCAGTTTTTTGGCGCGATCCAGCATCAAGGCCATCTTCTGGTCCAGCGCCGGCACTTTGTTCATCAGCTGAACCGCCGCCTCATAGTCTTCCTTGCCGGCCTGTTCCACCCCGTCATCATAGGCCGCCAGCACAGCATCAATTGCCGCCTGAACCGGCGCCCGGGGTGAGACCTTGCCGCGGATGGGCAGAACCCGTTTCGAGCGCGCCTGCTGGATCGCCCGGTAATGGGCAAAATCATCTGCCAGGGCTTCCAGCGCATCACCACGGGCCAGGAAGGAGACAATGCCGCTGGCCGCCTTCTGGAACTCAAACCGGGCGGCATCGGCCTCGGCGGCGGTAATCTCATCCTCCAGCGCCTTGAGCTTGCTCTTGACCGGATCGACCGCTTTCAGCGCATGGGCCTTGATCGGCTCCAGCCGGGCGGCAAACAGCAGCTGCTGCTGCTGCCAGGTCTGCTTGTCCAGCGTCAGCTGCTTGACCTTGGGTTCCAGATCCACCAGCAGGCTATCGGCCTGTTTCGCGGCCTTCTCGATATCCTCTGCGGCGCTTTCTTGTGCCGGAGAGAGCAGCCCACCGGCCTGCTGCACCAGGGTGGTCCACGCGTCGGGATGGGGGGTGCCAAAGGCGGCAATCAGCCCCTCAACCCGCAGCAGGGTGCCGCGTACCTTGTCGATATTTTGCAGCGCCTGCTTTTTCGCCGGATCATCGGTGCTGTCGGCCAGCGGTGCCCCCTGTTCAGGGGCGGCAGTTTCAGGGCTGGCGGTTTTCTTTGGCTCAGTCTCAGGCCCAGCCTCAGATCCCGCCTCAGGTCCGGCATCTGGCGCAGCGTCTGGGGCAGCGTCTGGGGCAGCATCTGGGGCCGCCACAGGATCTGTCTTGCCGGGGGCGGTAGCCGGCGCTTTGGGCGCGGCAGCTGCGGGAGCCGGAGCGGCATCCAGAACCGGACGCAGCCGGCCAACAATCATATTGGCCTTGTCAAAATCCCCGGCCTGAGCCGCCGCCACCGCCATATCCCAGGCTGCCTGGATCTTTGCCGCCCGCGGATCCTGTGCCGCAAGCAAGGCGGCCACAACCGGTGCATAGCGCGCCTCAACCTTATCCCAGGCCGCCTGCAGCTGGCTGTTGTCCTCTGCCGAGGCCTCCTCGGCAGTTCTCGCCCCCTTGGCCGCTTCAGCGGCCTGGGACAACAGGTTGGCAAGCTGCCCAACCGCCTTGAGCGCCACGGCAAAATTCCCGGCGGCGGCCTTTTCCTGAGCATAGGTCCAGATCGTTTGAATTTTGGCGATATCGCCGTGGCCTGCCGCCAGGACCCGACGCACATGGGGCGCCAGCTTGGCAGAGCTCTCCTGCCAACGTGCCTCGGCTGGATCCGGCGTCTCGTCGCGCGCTTCGCCCGCCTGGTTATCTGCCTCGTTACCTATCTGGTTACCTGTCTGCGGCGCCGCTTTTTTTGCAGTGGCCTGCGCGATCTGCTGCAGCGCCTTTTCCAGCTGATCCAGCAGTTTTGCCGCCTTGGCCGCCGCAGTCTTGGCGCCGTCGCCCTCAACCAGCAGCATCTGCGCCCGTCTGTGCCCCTCGGCGATCTTGTCCCGAATGGCGCCTTCAAGCCCGCTAAGCGCGTCTTTGACCGCATCAATCCGCGCCTGCAGCGCCTCGGTCTCGGCCTCGCTCAGCCGGGAGGTCGGCGCGGCGGCGGCGCTGTCCTGTGCTGCGTCAGCAGCAGCCTGCGGGGCAGGGGGCTCTGCCGGGGCCTGCGCCTCTGCTGCATCTTCCGAGTCCAGTTTGAACTCCGTCTCACCGGGGGCCTGCACTGCCAGCTTCATGGCAATGCCATTGCTGCGGAAGAAGATTCGGAAGTTTTTCACCAAGCCGGCCGGCGGGTCACTGCGACAGGCCAGTTTCACCAGCTGGCCATCCACCGTCAGGCTGCCATAGCAGGATTTCTGTGGCTGCACGCCGTCGATTTTCTTGACCTGCAGCAACAGCTTATCACCGCCCCGCTCCTTGTGCATAATCAAGGCGCAGTCTTCCGGCTTTTTCCCCAGAGCCAGTGCAAAATTCAGCTCCTTGTTGCGGGCCAGTTTAATCTTCTGCTTCAGCTCTTTTACGGTTTCCACGTCTAGCGGCACGGCCATTCCCCCAACTAATCAATTGATAATAATACTTAAAACGAGGATCCAGAGACCACTCCAAGCTACCGCGGCAGCTGTCTCCCCGGTCAGGATGCACCCAGATGGCAATGTGGTCCAGTTTTTTACCCGCCCAGTTTTTTACCCGCCAGGTCTGTTTTTGCCCCCCACGCCAAGCTGTGCTGCCAGCTGGCCTGTCCTGCACCGCGGGCAGGACGCGAGCCCAGGCCCCAAACCCGGCCCCAAACCGGGGCCGACTGTGGCGCGCTGCGAAGGTGGGGCAGAGGAGATAGAGAAGATGCAGACGCGGGGCCCAAAGGCCCCGCGCCACCAAAATTTTAGGTGCTAAAAAGAGCTTTTCGACTCGCCACCACTCACGGTTCTTCACAGCTGTCGGACTGTGGGTAAGTTTAAGCGAACACATTCAAGTGTCAATATGACACGGCCCGTCAGGAATTTTGTTTACTTTTGTGCGACACTCGGCACAAAATGAGCAGCATTACCCCGATGGGCACAGCCCTTCAAAGATCTTATTATTCAGAGTCCCTATGTCCGAAATTTCCAAACTGACAGAATTGAGAAAGCTCCTTTTGGACATGGAGCGATCCATGGGGCTGCAGGATCTTTCTACTGTTGAGCGCGATATCTACTATGCGGCCAGCGATCACACCACCAGTGCCGGGGCCGTCAAGACCACCCTGTTGCAAGAGCACGCTCTGCTTGAAAATGTCTCACGGCCGACCTTTTTTCGGGCACTGAAATCCCTGCAGGGCAAAGGGTATCTGGAACAGTGCAAAAACTCTGTTCGTGGTTATTATATTGTTAAGGTCCCAGCAAGATAACCCAAGGTAGCAATACACGAGGGCAGCAGTGACACCAGCAAGAACAGTGGCAGGTCTCAACCTGGGGAAAGAGACCGCCATTGTGTCTTTGGCCTATCTCGGCGCCTTTTTTGCCACCTTTGAGGTGCTGATGCCGCTGCAAAACATCCTGGTTCCCGCTTTTGACAATCGTGCCAGCCTGTTGTTCCTCCCCCATGGGGTGCGGGTGCTGGCCGCCTGGCTGCTGGGGCCGCGCTCTGTGGTGGCATTGCTGCCCGGAGTCGTCTTGGGCTTTGTCTATGCAGCGGGCTGGGGAGCCTTTGAGCCCAGCCGCCTGAGCGCCATGGCTGTTGCCGTCACCGTGCCTGCCACCTGTTTCTTTCTGCTGCGCCTGCTGGGGCAGGATCTCAGACCGGCGCCGGACCGCAGGCCCTGCTGGCCCTGTATCATGGGAATTGGGCTGGTGATTTCCATGATCAGCTCGGTATTGACCAACTACGCCTTTGGCAGCGCCCCACAGGATTACATTGCCTATCTGATCGGCGATATGTTGGGCCTGTTCTTCCTGATGCTGATACTGATGTTGATCTTTCGCGGCCTGCGCCACTCCCGCGCCTCCGGCAACTGACACCCTCCAGCCGAGGGCCTAGCCGAGGACCGGCTCAATTTATCCAATCAACGGGCCTGCTCAACAGACCCATCAACAGGTCCCATCAACAGGTCCCATCAGCTGGCCTGGCGCTGATCTTCTGCGCTGAGATCCCAGCTGTCCTGGCCCGACGTTTGGCCCGAAATCTGGCCTGGCTCCTGCGGTGCCGCGCCGCCGCCGGTGCGAAACCCGCCAAGCGCAGAATCCATCGCCTGCGCCTCCTGCGACAGGCCAACGCTGGAGGAGGTGACCTCCTCGAACAGGGCAGCGTTTTTGGCAGTGGCATCGTCCAGATTGCCCATCGAGGCATTGATCTCTTTCAGATTGCCGGACTGTTCCGATGAGGCCCGGGAAATATCCTGCATCAAGGTCGCTGCACTGGTCACAGAGGTGGAAATCTCCCCGATCACCTCGCCGGTGCGCGTCACCAGATCGGCGCCCAGCTCGACGTTTTCACCGCTTTCGGCCACCAGGATGGAAATTTCTGTGGCCGCTTCCTTGGAGCGATGCGCCAGGGTACGCACCTCCGATGCCACCACCGCAAACCCCTTGCCAACATCCCCGGCCCGCGCCGCCTCGACCCCCGCATTCAGCGCCAGAAGATTGGTCTGTTTGGCAATGTTTTCAATCATCCCAATGATCTTGGCAATCTTGTCCGAGCTGGTTTTGATATTGTCCATGGCGGCAACGGTCTGCTGCACCACATCCAGGCTTTCATCTGCATTCTGCCGCGCCACCTCCACCGAGGCCGAGGCCTCTCCGGATGCGGTTGCCGTCTGGGAGATTGAGACCGAAAGCTGGTTCACCGCCGCCGCCGTGCTGGCCAGCGTCTGCGCGGTGCGTTCCGATCGCTCCGACAGATCGCGCGAGGCGGCGGAGATTTCCGAGGTGCCCCCGGCAATGGATTTGCCGCTCCTGCTGAGACTGCTGACAGAGACTTCCAGGCCTTCGAGGGCGGCGTTGAAATCATCGCGCAGCTTGGCGTAGCCGGGGCTCATGTCATCATGGATGCGAATGGTCAGATCGCCGCGCGACAGCTGCGCCAGGCCTTCGCCAATGGCGGTCACGGCTGCGGTCTGTTCGGCCTGGCGCTTGTCACGCTCTGCCTTTGCGGATTTTTCGTTCTCGGCCTTTTCCACCAGCCCGTCCCGGAACACCGACAGGGCGCAGGCAATCTGGTAGATTTCGGCACTGGCGCGCTCAAACCCGCGCACCGGGCTCAGATCGCCCTCGGCCAGTTGTTCGGTGGTCTTGCTGATCCTGGCCAGCGGCCGGGTGATCAATACCCGGGTCAGCACCAGCGCCAGCACCAGCACCCCGGCAAATCCCAGCATCAACATCTGCATGCGCTGTTGCGCCCGCCCCATGCGGATGGTGATGCCACTGGCCATCTCGGCAATCTCAACCTGGCTAACAGCGCCCAGCTCGGCCGCATGATTGGCGATGCTCAACACCACTTCGGCGGTATGATCCGAAGCCGCAGCCGCGGCTTCATTGGCTTTGAGCGAGCCCACCTTAAAGGCGGCCAGCCCCTGGGTGGGGTCGGCCAGGGCAATCATCCCCTCCAGCTCGGCGGCAAGACTGCCATCGTTGAAGCCCATAAACGTGTTCAGCACCTCAGAAGCCTGTTGTATCGGCGCAATCGTGGCTTCTGCAGTGGCAATATCAGAGGCGGCAACAACGTCCAGAGCCGCCAGCTGGAAGCTGCTGATCGCGCCGGTTACCCGCAAGAGTTCCTGCAAAACCCCCACCTGATTGTCCAATAGGTCCTGGATCGCCTGCTTGTTGTTATCGCTGGCCTGGGTGGCCGCAATCGACAGGGTAAAGACCATCTTGTCCAGCGCCCGCGACAACGGCGCCGAGCTGCTCTGGCGCGCCTTCATCACAATTTTGCGGCTTTCTTTCTGTTCCTTGCGGCTGGCATTCAGGGTGGTCCTGAAGACCTCAACCCCTTCGCGCACCCGTTTGGCGCCAAAGGCATCCAGACCAATCTCTTCCAGCCGATCCAGAACCGGCTCCAGATGGGTAAGCGCCTCGGTGGCCATGGCCTCCAGGGTTTTGCGGGTTTTGACATCGCGCACATGGCCCAGAGCCAGCGCCGCCCCTGACAACAGGTTGATGTCGCCGCGCGCCTCCAGCAGGGTCTGCAAGCCGCCAAACTGTTTCTCCACCAGATCGCTCAGCACCCCATCCACCTGGGTGATGGTTGCGTTGCCCCCCGCCATCAGGTTTTGATAGGCCGCGTCGGCCACCACCAGAAGTTCACTTTGCAGCGCCTCGCTATAGCCCTGCAATTCAGCGGTCTGGGTTTCAATCCGCTCCTGATTTTGAAAGGCGCTTCGACGGGCATCCACCAGGCTTTTTAGAGTTTCAGCCGCCTCCGCGGCCTCAACCTTGAAGCCTTCCTGTTCATCCCCCGGCAGGGCCGCAATGCTGGCGCTCAGCGCTTCCGCCGCCTGCAGCACCGCCTGTTCGGCTACCGCCAGCTCAGCCTCATTTGTCGACAGCAAGACCCGGGTCATGGCATTTTTGCTTTTGCTGGCGGATTCGCCCAGCTTCCGGCTCATCTCAAGATGCGGCAGCTTGTCCCCCGACAGCTGCTGCATCTGGCTGCCAACCTCGCCAAAAACCATAGAGACCAGAACGCCTCCAACCGCCGTCGCCGCCCCCAGCGCCAGCAGGATCAGGGTGATCTTGGCACCAATACTGGAAAACGGCAGTCTTCTGCGTTTGGTTGTCGCTGGTTTCTTTTCCGCACCTGTGACTGTCATGCTGTACCCGCGCCTTCACCTAATTTTCAGCAGCCCCAAAGCTCAGTGGAGCCGATACATCCCGATCAAACATCATAGCGGCCGGATCCAGCATCTGTGGACACGGCGCACCTGAAAACCCGATCGGTTCCCAAAAGAGGTCACAAGAGGGTAAAAGAAGCATGAGCAGCAGATAGAAATAACGCAGAAAACTTTAGCGGACTTGCGGCGCAGCGTCAGATCGCCTCCACAACATGTAAATCCCATTCAGAAATGTCACCGGCTGCGCAAAGCAGAAAGGTCACCACAGGGCGCTACGAGAGCAAGGCTTTGCAGCCCGCAGACCCCAAATATCGGAGGGCTGAAAAGCCTTGCGGGTGTCAGTGGAAAATCTGGCGTTTCTCTTTCTTGGTGAAGAAGGCAGCGAGCCCTTCTTCCTTCACAGTCTTCTCGAACTGCTTCCAAGCAAGGCCGTCCGCGATGAACGGGTTATCGAACACGGTTGAGGTGCCGAACTCATTGATGACTTCCAGAATCCAGCCAGGATCGATGTCGCTTTTGTAGATATCGACCGTCAGAAAATGACCGTCGATCTCAACGTCGGCGCACAGATCGGACATGATGATCTCT
>Ga0193953_1000539_pt1 | contig 20048 bp, 17 predicted proteins | sample BB_4_MG_FD_140325 | JGI IMG/M metagenome (GOLD analysis project Ga0193953, IMG submission 140325) | Microbial mat bacterial communities from the Broadkill River, Lewes, Delaware, United States - BB_4_MG | ecosystem: Environmental > Aquatic > Freshwater > River > Microbial mats | place: USA... | reverse complement strand
TGTTGCCTATGAAGATGAAATGGTGGCGCTTTTCAATCACTGTATTTTTGATCTAGATAGTAAAGCACCATCAATAGATACTCCACTTCACGGATTACTACCCTTTAAGCATATCGACCATTTACACCCTGATGCTTTAATTGCCGTAGCTGCTGCAAAAGACAGTGAAAAGGTTACCAAAGAAATTTGGAGTGACACCATGGGTTGGGTGCCTTGGAAAAAACCAGGTTTTGAATTGGGTTTAATGCTTGAACAATGTTTAGCTGATAATCTAGGAATTCGCGGAATTGTATTAGGCTCTCATGGTTTATTCACTTGGGGAGATACCTCATACGAATGCTATATCAACAGTTTAGAAGTCATAGAGATGGCATCTGCTTATATCGAAAACAAAATTTCTGAAAATGGAGAGGTTTTTGGCAGCCAAACAGTTGAAAGTCTTCCAAAAGAAGAACGGCTAGAAAAAGCTGCGATTTTAGCACCGATACTAAGAGCTTTAAATACTTCTGTTAATCAAGATGTTGTTAGAAAGCGAAAAAAATATAATTAAATATTTAACAACAATATGTTACATATGTCATACTATTTGAAACATATGTTAGACACATTCACGAATAAAAAATAGAATTTTGAAACTAATTAATAAAATGTTTCAATATGACAAGATCTTTTACAATTTTAATGCTTTTATTAGCATTACCAATAGCGTCACAATCCATAAAGAAATCCAGTATTGATTCAGGAGGAGCTTCTACTGTTGTAAATAATATTCAAATATTATACACTATCGGAGAAGTTGTTGTTCGAGAAACAAGCACACCTACAATTTCGGTTTCAGAAGGCTTTATTAACCCTGAGTTTAATTCCACTTTAAGCACTTATGATCATCAAATCTCACATTTGAATATATCTATATACCCTAATCCTACAAATCAATTTATCAATATTGCTACAGACAGACCCCTTACTAAAGTAGAGCTTTATGATGTTTTGGGAAGAAGCATATTTCAATCTACAACTATTGGTGATCCCATTGAAGTTTCAACATTAAAAGCAGGCGTTTATCTGCTAAGGCTTTATGAGAATGCTAAATCCATAACCAAACAGGTTGTTATTGAGTAAATTACATAAATTTATAACAATTAATTAAAAGCATTCTATAACTTTACTACAAAAGCAATATTAAATTAAACACTTCATAATCTGTATTTGTTTTAATTATATTGAAATGTGTATCCAAATCATGTTCAAAAGAGCCTTAGTGTTTTCTTTCCTTTTAAATTTAGCACATTTATTTGCTCAAGAAAACACGCAATCAAACCCGTTAAAATTTAATGACATAAAATTAATTCTTGAAGATCAATGGATTTCTAATATCACACAAGACAAAAATGGCTTTATTTGGGTCGCAACACAAGATGGTTTATATAAATATAATGGTAAGAATTTTAAAACTTACAGATACAATCCGTTAGAAAAAAGTAGCCTTCCTGGTGGTTGGGTTAGAGATATAAAACAAGACCAAGACGATATCTTTTGGATTGGCACTTATGGTGCTGGCTTGGTAAAATTTGATGAAAAAAAAGGCGTGTTTGAAAAAGTTCAAATCAATACCAACAACACAGGCCTTAATCCACTAGTAGTCTATAGAATATTCGTTAGTTCTTCATCTGCAGTTTGGGTAGCAACTGATGATGGGCTATACCGAAAATCTAAATCGAGCCCAGATTTTGTAAAAATAAAAGAATCCTTTACTTCTATAAAAATTTTAGAAATTGAGAATGGTACGGAACTCATCTCATCAAACCATACTTTATTTAAATATAGTAACAAGGCCGAACGGTTTGAACCAATGCTTCATCACACTGCTATAGATGAAATAGAAAGCATAGGCAACAATAAAATAATATATAAATCCGACGGTAAATTGTACCATTATGATTTTATTAATGATCCTGAGAAAATAGATTTACCCAATGACGATGCTGCCCTTTTTATATCTAATGTAAAAGACCATAAATGCATTATAATTGGATCTAGCGGAAATTATTTCTTCAATACAAAAACCAAAAAATTTCAACCTTACAATTATAATTTAGATAAATTTAAAAAAATAGGCATCAGCAAACTCTTAATAGATAAACAAAATCTATTATGGGTAGGTACACACAAAGGTTTGTTTAAGGAAAGTGCTCTAAAGAAAGTATTTACAGGACACTTCAGTACACATGCCAGACGGATTTTTGTAGATGCAACTGATATATACATTGTTGGAGACCAAGGCTTTTTTAAAGTTTCAAAAACTAACCATTCTAATTATAAACAATTCTTAAAAAGAACAAGGATTACTTCAATATGTAAGACAGAAAACGGATTCTGGTTGGGGGATATGACCGGAAATATTTTTTTCATTGATAATGATTTCAATATTAATAAGATAGAACTAAATCAAGATAAAAGCGAAACCTTAAAAGTTTTTGGAATTGTTGAAGATTTAAACGGTTTTTTATGGGTTAGTACATGGCAAGGAATTTACGTGTTAGATAAAAAAGGTAACATTATAAACACCTACCAACTAGACGAAGTCAAAGAGATTAAGATAATGGAGTTAATTATTGACCAGCAGGACAATCTATGGGTAATAACGGTTGGAGAAGGCGTATATAAAATACCTAACATATCGAAGATCGATAAAAATAAAAAACATATTAACTTCAAAAAATATGTGCATATTAAAGACAATTTAAATTCATTAAATTCTGATGTTGTCATAGATATTCATAAAAGTCAAAATGGAATGATTTCGATTGGGTCAGATTTTGGCTTGAATTTTTATGACAAGGAAAAGGATCTTTTCTACCCTCTTGAAATCAATGGTGATTTTTTTGATAAAAAGGTAATGGCTATTGAAACCGACGAAAATAATCTCTGGTGGATTAGCACAATAAATAATGGTATTTATGTATATAACAACGAAAACAAAACACTTTTTAATCTAAAAGAAGAAGATGGTTTGATTTCTAATGCATGTTTATATACCTCTAGTGCAATCTATAAGGACGAACTTTACTTTGGCACAGATGAAGGGGTTCAAGTTATAAATACTTCTAAGTTTACCTATCCCAATATTACTAAAGCTCCCAGTATTTCAAAAATAACAATTCAGGGAAAAAACGCTACAACTTTTCAAGATGTAGTGAATTTAAAAAAGCCCATTAAGCTTCATCATCATCAGAATAATTTTAAAATAAATTTAGAAATTGCAGATTATAGGTTTCCAGAAAAGATAGCTTATTATTATAAGCTAGGAGAAGCCACAATTTTTTGGACCAAAGCAGAAGGAAACACCATTTTCTTCAACAACCTAAATTATGGTGAATATAAACTTTTGGCAAAAGCAGCATATCAGGCAAATGACAACGCACCAATTACCACATTAACTTTAAAAATAAGCCCCCCTTGGTACAAATCTATTTTGGCTTATACGTTACTTTTTATAGGTTTGGCGGTAGCACTTTTTTCATTTTTTCAATTACGCTACAAACAAAAATTGGCATCTAACAAGTTAAAGGCCATCAAGGAATTAGACCTTATAAAATCAAATCTATTTACCAATATATCTCACGAACTCAGAACACCATTGACTTTAATTTCTGGTCCCGTAGAAAATCAATTATCTAAAAATAATTTAAAAACAGAAGTTAAGGAAGACCTCAACTTAATAAAGCAAAACGCCGATAGACTTCTCAATTTAGTAAATCAACTTACAGATTTATCCTTAATCGATGCAGGACAAATAAAGCTAAACATAGAACAAGGCAACTTAGCAATTATACTTAAGCAGCTCATATCGGCATTTCAATTTAAAGCGAATGATAAAAGTATAGACATTCAATCTACCATTACCCAATTAGACAACTGTTGGTTCGACAGAGATATTATTGAAAAAATAGGCTCTAACCTACTCTCTAATGCTATAAAATATTCGCCTCAAGAATCCATAATCTATTTTACCGCTCAGCAACAAAATGAACAACTTCAACTATCTATTATTAATAAAAACAATCAAATTAGAGCCGAAAAACTAGGCCATATATTTCAACGATTTTATCAAAATAATGAAGCTTCAGAAGGCATTGGTGTTGGCTTAGCGTTGGTTAAGGAATTAGTCTCATTATCAAAAGGCACTATTTTAGCAAATACCTTAGATAATGATAACATACAATTTAGTGTCACATTACCTATCACAAAAGATGCCTTTGAGAAATTTGAAATTATAGAGCATCCTAAAATAATTATTGAATCAGAAATCAGCACAGAGATTAAAAAAAACCAAGCTACTATTGTTATTATTGATGACGAAATAGATATTCTAAACTTTGTAACTTCAATTTTTAAAGAGAATTACAATGTTATAAAAACAACCAACTCCAATAATGGACTAGAACTCATTAGAAAGCAACTGCCAGATTTAGTCATTAGTGATATAATGATGCCAGAACTGAATGGTATTGAATTATGTAATAAACTCAAAAACGACCAACTAACAAGTCATATTCCTATTATTTTGTTAACAGCAAAAGTCACTCAAAACCAAAAACAAGAAGGTTTTGAAACAGGTGCAGACGCCTATGTTACAAAACCTTTTAATACTGAAACATTAAAAATCCGAGTCTCCAAACTCATTGAAACCAGAGCAAAACTAAAACAACGTTTTAATGAACAACCTATTCTTACAAAAACACTCGAAGTTACATCTGTTGAAGCAGAATTCATGCAGCGCTTAAAAAATGTCTTAGACACACATTTAGTAGATCCAGAGTTCACTACAGATGCCTTTGGTAAATACATGCATATGAGCAGAACGCAATTACATAGAAAATTGAAAGCCATAGTTGGTATGACCACTTCCGAATTTATGCGATCACAACGTATCCTTTTAGCTAGAAATATTTTAAAAAACCAAGACATGAGTGTTTCTGAAGCCGCTTACATGGTTGGCTTTAATTCTGTAAGTTACTTCATCAAGTGTTTCAAAAAAATTTATAGTGAAACACCATCTCAATATATAGAAAAGCATAAGCCTTAATGTCCTTCCATCTATTTACGCATTGCTTATTAGTTTCCGTTAAGATTCATTATATATTTGGTACTACCGCACTTCGATAACAACTTCAATTGAAATAACCCTCAGTTTTAAAGGCTTTTCCAATGATGTAACATATCTGTTACATCTTGAAACATATGTAATATTTTTTTTAATACATCTCAGATAGCTTTGTAAATGCAAGATCTTTAATTGCTAACAAATGACAAAATTTAAAACACGGGATGAGAAAGAAAACGCATTACCATCTCAACTTTACATTGCTATAGATCATCTTAAAAAAGGTAGATACCAATTAAATATTATAAATGAGAATAAAATTGTCTCTTTTATAGAATTTAAAAAATAAAATGCTATGAAAACATTACACACACTTTTAGCACTAATTATGCCAATAGTATTATTTTCTCAAAATGGCATTAATTATAAAGCACTTATAAAGGATAACTCAGGCAACATAATTGCAGATAATGTCATTCAAGTTAAATTCAAAATTTTAGAAAGCGACTTACAAACTAGTCTTTACGAAGAAAGCCATACAACGACTACTGATAGTAACGGTATAATAGTTTTAAATATTGGTGAAGGCACCGTTTTAAATGGAAATTTCAATACAATTAATTGGGGTGAAAATGAGCATTTTTTAAATGTAAAAATAGATCTAGGAACAGAGTTTATAGATATGGGAAGCACTCAATTTTCTGCTGTGCCTTATGCTTATCATGCTAAAAAAGCAACAAATGTATCTGGTTTAGAATCTATTGACGAAGGTAATGGAATTGGCTGGAGATTAATTGGTCGTGATCCAACTATGCACAGTACTTTAGGCTTTAATGCTATTGATTTGAGTTATTCTAATTTTTCGCCAATAAACAATGGTGAAATGGGAAGTTATTCTACAACAATAGGTTATGGAACTGCGGCTGAATCTTATGCGTCTACAGCCATTGGAAGCTTTAATGTTGGTGGTGGTGACCCAAATACCTGGGTTGATAATAGTCCCTTGTTTGAAATCGGAAATGGTACTTCAGATTTAAATAGAAGAAATGCATTGACTGTTTTAAAGACTGGTGAGCATATTATTAACAGTCAAAGTAATGGTTTGCGTATTACAGGTGCAAACAATGCTATAAACATCTCCAATTCTCTCGCAAATTCAATTAATATTACAGATGCAGGCTTTACAGGCATCTATATTGCTGATCCTCAAAATTATGGTCTTTATATTTCAAATGCTCTTAACGACGGAGTTTTTGCATCATCTTTAGATAGAGGTGCATCCTTTATTGGTGGTACAACTGGGATATATACACAAAGTTCAAACAGTAATAATCCAGATATTATTTTAGGAGGTAACTCTGGTACTAATAGTGAAGATGACGGTATCATTGCATCAGACCCTTTTTATTCAGGAAGCGACATTTATTTAAGAAGTAATGATGCTGTTGTTATACAATTGGATCATGATGATAATGGAGCCGGTAATTTTATGGTTCATAACAGTGACGGAAATATTGTTTTTTCCATTACTGAAGCAGGAACTATTAGCCAAAATGGTTCTACAATCCATGCCTCAGACAGACGCTTAAAACGGGACATTACCGATTTACCTTATGGTCTAAAAGAAATTTTACAATTACAACCAAAAGCATACTTCTGGAAAAAAAACACACAAAACAAAAAGTCTTTGGGGCTTATCGCTCAAGATGTTCAACCAATTATAAACGAAGTTGTCAATACTCAGAATAATGAGTTAAAAACGTTAGGAATAAACTATACAGAATTGATTCCTGTACTTATAAAAGCAATACAAGAACAGCAAAAAATTATTATCAATCAACACGCAGACTACACAAATCTATTAGAACGTGTTGAAACTTTAGAGGCAAATACATCAATTAAAAACAAATAAAATGAAAACGAAACTTTTTCTGATAGCACTTTTAATTTCAATTATTTCCGTAGCTCAAAACGGCATTAATTACAAAGCACTTATAAAAGATGCTAATAATAACGTTGTAAACAATCAAATTATTGATATGGTGTTTAACATTGAATTAGAAAACACAACTATTTACAGCGAATCACAACAAATTACTACCGACGATAACGGAATTGCTATTGCAGTCATTGGATCTGGCACAATAATCAGTGGAGATTTCAATACTATTGATTGGAAAGGTGGTAATGCAGAACTCAATGTACAAATTGATTTAGGAGATGGTTTTATAGATTTTGGAAACTCAGATTTTAATGCCGTGCCTTATGCAATACAAGCATTAAATATGGAAGGTCTAGAAACTCTTGATGAAGGAAATGGCTTAGGATGGAGATTGGCTGGTAGCAATCCATATCATTATGGTGACATAGGGTTAAACGCCGTTGATTTAAGTTATAGTTTTACACCTTCATCTGTAAGAGGTGCAACCGGAGCATATTCCATTGCATTAGGAAGTTTAACAGAAGCTTCAGGAACGTATTCCACAGCTCTAGGACGGAACACCATAGCATCAGAATCCTCTTCTACAGCAATGGGAAATAACACAACAGCATCTGGTATTTCTTCCTTGGCATCAGGAAATTTTAGTGAAGCAACTGGAAATTTTTCCACAGCAATGGGGGGTCAGACCACAGCAATAGGGGATTATACTGTCGCCATGGGAAGTCAAACAACAGCAGTAGGAGATTTTTCCGTAGCGCTAGGTAAAAGTACAATAGCACATAATAATGGCACGGCAATGGGAAATGGAACCGAAGCCTCAGGATCATATTCTACAGCTATGGGGATTGATACCGAAGCCTCGGGAATTAGATCTACTGCAATGGGAAATGCAACCGAAGCTTCAGGAGGTTCTTCTACTGCAATGGGAAATAACACCATAGCTTCTGGGAGTTTTTCCTTAGCCACTGGAAGCTATACATCTGCAACAGGTTTAAACTCTACTGCTATGGGAAATGGAACAACAGCCTATTCATATTTAGAAACAGTAATTGGGAGGTATAATACATCTTATACGCCCAATAGTGTTAACGGATGGAATAACAATGATCGCTTATTTGTAATTGGAAATGGCGAAAGTGGTGCACCATCTAACGCTATGGTAGTTTTAAAAAACGGAAATACAGGTGTTGGTACAGATACCCCTCAAGAACTATTTCATATTTCTGGTGGCCGTTTACGCATTGGATCAGAGATTATTGAAGATGGAGGAAGTGATATTTTAGCGTTTAGTTCTAGTTTAGTTCCTACAGAAGATGAAGCAGATCGTCTTGGGGGCCCAAACAGAAAGTGGTTAGATGTTTATGCTGCAAATGGAACTATCCAAACCTCAGATAGACGCAGTAAAACTAACATCATTGAATTAAAATATGGATTAGAAGAAGTTCTAAAAATGCAACCTGTAAGCTTTAATTGGAAAAACAAAAACAATCCAGACACTAAATTAGGACTTATTGCACAAGACCTCCAAATTTTAATCCCTGAAGTGATCCATTCTCATATCTGGGAAAAAGATAAAGCATCTGGAGTATTAACTAAAAAAGAGTTAGACCGCTTAGGGGTTTATTATTCCGATTTAGTACCTGTTTTAATCAAAGCCATTCAAGAGCAGAACAAAATAATTGAAACTCAAGGTGCGGAAATAAAAGCTTCAAAAACGGATTATGAAGCCTTGTTATCTCGTATCGAAATTATTGAATCTAAATCCTCAAATTAAAAGATAATGAACTATTTAAACAAAACCCGTGGCTTGTCTCGAGAATTCAGAAAACAGCTTTCAACCCTAAAAATAATAGTGAATAAATCAACATTTGTATTTTTAATTTTAACATGCTGTCCATTACTTTTATTAGCCCAATGGACGCAAATCGGTGACGATATTGATGGTGAATCTGCAAACGAACAATCGGGTTACGCTACATGTTTAAGTGCAGATGGAAATACGATTATTATTGGAGCGCCTTTTAATGCAGATAATGGTTCTGCTTCAGGACAAGTTAGAGTCTATGAAAACGTTGCAAATACATGGCTACAAAAAGGAACAGCTATTAATGGCATTGCGATAAGCGATAAATTCGGTTTTTCTGTGAATATAAGTGGAGATGGTAATATCATAGCTGTTGGTGCGCCAGACAGTAATGCCAATGGATTTGAATCTGGAGAAGTTCGTGTTTTTCAGTTTCAAGGTGCTAATTGGGTTCTACTAGGCGCAAGTATTATTGGAGATGCATGGGGAGATCATTCTGGGTATGCTATTAGTCTTAGCAAGGATGGAAATCGACTTGCTATTGGAGCGCCAGATAACCATGTAGTAGAAGGTGAAGGTAGTAATCATGGTCAAGTACGTATTTATGAAAATCAAAATGACAACTGGGTACAATTAGGCAATGATATTATTGGTGAAAACCCTGAAGACAATTCGGGATTTGCCGTAAGCCTTAACGAAGATGGAAGTATTGTTTCTATAGGTGCACCAAACAACACCAATACCATACAAGGTGCTGGCCACGTAAGAGTTTATAATTATGATGCTAACAATTGGGTACAGATAGGAGAAGATATTGACGGTACAACATTGAACGATAAATTTGGAGGAGCTGTAAGTTTAAACAACCAAGGTAATATTCTCGCTGTTGGTGCACATGATCATAACGGAATTGGTCAGGTTCGTATTTTTGAAAATATAACCAATACATGGGTGCAAATAGGTAATGATATTGATGGTGAAGCTGTAGGTGATGAGTTTGGTATATCGGTAAGTCTTAACGCCAATGGAAATATTCTTGCTGTTGGAGCGCGATATAATAGTGAACTTGCTTCAGATGCTGGTCATACTAAAATCTATAGAAACGCATCTGGTAATTGGCAACAAATAGGTGAAAACATTGATGGAGAGGCCATTCAAGATCGATCTGGTGTATCAGTTAGTCTTAATGCAAATGGTTCTATTGTAGCCATTGGAGCTTATCTTAATGATGATAATGGCAATAATTCTGGACACGTACGTCTATTTTCAAATACTAATATTCTAAATATTGATACTGTTAGTACTAAAAGCCAACTCATTGCTTTTCCTAATCCTACTTCTACCCAATTAAACATTAAATTAGAAAAAACAATCAACCAATCTATAGTACAACTCTTCAATGTTGAAGGCAAATTATTGTATTCAAAAGCGTATGCCAATACAGAAAATATTGCTATTAACATGGCTTCTTTTTCAAATGGCATCTATATTCTAAAAATACATCTAAACGACTCACAAAAAATTTTAAAAGTAATCAAGCAATAAAATGCTACGATTAAGGTAGAACGATAAAAAAATTAAAAGATGAAAAGACATATACTTTTTGTAGTCCTTTTACTTTCAGCACTAGGATATACACAGAACGGGATTAATTATAAAGCACTCATTAAGGATGACCAAGGAAACGTTGTTGCAAACAGTTCTATTGAGATAAAATTCAAAATTTTAGAAAGTGATGCATTAACCAGTGTATATGAAGAAAGCCACACACCAACTACAGATATAAACGGAATTATAATTGTAAACATTGGAGAGGGTTCAATAATCAGCGGAATTTTTGACGATATAAATTGGGGAAGTGATGAGCATTTTTTAAACGTTAAAATAAACACAGGTTCAGGATTTGTAGATATGGGAACGACGCAGTTCTCTGTTGTTCCTTATGCTTTTCATGCAAAAAAGGCAGCAAACGTTAAGGGACTTGAACCAATTGATGAAGGTAATGGTGTTGGTTGGAGGTTAATAGGCAGAAACAGTAGTAATTACGACAGCATAGGCTATAACGCCATAGACTTAAGCTTTGTAGATGATCAAAATCTAGGATTAGGAGCAACAGGAAATTACGCTTTTAGTTTGGGACACAATGGCACAGCATCAGGCGAGCACGCTTTAACTTTTGGCAACCAAAATTATGCCTTAAACGATTATACAATCGCTTTAGGAAATAATAATGTAGTTTCTGGTTTAAATAGTACAGCTATTGGAGGTATTAACCAAGTGAGTGGTGATTATGCATTTGCTGCTGGTTTGCAAAATGTAGCTTCAGAAAATGGCGCAGTCGCTATGGGTATAAATGCATTTGCTACAGCGGAAAATGCCATAGCTATTGGGTTAAATGCTTCTGCTACTTCTGCAGGAGCTATAGCCATAGGTAGAGGGGTTGTGTCATCTGGAGATGCGTCTACTGCACTAGGATATATTACGGAATCATCTGGACAAGGATCTACTGCATTAGGATTTGACACAGAAGCATTTGGGTTTTCTTCACTGGCTGTAGGATTTCGTTCTATAGCTTCTTCAAGTTATTCTACAGCTATGGGAAATGAAACTAAAGCCTCAGGAAGTGCCTCAATAGCCATTGGAAGTAAAACTGAAGCTTCTGATTTTGCTTGCTTAGCAGCAGGAAATAATACTATTGCCTCTGGAAGCAATGCTACAGCAATGGGATCTTGGACTAGAGCTCTAGGTCAAAGATCCACAACATTGGGTTCTTTCACTGAAGCTTCTGATTTTGCATCTTTAGCAATGGGCAACCAAACACTTGCCTCTGGAGATAGTTCGGTAGCAATGGGTTATTTTTCTATAGCTTCAGGAGATTACTCTACTGCTATTGGAATTAATACAATAGCGCAATCATATGCACAAACAGTTCTTGGACGTCATAATATTCCATTTGGTGATTCTGAGAACTGGGTAGATACTAACCCATTGTTTACAATTGGTAATGGAACAGAAGCAAATAAACGGAATGCACTAACTGTTTTAAAAAATGGAAATGTAGGTATAGGCACACATACGCCACAAGAACTATTACATATCTCTGGTGGTCGTTTACGGATTGGCGACGAAATCATCGAAGACGGAGGAAACGATGTTTTGGCATTTGGTTCTAGTTTAGTACCCACTGTTGATGAAGGAGACCGTTTAGGAGGTCCAAATCGAAGATGGTTTGATGTCTATGCAGCAAATGGAATGATTCAAACTTCAGACAGAAGAAGTAAAACCAACATCGCAAATTTAAACTATGGTTTAGCCGAAGTCTTAAAAATGCAACCTGTAAGCTTTAATTGGAAAAACAAGAACAATCCAGACACCAAGTTAGGACTCATTGCTCAAGACCTTCAGGTATTAGTCCCAGAAGTCGTTCACGCACATATTTGGGAAAAAGATAAAGAGTCTGGAACATTAATTAAAAAAGAACTAGATCGATTAGGCGTGTATTATTCAGATTTAGTTCCTGTTCTTATTAACGCTATTAAAGAACTGAAACGGGAAAATGATACTCTTAAGAAAAATATCCAACAAAAAGATACGTCTCTCAATGATTTAACCGAAAGAGTAAAAAGCATAGAACAACTACTTAAATCGTAATTACCATGAAAACGAAACTCGCACTATTAGCACTATTAATTTCAATAGTTGCTGTAGCACAAAACGGCATAAATTATAAAGCATTGATCAAGGATGATTCAGGAAACATAATTGCGAATAGTTCTATTAATATTCAATTCTCAATTTTAGAAAGCGATACGCAAACCAATGTGTACGAAGAAACACATGCAGCAACTACAGACGCTAACGGAATCATTATTGTAAATATCGGAGAAGGCAACATTATAAGCGGAATTTTTAATGACATAAATTGGGGAGAATACACTCATTTTTTAAACGTTAAGATTAATACAGGTATAGGATTTGTAGATATGGGCACCACACAATTTTCTGCTGTACCTTATGCTTTTCATGCACAAGTTGCAGAAAACATCAATGGACTTGAAACTATTGATGAAGGTAATGGTATAGGCTGGAGATTGGTTGGTAAAAACCCAGACAACTATGGCGATGTTGGTTTAAATGCTGTCGATTTAAGTGGTAATCCTACAGCATCAACAGTAAGAGGTGCAACTGGGCCATATTCCACAGCGTTAGGGTTTGGTACAACTGCATCTGCAATTTATTCCACAGCAATAGGTCGTCAATCAACAGCATCCGGAAGTTCTTCCACAGCAATGGGAGGTCAAACAACGGCATCGGGACCTTATTCTACAGCGATGGGAAATGGGTCTGAAGCATCAGGATCTTCTTCTACTGCATTGGGAAATAGCACAACAGCCTCAGGGAATTTTTCCACGGCGATGGGATTTAATACAACAGCATCAAGCACATATTCCACAGCAATGGGCCATTATACTTCAGCAATGGGCTTAATTTCCACAGCAATGGGAAATAATACAACAGCACCTTCTTTTGCAGAAACCGTAATTGGTACGTATAATACAAATTATACGCCTAATGCTTCTCTTACATGGAATTCTGCCGATCGCTTATTTGTAATTGGTAATGGAGAATCTGGTTCGCGGTCTAACGCCATGGTAGTTTTAAAAAATGGTAACACAGGTATTGGAGCAAGTAACCCTCAAGAACTTTTGCATATTAATGGTGGTCGTTTACGTATTGGCAACGAAACCATTGAAGACGGAGGAAGCGATATTTTAGGGTTTAGTTCTAGTTTAGTTCCAACCGAAGATGAAGTAGATCGTCTTGGTGGCCCAAACAGAAGGTGGTTAGATGTATATGCAGCAAATGGAATGATTCAAACTTCAGACAGAAGAAGTAAAACCAACATCGCAAATTTAAACTATGGTTTAGCCGAAGTCTTAAAAATGCAACCTGTAAGCTTTAACTGGAAAAACAAGAACAATCCAGACACCAAGTTAGGACTCATTGCTCAAGACCTTAAGGTATTGGTCCCAGAAGTCGTTCAGGCACATATCTGGGAAAAAGATGAAGTCTCTGGAGTATTATCCAAAAAAGAACTAGATCGATTAGGCGTGTATTATTCAGATTTAGTACCTGTACTTATCAATGCTATAAAAGAACAACAAGCACTAATTAATGCTTTAAAATTAAGCTTAGACCAACAAAAAAGTACAATAACTAACCAAGAAAACATCGGTTTGGATCAAGCTAAGGCGTTAGAATCTCTTTTAAATAGAGTCAATATTTTAGAACAAACAAATAATCAATAAGCAGAAATTATGAAAACATTAAAAATAGTTGCCATTGCTTTCCTTTCAATACTATCCTTCTCTTGTAGTAATGATGATGATTCTTCAAATAATACATTACCTACAACTTTAAACTTACTCACTTCTGGTACATGGTACTTCGAGTCAAAATCGCAGGAAAGTTATACAACATGTGAAACAGAAAGCACTAATAATTTTATGGTTGATGGAAGTACCATCATTGAAGACATTGAAGAAAGTATGGATGGTTGTGAGTTAGATGAAACCATCAACACCAATTATATATTAGACGCATCAACAATTACTATTAACTTCACTGATGATAATATTTTTGGTATTGTTACCTGCGATGCCTCCTTACAAACATTAATCATAAGAGAAAATGGAGTGCGTTTTATTATGCAGAATAAAGCACAAGGATAAATAGAACAAAGAAAAAGATTTTATGCAAAAAATTATTTACTACGTGGCAAGTTCACTTGACGGATTCATTGCTGGAAAAAATGACGATATAAGTCAGTTTATATTAAAAGGAAAAGGTGTTGAAAAATATAGAGCAGATCTTTTAAATTTTGAAACCGTCATTATGGGAAGAAGGACTTATGAGTTTGGTTTTCAATACGGACTTCAACCAGGGCAACCTGCCTATCCCCATATGGAACATTTTATTTTTTCAGATACATTGAAAATCGAAAATTTAGCTGACTCTGTTCATATTGAAAAAAGATCCTTAGACCGAGTTAAAGACATCAAAGCAAATTCTAAAACAGATATTTACCTGTGTGGAGGCGGTGAATTTGCAGGTTGGTTACTCAACCATGGACTAATTGACCAACTTAAACTGAAACTAAATCCCATAATTTTAGAAGATGGCATCAAACTATTTGGTAACTCAAGCAATAACACAAAATGGAATTTAATCAAAAACGAATCTTTTGAAGATGGACTTAAAATATTGACTTATAATAAGCAAAAGCACTAACCGCTATCAGCTCTTTAGTTAATAGAGCTTTATAAACTGTTTTGCTAAAAGCATACTTTCCTACTAAGCTATTATCTCTTAAGAATTAAAAATTCACTTCTTTATTACAAACCAAAAAGTGTTTGTTCTATTAAAGTGACAAGTGACCATACAAATTATTTAAAATTAAAAAGCCCAAAATCATGAATAATAAGCAAAATTCACCGAACACATTAGATGAAATTAAAGCCATAAGTTTTTTTTCAACATCACTTTATCATAAAAATTCGGTAGAAGAAGTCCTTTGGGACATTACCAAAAACGTCATCCAGCAATTAGGGTTTGTAGATTGCGTTATCTATGTTTTTGATAAAGAAAAAGGAGTATTACACCAAAAAGCAGCATACGGACAAAAAAACCCTTATGAAGAGGTCATTTATAATCAATTAGAAATCCTTTTGGGTAACGGTATTGTAGGCAGTGTCGCTAAAACTAAAAAGCCCGAACTTATTCCAAATACAAAATATGATAGACGCTATATTATAGACGACGAGGAACGATCTTCTGAAATCTGCATCCCAATAGTAATGGACGATACGCTTTTTGGAGTTATTGATTCTGAACATCCTGAAGCGAATTTCTTTAATCAAAAACACTTACATCTGCTTACCATAATTGCCACTTTATGTGCACAAAAAATAAAAGAAATTCAGACTAAAACACGTAAGCCTTTTACACGCGCTAATCACTATTTTAAAAAATTGGAAAGCCTAATGCAATTCAGAAAGATCTATAGAAATCCGTGTTTAACACTTTCTTCAACTGCTGAAGATTTGGGGATTTCGGCTTGCTATCTTTCCAGTATGATAAACAATTTATTGAATAAAAGTTTTATCGATTTTATAAACGAATACCGCATAGAGGATGTAAAAAACAATCTTCATTCCGAAGAATTTTCGGGTTACACCATCGTTTCTGTAGGTTTAGAAGCCGGATTTAACTCAAAATCCGCTTTTTATTCGGCTTTTAAAAAACATACAGGTCTAACACCAATGGCTTATAAAAGTCAATCGGTTTTAAGGTGTCGTCATTCATAATGTACTTAATGGTTCTAACCAAAGCGTGTTGAATATGAGTTGTTCGATTCAAATTTTTATCGTTTAACGGAATTCCTTCACATAGTGTTCGCTATTTACTTGACCACCAATGGGTTGATTATTAAACCTATGTGTATAGATTATAGTTTTCAATGAAGTGAGAAGTGAGGGGTAAAAGGTTAAAACTAAATAACATAAAAAGGTTGTCCTAATTCTTTAAGACTCAAATATTCAGGACATTACTCTTTTAATTAGGTACTAAGTTTGGATTATTAATCATATAAAATTAAATGTTATGAAATTTAAAACAAATTTAATAAGACCTATTTTACGTATGTTGTTCATATCCCTTCTTTTTTTCAGCTGCTCGCCTGAAGATGGAAACGATGGAATAGATGGAATTGACGGCATTGATGGTACAGATGGTGCTGATGGTGCTGATGGCGAAACCGGAACTGCCAATGTTATTTACTCAGATTGGATCGCTTCAGATTTTCCGGATACTATCAATAACAATTTTGATCAATGGGAAATGTATGCACCAGAGCTTACGCAAGAAATTCACGATACAGGTGCCATACTAGTTTACGCCCGAGTTGGTACTTTTATATATTCAATTCCAACTTCATTTTTTGGCACAACTCAAGAGAAGTGGAGTTTTAGGCTATTGGATATTAATGATACGCTTATCGCTATTCGGGTGCAATCAATTGACGAAAGTAACATTGGAACACCTTTTTTGAATGGCGATTTTAGATATGTCATCATTCCTGGAGGAACTTCCGCAAGTGCCAGACCTGCAAATGGCTCATCTCAAGTGGACTATTCTAGCATGTCCTATGAAGAAATCACATCCCTTTTTAACATCCCTGATTAATCGTTATAGTCCTAACCTTTTTTTCACACTAAAGTCAAAACTTAAAAAACAATCTTATGAAAACAATGAATTTTAAAACCAATTTAACGAAACACCTTCTAGGTATGCTATTTATCTCTATTCTCTTTATGGGATGTTCACCCGAAGATGGTAGAAATGGCACAGATGGTATTGATGGTGCTAATGGCGAAACCGGAACTGCCAATGTTATATATTCTGATTGGATTGATTCCGAATTTGATGACAACATAATTGCCACAGGCGGAGGTTTTTATGTGGATGCGCCCAATGTAACACAAGCCATTATAGACACTGGTATTGTTTTAGGATTTGCTAAAAACATTCCACTTGCGGGTACCCCAAGCATTTTTCAACTACCATTAATCAATGACCAAAATCAATATTCTGTTATTGTTCAGAACCCTGGCACATTAAGATTTAATGCCTCATCCATAGATGGTACATCTGTAGGAACCACTGTATATGAAGCGTATAGGTATGTTATTATTCCTGGTGGAAATCCTATCAGTAGTAATCGCAGTAGTAATTCGGCAACTACAGATTCAAAATCTGCAACATTAGATTATACAAAAATGTCCTACAAAGAGATTAAAGCTCTTTTTAATATCCCTGATTAATAGCTGTAGCCCTTAATATTTTTTATTAATGTTAGGGCTACTTTTTTTTAATAAACAAAACTCGTTATGAAGAAAACCATATTGTTAATAACAATTCTGTTGCTACCATTACTACTAATTGCACAACAACAGACAACTACAATAAAAGTAAGTGCTCGTTCTGTTCTTATAGATTCTTCCCCAGAGTTTAAAGCTACGGTAGCATTAAGTAGTAGTTACTCAAGCCTTCCTGCTGAAATGACAACTCTTGAAATTCTGAAAAAAAAGTATAAAAGTGCACTTAAAGCCAATGATATTTCTTGGAGCAACCTGAAAAAAGATTCCAATGGTTTTGGATATGAAAGTATGGGATATGGTAAAGATGGTATTATATATGAATACCGAACCAAATCAGTGGAAAAAATGAAAAAATTCCTCAAAACTAAATCATTAGGAATGCAGATGATAAACTACTCCTCTATTATTACTATTGACGAAGAAGAAGTTGCGAAATTATCTGAAACAGCTTTGGCAAGTGCTAAAGCAAGGGCCGTAATTATTGCAGCAGCTATGGGTAAAGAGCTCGGAGATATAAAGGAAATAGAAGATTTAAATAATCGTTATGGTGAAGAAGTTGAAAGCTCAATATACTACGATAGACCTATCGGTGAGTATTTTTATATGATTAATGTGATATTTACGGTAAAGTGATATACCATAAAAACTTATTAAAACGTCAGCCTTATAAAAAACACTTATAAATGAAGAAATTAACACTCATAACCTCACTAATATATCTTGGGTTCTGTAGTTGTTCTGATTCTCATAACTCAAATCTGTTGGACAGTGATAATTTTAATACTAGAGAAGAAAGAATTGAGTGTCTAAAATATGAAATTAAAGCAAAAAGTGATTTTGATAATGCAGAATTTGAATTGTTTAATGTAAACGGTTTTACTAATAGTAGGCCAACATCTATTCCAGGAGCATCTTCTTGGGATTATAAATTTGTTATTAGAGTTAAATCTTCTGACATAGACAAATGGACTGAAGGAATGCTAAAAACACAACCGACGAATTATGATATTAGTTGGACGAAAGCCATTGTTGAAAAAAGAGCTAGTGTTTGGCAAACAATTAGTCAACCTGAGTTTTTTAAACGTAAAACGGCTAATGTAATGGTAATTATATTTAGAAATGAAGGCATTATCTATAAACGTGTGATTGCTAATTAAAAAACTGGCTTTGTTAATCTAAAAAATTAGCGTCAGGAACTACTACTCTTTAAACACAAACCGTTTAACTATTAAAAAAGGAATTATGACACATAAAACAATTATCTTTATTTTAGTAACAACTTTCACTTCATTAATAAATATAAATGCACAAAATTCTGTAGATGACATACCTCACGAGTTTTTTCACATTTTTAAAACAGAGCCTATGGAAGCATTGGACTATGCCTATTCCACTAATCGTTGGATGTTAAAACAAGTAAACAGAATTGAAATTTTAAAAAATGAATTAAAAGAAATATTACTACTTGTCGGAGATTATCATGGTTTTGAAATTATAACGAAAAAAAGTATAGGAAAGAATTTAAAACTCCTTAGTTATATGGTAAGGTACGACCGTCAGCCAGTGAGATTTACATTTGTCTTATATAAATTAAAAGATACTTGGCGAATTCAAGATATAGTTTATAATCTTGATTTAACGGGTGAAATCATAGAATCAGCAAAAATAGACCGAAATTGAAACATCGCATTACGTTTTATAATAATGTAAAGTAGATCTTTTCACGTAATGCTTATAGATACGCAAATCGTTGTGTCAAGACACGAAAAAACGTTTATTTACGAAATTAGGATCAGTGGCAATCAATGATCTTAAATTACTACCGTATTTAATTAGCATGAATAAACGCGAAATAGTGATTACCAGATTAAAGCAAGAGCCATTAAAATCTATTTTAATAACAAAATGGTGGATACAATTAGAGATGGATAAACCAAATTTTTTAAAGTCGATTCTGATAAAAATAAAATTTACGCAAAAATAGATTGGTGTAAAACAACACCTCTAAAAAGCATTACTAAAGAAAACGAAACAACACTATTAGAATTGGGCTCAAATGTATCTGGGTGGAAACTATTATTAGGAATTTATTCTTCTGAATATTTATATTTAAGAGAGAAAAAAGGATAGTATCTCTTTCTTAAAAAATTCAATAAAGAAGACTATTCAAATTTTCGGCTATCTAAAGCGAATTTAAAAATAGCCAAACTCAATAATACCAATTAGTAATTGAATGATTTCTAACAGATAAAAAAC
>Ga0193953_1000538_pt1 | contig 20074 bp, 21 predicted proteins | sample BB_4_MG_FD_140325 | JGI IMG/M metagenome (GOLD analysis project Ga0193953, IMG submission 140325) | Microbial mat bacterial communities from the Broadkill River, Lewes, Delaware, United States - BB_4_MG | ecosystem: Environmental > Aquatic > Freshwater > River > Microbial mats | place: USA... | reverse complement strand
TGTCCAGGTGATTCATCACAAAGATGACAGGCTTCTGGTATTGCTCGGTATAGCGGAATAGGTTTTCTGTTCCCACCTCTACACCTTGTGTGGCGTTTAAAACCATTAATGCAGTGTCGGTCACGTTAAGGGATGTGATGGCACCTGTAATGAAATCGTCTGATCCGGGACAGTCAATGAAATTGAGTTTTTTACCCAGATATTCAGTGAATAATACCGATGAAAAAACCGAGTAGCCATATTCATGTTCCACCCGGTGATAATCAGATACTGTATTGTTGCTATCTATTTCGCCTCGACGGCTAATAACCCCACCCTCATATAGCATTGTTTCAGCGAGAGTGGTTTTACCCGAGCCGCTACTACCAAGCAGCGCTAAGTTTTTTATTTGATCAGCTTGATAAACTTTCATAAATCGTCATTTTAGAGTTATTAATAAAAGGAAATTGGGTTTTTGTAAAATTAGTAATATTTGGATAACATCCAAGTTAAATGGGCTCAAAGATGACTATTGGCAGTGTATTTCATGGGTTGAATATTTGGAAAAGTTAATAAGCAACTTTTGCTGAAGATAAATGACTAATGAGTTTTAATGGCTGGTTTCGGTGAGCATGCAAAAAAACGATTTTTGGAGGCTCATCAAATAGAGGTTGAATTTATAAGGTTTAATGCGTAATTTGATTGATGCAATTAAATTAAACCTTGCACAATTATGGTACTTGAAGGAGATGCGAAGAAGCTAAAGATTATTACCGGGGAAAGCGATCGTGTATATCAGCGTCCATTGTACGAAGCCATCGTTTTTGCAGCAAAGAAATACAAGTTGGCAGGTGTTACTGTGACCAAAGGATTCATGTCTTATGGGGCCGATAGTATTGTGCATAGTGTTAAAGTATTTACCCTGTCGGAAGAGGTGCCGATCATATTGGAAATGGTCGATCGGGAAGAGCGTATCTATGATTTTGCGGAAATTGTCTCCAAACTTTTTGATAAATCAGGGTGTGGGGGCATTATGTATGTAGAAAGCGTCGATGTCATTCGGTATAAAAAACGCGATTAAACTGGTTCTTGCCACTCATTGATTTTATAATAGCCGTTCTATGGTTATATTTGGCCCGGTAAAATTATCGGGCATGAAGAATATTAAGTATCCCCTATTGTATCTTTTGTTGGTTGTTGTGTCTATTTCAGCGATGGCACAACGTCGTATTGTTTCGCAACGGCCGCGTTTAGTAGTATTTATTCAGGTGGATGAATTGAGTACCGATCAACTCATCGCCTTTCGGTATAAGTTTACTGATGATGGGTTTAATCGATTGATGAATGGGGGCTCATTCTTTCGGCATGCCTACTACCCGGCGGGTTCAGTGTATGCCGGCAGTCATTTGTCAACTTTTTTTAGTGGAGCCTATGCCGCTACTCATGGCATTATATCGGATAAGTGGTACGATCGCTTGCGGGGTTTAGAAGTGGATGCAACGCTTGGCGTAAATCAATTCAGCAGTAATGATACGATCCCATTATTGCCGGGGACAGATTTGTTATTAACTTCTACTTTGGCCGACGAATTAAAGTGGATGCACAATGGAGCTGCAAATGTATCTGCCATTGGTTTAAATCCGGATTACCTGGTTTGGGCCGGTGGTCATGCACCGGATGATGTTATTTGCATGAATAGTGCCAATGGGCAGTTTCAGGTTTTAAGTGATACCTTGGGTGAGCCTGGACCGGCTTGGTTGGCTGAGTTTAATGCCAAACAATTGCCGGATATGTATTGTGAACGTGAATGGGGGCCATTAAATGACTTGCGTGAGTATCATCAGCTAAAGTATTTTAGCGATGTTCTTCCGGGAGATCATACCTTTTTGTATGCTTTAAAAAAAGGTAAGGGAAAGCAACCTTACGCATCTGTTGTAAATTCGCCGTATGGGAATAAGCTCGTGCGTGATTTTGCAGTGAATCATATTATTAATAGTAAATTGGGTAAGGATGAGGTGCCTGATGTGTTGACACTGCAATTCACAACTAAGAATGTGTACCGGAAAGATGCTTCTGCATTTGAGGCAGAGACAGAGGATATGTTGTTGCGATTAGATCGGGAAATTGCTGATTTAGTAAATATAATTGATGAGCAAGTGGGATTGGAGAAAACCCTGCTGGTTTTAACCGGTATCTCCTCGCCTATCCGTACAACTGAAGATTATAAAAGAGGTAACATACCAAGCGGTGTGTTTAATGGAACGAAGGCCGCTTCTTTATTAAACCTTTATTTGATGGCTATTCATGGGCAGGGACGATGGGTAAAAGCTTATCATGATGGTCAGGTTTATCTCAATCATGAATTACTGGAGCAATCTAAAATTTCTATTGAATCCATTCTGGAAGAGTCGGCTCGTTTTTTAATGCAAGTTGAAGGTGTTGCGTATGCCATGCCTGCTTCAGAGCTCATGGCAGCTTCATCAAACTTGGCTGCCCTTCAAAGCTTGAAGCTCAATTATCATCCCAAACGATCGGGTGATATTTTGATCCGCCTGCAGCCAGGGTGGAACGAGGAATTGAAAGATGGATCGCTGGTGTATCGCCACTGGACATCTTCCAAGTTACCATTGGTGTTTTACGGCTGGAAAGTCACCCGGCAGAACGTTTTTGAACCTGTTCCGATGACAGATGTGGCACCTACGATCTCATCCTTTCTTGAGATACCATTTCCAAACGGATGTGAAGGTGGTATTTTGAACGGAGTAGCTCCTTAACAAGATTTTACTGTCTGGTAGAACTCGGTGAGCAGGGAGAGATCTTTTTCGAGTGCATTGCCAACCACTACCATGTCAGCACCTGACTGGCAGGCTGTTTCTATTTTTTGTACTGTATTGAGGCCACCGCCTATTAATAGGGGAATGTCTAGTTGTGCTTTTACATTTTGGATCATGGCGGCAGAGACTGGATTTTTGGCACCACTTCCTGCATCCATATATATCAGCTTCATACCTAAATACTGTCCGGCAAGAGCTGTGGCAATGGCAATGTCATCTTTTTGAGCTGGAATAGGTTGTGTTTGGCTAATGTATTGCACAGAAGTTTGACTGCCACCATCAATCAGCATGTAACCGGTGGGTATTACCTCGAGTCCGGCTTTTTTAATCAATGGTGCGGTACTCACATGGTGGCTGATCAGAAATTCAGGGTTTCTCCCTGAAATCAATGATAAGAACAAGATGGCGTCGGCATTAGAGGCAAACTGAGCAGAGCTGCCAGGATACAGGGTAACTGGCAGATCAATGGTTGTTTTTAGTTTTTGAATAAATTCATTGGTGTGATTACTGACCAAACTACCCCCAACTAATAGCATATCTGGTGTAATAGCAGTTAATATTTGTTCCAGCTTTTTTTGATGATCATCCGGAAACTTATCCGGATCAATCAATAGCGCCAGCTGTTTTTCTTTTTTATATTTGGATAGTATGGTATTGTAGATCATGACACAGCGGCATTGGATAAATGGTAGACTAAAACAAATTCAGGTAAATGTAAATAATCCAATTGTAGATTAATGGTTTCGTCATAGAAAAAGCAAGAAGCTTGAAAAGAACCTTCGCTATTTAGTTGAAAGGGAGCTATGCGAAAATGATCTTTGAATACGACCATTGATTCATCGAAGTGTTTGAACAATGTTTCTTTCGCTGACCAGATCAGGGTCAAATAGGACAGGTGTTGGTTATCATCTACAAAAGCCCATTCTTTATCGTGCATATATCGCTGGGCAACTTTTTCAACGCGCGGTGAGCAGATTTCAATATCCAGTGCTGTTGGTTGTGTTGAAACGGAAGCTGCTACAAATCCGTCGGTATGTGATAGGCTGATGTGATAAGTATGGTTTGCTAAAAAAGGTTTTCCACTCTTCTTGTACTCAATTTGTGGATATTTCCCAATTAAATGTTGTAGTAAGATACGGCAGGCCAGCCACTCTTTTTTTCGTTTCTCAAGACGAAAACTGTTTACTGTCTCGCCATCCTGAGTTGATAGGGTGATGAGTTGTAGTAGCTCATCCAGAGACTCAGTAACGCGCCAGACTGCTACTTTATGTTGAGCACTTGGGTTAATTATTTGTTCAATGGGCATATAACGATCAATTCAAAAGAATAATGCAGATAACAAGGGGGCGTGAAGAATTGTTAGTGATTGCCCTCTTTCCATTCCAGGGTTTCCATCAGGCGCATAATATCTTCCCGTACAAATGAAACCACAGGTGCCAGGCTGTCCTTATTAGGAATGGCATTAAAATACAAGGAGCCTCTTAAAAAGTGACGGGTGCTATCCGTAGCAAAAAATTGGACTGCAGAAGCTGCATCTCCTTCAATATTGTAGAGGATACCAAAAACATTCTTCGTCTCGTCAAAGAATAACTTTTCATTGATGGCATCGGCTTTTATGGTGTGTTTATATGCCAGACTACGATTGTCTTCCAGAAGTTCAAAAAGATTGTTGTTAATCGTTTTGTAACTCATGTGTACTTTTCCATCAAATTGAGGGAATTCCAGATTGATCCAATAATCTTCCGCATTAGTGGAACTATCAGTTTTAACCCTGGCGTAGGTGGGGTAATCGAATTTGTAGGGATAAGTCGTATCAAACGACTGGTATTCTTTGTCGGGTAATGAAATACGAAAGTATCCCCTTGGTTTAGGCGTGTAGTTACGCTGACAGCCTGTACTTAGAAAGGCCATCAGGCAAATGGAAACGAGAATTGTTTTTGACATTAACTTATAACTCATATTCTGCTACTTCTTCTTTTTAAAATCGAACTTCACTTTCTTTACGCGCCTGTTATCGGCAGAAATAATTGTGAATTGAAAATTTTGAAATTCGATAACTTCATGTTTAGCTGGCATTTCGCCACGGAGTTCCAATATTAGACCAGCTAATGATTCAGCATCCCCTCTGACTTTATCAAAAGTATCTTCAATTGTTTCAGTTACTTTGTGGAAATCGTTAAGATTGGTTTTTCCTTCAAAGATCCAAGACCCATCAGGGAGTTTGGAATAGAAATTTTCCTCCTCATCCGATTCGTCACTGATATCACCAACAATTTCTTCCAGTATATCCTCCAGGGTGACAATGCCTGAAGTACCACCATATTCATCCACGACAATGGCCATGTGAATTTTTTCACTTTGAAACTCGGCCATAAGATCATTGATCATTTTCGTTTCAGGAACATAATATGCTTCCCGAATCAAACTCTGCCAGATAAAATCTCTTTGCTCACTTAGGTAAGGCAGTAGGTCTTTCACGTAAAGGATGCCTTTCACATTATCTGGGGTTTCTTCAAAAACAGGAATGCGTGAATAGCCTGATTCAATGATTGTTTGTAAAAGTTTGTTGTAATTGCTTTTTATCTCTACATCAATTACATCTACACGAGCAGTCATTATTTCGGCGACATCGATATTGCCAAATTTTACAATGCCTTCCAGGATTTCTTTTTCTTCAGTGATATCGCTACCGGTTAGCTCAAGAGCATGTGAAATATCATCCATTGATAAACCCCCAATTTTTTTTGCCATTCGCTTATTGACAATTTTTGTGGACCGGACTAATAACAGACTCAGTGGATTTAATACCCGCGTAAGTATCCAGAGAGGATAGGCCATTATGCCTGCAAATTTCCTGGGCGATTGGGAGGCATATACTTTAGGCAGTATCTCCCCAAAGAAAAGGATCAATGCTGTGATGAAAACAACTTCAAACGCCACCTTTATAGTGTTGTTAATGCCAAAGTCAACGATATTATTAGCAACAAAGGATGTGAGGATGACAATCCCCACATTGACAAAGTTATTACCAATAAGGATTGTTGCCAGTAAGCGCTCTTTATCTCTTAGTAATTGAAGAATGAGACGATTCTTTCTGGATTTTTGTTCTTTTAGTTCGTCAAGGTCCTTGGGTTTCAACGAAAAATAGGCGACCTCTGAACCGGAAATCAATGCTGACATGAGCAGCAAAAGGATGTTGACGACTAGTCCAATAGTAATACCCAGTGTGATGGGTAAAAAATCAACATCCTGGAAGATGCTACTTACTGATAAGAGAAAATGATCCGTTTCCAATCAAGCAAAAATTAAGTTAAACGTAAACAATTTTTTAGAATGGCAGATCATCCGTGTCGTCACCACCTAGAAAATCATCATTGGTGTTATTTGCTGTTGGTTGAGATGACGGCGTTGGTTGTGACGATTGAGCAGGTTGGGCTGGTTGTTGCTGAAAACCTGCTTCAGCACCGGTGCTTGCCGGGTTGTCTGATTTACGCCCCAATAGCTGTATGTTATCAGCATATACTTCAGTCATGTAGCGTTTAATACCATCTTTATCGTCATAGGATCGGGTACGTAGTTTGCCTTCAATAAATAGTTGAGTTCCTTTTTTAACGAACTTTTCTACAACTTGAGCCAGTCCTCTCCAAACCACAATATTGTGCCATTCAGTTCGATCGGGAACGGCTTGTCCGTCGCGTCCGGTATATCCGCGTTCCGTCGTGGCAAGTGTGAAGTTTGCAACCGCAACATTATTATCTAAGTATCTTACATCCGGGTCTTTCCCAACGTTTCCTACAAGTATTACTTTATTAACCGACATGGTAGTTTTTTCGTTTATATTGAAGATTTAAAATTACAAAACTTTACGGGGAAATCAAATGTGATCATTTGTGGTCAATGGATAAACCTTGTTCATTCAAAAAGTTTACAATGAGTTGCGGAAATGCATAATGCTTTAATTCGGGAATGGGTACTGTCATCCATTCCTCTTTACGACCAGTCGAATTTGGAAGGGCAGAGCTTAGGTAAAATCGGGTGTGAATAATTTGATGGCTTAAAATGTGTTTTTTCTCATCCAATAATTTCAGCGTTTGGTGATCTGTGTTAAAGGATGTTTTAAGCTTTTTTATTGTAAGAGGTTTCGGGCTTTCGATCAGAGGTAACTCATATAGGTTTTTCCAAATATCATTGCCTTGTCTTTTATTAATAACAAGTTTGTTGTTTTCTACCAGATACAAATAAGAGAAATAGCGATGCCGTTGTTTCGTCCGTTTTTCTTTCACCGGAAAGTCCTCCACGCGCCCGGTAGAGAAGGCAATGCAACGATCAGCAAAAGGACATTCCGCACAGTTTGGCGAAAAAGGTTTACATTGCAATGCACCCATTTCCATGATGGCTTGATTGTGGCTTGCCGGATCTTTCCGATCCAGTAACTCCTGTGCCAGGTTATGAAAATGCTTTTTGCCTGCCGTTGAGTCGATGGGGGTAGAGATACCAAATAAGCGGGATAGGAATCGGTAGACATTACCATCTACTACCGCATAAGGCAGATTAAATGCAAATGAAGAAACTGCTGCAGCTGTGTATGGGCCAATACCTTTTAGATTGAGAATCTCTTTATAGCTATTAGGGAATTGGGCATTATGAAAGATTAAGATGGATTTGGCTGCAGTGTGTAAATTTCGTGCCCGCGAGTAATAACCTAACCCTTGCCAGAGTTTCAAAACTTCATCTTCATCTGCTTTTGCCAGTTTTTCAACGTTCGGAAAACGATTGATGAAACGGTGATAGTAATCCAGTCCCTGCTTAACCTGGGTTTGTTGCAGAATTATTTCGGAGATCCAAATGTGATAAGGATCAGTTGTTTGTCGCCAGGGGAGTGACCTTCCATTTGCGTGGTACCAATTCGATAAGCGTTCGCTGAAATCAATCATTATTAAAATTTTATGCAAAAATAAGGCTTTTGTTTTTTTTTGTTGAGATTTCATATATCTTTGCAGTCTGAATTTTAGAGATTTAGCTGTAAATAATTGATAATTAAATAATTTTAAGAGAAAATGACAAAGGCTGATATCGTTAACGAAATTTCTAAGAATACTGGTATTGAGAAAGTTACAGTACAAAAGACTGTAGAGGCTTTCATGGACACTGTTAAAGGATCCTTAGTTAAGGGTAAAAATGTCTACCTGAGGGGATTCGGATCATTCGTAGTGAAGAAAAGAGCTGAGAAAACTGCCAGAAATATTTCTAAGAATACTACTATCATTATTCCAGAACACTTTATTCCTTCGTTCAAGCCATCAAAAAGCTTCGTAACTAAGGTTAAAAATAACGTAAAGTAATTATACACCATTAAAATCGTTGAGCTATGCCAAGCGGAAAAAAGCGTAAAAGACATAAGATGGCTACGCATAAGCGTAAGAAGAGATTAAGAAAAAACAGACATAAGAAGAAGTAATTCTTAAAGTCTGAAGGAACTAAATAAACAGAAAGTATTATTACTTTCTGTTTGTTGTTTGTATTAGTATACAATTCGTTCTTTGAAATAAAAATTGCGATCATATAGTGAATGCAGAACTATTTGTAGATGTTACTCCCGAATATCTTTCCATAGGCTTATTGGAAGATAAACGATTGGTTGAACTCCGTAAGGAGAAAAGTAATATTCAGTTCACTGTGGGAGATGTGTATTTAGGTCGGGTAAAAAAAATTATGCCGGGTTTAAATGCTGCTTTTGTAGACGTAGGGTACGAAAAAGATGCTTTTTTGCATTATTTAGATCTTGGACCACAATTTCGAACCCTTAATAAGTTTCTGAATGTTGCTTCCAATAAAAAGGGAGTGGTGGCATTGCATAAAATTAAATCGGAACCAGATATCAATAAAAATGGTACTATTTCCGAAGTTCTAACAGCAGGTCAAAATGTCTTGGTTCAAGTAGCCAAGGAACCTATTTCAACGAAAGGTCCGCGATTAACATCAGAATTATCTATTGCCGGAAGAAATTTAGTGCTTCTGCCATTTTCTGATAAAGTCTCAGTAAGTCAAAAATTAGCCTCTGCCGATGAACGGAATCGGTTGAAGCGACTATTATTGAGTATTAAACCTAAAAATTTTGGAGTGATTATCAGAACCGTTGCCGAAGGGAAACGGGTTGCTGAATTGGATAAAGAACTCCGGACATTGGTGAAACGTTGGGAAGAGAACACCGCTCGCATTAAAGAGGTGAAACCTCCCGGTTTAGTCATTGGTGAAATTGGGCGTACGTCTGCTTTAATTAGGGATATTTTAAATCCTTCTTTTAATGCGATTTATGTAAACTCTGAAGAGGTTTATCAGGAAATAAAAGAATACGTCGGGTTGATTGCTCCCGATCGTCAAAACATTGTAAAGCATTACAGAGGTACAACGCCTATATTTGATCAGTTTCATATTGAGCGGCAAATAAAGGCCTCCTTCGGCAAAACAGTTTCTTTCAAAAGTGGTGCTTATCTTATTATTGAACATACCGAAGCACTACATGTAATTGATGTTAATAGTGGTAACAGATCTAAATCGGCCTCCAATCAGGAGAATAATGCCTTAGAGGTAAACCTGGCAGCTGCAGATGAAATTGCCCGCCAGCTACGATTAAGAGATATGGGCGGCATAATTGTTGTCGACTTTATTGATATGCAGAGTAATGAAAACCGTCAAAAGGTTTTCGAAAAAATGAAGCAGGCCATGGCGTCTGATCGAACCAAGCATAATATTTTGCCCTTGAGCAAGTTTGGTTTAATGCAGATTACCCGCCAACGTGTAAGACCTGAAATGCATATTAATACTGATGAGAAATGCCCCACTTGCCAGGGAACTGGTAAGGTGACGCCTTCCTTGTTATGGACTGATGATATTGAGGATGCTGTTAGAAGAGCAGTGCAAGACCAGAAAATGAAGAAATTGCTCCTGAAGGTGCATCCGTTTGTTTATGCTTATCTCAAAAGGGGATTTCCTTCTGAGATATTGAAATGGAAATTTCGATATACGCATGGGCTAAAGGTGATACCTTCCGACTCATTAGGATTTTTAGAGTTCAAGATCGTAGATAATAAAAATAAAGAGGTTGACCTTAGTTAAGGTCAACCTTTTTTTTTGCTATCTTTTGAAGGTTGATTTTATTCATGTAAAAAAAAAGCTTTTTTTGTCACCCACTTTCTATTTTTAAGTGTCTTGATGATGGAAAAGGGAGAGAGTGCCAAGTCCTGATGTCGGTAATGATAATTGTTTTGGTAAGATTTAGCTGCTTATTGCGACCAATAAGAACATGGCTCCCCCTATAAATGAAGATAGAAAATGATATAAATTTATAACTTTGCGCATAGTTAAAGATTTAGATATTTAGTTTTTTGATACAAACAATTTGAATGGATATGAAAAAGACATTAACTACACTTGTTCTCATCTTTGCCATGATGAGCCCTTTACTGGCTCAGATGGAGCAGCATATCAGTTGGAAGTTTTCGACGAATAAGCTGGATGGAAACAAGGTCGAGATTATTTGTGAGGCCACCATGGATGAAGGATGGCATGTGTATTCAGCGAATTTACCTGAGAATACAGCGGTTCCTACTTCAATTTCCTTAGAAGAAAGTACCGATTATGCCGTAGTTGCTGGAGTTGTGGAAGAGACTGCACCGGAAAAACACTATGACGAAACATTTGGAGCTGAGTTGGCGTGGTTTAATGGATCAGCTAAGTTCAAACAGGTTGTAGAGATTAAAAAGCAAGGAGATGTTGTGCTGAAAGGATATATTGAATCCATGATCTGTAACGATGAAACTTGCATGCCACCTGAAATGGTCGATTTTGAATTGGCTGTAAGTGGCGCTGCTGATGCGACCTCTCTCAGCGAGCAAGGTGTAGTGAAGAAGGTTGCTGAAGAGAAAGTAGCTGTTACCGAAACCGATGTAACATCGGATCAGACTGGGTCACAGCAATCGCCCAAGCAAGAAGATACTTCTTATTGGGGATTATTTTGGATAGCCTTTGTTGGTGGTTTAGCTGCCTTATTAACGCCATGTGTTTTTCCAATGATTCCCATGACAGTTAGTTTTTTTACCAAGCAGAGTGCTAATAAGGTAGCTGGTATTCGGAATGCTATTTTGTATGGTATCTCTATCATTGTTATATACGTCATATTAGGGACAGTTGTCGCTGGTTTATTTGGTGCTGATAAGCTGAATGCTATGTCAACAAGTCCTTGGTTCAATTTATTCTTTTTCGTCCTGTTAATTGTTTTTGCTGTTTCATTTTTTGGGGCATTCGAAATTGTGATGCCTACTTCCTGGGTGAACTTTGCAGATCGTAAATCTGATCGAGGTGGGTTGATTGGTATCTTCTTTATGGCTTTTACATTGGCATTGGTTTCTTTTAGTTGTACTGGTCCGATTGTAGGAAGTTTATTAGTACAAGCAGCTAGTGGCGGGTTTATGGGACCTATTATTGGAATGTTAGGATTTTCTTCCGCGCTTGCATTGCCATTTGCTTTATTTGCAGCTTTCCCTGGATTTTTAAATTCACTGCCCAAGTCGGGTGGGTGGTTGAATTCAGTTAAAGTGGTCTTGGGATTTTTGGAATTAGCTTTTGCCTTTAAATTCCTTTCCAATACGGATATGGTTTGGGATTTGCACATATTAGAGCGCGAAGTCTTTATTGCCATTTGGATTGCTATTTTTGGAGCATTAGGACTTTATTTGTTGGGGAAAATACGGTTACCACATGATTCGCCAATGGAATATTTACCGGTTTCCCGAATGATGCTGGGATTAACCGTGTTGGCATTCACGATTTATATGATTCCTGGTTTATGGGGAGCGCCTTTAAAACTGATCAGTGCTTTCCCTCCGGGAAGCGATTATGCAGAATCGCCCAATGGCGTTGGCTATAGGGGAAGTGGTACATCGGGTGGTCATAGTTTCAATCTACCTGAAGGGATGCATCCCGGACCCCAAGGGATTCCTGCATTTGAGGATTATGACAAAGCACTGGAGTATGCCAAAAAAGTTAATAAACCCTTATTAATAGATTTTACCGGGAAAGCCTGTGTGAATTGTCGAAAGATGGAAAATATGGTTTGGTCTGACCAAACGGTAAAGGGAATGTTGACTAATGATTATATATTAGTTTCGCTCTATGTAGATCTTCGAAAAGATTTAGAAGAGCCATATGTGTCTAAAACAACCGGCAAGAAAATTAGAACCGTAGGTCAAAAGTGGGCTGATTTTCAATTGGAACGCTTTCAACAACAAGGACAACCGTATTATGTATTGTTAGATGCTGAAGAGAATCAATTGAATGCTCCCAAAGCCTATGACCCAAGTATTGCTGGATATATAGATTGGTTAAAAATAGGATTAGAGAAATATAAAAGTAAATAAGAGGGTAAGTGTAATCCCTTTTATTGGTGCCCAAAAAAGCCCTGCCATTCCGGTAGGGCTTTTTTTATTGCAATAGTTTTCGTCCCCGAAATTTAGACGTTTATAAAAAAAAATCAGGCCATATTTTAATTCACGCCTTAAATTGTATAGCTTTACTATAGCCTAAAATATTGTTTATGAATAGGTTTTTAGTATTTGGAGCAGTGTTCTTCGTGGCTTTGAGTATTCAGTATGCGCAAGCGCAAATCGATTTTGCCAATCTCGAAGAAGAACAGGTTTACCGAAAAGGCAATAAATATAATACCTGGGCAGTGACTCTCGGTTACGGTCCGGTGATTTATTATGTGGATGTTATCGACTATACTTTTTTTCCCAAGGATAATTGGCAATTTGGACCATCTGTTATGGTGAGTAAGCAATTTAATCGTCCCTGGGGAATCGATGCACAATTCATGATGGCCGATATGTATGGCACAAAAAACGATCGCTATTTTAGTGGTGAACTCATGGATTTTACTGCTAATGTAACGTTCTCATTTAACCAATTTGCCATTTTTGGCCCCATTGGAGATAAGTGGAATATATATGGTAAGTTGGGTTTTGGCTTAGTTTACTTTCGTAGCCGCCAACAAATGTTGGTGGATGGATCTATGAATGGCGAACCTGTATTCAAGGATCAGTTCCTACAAGTAAAGCATGTGTATGCTCACCAGCCTGGTTATGGTCGATTGGAAGATTGGGAAGATGAGGATTACCTGGTGATGGGATATGATCGGAAGGATCCTGAAAAACAACTTAATAAGGAAAGTGAAGTTGTCATTCCCTTTGGTATTGGTGTGAAGTATCGCATTAATAAAAGTTTTGATGTGGGGACGGAGGTTTTGATGCGCCGAATGAGTGGTGATAATCTGGATGTGAATATGACAGGGGCTGATAATGACAGCTATATGTATACCTCATTCAATGTGACGTATAAAATAGGTAAGAAGAACAAGCGTCATGCTGCCTGGACTTATAAAGATTTTAATTTAGCCTATAAGCAGAAAAGACAATTTGATCCATTGGCTCAAAAGCTGGATTCTCTGAAGAAAGAAATTGAGATTATTGCCGCGCTTGATTCTGTTGTTTCTGATACCACAACTATTTTCCGTGAATCCATTGTCTATGAGGAGGGTGTCTCCACTTCCGTCTTTTTCGATTTTGATCGAGCTAATATTTCACGGAAATCACATCGTTCTATTGCCAAAGTAGCTAAGGTGATGCGAGCAAATACTTCAGTACGGATTCGTATTGTTGGCTATTGCGATGACCGAGGGTCAGATGATTATAATATAAAACTTAGCCGGCGTAGGTGTGATGCAGTGCGAAATGTGCTGGTATATGATTATGGAATTGAAGAAAAGCGATTCCAGATTGATCCGAAAGGAGAAAGTGAGTTGCTTTCCGATACACAAAAGTTAAAGCCACGAGGTGTTCATATGGTGAATCGACGTGTCGATTTAATGATGATCGTAGAATAAACTGGATGCGGTACTTTTATCAAATATTGTGTTTCTTGCTACTATTGGGTGGCACACTCAATGTCACTGGGCAGCGTAAAAGCGATGAGCGTATAATTGAGGAGCACATGCGTTTTTCTGGCGAAAAAGCATTTAATACCTGGTCTGTTTCAGTGGGCTATGGCCCAATAATAATGTACAGTGATTTAGCGGATTATTCTCTCATTCCTGAAAAATGGAATTATAGTCCAAGCATAACAATAGCGAAGCAACTTTTTCCGGTATGGGCATTTGATCTGCAATTTCTGATGGGTGATTTCTATACTAGTAAGGGTTTAGTATATAATGAAGGTAATATATTGGATTTTTCTATCAATAGTCGTACTTATGTCAATCAATTGTTGGCACTTCCGGGACCAATTGCTGATAAATGGAATTTTTACCTTAAACTGGGAGTGGGGTTAACGGCATTTCGTTCCCGCGTTCATTATATAGAAACCGGCGAAGTGGTTCATTACAGGGATGTGTGGGAGCCAAATGCAGATGATGGTTACATGGTGAAAGGGTATGATCGGGATGATCCGTACAAGAAAATTGATCGGGCGAAAGAATTGGTGGTGCCTATTGGATTTGGGATTGAATATCGGATAAACCGGAGTTTTGATATCGGTTTTGAGTCGACTATGCGGTTTTCTCTGGAAGATAAACTGGATAATGTTTTGGCAGGATCCGGTAATGATCGATACTGGAATATGAATATTAATATCTCCTATAAAATCGGAAAGAAAGATAAACGCCATTCTAAGTGGACGTATCGTAATTATGGATTTACGTTATTTGGAAAAGCCAAAATTGATCCTTTAGCAGATGAAATAAAAGTGTTTGAAAAACAAGTCCAACAAATCGCGGATAATCCGACTATTCGAACCGATTCAGTGACCATTATTCATACGATTAAACGAATTTATGGAACCGAAAATGTGACTTCTGTCTTTTTTGGAATCCGTGATAAAAATCTTGATATGGACGCGCAGGTCGATTTGGCAACGGTAGCTTTGGCCATGGTTAAGAATCCGCACTGGAAAGCAGATATTTTTGGATTTACTGATGAGCCCGGAGATGCCGATTTGAGTATGGAATTGAGTAGGGAACGATGTGAACGAGTACTGGCCTTTTTTGTTGATGAATTAGGATTAAGTCGCGATCGTTTTACATTAATCCCCAAGGGTGATACAGAATTGTTATTTCAGCATGGGGAGTCATCCTCAAATGATTTGGGAAGTATCAATCGTCGGGCGGATGTTGTTTTGATAAAGTAAACAAAAAATGAACTTTTTTGATAGGGTGGCGTTTGATAAATGCCACCCTTTTTCTTTTTCAAAGAATGTGCATGAATTTAATTATTTCCTAAGATAGAATTGAAGAAGGTGTTGTTTTTCAGGACTATCTTTCACAACAAAATAACTATTTATGATTCGAAAGACGGATAATTGCTTTTTCACTGCTGTGTCAGATAAAGATTTCATTTTCGGTGTATTTTCCAAAAATGAGTTTAACTCTATTGACGAAAGTATTGGGGAGGATTCACCAATTGGTTCGGGTTCATGTAATACAGAACCTGGTATATTGGAGAGTGAGCAAAATGAAGATCCCATTACTGAGAATTTACATTAAATTTTTCAAATATAAAGAGGGGTATGAAGTCTAAGCGGTTAATAATAGTGTATGATGGCTGTTGCTCTATGTGTTCGTTATTTGTGCGATGGCTATCGTTTGTGAATAAAAAGAAGAAATTGTCTTTTGTTTCTCAGCAAAATTATACTGTTCTATTTCCGGATTCAATCGTGAATTTTGATCAGCTCAATTTGAATGATCAATTGGTTGTTATTCGTAATCGATCTTTATTTACAGGTGCTAAGGCTGTGCTTGAAATATTGCGTGAAAAAGGTGGTGGATATATATGGTTGGTGAGATTACTTCAATTGTTTCCGCAGACTTTCCTGGATAAAATCTATAATTGGGTGGCACATCATCGCTACCGGTTTTTGGGAAGGAGAAAATCGTGTAGTATTCGCTCTCCCCTTCCTTAATTTCATACGTCTAGTCCAGATCTAGTTTTCCCGCCTGATCTTTGTGATATTTCAAGGCGATGATATTCATGAATTTACTGATAGATTCGATGGCTTGTTGAGTACCTGTTGATATGGTCTGGCCTTTTAGTTTGAGTAGGAAGGAGCTATATATCGCAGTCAGGCATATTTCAATATCATTGGATAAGGCATTCCCTGATTTGGCATCAAATTCTTTGAGAAAAGGTGCAATGCTGTTGAATTGATGTTGATAGGCTACTTCATTGGGCTGGGTCATCAGTTTTTGGTGAAGTTGATTGATGTCTGAAACGGTATTGATGTTAACTTGAAGGTGTCCTTTGGTTTGTTTGTTTTCAATTATCATCATTTCCACAAGATTGCTCCACCATTCCTTAATTTCGGCCATCTTTTCTTCGGGTTGATTATAGGCCTTGATCACATTGGTTTCAATGGAAGACATATCCAGGTTGTTGGCACGGATCAGGTCTTCAACTTGCCACATGTACAATACATATTCAATAATGTTTTCTTGTTTTTTTCGGGTGGCTATAATCATTGTTTTCTTTTTTTTAGTGGATTATATTATTCTGTGGATGTTAGATCGTTTTTAAATTTAGCCTTTAGTCCAGGTTTTCATCATCATACTCCCAATCCCCCTCTTGTAAGCGGTCCAAATCCCTTCTGTCTTTCTTGGTGGGACGTCCCAAGCCTCTGGGTCTTGACAGGTTGTGAGCCATCTTTGCGAGTTCCAACACTTCAAGCTGATCAGCAGTTGTTACATCTTTTATAAAACCAGGAACCAGTTTTGCGCCCATTCGTTTCTCGGCAAGGTCAAGTATTTCATAGGATCGTGTGATGGGTGGTACGCGTACTTCAATTATTTCGCCAACTTTCACCAGGCGAGATGATTTTACCCATTGGCCACCGATACTAATGCGATTTTTTTTACAAGCTTCAGCTGATATACTGCGGGTTTTAAACAAACGAACGGCCCAAAGGAACTTATCGATACGAACACTATTTCCTATTGCCATGTTTTATTTTTTATTGAATTGATTCATGGTGCGTGCGGTGCCAATTGTCGCAAACGACTTAATGATGCTAATGGAGGTTTTAATACGATCTGTTAAGGTCTCTGTTTCATCGTCGCTCCATCGACCTAAAACGTAATCCACTTGTTGGCCTTTGGAAAAGTCATTTCCAATGCCAAAGCGTAATCGGGCATAGGAAGCTGTATTCATCATTGCCTGGATGTTTTTGAGCCCATTGTGGCCGGCATCGCCACCTTTGGGTTTAAGGCGGAGGGAACCGAAAGGTAAGGCCAGGTCATCTACAATTACCAGTAAGTTCTCCAGTGGTATCTTTTCTTTTTGTAGCCAATAGTTGACAGCTCGTCCACTCAAATTAACGTAAGTGTTAGGTTTGAGCAAGATAAAAGTGCGTCCTTTGAACTTGTATTCGGTAATAGCACCGTATCGCTGATCTTTAAAGGTAATTTCCTTTTCCCGGGCCATGGCATCTAATACATCAAAACCGATGTTGTGACGTGTATGCTCATATTCAGCTCCAATGTTTCCTAAACCTACAATCAGGTATTTCATTTCTGGTACATTCTTGTTCGTCGAAGCGTCATCTGTCAATCTCAAAAAGTTCAAGAATTGTTTGATCATAGATGAATCCTCTTTACCTGGTTAACAACAATTGTAATAAAAATGGAAAAACCCCCATATTGAGTAATATGGAGGTTTCAAACTAAAAATATCTTTATTAGCCTTCCTGCTGTGCAGCTGCACGTGCAGCTCTTGTAAGCCTTACAGCTACAACAACAGCGTTTTTAGCATTCAATAATTCAAGGTTTTCATATGCTAATGCACCAACCTGAATAGTTTGACCAAGGCCAACATTTGAAATGTCAATATCCAGTACGTCAGGCAAGTGTTTTGCGAGACCTTTGACTTTCAATTTACGTTTTTCCAACTGTAATTTACCACCGGCCTTCACACCTTCTGCAAAACCATTCATTTTTACAGGGATTTCGATTACAACAGGTTTGTCTTCTTTGATTTGTAAGAAATCAACGTGCAACAAGTTGTCTTGTACCGGGTGGAATTGTGTATCCTGAATAATTGCAGGGTATACTTTACCTTCAACACTTACGTTAACAAGGTAAATGTTAGGCGTAAAGATTAATTTACGAAATTCGTTGGCAGGCGCGTAGAAGTGTACATTTTCTTCTCCACCATAAATGACACATGGTACATTACCTTCGTTACGCAACGCTTTAGTTGACTTTTTGCCAATCTCGGTACGTACAATACCTTTGATTTCAATAGTTTGCATAATTAAATTTTTAAGTGCTACTCAAAATTAAGTTTAATGTGAGGCTTAATTTCCCATCACACGCTTGCTTTAAAAGCGGCTGCAAAGCTAACGCTTTTATAGCAAAAATTGATTGCTTATCGATTGATAATTATAAACTTTTTCAATTGTGTCCGCAAATAACTGGGCTGCCGATAAAACTTTAATCTTTTCAGATTGCTGTTTTAAAGGAATAGAGTCGGTCACATATAGTTCAGCTAATCCTGAATTTTCGATGCGCTCATAGGCTGGTCCGGATAAAACAGCATGTGTTGTAAATGCTCTAACGCTTTTTGCACCGGCTTCCAACATCATGTCAGCTGCTTTGGTTAAAGTACCAGCAGTGTCTACCATATCATCCACGATGATGACGTTTTTTCCGCTGACATCGCCAATGATACGCATCTCTTCGATGACGTTAGCTTTTGCACGATGCTTGTGACAAATAACCATTTGTGTTTCCAGGAACTTGGCATATGTGTTGGCTCTTTTTGTACCACCCACATCCGGAGAGGCAATGACCAGGTCATCCAGGTTCATGTGTTTGATGTGTGGTACAAAGATGGACGAAGCATACAGATGATCCACAGGAATATTGAAAAATCCCTGAATTTGATCAGCATGTAAATCCATTGTGATCACACGGTCCACACCTGCTGTTGATAACATATCGGCAACTAATTTGGCACCGATTGATACGCGGGGCTGATCTTTACGATCCTGGCGGGCGTAGCCAAAATACGGCATAACTGCTACAATTTTGTAGGCCGATGCACGCTTGGCGGCATCAATCATCATTAACAATTCCAACAGATTATCTGCCGGCGGAAATGTTGATTGAATTAAAAATAGGTGTGAACCTCGAACTGTTTCTTCGTAAGCGGTGGCAAATTCACCATCGCTGAAACGTAAACAGTTAATGCTTCCTAACTCGCGGCCTGAACACAGGCTAATTTTTTCTGCCAGGTAACGTGTTGTCGTACCCGAAAAAATTTTAATTGGTGCTTTGGGTGGCATTTAATGTGTTGTTTATCAGATTTTTGATTGTGTATCGTGGTGCAAAGTTAAGAAATTCATAAATTCTTAACAGTGCCTAACTCCATAAAATTCAATCTAAATAATCTTAAAATGTGTAACTTCCTTTGTGCTTAGTGTTTACCAGTCTTGATTTATCTTGTCAATAAAATCAAGTATCTCTTGACGCCCACTTCCTTTTTCTGCCGAGGAATAAAAAACGGGTGGTAATTCTTCCCAATATTTTAATAATTCCTGTTCGTATTGTTTCATATTGGTGTTGTATTGGGTCTTGTTGAGTTTATCCGTTTTGGTAAAAACAATGGCGATAGGCACCCCGTTAGCCACCATGGCATTCATAAATTCAAAATCATTTTTCTGGATTGGTAATCGTGAATCAACTAATATGAACAGGCACATCATGTTTTCGCGACTTTCAATATAATCGGTAATGAGTTTCCCGAATTTTTCGCGTAATGTTTTGGATACTTTTGCATAGCCAAAGCCCGGCAAATCGACCAGGTACCAGGTGTTGTCAATTTTGAAATGGTTGATGAGTTGTGTTTTACCCGGCGTTGAGGATACTTTGGCCAACGCTTTGCGTTTGCACAACATGTTTATAAGTGATGACTTACCTACATTTGAACGTCCAATAAAAGCATATTCGGGCTTGTCAGGTTTAGGACATTGATCCGTTTTAGCACTGCTTGTTAAAAAGTCGGCCTTAAGAATTTCCATTTTTCACAATTTGTTGCAAAGGTAATGGGCATCAATTAAAAACAAAAGATTTTTTGAAGAACCATAAATGTTAACGTTTTTGAACAATCGTTACATTTATTGTTGATTTGAATGTCTGTATATTTGTAGCAAAATTTAATACTAAC